>Ga0114956_1003951_pt1 | contig 11377 bp, 6 predicted proteins | sample MaitaG_FD_87304 | JGI IMG/M metagenome (GOLD analysis project Ga0114956, IMG submission 87304) | Marine algal microbial communities from Maine, USA - Maine_Asex2 metaG | ecosystem: Host-associated > Algae > Red algae > Unclassified | place: Maine, USA | collected 2015-01-05 | reverse complement strand
GACATGGTTTCGACGGGAGTTGCAAACCCTGAGGTGCATGCCGAGGATTCAGATCACCTCGTAAATCCAGCTGAAAACTTTATAGTTGCCAACGACGACAACTACGCAATGGCCGCATAATTAGACTCTAGGGTTTAGCTATTCGGACTGCCCCGTGCCGGATCTGCCTGTGGGTTTGGGCGGGGCAACAGATACACGATCGCGTGATGAGTCGCCCTTACACTGGATCGCTAAACCAATAACCAGACTGGTTGGGCCAGCTATTAGAGCAACAGTTGAAGAGCAGCATTATTGGAGCTCAAAAAGAAATCGATAACATATCGTGTGTGATAAATTCTTGAACTGGGCAGGTATTCTCCCAGTATGAGGCTAAAAGGATAGCTCACTTCATGGCTAACCTTTGAGTCAGACTGTCGGCAGAGCCTCAGCCCGCTAACCACGTCCGAAGGACGAGAGTTTCTACGTTTCGACTAAAGAAGAAAAATCGCACACGCCGTTCTATCGTCAGCGCCGGGACTCAGCCTGTCCACTATCAGGATGTCCATTTTTTGCAACCACTGCTCGGGAAGCTGAGCATCAGGTTTACACGCAGCAGCAGTTTCCACAATTTCTGATTCGGTCAGATTTTCCCACCAACCGTCAGAGCACAACAGTAGCAGATCTTCACGGTGCAATTGTCGGGGTTCACTTGTGACCCTTGGCCGACTTTCGCTGCGTGAGCCCCCAAAACAGCGGGTGAGTTTGTTTTTATCCGGATGGTGAGGAATAACAGAACGATCCAGCTCACCATCGTATACCAGCATTTGCGCGACAGTATGATCCAAGGTCACATGTGCGATTTTGTTTTGCCTTAAATGATAAAGGCGCGAGTCTCCGCAGTGGGCCCAGCGGGCGCTCTTTTCTTGTGCATCAATGTGAAGCATCACCACGGTGGTTCTGCATTCGGCTAGCAGATCTGGTTCATCCTGTTGTCGTTGCCAGATCGCACGATTGGCAGCATCCGTGTAGTGGTCAAAATCGAATCGTTGGTTTTGAGCAAGCTGATGTGTCCTAACGAGGCGGTCGAATTCCTCGACGGCGATTTCCGCTGCTACGTGTCCCCCTGCATGTCCACCCAAACCATCAGCTACGATTGCAAAAAAACCAGCGGTTGGCGTTTCAATCGTAAGCAGTCTGTCATCGCTTTGTTCTGCGTCACCACAGATAGATCGCTGGGATACAGAAAATTGCAGAACATCGCGCTTGGTGTACGGAACACTTTTCAAGGGTTAGTAGCTCGTTTTCCAACACAATAAGGCCAATTAACTTACGCTTGAGAATTCATGAAGATTCATCAACAACGTACTTCCAACGAAAGTCCGGCCCGCATAAAGCGATGAACAATAATCTAGTGTCACCTAAACGAATTACCGAGTTTGTGGCTATTTCAACTGTCGACAATACGACTTGCCACTCCTGCTCTTTATCGCTCTGTGTATCTCCTTGGCTTTTGGTGCTCTTCTCATCTATCCTGCGGTTCACATGAGTCAGCTCACGACCAGGTCCCGGCTGCAGGAAGTACTTGTTCGACTCTGTATCGTAGGTCAAAATACAATGGCAATCAGCAGCGATCCTTGAATCACCAATATCGAGTATAACGTCCAAATCAGAGCCCCTTCCAATCCGATTTGAGCCCGATGTCAAAACAAAATCACGTCCGTTGTTTTGTATTTCGCATCGCTTGTCGGCCGAGCCAATTACGAGTAACCAACCTACCGCAGGAAGAGAGTTCGGATAAATTTTCGGTTGAACGCTCGTTCTTGAATCCTGTATTGCCAGACGATGTTCGCGCAGGTTCGAGACTGTTTTGCAAGTGGCGGTAGCGGCCCGTGTTGTCACTGAGGCAGATGCCGAAATTGATCCACTTATCGCCTCGGCGCTGCCCCGTCCGGAATTGATATTGCGAAGTGATTCTATTGACGATCTCTGTTTTGGTTTAAGCCGGGTTTGAGTCTCTGCGTCTTTGGAATGAGCTGACGTTGCGACACTTACAGGACCACGCCTGACGGTTGCGTGAGACGCACTGCAATGCGGACAGCGATCATGCACGTCGGAGTCGTAGTGGTGTCTACCGGACTTACATCGTCGAATTTTTAATACCATGATTAACGGCTCCTCAACGATCAAAAGATTCAGAGTATCCGCCCCGAATCCTGCTGGATCGCCACTCCTATTTTAGTATAGTTATTCCATGTCGGATAGTGTTCGATAAACCAAATTCATGGTGATTGACTCATCACCTTGCGTTAACTTCAGACTAGCGGGTCGCGATCCCGGTAATGTAACGGGATTGTTTTCCGTTAACTCGTAAGGACCCTCCTGATCAGGAAATGGTTGTACTGTGACAGCAGGTAAATCAGATCCTGCCGGCGTTGCTGGTATCGGCAAGCCAACGCAGACATTGCCGCTCTCGGGAACATATAGAATTGACCAGTTCCGTGGTGGGGCTTCTGTGGCTCCGTCGGTTTCGGCACTCTGCGGTAATAGTAGCGCTTGTGATACACCCCATTGATTAGACTCGAACGAATTAAGTTCGTTCATGTCCGGGCAGGTGGAAACTAACGCTTTGACTGGCGGTACGATGATCAGGTTGTCCGCATCCAGATCACCGTCGATAGCCAATGGCTTGCTTGGATTAGGAATGCCGCTATTAAATTCTCCAATATCATCAACTTGATTTTCATTAGTGTCCAAAGCGTCAAAAGAAGGTGGATCGACCTTCCCGCTATTGTTTTCCGTGTCGTACTCATATGTTGTTGTAGTGGTACCAAGTGCTACTTCATTTTCAGCACAACGCATTGTTTCGGGGTCGTTGGGATCATACTTTTCATTACTCTCTTCCCCTGGCAATACATAGCACCAGAAAATCTGCAAACTTCCACTCGGGGAATTGTTAAAAAAGGTGTTTATAGCTGATATTTTCGCTGGATCCGGAAGCCAGAGGGTTTCCCCATTTTCCAATCTTGGCAACAGTTCAAAGTCCTGTGAAACAGCTGCAGTATCTTCCGAGAGTTTCCCATGGGGTTTAAGTCTGTCTACGTAAGTATCGTAGTTTCGGAAAGCGTTGGCTCCCAGTTCTGCAGGGAAAGGAAGGACAATTGCACTCTCGATATCGATACGGTTACTGTTTTCATCACTGCAGCCGAATAAACCAACACCCACAGCGAGTACACACAACAGATTGAAATAATATCTCATGACACTTTTTTGCTCCCTTAACATTACTCAAAAGCAGCGACTTACTTGATCACCAATGGAAACTGGGTTGTAACTGTTTCGGAATCATCAATAAGAGCTGCGCCAACGACAGCCAATGCAATTCCGCCTAGCACGTACCACATTGTATTTCCACTGCCACGGCTTGCAACAGGTGGCTGATTCGAAATCGTAGACGTGGCAACCGGGGCCGGTTTGACAGTAATTATCAATGGATCATATTGGAATCCTACTGATTGCGCGTTGTTACTCAGATCGAGTGCCTCGATATAGTATTCGACTGCCGGGGGTTGCAGCTCACCAGCTTTGAAATCATAAAAATAGGTAGCATCGCTGCTCGGATCCAACTTCATCCGCAGCTGACTAAAATCGGTGTCCAGCGCGCGCAAAAAAAGCCATACCCGGGAAATACCGTCCGCATCGGTTATCTCTGCAGACAGCCTAAAGGGTTCACCGCTGACAACTGAGCGTTCCAGGATGTCATCAAAGAGTATTACCGGGGGAATGTTGTCGGCATGAGCCTGGGCGATAGGTGCAAGACAGGAGAAAAGACTTGTCGCGATCACGCAAACACCGGCAACAGCACGAGACATGGTATTTCCCGGTCTATTCATGTGTTCCGTCTCCCTGAAAGTGCTGGATTTAAACATTGTGATAGTAACAACCAGCTAATGTCAAAACAAAAATCGGATTTTTTCGCAAATAAAGCTGTACCCCGTAGCTTGTCGCCGTGGGCGCATGTAGCCAAGCATGCCAGCGTCTATCATGTGCCATATCCATGGTTATTAGAGACTCTAGAAGGCTTCAGTAGGCTTGTCGGAGTTCATGGGCCAGTTTTCGGTGGGTAACCCGCCACACGGCAAGGCACAGCCAGCCAACGACCAATATGGCCAGCAGGCTCGACAGAAGCCATGGTACGGCCGGCTGAATTAATGCAAATGTAATGTTTTCCGGCTGCCACGTTCCATCAGAGATAATCTCTACGAGTTTCCTGAACCAGGAGCTTGTATTCAGAAGATTCCAGATACTAACGGCAAGTATTATGTAGCCTAGCGAATACAGGAATGTCAATAACAGTTGAAATGGAATCGCGGCAACCAGTGGCCACAACCACGCATCATGGGCTCGCAAAACAGCAATGGATTTCGCGTTTTGAGAAAGATAACTCCAAATTAGGCCAGCTGCTACTGTAGCTGCAACCACCAGCGTTAGCCAGGTGATCACCAGAAACGTATTGCGCAGCTGCGTGGCGGTCGCCATCAAGCGTTCGAATTTCGTAATGATCTCCCGATCAAAGGCAAATGCCCTGCTGCGTAATTCGTTCATCACATCACCCAGATTGGTTTGGGTAAAATAGACAGCCGCCCGTTGGTAGTAGTCGCGAGACGATTTGCCACTCAACGACAGCCACGTTTTCCAGTTTCCCACTTGCAACAAGGCATCAAAATAGGTGTACCCGTCGGCAGGTGCAGTATCGACGAATCCAACAATTTGAAAGGTCCTCCGTTCTCCCTTTTCGTCAAATTCCACATACGGTTTTTCACACAGATCGATATCGAACATAGTGCGGGCGGTCTCGATATACTCGCTGGTGACAATAAGCGACAGCTCGGATTGAGTTTGTATCAATTCGGCGGGTGACACTGTTTTGCTTCGGTTACAGCCGGGTTGATCGGGATCAAGCGGGTATACTGCCAGCTGCGCGTACACCGGCTCCTTGCGCTCAATGATTCCTACAGTAATTTCAGATACATACCCTGAGTTGATCTTACCAGTGAAGTCAGCGGGATAGACGTCGACATATTCGGTGTGCCGCCCAAACGCAACCGGTTCTGCTGGCGCTTTGGTTTGGGAAAAGCTGTTTATAACGGTGCTTAAGCTCGCCAACGAAGCATCATCAATTCGGGATTTGCGCACATGATGCAGGCTTTGATTGACGACGACATGACGCAGTGTTGGATCATGCAGCTGTTCGTCGAAAAAACGAATCACCCCCGTTTGGCCATAGACAACAATTGCTATCAGGGAAAGAATCGCGGCGAGTTGCAATGCACGCACCCAGTGCGAAAACCCCAAAAAAGGTCGCAGAATAGCGAACATAAAGTTCAGCAACGGCTGTTTTGATCGTTGCATAGGCGGATAGGCTTCCATCCAGGACAAGGCGATGCCTGATCCCAGATTGCCCGATATCAGTCCTGGCGCGCTGGCTGACTTTCGAATCATCTCCTGGTTGCTGATTTGAGGTGTGTTTCGATGTCTATTCGATACAAAGGGCTGTGGTTCGACTCCTGATGGTGTTGCCGTCTCCGTGCTGTAAGTTACATCAGTATCTGCACGAGCCGCTCGTAACGAGGTACCGGAGAGTTCACCTGGAGTACCCATATGAACGGGCACTGCACCGCTTTTGACCCAACCCAGCAGATCGCCAGCGGTTATTTTATCTGCGTAACCATTCTGGTTCATTGACAGCTCGATCGGGCGCAGGCAATTTGTCGCCAAGGCACCCTGTGTCAGTACGATCACCGCATCGGCATAGTCGCTTGCCAGTTCATAATCGTGGGTGACCCACAGCAGACATCGATTGAGTTTAAGCCGAGAGTGCTCAGCGACTGCAGTTGCTGCTGTGTGATCGCTATCCGCAGCCCAAACCCATTGCCGCAGGCGAATCATGACATCTCGCGCTTTTTCAGGATCGAGTCCCGAGCTGAGCTCGTCCGCGAAAATCAGGCTTGGCTCCCGACCTAGCGCCCGCGCAATATTTACCCGCTGCTGTTGACCCCCTGAGAGGGTCCCTGCACGATCAGACAATTGTTTACTACTACCCGGGACATCGTTGAGCTGTGCCAATTCCAGCAACGCTTCCAGCGAGTGCCGGTCGGCGACTAAACCAGCACCCCGCCGTGTCATAGCAAGGTTCAGTCCCAGGGATGCCTGATGCAGCAGGTATCCCTGCTGGAAAACATAACTGACTTGCCTGCGTGGAAACGAGGTGGGACCTTGTGCTCCCCTCGCATGCGAGCCCAACTTATACAACTGCTTCTCACCCGGCAATTGCAAATTCAACGTGGTGTAACGATCGTTGATCACATCGGGCGCTTCAAGACCGCCCATTAGATTCAGCAACGTTGTTTTTCCGCAACCCGACCCACCCACTATGGCGATGATACCGCCCAATGGAATTTCCAGACGGGACACATCGATCGCCGCCGAGCTTATCTGTTCGTGCGGGTCATAATGTTTTCGCAGATGCTCAATGTCGTAAAAACCGGTCATTGACGGTCATCTCCGGTGCCAGCATTCGCGCTTATAGACCAAATGTGCAACATTTTTATTTGCCTTGAGAAATCAGCGAAATCTAGTGATCAATTCGCCCGGGCAGGTACTCAACAGGTAGATAATAGAAATTACTGTCCCCGCCCTGTGCCCATTCCCAGTCAAAATCAATCTGGCGACTTTGATCTGCCACAGACCAACTATAAGTAGGTAGGTCTGTGAGCGTTGTTGTGGGGACAAGGTCAGTACGGTAGTCGATTAAGCGCTTATTGTTCTCTACTAAATCCAGCAGTTTGGCACTGCGGCAGATAGGATTGGCAATCTCCGAGGTTCGATTTAAATCACCATTGTCCGAATCAATCTGCCTGGCCTCCTCCCACAGTTCATCGATCCGATCTGGTGTGGATTCCAGAAAGCTCGGAAAATGTGTTGCCGGTAGTAGAAAGAACCGACGCAAAAAAAGACCGACTGGGATATCTGATCGGTACAGCTCGTCCTCGCTCATCACCTGCTGAACCGATTGCATGGCACGTTCCACGTATTTTTTGACATTTCCTTTTTCAAAGCCTTTACAGGTATTTTCGAGAATCAACTTCAAAAATTCCAGTTCAGAGCCGTCCATGTTTACCCAGAAACTGTAGTTGTCTAGTTGTTCGTCGTATCTGGCAAATCCCTCGGTCATACCTCGACCTTTGGCGATGAGATTGGCGCAGCCTCTGTCGCCAAAAGCCATTTTGCAAATTGCGGTTGAAATTTTTTCAACTTCGATTTCTGCCGCTGGAATTCCCATGCTCATTAGATCGGGTCGTTGCGCCAGAATGGTTTCTGCTGACCGACCTTCCCGAACCGCCAGGTTCGCGGTAATCGATCCGACATACATATTAGCGATCGATTGTTCGATAAATTCTTGGGCTACATCATAGTCGTCTGTCTGTATTCCGTTGTGAGCGATGCGTGTCTCGAATCCGTCGGCCACTGCCGATGCGAGTTCGTTGCCCTGAGAGACAAACTGTTGATTCCAGAACTCGTCATATCGACCACTGACATTAATTGGTAGTACAAAAATCTTCTCCTTCTGCAAGGCCTGTTTCACCGCTTGCACTGTTAAAGTTTCGTTGTCATCGGCGTTCCGACTCCCATGATCCCCTATCCAAACGATCACTTTAGTCCTCGCATTGGAGGACCATTCAAGATTTTCTATCCCCGCAAATACGCCGGCGAGCCCCGCTTCGGGTTTATCGCCCAGGGCGTCGCGATAGTACTTACCCTCGGCAGCAATTTCCGTTAGCCTGGACAAATGCTCCGAATATCCGGGAAGCCCCAGGCTAGAAACAATTTCAAACTGCAGATTCTCGATACTCAAGTCATCTTTATTGAGATAATCGCCATAGATGGCAGCAGCATAGCGCACACCTACCTTATGCCCTTCGTCCTCATTCAGCCGTTCTATGGCGATCGCCGAGTTTCTTACGGCATTGACTACCGATGAGAAGTATTCCGTCATACTTAATGTATTGTCGAGTATGAATAAAATATCCACGTTCAGTAAATCCTGCTCAATTTTCGCGATCCTGGAAGTTTCATTTACGCTTTTATCAGCCGCGAAAAAGCCGACCTTATAGATACTCTGCTGACCATCGGCTGCGCTGTCGATCGTCTCCAGTATCGGAAAGCGGGCTAGGTTGGTCGCGACGATCTCCGAATTCTCATCTTCCATCGGTTCGCCAAGGGTATGTTCCTTAAAATCCAGAGGTCTCTCTCCGAGTAAACCCGAGTTGTCACCTCGCGCAGCATGGTCTCGATCAACGTAGATCTGCGTACCTTGCGCTTGCTCATTAAAATGAAGGCTAAGCTGCGTCTCCCACAGCATGACAGAATCCTCGGACACCCATCCGGCGAATCGTGTCGGGAAATAGGGATCCTCCGAGCCAGCAATCCAGTACCAGAACTTACCGTCGTCGGCGACCAGTTCCTTGTACACAAAATAAACACCAAATACTTTAGCTGTTGCCCTGACAGTAGATTCAATAGATGGTTTGTCAAAAATCTTAGCCGAGGTAGCCTCATCATCAGAATTTGGTAGCGAGCGTAATACCGCTTTTTGCGGTAATGGATTTTTTATCTCCTCAAATTCATCAGTTTCAGGATTTTTCCAGTCAATAATTTTATCTACTTTAATTGGTGATACTGACTTTGGTAGCACATCCTTCGTTTTGATCCATGCACAAACGCGGTTGCCAGCAATTGGCTTTTGGCTTCGAAACAATAGGCGAAGCTCGGTGGCCTCTATTTTTTCAATTTCGGTATGCATTGCAAATTTCGACGATATTGATTCATCGATTGGCGAGTCATCATCGGCACCAATGAACAATTGCGGTTCCGCTACGATGACAAAGTGATTTTCAACTGTAACGATGTCAACATCGTCCGGACAGACACCTTGTTCGTTTACTGTAAAACCAAAGGCAGGTGTGCTGATGAAAAGCAGGCAGGTCAACGTCAGGAAGCCGGGAATTCGCCAGGGCTTACTAGTTAACATGTCTGTTGCTCTCGCTGTTTTTGCATCCATAACATTCTGTATCTTCAAAGGCCATCTTGTGCCGTTCAATTCCTGTCCGAGCTAGTCTGATCGGAAGCAAGGTAAAGCGCTCCAGTCTTGATAGTTGCCATACTTGTTAGTTGCCATACTAGAGACGTTTGGCTATATCATTTAATACAATATCAAACACCAGGGGCCACTGACGGTTTCCCTCTACATCCGGGCCGTTGAGTGCGTACACCACTAGATTGCTGTCTTCAGCGCAAACGCTAATAGTGTCGTCATCGCCCACGCTTCGAACAACAGCGTAGTTGCTGGGACTGTAGTCATTGAGTGCCGCAACAACCACCACCTGCTTCAGTGACAGCTCAGAACTATCCATGGTGGTGCGATACTCATCGCAGTCTGTTGCAACACCATCGTAGTACACCAGATTCACGGCTGCCGAGCCGACCTGGTCGGCCAGTAACTCCAGAAATTCATCAAAGAACTTTGGCGCATAACCATTTCCCGCCAGTTCCTCTGCCAGGGAATCAAGTGATGATTTTTCAGCCAAGCGTGATGAAAAGTTATTAGACGGTTCCAGAATTTTAATGTAATCAGTGGCTCGTTCACGCCCAAGCACCACACCTTCATGCCATGCATCTGCAGCGCGCCCGGATTGATAGACTTTATCAAAAAAAATCAGGAAATCATTCCAGCGAGCTCGTGAGCGGTTCAGCTTTTTTCGCCCAAGATGCAGATATCCGACGAACAGGGACGAATCAATTTCAAAGCGCTGCTCTACAGCCGAGTTGTTGGAGGCCTCGTTGAGTAACGCAGATAGGCTCTGTGCATCCGATTGAATTCCCCCGATAGGACAAGGCCCCCCCGCGCGGCTGTTGTCATACACTGTGCGGACCATCTCGGAGGGCTCAATTGCGTCCATCAGCGCTTGTCTGTCTATCCACTGCAAACCATCCTTTAGCGCGAAGGAATCAGAGCTGGCCATTCGGTCATTGTCTGCCACAACTCTTCCGATACAGGTTGTTAAAGCTCGGGCATAATTACCGAAGGAGACTACTGGCTTAAAGGTGATGCGCTGTTGATCTTTCTGCGCAGCCTGTGAAGAAATTGCTGAATCGGATGCCTGCGATGGCGATACTAACGCCGTCGCCTCCTGTTTCGCAGTCATTGTCCGGGCATTGTTTTCGTCTGTATCCAGACTCCATTCGAACACCATATAAATATGCTGCTCATTTCCGAGAAATTCGGACAGTTGCTGTTGGCTCAATGGAAACGGATTACTTTCAGGAGACCAGCTGCCAAGTTCGCTCTGACAGGCGCTATCAGTGCACAGCCTGATAACTTTCGGAGAATCAATAGCCGGATAGCCGATCTGGAATTTTTTAGTCACGTCCTTCGATAAATAAAATGATTTACCCGGTTCCTGAATCGGGCTACCCCCATAGAAGAATTTGAGTTTTGGATTGCCGAAATGTTTTGACACAACGGATATATGAAGCTGATCAGGTTGCTTTAGCTGACCATCCCACAGATAGGCCACATAACCGTTTAGATTGTCAGCTGCCCAGTAACCCGCGGATTGATTGCGCCCATCGACGCGCAGTGAAGCGATTCTACTTTTTGTATTGGGCAAATTAACAAGAAATATTTCGGTCTCCTGGAGTCCAAATGTCTTTGTATCAGGTGTCGTCCATACGAATCGGGATTTAAGTTGCGACGGATCCGCATCAACCAATGCCGGAAACGCCAAAAAACGATCTGTGGTGCAGGATGTCATTGGCTCGGCTTTTTCGGCGACCGAATAACGACGTTTCGAGGTGCGATACACCTCATCCTTGTTATCGCGAACTATGTATTGCAGCGTTTCAACATCAGCAAGATAGACAGCTCGCAAGCAGATGCTGCCAGCGTCAGCTTCGAGCAAACCGTCAACGACCTGCAGGTACAGGTGTTGCCCTGTCTCCTGTGAGCGCAATTGCAATTCGGGCAAATCGGATGTGTAAGGCGATGGTAGTTCGGGGCCTGGGTAAGCTATCCGTTTAACGGCAGGGTAAGCACTTAATATTTCCGCACTGCTTTTGCGCGTCGGCGTAGGTGAACTGTTCCGGGCAGACTCGTTGGGCAAGGGCTCGATCTCCGCCAACGGGTTTGGCGAACTGCTTTCATCTACGATCATTAGGGCGTGACTGTTGCCATCTTCTATCCAGAAACTCCGGGTAAATTCCGGTTGGGAGGGATCGTTGAACGCGCCAATCGGGGTCCACTTTTTATCCAGTTTTCTTTGCAACTGCCAACGGATATTGG
>Ga0114956_1003950_pt1 | contig 11377 bp, 9 predicted proteins | sample MaitaG_FD_87304 | JGI IMG/M metagenome (GOLD analysis project Ga0114956, IMG submission 87304) | Marine algal microbial communities from Maine, USA - Maine_Asex2 metaG | ecosystem: Host-associated > Algae > Red algae > Unclassified | place: Maine, USA | collected 2015-01-05 | reverse complement strand
GAAGATTGCCGATTGCCGATTGCCGATTGCCGATTGCCGATTGCCGATTGCCGATTGCCGATTGCCGATTGCCGATTGCCGATTGCGCTTATTTAAGAATTACTTTCTCATGGAAACTATCTTGACCAATGACTATTCGAAGCAAATAGATTCCTTCAGACAAATTCATTTTTGTCAAATCAAATGACTGTATAAAAACGCCACTCAGTGCGTTTTCTTTGGATATGGTTTGAACAAGTTTTCCCGCTGTGTCGAAGAGGTCTATGCTCACAGCAGCAGGATTTTGAACTGTATACTGTAAATGAACTATGCCATCTGTGGGATTCGGATAGACTCGGCAAGCCCGCTCACTTTCGCTATTAATTCCCACTGAACAGTCGCCAACGCCACTGACCATGAGGGTGAGCATTTGCTCTTCATAGCCGAAGTGGTAAGTGATCTCATGTTCTCCCACCCCAACTGCGGTAGGATCGAAAGTGTTATTACTAACACCGTTTCCTGAAAAATACCCACCAGCAGGACTAGCAGTCAGGCTAACCGGATCAGCTTCCAAGCAAATGACTTCTTCTATCGAACTTAGATCAATGGCCTCATTTGAATCATAAAACCCATCGAGGTAATATGCACGATAAGGTCGAAGGGTTTGGCGGGCGTGCCACACAATTTCCTTCTCAGTATTAACTTCCAAAATTGTCTGACCAATACCGCTAGCCATTAAGGTGTTTCCATTGGGTAAGCGCTGCGCACTACCCAATATTGGGCTCGCTAATTCTTGTGGCAAGATGTACTCCCAAACTTGCATGGTCATATTCGGATCGTAGCCTTCATCAATCCAAAACTCTACCACGCGGCTCAATGAGTCTTTTCCAGCATTATCAAATAGCATGTAATTGTTTGCAGCATTTAAATTGATGTTGTGCTGGCCGGCGAAAGTGTTAGCCTGAAAATCGAATTCCACATTACCACCATCACCACATGTCCAGAGAATTTGGCCCGTTTCTTTGTGAATTTTAATCAAATGATTCGCAAAGCGAAAAGATAGAATGTAATGACCATCGCTGTCTTGGGTCATGGCATTGGCGTGCAACCAATTGATGGATTCCTGTCCAAATACTGACGACCAATAACCACCCGAACCAGGACTGGTCAGTGGGTCATAGTGATCGAAGCACGACCATTGCTGTAATAATTCTCCTTCAGGAGAAACGACAATGAATCCTTGTCCAACGACCAATGCATCTTCGGGGCCACCGACCGAAGTTTTGTCAATGATTCTTGTATTCGAATAAATCGCTACATAATTGCCATCGTCATTTTTGAATATTTCGTGGTGTAGGTACAAGCTGTCATAGGCAGGTGATAAATCAACATCGACCACAATACTACCGTCTAGCCTTTGCTCGGTAAAACGGTGACAATTCGTATAAAGCAGTGTCTTTTCATCTGAAAAAGTGAATTGCTGACAGCGCTGTTCAGCTATTTCGCCGGGAACAAAATCGTACCAAACAACATTTCCCATTCGATCGAAAACTTGCACCGCTCCTGGGTTTTGCGTTCCATTGGTTCCGCCATTGGTGAGTATGTAACCGTCGAGATTACTGTTGTTCCCCACAGCCATTGAATCTACTGTTGATACAAATTCTGGAACAGCTCCAGTAGAAAACGTCGCTTGATTTGCTAACTGAATCAAGCCGTTTTCATTGAAAGCGAAGATCTCCAGAACATAATCGGTCTCCGGTATAAGCCCCAGAATTTGCAACTGGTGATTGGAAGCCGCAGCAGAAATACTCGTTGTATTGCGAACAGTATCTCCTTCCTGTACACAGTAAAAGGATAGATACGTGTTTGAAATTTCAGCTGTTTCAAAACTTGCATTGAACCTCAGAGTGTTGTCCACTTCTTGAACGACTTGCAGGTTACTGATGTCATTTTGCGAAAAGAGCTGGAAGCCAGCAAGCACGAACAGCAAAGTCAGTAGCGTTTTCATGATGAGTAGATTTGGAGGTAAAGTTATAGCATTCTCTAATCTGCCACTTCAAACCATAGCCTTTGTGTCTTGCGCTATTGACATGTTTGAGGAAGTCAGTCTACCTAACTGTGATCCATTTGGTGGATTCTCCAATCTTGGAGGATAGCCGAGCCTACTGCATAGAATCCATCAGCTGATTGCCGATTGAAGATTGCTGACTGAAAACGATGAGTGTCAGTTCGATTGCCGATTGCGAATTGGATTTAAAAATTGTTAAGATCAATCAGTCATTTAGGGGGAAACAAGTAAGAGATAAAAAGCTATTCATCAAACTTTTATACATGAATGGCTGAATAGAATGAGCTTAGCTGTGAAAAATGCTTAATCTCACCCACGGTAGGCATTACATTTAGTAAATTTGCGGTTCGTTTTTTGAAGACTAAGAGGGAACCGTGCTGGGGAGCTAGTTCTCAGCTCATCTCAGGTTCATCTTCGTTCTAAAGCGCAAATAATAGTGATATGGATATTTTGATGGGAATGTCGGAAGACATAAGTGCTTTGAATGCCCGTATAAAGGAGGAAAGTGCCTTTATCGACGGATTGAAACAGGAGATCAACAAGGTCATCATTGGCCAGGAGTACATGGTTGAGCGATTGTTGCTTGCCCTACTATCTGAAGGGCACATTTTGCTCGAAGGAGTTCCTGGTTTGGCAAAGACTCTGGCGATCAACACTCTTTCTAAGGCAGTTTCAGCCCAGTTTAGTCGAATTCAGTTCACACCCGATTTGCTACCAGCAGATGTGGTGGGTACATTGATATACAATCAAAAGGAGAATGACTTCGCGGTTAAGAAGGGACCGATTTTCTCCAACTTTGTATTGGCCGATGAGATCAACCGAGCTCCTGCAAAGGTGCAGTCGGCATTGCTCGAGGCGATGCAAGAGCGGCAGGTAACCATTGGCGACACCACTTTTCCGCTGCAAGAGCCATTTCTTGTATTGGCTACACAAAACCCGCTGGAGCAAGAAGGTACTTACCCATTGCCAGAGGCGCAGCTTGACCGATTCATGATGAAGGCGGTCATCACGTATCCAAAGAAGGAAGAGGAGCGATTGATCATGCGCAACAGCGTTAACCGAACATTCGGTAAGGTGAATCCCGTTGTTACTACCGAACAAGTATTGAAGGCACGAGATGCTGTTCGATCTGTTTACATGGATGAGCGCATCGAGAAGTATATCACCGACATTGTCTTTGCTTCTCGTTACCCAGACCAATATGGTTTGACAGACTTGACCAACTACATCAGTTACGGAGGGTCGCCAAGAGCGAGTATCAATCTAGCACTGGCTTCCAAGGCATATGCTTTCGTTAAGCGACGCGGATTTGTGAAGCCGGAAGACGTACGAGCCATCTGCAACGATGTTTTGCGTCACCGAATTGGCGTAACATACGAAGCGGAAGCGGAGAATGTAACTTCCCTGCAAATCATCAGTGAAATTCTAAATAAAGTAGAGGTCCCTTAATCGAAAACTGAGGTAAGCGAGCTTTGGAATTTCGCATCAGCAAGGAACGGGAACGGAACAACCAAGACAAGCAGATGATGCTTGTTGTGCTTTCCATCTCATAAAGGCTTTAAAAAGAACATGAATTGATTCTGCAACTCATCATAGTATTTCTCATTTTCGCAGCGGTTTTGTACGTGGTCTTCATGACACGTCCCGAAAAGAAAATCACTCAGCAGCAAAAGCAGGCTGATGCGGGAGAGCTATTGAAAAAAGTGCGCAAGATCGAGATCAAAACGAAGGGCTTATCTAGTCAGTTGTTTTCTGGAGACTACAGCACAGCATTTAAGGGACGCGGAATGTCTTTCGCGGAGGTACGCGAATATCAATACGGCGACGATGTGAGAAGTATTGACTGGAACGTAACCGCCCGATTCAATTCTCCCTACGTAAAGGTCTTTGAAGAAGAACGCGAGCTCACCGTTATGCTGATGGTCGACGTGAGTGAAAGTGCCTTCTTTGGTACTAAGAGCAGAACCAAGAATGAATTGATTACAGAAATTACTGCGGTCATTTCTTTTTCTGCTGTAAACAACAACGACAAAGTGGGCTTGATTCTCTTCAGCGATAAAGTAGAGAAGTTCATCAGTCCGAAAAAAGGGCGATCACATATTTTGCGCATCATTCGCGAATTGTTGGCCTATAAAAACGACGAAACTCGTGGAACAGATTTGAATGAGGCTTTGCGTTATTTCTCGAACATGATGAAAAAACGCAGCATTGTTTTTCTCGTTTCGGATTTTCAAACCGACGGATATCAACAGGCGCTTGGATTGGTTTCCAGACGCCACGATCTCATTGGAATTCATGTAAGTGATCCGCGAGAAGAAGAATTAGAAAATGTTGGTTTGATGCGTGCTCGAGATGCAGAGTCGGGGAAATCTTTTTGGCTCGATACGGGCAGTAAAAAGGTTCGAACTGATTTTGCGAAAAGCTTCCGCGAGAATTACCAACGTTGCAAAGAAACCTTCAATAGGTCAGGAGCGGATTTGATCAGTATAACCACTGATCAAGAACGAAGACCATATGTGAAGGATTTAATGGGTTTTTTCAGAAAAAGGGGCAGATAGTGATTTCTTTTTTTCAAAATAGAAAGCAAAGCATTTTTTGCGAAGGATCTTTGGTCAAAGCCATAGTCATTGTACTCCTGTTCGTCACTTTGGGTGTCGGCCAACTCACGATTACAGCACAACCAAAAGTAAGTGCGACCATCGATCAAGATAGTATTTTGATGGGCGATCGAATGGTTTTGCATTTGGAAACGGTTTCTCACAAAGCAGATGAAATTGTTTGGCCGTTGATTGCTGGCAAATTACAAGACGTAGATGTAATCGGAAATTCAAAACTCGACACCACTTTCTTCGGTGATAGTCTTCGAATTTCCGCCAGTATTTACCTGTCGGTTTACCAGCCCGGAATGGTAGCGATTCCTGGAATAGAATTCAAATACAAGCGCAAGAGATCAAACCGCAGCGTTCGCACAAAACCTTTGATGGTAAATGTGAGCGGAATGGAAATTGATACCACAAAAGGAATAGTGGGATTGAAGCCGCCCATTGAAGTGAAGCGCAATTTAAAAGAGTGGTTACCATTCGTTATCGCTTTCTGGCTTTTTTGGTTGATTTTAGGTGGCGTGTTGTATTGCTTGTTCCGAAAGAAAAAACAGCACGAGGACTACATTCACCGAAAGGAAATTATTCGACCATCTCACGAAATTGCATTGGAGGGTTTGAATCAATTAAAGGCGGAGAAATTGCCGGATACTGGACAGCACAAAGAGTATTATGTGCGATTGACCGACATAATTCGAACGTACGTTGAGTCTCGATTTGACGTACCCGCTATGGAATCAACCACCGACGAAATTATTGCAGGCTTGTTGAAAACAGATGTCAATAAGAAAACAGTGGAGAAAATGGAAGACATTTTCAATGAAGCGGATTTGGCCAAATTTGCCAAAGCCAAACCAGATGTCACCTTGTGCAAAAAAGGCATGAAAGACAGTTTTGATTTTGTTCAACATACGAAGATCAAGGAAGAGGAGGCGCAATTGGTAGAGACCATTGAAGTGCTCGATTCAAAAAGGAACAAGGAAAAAGTAGAAGGGGCAAAACCCAAAAGCGACAAGAAGTAACATTGAATTTATTTAACAACATATCGTTCGAAGATCCTTGGTATTTGCTGTTGCTTTTACTGCTACCTGTTTTGGCTTGGTGGCTGCTGAAAAGACAAGAGACAGAACTGGTGGAGATGAAAATGTCTTCTCTAGATGCTGTTTCTGGGATCAAATCTTGGAAGTCGACCTTGCGTAGATTCTTGCCTCTTTTGAAGATCGCAGCCATTGGATTGTTAATGATTGCCATGGCTCGCCCTCAGAATGTCGAATCGGATGAGAAGGTGAAGGCGGAGGGAATTGACATTGTTTTGTCTTTGGATATCTCGGGAAGTATGTTGGCTCAAGATTTTAAGCCTGACCGACTAGGAGCGGCTAAAAACACGGCGAAAGAATTCGTTGACGGCCGAGAGCACGATCGAGTGGGCTTGGTAGTTTTTGCGGGAGAGAGTTTCACGCAATGTCCGCTCACTTCCGATCACAATGTTCTAAAGGTGATGGTCGACCAGCTGCAGAGTGGCATCATTGAAGATGGAACTGCGATTGGTGAAGGGCTAGCAATTGCCGTGAATCGACTGCGCGAATCTGAGTCGGATAGCAAGGTGATCATTCTCTTAACCGACGGGGTGAGCAACAAGGGATCGATTGATCCACTAACAGCGGCGGAGATGGCCAAGGAATACGACATCAAGGTGTACACCATTGGAGTGGGAACCACGGGCACGGCCCCATTTCCACAACGGGACTTTTTTGGTCGCACGATTTTGCGCCAAGTAAACGTAGAAATAGACGAGGCCTTGTTAAAAGACATTGCCAAGCAAACCAATGGTCGCTACTTCCGAGCCACCAATAATGAGGCGCTGCGAAACATTTACGAAGAAATTAACAAGCTCGAGAAAACAGAAGTGGAGGTTACCACCTTTAAGAAGTACACGGAGCGATTTTACGGTTTCGCTACTATGGCGGTAATTTTACTTTTGTTGCAATTCGTTTTGAGTTCGACAGTATTACGAAGCATCCCATAAGATCGAAAGATGAACATCATAAAATGGGCTGAAATAGGAAACTTCTGGTGGCTAATTGCCATTCCACTCATTGTACTCTTGTACATGGCGTACAGAAGCTGGCGCCTGAAAGCGAGAGCACGTTTTGGAGAAGGCAAAATGTTGGCGCAAATGATGCCCGATTTTTCCAAGGGCCGAAAGCGCACGCGGTTGATTCTCTTGTTGGTCGCACTAACCAGCATCATCATCGGCATGGCAAACCCACAAATGGGTAGCAAGATGGAGAAGATCAAGCGACAAGGTGTTGACATCATCATAGCCATCGACGTTTCGCGTAGTATGTTGGCCGACGATGTTCAACCGAGTCGTCTCGAGAGAGCGAAGCAAATCGTTTCGAAGTTGATTGACCGAATGGCCAACGACCGTGTGGGTTTGATTGTTTTTGCAGGAGAGGCAACCTTACAAATGCCACTGACGGTGGATTATGCAGCCGCCAAGCTCTTTCTGAAAACGGTGAATCCGGAGGTAGTTGGTACGCAGGGAACAGCCATTTCTCAAGCCATTCAGGTGGCGCGTTACAACTTCAATCAAGAAGAAGAAAAACACAAAGCACTCATCTTGATCACGGATGGAGAGGATCACGAGGCCGGAGCCATTAGTAAAGCTCGCGAAGCCTTTGATGAAGGAGTGGTGATTTATACCATGGGCATTGGTAGCACAGAAGGGGCGCGTATTCCCGTCATGCAAGACGGTCGAAAGGTTGGCTACATGAAAGACGGCAAGGGCGGTGAAGTTATGTCAAAGCTCGACGAAACAGTTCTGAGAGAGATATCCGAAGCAAGCAACGGACAGTTTTTCCGTGTGCAAGGAGCTTCGGGAGAGATTACTCAAATACTTTCAGAATTGGGAGATCTAGAGAAAAAGGAATTTGAAGACCGCGTTTTTACTGACTACGAAGATCAGTTTCAGTATTTCATTTTACTGGGCTTGCTCTTACTTTTGGTAGAGTTCTTTATGTCGGAAAAGAACAAAGGGTACTTCAGTGGTGTAAATTTATTTGGTGAAAGAAAAGTAACTGCAAGAGAATGAAGCCATATAAATCAACCCTAACCGCAAAGCTGTTGAGTCATTTATTATCAAAAACTTGTTTTTGCTTGTTTGCTTTGTTGATGCTCCAAGGACAATTGGACGCACAATTGAATTGGCTGCTGGGCGATACAGAAAGCTCATTGGCTGTTGAAGGAAATCAAGCCTACGAGGAAGGCGATTACCTCGATGCTGAATTGAAGTACAAGCAATCCTTGCGCAAAAGCAAAGACGGCGAAATGGAGGCGGTAATTTTCAACCTCGGTGGTGCTTTGTATCATCAAGGTGAAGAACGTTACGGCGAAGCTTTGGAGCAATTCAACATGGCCATCAACAAACTAAAAACCAAGGAAGGTCGATCAGCGGCATTTTACAACATGGGCAATACCCAAATGCACTTGCAGGAAATTGAAGACGCCATCGAAAGCTATAAAGAAGCTTTAAAGTTGAATCCGAGTGACATGGATTCAAAATACAACCTTGCTTATGCGCAATGGTTGATGTCGCAACCTCAGCAACAGGAAAATTCTCAATGCAACAATCCAAAGGAAGGAGAAGAAGGCGAGCAAAAAGAGCAGGAGCAAAAGAAGGATCAACAAGAACAACAAGAACAAGGGGAGCAGCAGGAGCAAAAAGAAGGTGAGGAAAAAGAGCAAGAGGAAAAAGAGCAGCAAGAACAACAAGAACAACAAGAGCAAAAAGAAGGAGAAAGTAAAGAAGGCGAAGAGGAAAGGGAAAAAGAAGAGAGCGAAAAGAAGGAAGGAGAAGAGGAACAAGAACCTAAGCCAGGAGAGGAAGAGGAGCAAGAAGAGCAAGATCAAGAAGCCAAAGCCGGCGAGGAGGGAGGTGAAAAAGTGGACAGTACAGAAGCACGACCGATTGCCCGAGCGATGACTCGTGAAGAGGTTGATAAAATTCTCGATCGTTTGAAAAAGGAAGAGTTAGAAGTGCAGGAAAAACTACTGCGAAAGAATACGACGGGTCAAACCAAATCGGGAAAAGATTGGTAATGGAGAGTTTTTGGAAAATAGCATTTTTAGTACTTGTGATTTGTGCCAGCTCGGCATTAAGTGCTCAGCGGATGTCGGGCAAGATCGACCGGTCTACTGCTATTGCTGGAGAAGCATTTCAGTTGAGTTACACCATTAAGGATGCGCCTCGGGGTAATTTTATTGCACCCAATTTTCAAGACTTACAAGTTATATCTGGTCCCAATAAATTTTCGGAGCAAACCATTGAGAATGGTCGACGAAGTTCGGTGGAAACTTACACTTATGGCTTGATTGCCTCGAAGCCGGGCGCCGTAATTTTAGAGCCCGCGCGTTATCAGACAAGCAAGAAAGTTTTCGATTCCAACAAGATAAAAATCCCAGTTAAGAAGTCTGAGCTTACTGGTAAGCCGATGGATGAAGGGCCGTTGGCAGATATATTTTTCCGCATTGAAATAGATACAAATCGAGTTTGCATCGGGCAGCAATTAAATGCCGACTACGTGGTGTATTCACTGTATCAGATCAGCAATTTCAATGATTTGGAGATTCCATCTTTGACGGGATTTTGGATGCAAGACAACTCACCGAAGAGAATAAATCCGAAGACGGTAATTAAGGGAGGGAAGCAATACTTTCGATATGAGGTAAAGAAGTTTGCCTTGTTTCCACAGCGGCCGGGTGAATTGATAATTGATGGCATTAAGGCAGAAATGACCTATCGGAAAAGTAGTGGGCAAAAGCGTGGATTTTTTCGCAACTACAGAAACATGAAAAAGAAAACCAGTTGTAAAGACGAGGTAATTTCTGTTTATCCCACGCCTGAAAAAGACAAACCAGAGAACTTTTCTGGTGGGGTTGGGTCATTTAAAGTAGCTGCTCGAGTAGATCCGAATATCGGTCGGGTGGGTGAGGCCATGGAATATCGAGTGAGCATTGTGGGCTCTGGTAACATCATGCTACTGAGTCCTCCTGATTTCGACTTCCCTAAAAGTGCAGAAATATTTGAACCCGAGGAGAGCGAAAACATCTACGAGCAAGATGGGGTAATTATGGGAAGCAAAACATTTAGCTATTCCATTATTCCAAAGGAGGAAGGCGAGCTGGTTATTCCTCCTGTTCAGTTCGATTACTACGACCCTAAAAGTGGCAGTTACCGAAAATCGCGCTCCAACGTACTGAAGGTGAAAATTCGCGAAGGTGATCCAGAGCGGATGAAAGAGATGGCCAAAAATAAATCGACCCGCGACATTGCAGCTCTTTCCACAAAATTCGAAGAACCTAGTTCGGTTACGGGCTACGGCTGGCCGGTAAAAGTTGGCTTGTTGGTTCTGTGGGCGGCGCCTTTTTTCATGATTCCAGCTTTTATCAAACGGAAGAGAAGCGAGGAAGAGGAGAATGCGGATGTGGAAGGTCGGAAACAACGCGCTGCAATTGGTGTGGCAAAGAAAAAGCTGGCCACTGCGAAAGGTTACATGGAGTCGGAGAATAGAGGAGATTTTTACGATGAAATAGTAAAGGCAGTTTATGGATTCTTGAATGACCGCGTTGGTGTAAAAGGCAGCGAAGCGAGTATTGAGAATATTGCCAGAAAACTGGGGGACCGCGGAATTGACAGCGGCAAAATTGCCCGAGTAGAAAAGCTCATCGAATATTGTGAAATGGCTTTGTATGCACCCGTTACCAAAACGGTTGGTTTAAAAGCTACTTACGATGAGGCGCTCGAGTTGATTGTGGAAATTGAAGAGAACTTGAACTAGGAGAGTGAAATACTTTAGCTACATACTATTTTTTGTGCTGGCATTGATTTGCTGCAAGGAAGCTCAAGCCGAAGTATATTCTCCTTATGCGGAGGCCAATAGTCTTTATGAAGAGGGGAAGTTTCAGCAAGCTTTGGCAGCCTATAAATTGGTGGAGGAACCGGGGAAAGGATCGCTGTCTTTTCACCAGAACATTGGCAGCTGTTACTACAGACTTGGCGATTACGCCAATGCCATTTTGCAGTTTGAGAGAGCTTTGCGACATGATCCTTTGAATGTCGATGTAAAGAATAATATTGATGTTGCTCGAGATCAATTGAAAAACCCTTCCCCGATTTACGATCGAATCTTTATTCAGGAATGGATCTTTAAATTGAGCCATGCGCTTCCCGCTTTTTTATGGATGCTGATGGGAGTATTATTCGTTTGGGCCAGTGTGTTTTTTATTCGAAAATACATTTACGCCAATTCAAACAGGTTTCGACCTTTTATGGCAGCGGTAGTTTTGTTTGTTTTATCACTTGCCTGCATTTCTCTTTTCTTCAGTAAAAATGCTTGGTTGTCTAAAGATGATGAAGCCGTTATTATGAGGAAATCCATTCAAGTACACACTGCTCCATCGGAAGACAGTCAGTCTCAATTCAAGCTTTCGGGAGGCAGTAAGGTTCGCATCGGTGAGCAGCTCGATGGATGGACTCAAATTCTCCTGCAAAATGATGCCCAAGGTTGGGTTCCCGCAACTGCCATTGAAAAGATCTGAGTTACTGACTCAAGTTTCGGTAGTGATTTTCGTAGTAAGTGGTTTTTCCTCTAGCTAATTTTCAGTCTTTTTCATGGTGTCCTAGAGCCTGAAAATTCGATTTTTCGTGCAAGGATCTTCTTTTTCCTTG
>Ga0114956_1003948_pt1 | contig 11378 bp, 7 predicted proteins | sample MaitaG_FD_87304 | JGI IMG/M metagenome (GOLD analysis project Ga0114956, IMG submission 87304) | Marine algal microbial communities from Maine, USA - Maine_Asex2 metaG | ecosystem: Host-associated > Algae > Red algae > Unclassified | place: Maine, USA | collected 2015-01-05 | reverse complement strand
CTACATCAATCAAGGCTTCCGGCATTTCATCCGTCAAATGATTCGCAATGATTTTTTGAAATAATAAAAGAGTTTGATATTTCGAAGAAGAAGAATCTCTGGTCTGAAAGTTATGTTGGGAAAACTTTTTTGCGCTAGCGAATGCTTCGGGTTGATCGACATAAAACTTATAGACTGGTTCTGTCAAATAATTTTGTTCATTCATCAAAAAGTCCAATGCTCGATTCGCTAAAAAATCATAAAGTGTCGGTCTTAGATTATCGACGTTTTGTCCACCTCGGATGATCGCATCCCAATCTTGAATCTTAATTTTTTTACTGGCTTCATCTTCTACTGATTTCAAAAAATACTTTCTACTCTCCGCAGCGAGTTGTCCGATGGTCCAAGTTCGAATGTCATCTGTTTTGAAATCAGGTGTTTCCGTTCGATTATTAAAACGATATCGATTGCGTTGCAAGTAGCTAGAATATTGCTCTGCCAGCATGGATTGGATTAAAGACTTCATTGGTCCCGTTGCTAGTTTTTCATCCACGACAAATTGATTCATCGCTTTGACAAAACCATCTTCTTCCAATTGGGTCATGTATTTCCCTTTGAAGATCAAGCATTTTGCTTGCTGTGGTTGGTTATTTTTTTTGTTGGCTTTGGCATAAATCTCCTCTACTTTTTCCAAAGCAGATTTAGGTAAACCTTTTCGTTCGAGCGAATCTACGACTTTCCAATCAGCGGAATAATTATCGTTTTCCATTGGTTTTTGCAGTTTTTTATTTTTATTGTTACAAAAACTAAAAAGTACCATTAACAATAAAAGCGAGGATAATAAAATGGGTAGTTTTTTCATAAAATAAAATTTAGTATTTCTGGTTTTCAAACCTGGTTTTTATGATTCGATGGAACAGTTCAAGATCTGAATTTTTAATGTACCGTCCCAAATTGAATCAACAAGATAATGAATGAATTTTTAAATAATTAAATTAATATTAGGAAGATGTATTGAGGAAGGGAAAAGGTGGGAATGGAAAGCAGTTTAACAAAGTATTAACGCAGCGGTGATGGAAAAATTTAATATCACAAGTTACACAATTATTGTGTTCATTTTTTTGATTTCTGTAAAGTTAAGGAACTACGTTTTCCTACATTTGCAAACAAAGCGTGTCAATATTTATCTGAACATTTCCCTTGACATGATGACCATGTCAGAAGACTTACGGAACACTTAAAAAATGTGTCAATTTTTTTTTTGGGTAGGTCGGGTGTATTTTTTTTTGGAATAGATCAAGAAGGCGAAGAATTAGATGACCAAACCACATCTATCATTTTAAAAATTAATAAATTTGGCAAAGAAGAAAAAAGCATTCAACCAGATTTAGGAATGGTACAATAATAAATAATTGTGAACGTGAACTTATAATCATTAAAAAAATAAAGCTATGTTAATTTGGAGAGGACTCGGAATACTTGCCCCCATTATTTACGCCATCGTCTATTTTATGTTATATGGATTTTTAAAACTCTTTGCAACTCCGCACATGTTTCATGGTTGGTTTATTTACCTGGGAGCTATCGTTGCAGGAGTGATTACTTATATCTTAGGTTCAGCTATTAATGCAGAAATATATCAAGCAAGGAAGATGTATCCTCAACAAAGTATTAATTCACATTCTTTCTTTTTTATTTCAATAGAATTTTGGGGGTTAATCTTTGCGATGATCACGCTTTTCTTTGGTTTTCAAGAGACCCAAAAAATCAACCAAAGAGAAGCTTACCGAATATCAGCACAAGAAAAAGGACTGATGCAATTTGAGCAAAAAGTGTATTTATTGGACAGCCTTATTCAGCATCCTGAAATCAATGATTACTTCCTCATGAGTTTTACAGGAGAGTATATGCATCGCGGAAGAGAAAGAAGTAAAAATTTTAAATTGCCATTAAAAGTAACGAATATTAGTAAAACGCAAATTGAATTGTTTTGTCCGATAGATGATCCAACGACAAGTGATTTAGAATATTCTAATAAATTGGAACTCGTTAATTTATTTTCCAACCTAAAAGAAGATGGTTTTAAAACATGGATCGACAAATCAATATTAAAGCAAGCCGTCAATCGTAAACCCAATACAAGTGATGTCAACAAAGTTTCCATTTCATCATTAATGGCTACCTTACCAGTTTCCTTAACTGATATTTGGCAAATGCAAGGGCCCGATTTTACTAAGCGTTCTTGGAATTGGAAATATAAAAATCATGGTTTTAGGCTTGAATTAAAAAATACTGGACTTCCAACAACTATACAAAAAGTGCTATTCAATGGCAGAGAAGTTACTTGGAAAACGCCTCGAACTATCGGAAGAGGATATGTTAATCCTAAATATTTTGATTTTAGTAAAGATGCAATTGTTAGTACAGAAGAGTTGCTTTACATTTTCGATGACCAATACTTCGATCCTAAGCAAAATAAAAAGATTGAAATATATTGTGTTGATAATCAAGGAAAGACTTTTCGTTTTGATCTTCAACAGGATGGACGAGAATTACAGGTCAAAAAGCATCGCTTGTAAATAAGATTATTCTTAGGAATAGAAAATTAATAAATGCAGATTTTTGACGAGGGATTTTTTTTGTCAGTTTTTCAAAAAAATCATTGCATAGCTTACCTTACAGAATTATTTTTTTTTGATAAAATGGCGGAAAAATAGACCGTCAAAAACTACATTCATTGTTTTTCTATTCCTTATATTGGTAAAATTTTTATTTCATCTATAAAAAATCAAAATGAAATCTTACGAAGAATTAATAAACCAAGTCAAAGATTTAATTCGAAAAAATAAAACAAACAAAGCATTAGAAATTCTCGCCAAGGAGCAATTGTCTACTCTCGATCAACAATTAATCTTGGTCAACAGCAGATATTCAAAACTAAAAGAAGAAAAAACTTTAGGCATCCTTGATGAAGAAACTGCTCAACGCAGACTTAATATTATCAATGTTGAAATATTAGCTTTGACAGAAAAAATTGGTAAACATCAAAATGTTGAAAAAGTAGAAGATCTTCCAACAGATAAAGTTGCTGCCATTTCAGAAAATCCAATATTGACTCCACCTACTCCAAATGCTAAAAAACAAACTTCTCCAACTCCTCCCCCTTCAACACCTTCAACACCTTCAACCAAAGGAAATTCTAAAAGTAAATTACTTATCGGCGGAACTATTGGAATTCTTTTAGTGGCGTTGATAGCATATTTTGGAATGCAAAAATCTGCTTCTGACGCTGAAGATAAAAGGTTAGCAAAAATAGAACTGGCTAAAAAGAAAAGAGAAAAAGCCAAACAAGATTCTCTCCAATTAGTAAAACAACAAGCCATTAAAACGGCCAAAAGAGATTCCCTGAATCGTATAAAAAATATCAAAATCGGAAATAGTTACCAAGGTGGAATCATCTTCTATATTGATAAAACTGGACAACATGGATTAATTAAAGCAAAGGGCGATCAATGCACTAAACCAATTGATTGGTTTACCGAAACGACTGGAAAAGCATTTGCCACAGATGCAGGAATTTATGATGGAGCAAGAAACACTAAACTATTAGTTGCCAAATTTAAAGAAGAAAATCATCCTGCTCAATTGTGTAATAATTTTGAATTTGGTGGATTCGATGATTGGTATTTGCCTAGCAAGGATGAATTGGATTTACTTTATGATTACAATAAAACATTGCCAAAAGCACAAAGACTTGAACCAAAATATTATTGGAGTTCAACTGAAATGAGTAGTCAAGATGTTTATTATCGAAGTTTTCATAATGGAAAATTCTATACTTGGGTCAAAGGAAACAAAGCAAAAGTGAGGGCGGTTCGGAAATTTTAAAAACTTATTTATTAGGAACCGTACTGATCATTTATCAAAAAAAAGAACATCTTTAGTGTTACTCTACTGGACTTTTGACAAAAACTATTGGAGTAAAATCAAAACTTAGGAATGCGAATAAAATAAATGCAGATTCTTGAGAGAGAGATTTTGTTCATAGTTTTTGCTTTGAATTCCCGATTTGAACGAGGATATTTCGCTCTCCGTTTTTGTTTTAATGAAGGATAATTGCTAGCGCAGCGATAATTGATTGAATTGTTATTTATTTAGCCAAAATTTAATTTCCTAACACGCTCTAGAGTTTTACTATGATCGTATCTGAAGTAATTATGGATTGGTGAGTTTTCCTCAATTCATCGAAGTAAGGAGCTGAATTTTTTGCTGACTTATATCTACTAAAATACTCTTTTTGAAAAACCTGTTTTTTGGGATAATACTTCATCACTAGATTAAATTGAGTTATATTATTATTACATATTCCAAGGAAATAATCTTCAGATTTAACCTTAAATAAATATTTTTTCCTCGAACCAATCGTAATAAAATCAGAAGTCATATTGAATACTTTCTCTTGCTCTATTTCTTGATCCACAAAAATAAGTTCCGATTCACACTCTACTTCGTAAGGTAAAAATTCCATATTGTAAAACTTACCAGCAAAAACGACTTCATTTTTTTCTCGTTCTTTCAATCCTTTATGTTTTAAAATAGTTACTGGACTATCAGTATTATTTATCATCGCAAAATTAAAATCAAAATAGATTCCTTCTTTAGTAAACGAAATCAATTCAATCGAAAGATCTTTGGCTGGCTTTTGATCTACCACATTTTTTGAACTACTACATCCCATCAAAAAAATTAATCCTACTATCCATTTATAACTCATATTTGTTATTTTTTTTATTAAAAATCTGACACCAAATTAATTATTTTATACCAATTTTCAGTTTAGGTAAAGTGCATTAATAAATTTACATTCTTGAGTAGATTATTGAACTTTGCCTGAGTAAGTTATTGTAAAAAAAATTCACTACCTAGTAAAGGTAAAACCTTAGGAACATTACATGAATAAATCACGATTATTGAACCGTTCCTTAACTTATTTCTTCTCAACCAAATTATCAATCAACCCATTACATGATCCATCTAATCAGTTTTTAAACTTCCCCACGCTCTAAATAAAAACGCAAAACCCAAAGCAGAAATAACCGTCAAGAAAAAAGCAATTGAAGTATTTCCATAAATCCAATTCCCAGTCGCAAACAAGGCAGCATAAACCGCCACACATCCCACCACCCAACATAATATCTCCAGCGGTAATTGACTTTTTTCTTTGACTATATTTACACCTTCTGCATTTGCTTTTTCAATTACAGCATTCCATCCACTTCCAGTTGGGCGAATTTTTTTATAAAAATTTCGTAAAGTTTCATCATCTGTCGGTTCAGTAATGAATGCAGCCACCACCCAAACAATTGTTGTCAAAATTGCTCCAATGACAACAGTTTGCCATCCTTCAAATCCATGATTGCCAAAAGTAAAAAATCCTGCAATGATTAAAGAAGCAATCATTGCAACTATTTCTGTCATCGCATTTATTCGCCACCAAAACCATCTCAAAAGATAAATTGCCCCTGTCCCCGCACCTAACAATAATAACATATTAAAAGCTTGAGCAGCACTAGTAAGCCACAATCCTAATCCCAATCCAAATATGGCACTTGCAATTGTAAATAACCTTGCAGCAGTAATTAATTGTTTTTGAGTAGCATCTGGTTGAATAAATCTTTGATAAAAATCATTGACCAAATAAGACGCTCCAAGATTAATCTGAGTTGACATCGTTGACATAAATGCAGCAATCAAAGACGCTGCGACCAAACCTAATAATCCTGACGGAAGAAAAGTCAACATCAAAGGATAACCTAAATCATGACCAATTTTATCAGCAGAAATATCTGGCACATACATAAATACTCGGGTAAGTTCTTTTGACTTTATAGGGTCTTGTCTTTTATCTAAATCATTAAATTCTAAAACACCATCCTTATTCTTTGTACTATTTTTTAATAGATACAAATAAGCCCAAGATTGAATTTCTAGGTTGTTTTTATTTTCCGAAATCAATTTAACATCAGCAAGATAAGCCTGTTTCTTATCCATATTTTCTTTTAATGTCATGTCATTATTTTCTTCTAACTCACTTATCAAATACTCATGACTTGCTACTAATTCCGTAATATTTTTTTTGGCAAATGGAATGACCATCTCTTCCAATTTTTCTTTTCCGCCTGCTTTCAAAACAATTTTATCTTCCTTCATTATATCTTTTGGAAAAAGGACTAACGAAGCTAAGGCAATCAAAATCCAAGGCCAAGGTCGTAAAGCATAATGAGCTACATTAAATAGAAGCGTCGCACCAATGGCATTTTTTTCATCTTTAGCCGAGAACATTCTTTGTGCGATATATCCACCTCCACCTGGTTCTGCTCCAGGATAATAAGACGCCCACCATTGTACCGCTAAGGGAACTATTAGTACAGGAATCCAAACATTAGGATTGGAAAAATCTGGCACAAGAGCCGTCATATCACTTACATTCACATTGGACAATAAGGAATCCAGTCCTCCTACCTCTATTGTAACAATATATACACATGCCCAAATCGAGCCTATAATTGCAAGGAAAAATTGAACAAAATCAGTAACAATAATAGCCTTCAATCCTCCAAAAGCTGTGTATAAAAGAGTAATCGACCCTGCTATTAATAAAGTTTTCCAGCCCTCCCAACCTAAAATCGTTTCTCCAAATTTTACAGCAGCTAAAGAAACTGCGCCCATGACTAAAACATTAAAAATAAAACCTAAATACAATGCTCTAAATCCTCTCAAAAAAGTGGCGGCTTTCCCACTATATCTTAATTCATAAAACTCAATATCAGTTAATACTTTTGACCGTCTCCATAGTTTTGCATATACAAAAACAGTTAGCATTCCTGAAAGTAAAAATGCCCACCAACCCCAATTTCCAGACACGCCATCTTGTCGAACCAAGTCAGTAACCAAGTTGGGAGTATCAGCAGAAAAAGTTGTGGCAACCATCGAAATACCTAAAAGAAACCAAGGCATATTTCGACCAGAAAGAAAATACTCTGTAATATTTGAACCCGCTTTTTTTGAAAACCAAAGTCCCACAGTTAAGACAAATAAAAAGTAGAATGCCACTATGATCCAATCTAAAGTTGATAATTGCATCTTTTAGCTTTTCGTTTTAAAAATAGAAACGGAAATTATCTAAATCTTTCCCATTTCCCAACATTTTTTAAAATAAAATGAGAACCATGGGAATTATACTCTTACCTCTTATTGAATAAAAAAGACCAATCCTAAAACCGAAGCCTTATCTTCCAATTAAAACCAACGTTGCCATTTACTTCTCGGCCTTATTCTTTTTAGGAAAATTGTATTTAAAAAGGCGTTAAGAACAGTTTACTGTTTGAGACCGACTTAGTAAACCTTTCCGATGCAGGAGAAATTAGATTTACTTGTCGGGCGAGTTTAAACTGTTTAGCCTTTTTGAATTCAATTTTCCGTTAAAAAAAGAATACAGCCTTGATTTTTTTTTTGCTACTTTATTTTTCATTAAGGAAAAAAAAAGTAGAACTGTGGGAGACCCAAAACATATCAAACTTAACCTATTAGTCAATAATAAAAGAAAACCTCCTCAAACATATTTCAACATTCTCAAAAAAAAGAAAACAGACTTTGTCCCTTAGTTTTGTTTGAATATCTTTGAGCGAATTTTCACAAATCTTGAAAATAAATTTCATGAAATCATTATTTAAGGATTTTAAAAAATCATCAAAAAAAGATTGGTTAGCAAAAGTCGAAAAGGATTTGAAAGGAAAACCAATCGAAAATTTGAATTGGAAAATCAACGAAAATTTGATCGTCTCTCCGTTTGCACATTCCGATGATTTGGAAGAACTACCTCAACCTCTTTTGGAAAATAGAAATTCCAATGATTGGGAAAAAGGAGTTCGGATTATTGTTAAAAATGTAAAAACTGCGAATAAGGAAGCACTCTTTTTTTTGGAAAAAGGAGCAGATGCTTTATGTTTTGAATTAGAAAAAAATCCGACAAAAAAAGAGTTGCAAATTCTACTCACAGGAATCAACCATGAATGGATTTCGACGCATTATATTTTTCCTAAAAAAACTTGGAAAGGAGTCGTGCAAAACTTCCTCGCTATATTAAAAGACAAAAATCAAAATTTAAAAAAGGTAGTTGCGTCTTTCCAATTTAAAGATGGCACTACGATTCCTCTAGCAGATTATCAAGCAGTTCAAAATTTCTCCAACCAACTTCCGCTTGCCAATTTTATAACAATAAACGCACGTAACTTTTATCAAGGTCAAGAAAACGTCGTGGAAGAATTGGTACAAACGATTTCAAAAGCAAATGCTTATTTGGAAAAATGGAATAAAAAAGATTTACCCTTAAAAAATCTAATTGCCAATATTCAATTTTCCATCCAACTCGATGATTCCTATTTTTTAAATATTGCAAAAATCAGGGCCTTAAAAATCCTTTGGAATTTAGTCGTCAAAAGTTGGAAAGGTTCTTTAAAATCGACCATAACCATAGAAACACATTTAACGACCCATACTCAAACCGACGACGAAAATTATAATAAAATAAAAGCAACTTCGCAAGCGATGTCTGCTGTGATTGGAGGAACAAATCGATTATACATTTATCCTTCTAAAAATTTAAAAAACAAAACAGCCATTTTAAACGACCAAAGAATTTCGTTGAATATTCAACATTTGATGCAGTTGGAAAGTTATATGGATAAAGTGCAAGATCCTGCGGCGGGGAGTTATTATTTAGAGAAATTGACAGACGACCTCGCAGAAGCAGCTTGGAATAAATTAACACGTGGTGGTCTGCTTTAGCTGACCTAAAAAAAAAGAAATATGAAAAAAATACTAATAGCCAACCGAGGAGAAATCGCCCTACGAGTCATGCGCTCCGCAAAGAAAATGGGCATCAAAACTGTAGCCGTATATTCCGAAGCAGATCGAAACGCTCGACACACTCGCTTCGCAGACGAAGCAGTTTTACTTGGCCCAGCACCCTCTTCTGAGTCCTACTTAAAAATGGAAAAAGTCATCCAAGCCGCCAAAGATACTGGTGCAGACGCTATCCACCCAGGCTACGGATTTCTAAGTGAAAATTCCGCTTTCGCAAAAATGGCAGAAGAAAACGGCATCATTTTTATCGGCCCAGGAACTCACGCTATCGAAGTCATGGGAAGTAAATTAGCTGCCAAAGAAGCGGTCAAAGCTTACGACATTCCCATGGTTCCAGGAATCGAAAAAGCAATCACAGATGTAACATTAGCCAAAAAAATAGCAGGTGAAATCGGTTATCCTATATTAATCAAAGCCTCTGCAGGAGGTGGTGGAAAAGGAATGCGTGTCGTCGAAAATGAAAAAGAATTACCAGAACAAATGGAGCGAGCGATTTCAGAAGCGATCTCAGCATTTGGCGATGGTTCTGTTTTTATCGAAAAATATGTTACCTCGCCTCGACATATTGAGATTCAAGTTTTAGCAGACACTCACGGAAATGTGGTCCATCTTTTTGAAAGAGAATGTAGTGTTCAGCGTCGTCATCAAAAAGTAGTCGAGGAAGCACCTTCCATTGTTTTGACTCCTGAACTTCGAGAAGCCATGGGAGATGCTGCCATCAAAGTCGCTAAAGCCTGTGACTATGTAAATGCAGGAACAGTAGAATTTTTGTTGGATGAAAACATGAATTTTTATTTTTTAGAAATGAACACTCGACTGCAAGTGGAGCATCCAGTTTCTGAATTGATTTCAGGAATTGATTTAGTCGAGCAGCAAATTAAAGTGGCAAGGGGAGAAAAATTATCTTTCATTCAAGATGATTTAACGATCAACGGTCATGCTTTAGAATTAAGAATTTATGCAGAAGATCCTTTAAATAATTTTTTGCCCAACGTCGGAACTTTGGAAACATATATCCGTCCCGAAGGAGAAGGCGTTCGATTGGATGATGGTTATGAGCAAGGGCAAGATATTCCAATTTATTATGATCCGATGATCGCCAAATTAATTACCTACGGAAAAACGAGAGAGGAAGCGATCGGTCTGATGCTCAAAGCAATCGAAGATTATCAAATCGAAGGAGTAGCGACTACCCTTCCATTTGGAAAATTTGTTTGCGAACATGAAGCATTTACAAGTGGGAAATTTGATACTCATTTTGTCAAAAATTATTTCTCACCTGAGCAACTTTTAGAAGATCAAAAAGAGGAACAAGAAATTGCGGCAGCCTTGGCGTTGCAATTATTTTTGGAAGAAAAAGAGCAGTTGAAAGTTGTTGAAAATAGTGATTCGAATTGGAAAAAATCTAGGATTTGAAAAGGAGCAAATGTGATGGAATATCGAATATCGAACAAGGAATATCCATTTGAGAAGTTTGACGAAATTTCTCAAAGACCACAAAAAAATAATATCGTCAAACTTCGATATTCGATATTCAATATTCAATATTCCCCTATGGCTTCTTAAAGTTTTAAAAAAATTTTATGAAAAAACCCGACTTCAGTAAAATAAAATATCAACGAAAAACTCCTTCCACTTCTTCCAAAAAGAAAGCAACTCCGTGGAAAACCCCCGAAGGAATAACAATACCTTTACATTTTAATGCAGACGATATTAAAAATGTAAAACACCTCAATTATATCGCTGGAATTCCACCTTACTTGCGTGGTCCATACAGTTCAATGTATGCCGTTCGACCTTGGACGATTAGGCAATACGCAGGTTTTTCCACCGCAAAAAAAAGCAATGAATTTTACAGGAAAAATTTAGCACAAGGACAAAAAGGATTATCCGTTGCTTTTGATTTGGCGACTCATCGAGGCTATGATTCAGATCATCCACGAGTAACAGGCGATGTTGGAATGGCAGGAGTAGCAATTGATTCCGTCGAGGATATGAAAATTCTTTTTAATAAAATTCCTTTGGATAAAATGTCGGTTTCCATGACGATGAATGGAGCAGTTTTACCGATTATGGCGTTTTTTATTGTCGCAGCAGAAGAGCAAGGAGTCGATCAATCTAAACTAAGTGGAACGATTCAAAATGATATTTTAAAAGAGTTCATGGTGCGGAACACTTACATTTATCCACCGCAACCTTCTATGCGAATCATTGGCGATATTTTCGAATACGCTTCACAAAATATACCAAAATTTAATTCAATCAGCATCAGCGGTTACCATATGCACGAAGCAGGTGCATCAGCAGATATTGAATTGGCATATACGCTGGCAGACGGCTTAGAATATATCCGAACAGGATTAAAAGCAGGATTAAAAATAGATGACTTTGCTCCTCGCCTATCTTTCTTTTGGGGAATTGGAATGAATCATTTTATGGAAATTGCCAAGATGCGAGCAGCTAGAATGTTGTGG
>Ga0114956_1003946_pt1 | contig 11379 bp, 11 predicted proteins | sample MaitaG_FD_87304 | JGI IMG/M metagenome (GOLD analysis project Ga0114956, IMG submission 87304) | Marine algal microbial communities from Maine, USA - Maine_Asex2 metaG | ecosystem: Host-associated > Algae > Red algae > Unclassified | place: Maine, USA | collected 2015-01-05 | reverse complement strand
AATCTGTTTGTCCCTTAATTTGAATTATGAACGTTTTAGGAAAAACTTCTAATTTTTCATAGGGATTTAAGACAGATTGAATTTTGTCTTATATTGGTTTACAATCCTCTTCAGGTATCTCGAAGTGATATGTCAAGTTAAAATGCATACAATAGAATTTTCATATATAACAAATATTTTACTTAAGAAGTTCTCTTTTTCATTTAATGCCATCTAACGGATAATGATATGTCGACGTCTCTCTGAGGAACGAAGAGATATGCGATCATATCTAATGTTACCCACTTTTTTCATTTTCTATAGCAGATTAATTTTATCTCGTCTTCATCAATAGCTAATGAAAATTGACCTATTCGTTCAATTGTTTTTCTTATAGCATTCAAATCTTGTTCAGTATTCTTTGCTTCATCAATAATTCTTGGGAATACAAGATATTCAATCTCTTTAAAAGTTAGCCAGCCTCCAAGTGAATTAAGTCCTTCAAAACCATTTTGCCAGTAGTCGAAACCAAATGTTGTATCTTCTTCTAAATGCAATTCTCCAATCTTACCATCTTGAATTCTTTTGAATTTTATTCTTTTTACTATTCCTATTTCAGCTACTAATTTATCAATTAACCGAACCCATTTTGAGTTTGACATTAGATGTTCTGAGAATTTTGAAACTACTTTTTTGATTTCTATATCGATTTGCTCGTCATATCTTTTTGATTTCTTAGTTCTCATTATTTATTTGCTTTAATCAATGATTTTTGTTAGGTCATATGTTGCTGCATATAAGAGTTTTTCACCTGTTGATTTAAATTCATTGAATGCCTTTCTATACCAATTTGAATCTGATGATTTCAATCCGTATTCCTCACAACTTTTAAAATCAAAATATTCACCATTAATTCACGGTTCGATGCCATAAATACCTAATCCTAATTCATCTATTCGATTTAATACTATTTCGAAATCTGATTCTGAGAAGTACCAAATAGTTTTGACATCGAAACCATAGTTTAAGTTCTTAAGCTCCTTGAAAATGTTTTCGATTAAATATTTCTCTTTTTTCATTTTTATTGTGGGTAACAATTGTATAAACACACCAGGCCATCAAAAAGTGCGCTTTACGTGCTTATAAAGTAGATAGACATAAGGTCAAAATTTATAGACTTGCCGTTTATTCTTTATATAGGCAATGCTAAGATAATGTAAGTGCATCGATTAAAAACAAGCTCTAATTCAAAAACTAAATAAATAATTAGGTAGCTGAAAGAACCACCTAATTATTAAGTTAATAAAATCGAAACCTATTTAGCTTTTGTAAACATTTTTATTGTAAATGCCTTTGGCGAATTTGTTTGATTAAGCCAAAGTTTTGTCTAATTCTAAATCGGCTTTTTTGCCAATATTATACCAATCTACATTACGTGAAAGTATCATTACAATTGCAAGTATTACAAACAAAGCGATTGCTCCTGCCAATAAAGCGAAATCTTGCATTTGTAAAATAATAAACACATAGCTAAACAAAGCCGTTAACAAACCTAACAATAAACTACTTGCGCCTAAATGTTTTAAAATGAAATGCGTATAAACTGAAATTAATAAAATTGTGGCGATGCTTGAAACAAGGTAGGCCAAATTAAAACCCAAATGCTCGCTAATTGAAAGCAATAGTAGATAGAAAATAGTGAGGGCAAAACCAACTAAAGTATATTGAATAGGGTGGATGCTCTTTTTCAATAAAATTTCAAAGAAGAAGAAAATGCCAAAAGTTAAAGCTATGATAAGCAATGCGTATTTTGAGGTACGGAAGTTTTTGCCATACTCGTTAACAGGTTGAATAAGACTTACTCCAAAATAAGAGGTGGCTCCAATTGCTGCTTGATCACTTTTCCAAACTTGAGGGTGTTTATGGCTAAATTTATTTACTTTCCAGTTTGCGGTAAAACCGTTTGGGGTAACATCGTGGTTTGTAGGCAAGTTTTTACCTATAAAACTTGGGTCTGGCCAAGGGCTGTTCATCTTCACCTCAACTAAATCGCCCATAGGTTCAAAATGTAATCCTTTAGTTCCTTTTATTTTCCAATTGGAGTTTACCAATAAGGGTTTGGTAATATCTATTTCAAAACTTTCCGTTTTCAACCAATTAAAACCGCCTACATTAATGTTGGAATTTCCTTCGATAGTTATTTGTTCGCCGTTGGCTGTTACTTTTACTGAATCTGCAATACCATTTGCATCCTTTACACCATAAACTAAAAATGCTTTGTTTAAATCAAAAGTATGGTCTTTCCATTCATCAGGATTAAAATTTTTCCATGTAAAATTTGAATTGTTGCTAAGTTTGGTTTCATAAACTATTACTTCAAAAATACTTCTCTTGCGTTTGGCAGTTGTTACCGATGCATCAAAAACAGAATTGTTTGAGCTTACGCCGATATAGCCTTCTGTTGTATAAGGCTTATCTTTATCATTTATTTGTGTTCTAACATATGGTATTTTTATAAATGCAGGATAAACAATTTGCTCTTGTCCATATGAAGCTGCAACACCGTTTTCTACATCAACTTTACGTGCGCTGCGCTCATTAATAAGTTCTTGAACTAAGCCATTGGGAATTAGTAATAATATTATCATTACTAAAATGCTTACAACTTTTAAAGCTGCCGAATTTTTTAATTTGGAAAAATTTGATTGTTCTGTCATATCATTATTTTAAAAGTACTTTGAAATACAAAGTATAAATGCAAAAAAATTATTTTATCTGTTTTAATAGTTCTTCTAAAGCGTTAATGTGTTTGTTAAAAGCTTTTATACCTACTTTGCTGGCACTGTAATCTGTTTTAGGTTTTCTTCCAATAAAAGATTTGATAACGGTAATGTAGCCCACTTTTTCTAAGGCTTTTAAATGACTGGCTAAATTACCATCTGTTAGTTGCAAGCTTTCTTTTAAATTATTAAAACTTACTTTATCCTCCACCATTAATATGCTCATAATACCTAAGCGTACTTTATTATCAAATGCTTTATCTAAATTTTGAAAGTGTTTGTTCATATACTCATACTCAATCTTTAATTATTCACTTTTCAAATCATATTTAAAATACATAATGGTGCCATAAACAATGTGCAATATACCAAAACCAAATGCCCAAAAATAGAGGCCATAACCAGGATATATTAAAGCCAACAATCCTGTAACAACTTCTGAAACACCCAACCATTGTACATCTTTATAAGTATATGCACCTGCACTGTACAAAGCTAAGCCGTAAAAAATTAACGTAAAGGCAGCTATATTAAAAAATTGCCCTTTAAACATTAAGATTAGCGTAACCAAACTACCGGCAATAAAAGGAACTGCAAAACTAACTAATGTTCTATAAGTTGCTTTGGTCCAAACTTTATGTTGTTTTGCTTTTGCTTTTTTAGTTGTGAAATAATAGGCTGTTGCCAATGCACAAATAAATACTACCATTGCTACCAAAAGCAACTCAATTACTACAGGCGTAATTATACCTGCTTTTACATCTTGATAGGCGATTGAATTAGCATTTGTAGCTAAATAGTTGGCAACAAAAGCACCAATTAAGGCATAAATTCCAGATAGAATGCCAGACAAACCACTTAATGATAAGAAGCGTGACCGAGACTCCATCATCGATTTTATTTCCTTTATATCATTTAAGTAGTTAGCTTCCATTTCACTTTGTATTTCAAAGTAAACGGCTTGTTTTATGGCTTATTGTGTTTCGTGTGTTTTTAGTGGAATTTTAATTTTTAAACCGTAAGTTAAGTTTTTACACCTTCCTCCCTTACCTACGGGATTATTACCAATCGCTTTGCTCTTGGATAAGGCTAACCTTTCTTTTTGGAAGGATGGGTTTTTCGGTTTTAAATTTCTCTTATTCTTTGAAAGGACTTTAGTGATTTTTTTGGTTTTCTTTTCTCTTTAGTTAAATGAGTTGATGGATTCATTAAATTGATAATTGTATTGAATGCTTTTCATTTTTGGCTAACCATTTTATAGCCTCTTCAATTACGATATTCTCAATATTGCTTTTGTTTGCACCTTCCCAATAATGATTGAAATTGGAATTGTCATAATCAATGTCTTTCCAAGCCCAGTATAAAAAAAAGAAATCGTTGATTTTTTCTTCTGTATAATGAGCATCATAAAGAGTGACTATCTTTTTAAGATTTTGCTTTACGTCTTTATTTTCTGTAATTTTTTTAACATAGTAGTATATGTAGCTAATTACGCCGTTTTCTTCATATCTAAAATGTAATCCTAATTCTTTAATTGCATTTTTTAAAATAGGTTGTATTTCAAAATATGAGATCGTGTCATTGCATTTTGAAAGTCTATTAAGATTTGGTGTGTAATAACCAAGATTTAACATTTCTATTGCCCAATCAATACATTCAACAGAGTCAAGTTGAATATTGCCTGGTAATGCAAGTACTTTATATGTAAAGTCACTTATCAATTTTATACTAATTATTCTGATTTACTTCGAAATTTAATATTTATTCATTTGTATCAATCAAAACAGATTGTTCCAGTTCTTCTTCAGTTGGGTTCTGAAATTCACCTTCCATAAAATCGAACATGCCTGGTGTTACTTCAAAAGAAAAGGTATCTCCTTTTTCGACATTTCTTTCTAAAACACGTTTACGCCTAAATGAATGAGGTGCAGAAACATAATGTAGTTGAGTAGAAATCTTTTCATCATTTGAAAGTTGGACAAACAAATCTCTTTTTGCTTTTTTAGTAAAACCAAGATCAAGAATAACTGCACTGCCAGCTTTTGCAATTTTTTCTGTTGTTGACAAAATTAGCTTTTCGCATCTTTCTACTCTTTTCATAATCCAACTAAAATTTGATGAACTGGGTAAGTCTTCACCATATAATTTCCACATCCATTCATCAATTGAAATGTAAATGCCATTTTCTTCTTTTGAAAGTTTTTTAGCATAAGTTGATTTGCCTGCACCTTGCTTACCAAATACAATATGGACCTTGCTCATTTAGTTAATTTTGAAAGTTTACTCTATTGCTAATATAGCTTTATCAGATATTTCAATCAACCGCTCCAACTCTTTTTTTAGCCAAGCATTAATTGAAAAATCGCCTAATTCAGGATATGCTTTTTCATATTTTGAAATATCTTTTTTTAAAGACAGGAGTTTTGCTTTTCTTTTTATAGGTTTTGCGTTTATTGCTTGCAGTAATTTTTTAAAAGCATAAGCCATATAAATATACTCTTCTCCCATTGGTGGGTTTTTGATTACCCGATTATAAAATGAGGTAACCATATTTTCAAAAAGATGCTCATTCTTAATTTGATAGTAATAAATTATATAACACAATTGAAAACTATGGTATTCATTTTCTGGTCTTTGATGAATGTTTATGTGTAACTCTCTATAGGCAGATTCGTTTTCTCCTAATTGTAAATAAGACAATACAAGAATAAACTCCATTCTATATCTTGTCCGCGGATTGTTCTTTATAGCTCTATAGTTTTTTAATATAGTTTCAATTACTTTCTCAAAATTACCTGTTTTAAATAGATTGGAAACATAATTATAGACAATTTCTAATTTTGGTTTTTTATGCTTTTTTTCATAGGTCTCAAATATGATAGTATAATATTCATCTGCTTTTTTATAATCAGCAATAAAAAAATGCTCTAATGCAATTGCACCTAGTAATGAAAAAATATCTTCTTCAATCTTTGGGCGGTTTATTACAACAGTTGGGTATAAATCAATCAGTTCTTTAAGCGTTCCAATTTTTTCATTACCATTCAAAATATACGATTTGCCGTGTAATGTAAAATAACGTATGGTTTCTTCTTGTTCGGCAACTTGATTGAAATCAACTTTTTCAAGGCAGGGAGTAATCACATAAGCAGGGTTAAAAGTTTTGACTACTCGTTCAGCATATTTTTTTTTGACTTCTGTTTTTCTAATCTCTTCTGTCAATAGCAATTTTTTATAATGAATAACCTTGTCTGCCAATTCACGTAAATCTTGAAACTTATTGGCATATATTTCACTGTGTTGATTTAAATAATCATAATACAGCATACCTAATTTTGAGAGCCCATCGTAATCTCTATTTTTTTGTTGTACTCTTTCAATCGCTCGCCATTCTTTCTCAAAAAAGGAAAATTGCTTAGCCTCCAAAATCCATTTTAACCAAAGCATCTCATCATCTTCCAAATATTTTTTCTGCTCAATCCGCAAATACTCAAGCACTGCTTTCTTCAAAATCGCATTTAATTGCCGAAGGTCATTTCTTAATTGATGGTCTTTTTTAACTTGATAAGATTCGCCATAAACACTTTTGTAAAGTTTCTTTTTATCAATTAACTGCCCTTTTTTAATCTTGTTTTCAATAAACGTAAAGATTATGAGCCATTTTTTAATAACAGAATTTTCTAATATGTCTATTACAAATTGTGATTTTGCTTTGGATAATAATGATATGACAACCTTGGTTTTCAAGTGTTTAATAATTCATTATGAAAAATAATATATTTAAATATACTTACACAAATGTATATAAATTAATTGTATTTCGTTAGTGCTTAGATTACATTCGTGTTGTAAATGAAATTACCCTTTTCAATGAATAGGTTTAATGAAAAACAACAATTATTATGAATAAAATCAAATTAGTATCAATTAGTATTTTAAGTGTTCTATTATTTTTTACATCCTGTAGCAAAGATGATAAACAAAGTACTCCGCAAAATGAAGAAGAGGAGATTTTTTTATCTGCTAAAATAGATGGAATTGATTTTTTTACAGATTTCCCTTTATATATTTCATTTACAGAACAAGAGATTGCAGTTTCTGGGCAAAACGATGAAAACACATTAAATATTCAAATAACAATTGTAAACTATAGTGGACCTGGATCTTACCCTATTGGAAGTAGCAATGATAACGAAAATATTATAAGCCTACTCGATAATGGCGTTTGGTTAACAGATAAAGACAATGGCACAGGTACGGTAACATTTATTGAAGAAGGTGACTTTTTGGGAGGTACTTTCTCCTTTGATGCAGTAAACCCACAAAATAGTATGATTAAGAACATAACAGATGGTGAGTTTTATATTCAAATACATTTTTAATTACCTTAACAACATTCGTTGCGCTTGCCTCTTTGGGTATTAAACGCTTTAAACAGATAGTTGAAAAACGGACAATTTGGGCGGATAGGGAAGAAATATCACTGCTTTAATTTTAATCTAAAATTTTATTTCTAATATAAACGATACCTAAAATGAAGAAAATAAATAATATAACAATTGTGCTATCTTCACTATTGGCAATATCTACTTTTAGTTTTGGACAAAATAATGTTGAAGTAGAAAAAATAACCAAATACTTAGAAAGTACTATTGATTATAAAGATTGGTTAATGGTTAGTAGCACAGCTCAAAATATAGTTGCTGTAGATATACTTGAAAGCAGATTATCTTTTAATGTTGGTCAAAAATCTAGTAGCATACTTCAAGAGCAATATTTTATAAAGTCAGATAATAAGCTTACACCTTATAAAACACTAAATGATATGTTTTCGTCAAGCGAATTTATTGAAAGTATAAAAATAAAAAAGTTTAAATTGAACACCGATGAAGACGGTTTAGCCTTTGAAGGTTTGTTATGGTCAATAGATAAAGAACGTGGTTTAGGTTTCTTTAAAGAAGATAATGTTTGGTATTTTGTTAGAAGTGAATTCTTTGATAATAAAGAGGTTTTTGTAGTTAGCACTGATGAAAATGGGCAAATTAATTCGGTGATATATGAAGAAAAATTACAAAAGGAAATGCCAGATTTGCCTGTGGAATCATATAAACTTGCTTTAACTAAAGCAGCTGCGGCTGCTGCTTCAGCACCTCCACAAAATACAGCGTCAAAAATAAAAACTGTTTCTGAAAAGGATAGTACTTATATGAATACTTACTTACTGGATGATTTAAATTATGTTTTTGAAATTTCGCCTGAAAGCCTTAACTCTGTAAATGCGATATCTACCATTTCAATTTATAAATGCGCATTGAAAATAACTGAAAATGCTTTTGTTAACCGAACTCCTTTTTTGATTGTTGCTAATAACGAAACGTATATAAAACAATCTGAAGGAGAGAAGGTTTTGAATATGCCTATATTCTTAGAAAGTTTAGAAGAAAAATATAAACTAAAAACTGAGGCAGATGCAAAATTGTTTTTTAATCTATTAAATGATCTTGAGCTATTTGAATTCAATAGAAAAGATGATGAACTTAATACTTATTATGAGAAAGATAAAAAGTGGATTTTTGTAAGAAAAAAAAGTTTCGGTAAGATGAAAGGTTATGTATTAACAGTTGATGAAAAGCACAAGGTTTCACATATAGAATATACTGATGTTGCTAACGAATAATATTACTCTTACTCAGAGTCTACGTGGAGAGACACTGATTGTGCTTAGTTTTTATTCATTTATTTCTTTTCTACTCATTCCATAACCAATAGCTGAATGTCTTTCTATTGATTTTTGTTCTTCTGAATTATCAATTTTTTTTTGAGGAAATTTTACACTTTTATCTAACAATAGTCGATCTACTAAAAAATCAAACATTTGTATGTCATACTGTGAATCTTTCTCTGTATATTCATTTGTATTTCTATTTACAATCAATGAATTAAATTGATAATTTGAAGTATCAATTTTAATAATTTCCGCTTCATAAATACAGGCTCCTGTCCAACTTCTATGAAAATAAGTTATATTTTTTTCTGTGAAAACAAACCATTTATCTTCCATTTGAGTAGGAATCAATCCTTTCTTTATTTCTTCTAATTCTTCAAAAGATATTTTTTTTTGAATATCTAATATTTCTCTCTCTTTTGGAATAGGTTTATTTTTCCAACTATCTCTATTTGCAATCATAATAATTTGATTTTTATTTTCAGTTTTTTCATTCGAACAACTAATTGAAATCATTAAAATAAAAAATAATAATTTCTTCATTTTTATCTAATAAAACACAACGATTGTATAAACACACCATACTCACAAAAGGTGCGTTTTACATGCCAATATCGAGGATAAACGCAATGTCAAATTTTATAGACGTGCCGTTTATTTCTTTTATATCATACGCTAATATAATGTAAATGCTTAAATTAAAATGAATTCGATTTAAAGGAATACCTTTTATTGCTGCAATAAATTCAGGTAGTGCATATAGCGTTCTTTATCTACTTTAACTTCATTCCAAACATCGGTAACCATTAATTGTATTTGTGCATCTACCAAATCTTGAATTTCGGTTCTGTAATTTTGGTAATTATTATAATGCGTTTCTGTAATGCTGTTGAATCGATTTTGAAAAAAGCTTACTGGATTAAATATAAAGGTGCTGTTAATTAACTTATTTTTTTCTTGGTTTTCATTTTCAATTACTTCTATGCTTTCTTTTTTAGTTTCGTTGAGCAAAGCAGGTCCAAATTGATTTCTTGACAAGTAAAATTTTAAATCTTCTTCAGTACTTAATTCTTCTGGAATGATTGGGAAAAGTTTAGTAAGCTTTTCTCTAAACTCTTTTTCTGTTAGTTCAAATATTTTTTGCTGTTGCTCTCTTTCGGCATCAATAAACTCTGTCATTAGGTTGGCTGGTTTTACAATGCTAACATATTGATGAACCGCTGCTGGAATGATAAAGACAAAGAGTAAAAAGAAACCTGTCATTATTAAGGTGTTTCCACTTATGCTTGTGCCTTTTCGTAAAATAAAGAAATACAAAACAGACCATAACAACAGATAGATAAAACTGTTAAAAAACATTTGCCAAATGGCTTTTTTCAATAGTAAGGTTATGTTGGTTAAAAAGCCACCAAAGAAAATTAACGAGAAAATAACGACAATAAGCAATACCACATAAAAGCTAATACGCGCAAGCAACCACCTATCTTTTGATGCACTTTGCACTTCAATTAGTGGCATAAAGCCTTGTTCTGTTTCTGCGCTCTTTATATTGTATAGTAACACTAATAGCAGCAATGGCATTAAATAAAGTAAGGCAAAAGCAAAATCTAAAGTACCTATTTGCAGTCGTTCAGGGTTGGCAATTTCTTCTGCTAAATCAGCATCATAAGGGCTTGCCCAATAGCTTAACTCTTTTATAAAACCATACATTTCGGCTTGCCCAATACTATATACCATTGCTGGCGAAGGTGTTTTGTTATGATAAAAAGTAGAGAAAGAGATGGCTTGATATGGATCAGTAAAATCAATCCAAAAACGAGCTTTACTTTTTGTTTTTCCATCTTCATAAGCAGCAATGTTTTGTGCTTCTTCCTCTTCAATTACCTGTTCTATTTTATCTACTTCAGCTTTTTGTTTTTGATAGAGTCTTGCTCCATTAAACAAACCGTAACTGCTTGCCAGCATAAATAGCACAATGGCAATTATTTTAAATGGACTGTGTTTAAAATGCTGCCATTCATATAAAAATACATCTAAGTATTTCATTGAACTTGCATTTTATTGGTGCCGAATAATAAGAGGTAAATGGTAATGATAATCCAAATTGCTAATACTTTTAAGTCTAATGTATAGTTTGAAAATACTTTGTCAACTTCAGTAGCTTGGTATTCAAAATCTTTCACCGATTTAAAAAAGGCATTGTCTGCTTTCCATTCAAAATCACCATTTTTTGATCCACCATAGGTAAATTCATCATTTAATGTTTTTACAAATTCTCTTCTATAATTTTCTACTTGTACCAAAAACTCTTGATGGTGAAAATTATCATTACCAGCAAAACCCATGCTTGTGTTTTGTAAAGCAATAAATGGGCTGAGTAAACCACCTAATTGATAATACTTTTTTTGTTGGGATAGAATTTTTCTCAATTTACCAAAATGCCTATCCCAAATAATGTTTCCATAAATTTCATCTTCTTGCATTTTAATGCCTTCAAAATTAAAGGGTAAATCAGAAATTTTATCTACGCCATATTTTTCTAAATATTCCACTGCCAATTCTCTCGATCTTTGGTCGTATGGATTATGTCCATCCATACCGTGTGAACGATCTTGATTCATTGCTTCACTAAAGGCTTCTCGACTTGGCAGCTCGTGCCATTTTTCTACTGAACTTAAAAATATACTTGGTAAAAATATGGTCCATAAAATCCAAACACCAATCATTGCAGTTAGGGCAAGGCTTGAGTTTTTCAAACGCGCCGAAAGAAATGTGGTTAAACCGCAAAGAATAAAATAATAAACACAATAGGAGATAAACATTAACAATGCTCTTAAAACAATATCGCTTGTAATGCTGTTGAAGTTGAGTAAAACGTAAACTAAAATTGTTATT
>Ga0114956_1003941_pt1 | contig 11393 bp, 15 predicted proteins | sample MaitaG_FD_87304 | JGI IMG/M metagenome (GOLD analysis project Ga0114956, IMG submission 87304) | Marine algal microbial communities from Maine, USA - Maine_Asex2 metaG | ecosystem: Host-associated > Algae > Red algae > Unclassified | place: Maine, USA | collected 2015-01-05 | reverse complement strand
GAGTACCGCGGCTACAACCTTGAGACCCTCACGTTGGTGCCCAAGCCCAAGTACTCGACCGAGTGCTGGCAGCCGATCGTCTCGGCCACCGATGAAGCCCTCGACTTCATGATCGACCACGACATCAAGGGCTTCGTCGGAGGCGGCGCCGCATCGGGCGGCGCCTCTGAGGAAGTCGCTCGCCGCTGGCAAGCCAAACTGGCAGAGCGGGGCCGCGACACCGAGTTGGGCACCGACCTGATCTTTGGCTTCTCGTTCTATCTCGCCGACAGCGAAGCCGAAGCGAAGAAGGCAGGCATCCCGATACTCGAGGAATATCAGAAGATGTTCGCCCCGCTCGGCTTCGCCGGCAAGGTGAGCGATGACCAGCTGCAACGGCTCGCGAGCCCCTCGACCGCAGCCACGGCAGGCATGGCCACCATCGACGATGCCGTCGACGCTGGCTCGTGGCTGGTCGGGCCGCCCCAGCGCCTCATCGACACATTCGGCGAACTGCAAGAGACCTACCCGGGTCTCGAAGAAGTGATGGTCGCCCAACCGGTTGGCGCACAACCATCGACGATCTTCGAACAGATGGAACGCTTCGCCACCGACGTGATGCCCGAGTTCGTCACCCCAGGCGCCGCTTGACATCTAGCGGGCACGACACCAACAGAAGCGGGATTACATGCCCGTGATCATTGCTAAAACTTCGAGGATCTGTCGTGACACGACGGAACCAACGTTGCCATTCGCCGCCGAGCACCGTTCGGTGCTCACCGCCCGCATCTGCTCAACTAGGGCGTAGCTCGTGGCGCTCAACTCGTTGCGAGCGTCGGGCACTACCTCGATATGGCTTGGAAAATCTCTCGCTGCCGAGGTGAGTGGCACAACGAACATCGTTGTTGGCCTGAACCTTAGGTAACTGTCGGCGACAACGGTGACGCCTGGCCTTTTGAAACCAGCCTCTGAACCAACCGGCGTGCCGAAGTCAACGTCGACGATGTCGCCGAAGTTCACGCCGATTCAAGGCCAGCGTCGAGCCACTGAGCGCGTTCATCAACGAACTCGGTCCACGCGGCTTCGTCAGCTTGCAGCGCTGTCTCAGCCTGCGCCATCTGCTCATAGAACAGTTCGCGCCGTAGTGCCTTCAGGGCCGCATCGAACGTGTCGGCCATCGAAGACCCGCGCTGCGCCGCAAGCATTCGGAGTTGCTCGCGTTGCTCGACACCGATCCTGATAGTTGTAGACACTTTTGTCATACACGTAATCTACACACCGGCCGCGTGCTAGAGGCGGTCGGCAACGCACGTCTTGTCGTATCACCGTCCTGTCGTTGAGACTGAATGCGTGGAACAACGATGGTCGGTTGAACGTGCCGAGGCGTGGAGCCAGAAGGTGGGCTGGCTGGTGGGTTGCAACTTCACGCCGTCGACAGCTGGTAACCAGCTCGAGATGTGGCAGGCCGACACGTTTGATCCGGAAACGATCGACCGCGAACTGGGGTGGGCGGCCGGGCTTGGCATGAACGCAGTGCGGGTGTATCTGCACGATCTGCTGTATCAGTCCGACGGCGATGCGTTCCTGGCGCGGATGGATCAGGTGCTGGCACTTGCCCACGCGCACGGGATCGCCATGGTGCCGGTGCTGTTCGACGGCGTGTGGCACCCCGAGCCGGCGCTTGGACGCCAGCCTGAGCCGACACCGTTGCGCCACAACAGCATCTGGGTGCAAGGACCCGGCGCCGAGATCATGTTCGACACGAGCCGATGGGATGCACTCGAGCCCTACGTGTCAGCAGTCTTGGACCGATTCGGTGACGACTCGCGCGTCGTGGCTTGGGATCTGTTCAACGAGCCCGACCAGATGGATCTGAACACGATCCGGTCCGGCTCGCGCACCGACAAGGCCGAAGCCGCCACCGCGCTCTGCGACCGTGTCTTTGATTGGGCCCGAGCGGTCGACCCATCACAGCCGCTGACCGTGGGTCTGTGGGAGTACGACCCAAACCATCGCCCCGCCGATAACGCGCTTAACGCGTTGATCCTTGAGCGCAGCGACATCATCTCGTTTCACCACTACGGGCCCCGTGGCGACCTCGAAGTCGCGATCGACGTACTCGCTTCCAACGGCCGACCGTTGCTGTGCACCGAGTGGCTGGCCCGCTCCGAGGGCTCAACGATGGACCTGCTCGAAGTGTTCGCTGACCGCGGCGTCGGCGCGATCAACTGGGGACTCGTCGACGGCCGCACCCAAACCCGCTACCCGTGGAAGTCGTGGGTCGAGCCCGTCACCGAAGACGAGCCCTGGTTCCATGAGCTGTTGCACGCAGACGGCACACCGTACGACCCCGACGAAGCCACCCTGATGCGCCAGATCACCGGCATGCAGCGTTAGCCGGATCTTCGCCACATGTGCGAGCTACTCGGCTATCGGCTCGAGCAGGTCACACGTCGCCCACCACTTTTTGCCGTCAAAAACGTAGCGATCGGCTTCTTCTGGCGATTCGGCGTAGATCGGTTCATCACCGATGTAGACATCGGCGACGACCCAGGCTTCGTTTCCGTCGAGCGTGGCGGTCGCGTTTCTGGCCTCGAATTTTGTGTCCTCATCTAAACCAAGAAAGTCGCGTGCCGCTTCGTCGCCAAGACGCGTCGTCGAAGCGAACAGGTCAAAGTCAACCCGGTTCCGGCACGACGGTTCGTAGTAGCTGAACGCAGCCTCTAAGTCGTCGTCGAGAAACGCTTGGTCCTGGTTGGCAGCCACCTCGAGTGCACCGACTTCGGTGGGCTGCCGCGTCTGAGAAGCATCCGGCTCACCGCTACAAGCCAAGCCAATCAAGCTCATCGCGAGCACAGCGATAGCGCTACGGATCGCATTCGTCGACATGAAGCCAACTTAGATCACTCGCCTCGCTTGGCGTGACAGTTCCGGTCTGTAACTTGTGGGCCCGCCGCCAGCCTGGCACCCTGCTGACATGACCAGAACCGGACGCTGCCTGTGTGGCGATATCACCTACACGATCGACGGTGACCCGATGGCGGTCGCCGTGTGCCATTGCGAGCACTGCCAACGCCAGAGCGGTGGTGCGTTCTCGACGAACCTGGTCGTGGGCCCCGATCAGCTGACCATCTCAGGCGATATCGCCACTTATGAAGACCGCGGCCGCACCGGCGACGACGTCTATGTCTTGCGCCGCTTCTGCTCGAAGTGCGGCTCCCCCATCGTGTCTGTGCTGCTCGGTCGCCCCGAGTTCGTCGCGGTCAAGGTCGGCACGCTCGACGACACCAGTGACATCACGCCGAACGTACAAGCGTGGTGCGACGACAAGCAGCCCTGGGTTGACCTTGGCGACATCCCGGCAATGGCTCAAGAGACCTGAAACCCGATGGGCATTCTTGAGCAGGCCGAGCAGGCACTGGCCGAGGTCGACAGCATCACGGCAGCCGACGCGGTCGAACGTCTTGGCAACGACGATCTGGTCTTCGTCGATGTGCGAGACGTCCGTGAAGTCGCGAGCAGCGACACCATCGAGGGCTCACACCACGCCCCACGAGGCATGATTGAATTCTGGTTCGATCCGTCGAGCCCGTACCACCGCGAGATATACGCGGACCCCGACAAGACCTATGTGATGTTCTGCAACGGCGACCCGCGCTCGGCGCTCTCAGCCAAGGCGCTGCAAGATCTGGGCGTCTCGAATGTCGCTCAGCTGTCCGGCGGCATGCCGGCATGGCGCGAGGCTGGCGGGCCGGTCGTCGACAAGCCGCTCATCGATCGGCCAACCCCCACGGATTCCTAAGCTCGAGCCCAAGCTCGGAAAAGTCTTTGGTGTTTCGAGTTGCCAGCTCGCCATCATGTGCCCGGCAGATCGAAGCGATCTGAGCATCTGCGCCCGAAATCGGTCTTCCAAGCGCCTCACGCAACGAAGCAATGTCTGCGTAGTGCTCGGCCGCAATGTGATCGAACGGAAGAACCTGGTTGACAAACTCAATCTCGATTACAACATCGACCGCGTCGGCGAGCTGGGCTTTTCGCCGACCATCGTCGAGGTGCGCCACGCCAAGTCGGAGTTCCGCGGCGGTGATTGCCGTGATGAAGCACTCAGTATCGAGCTGAGCGTCTAGCCAGCCAAGCACCCCCGAATCGGGTTCTGCCCGCATGACTTCAGACACCACGTTGGTGTCAAGAATGATCACTCTGCGAAATCTGCGGCCCGAGCTCGTTCAACTCTGTGCGCTACCTCGATTGGCTCATTGATTTCGCTGAAGTGACGGTGGATGCGCGACCCGAGGCCGTGGCCGGGCATCGACTTGACTGCAGCATCGAGCAGGGCGCGAACTTCGGACTCCATCGATCGACCGTTGCGAGCAGCCCGCATCCGCAAACCGTCTTTAGTCGTTTCGTCGAGGTTGCGGATCGTGATCGTTGCCATTGCCCAGAGAGTAGCGGATGCATGCATTGACTGCATTGCATGCACCACTACCAACGGACCATCTTCTGGCAAGGACGCCGGTCGTGGCCGGTGGCGCATCGGCTACGTGACCGGAGCTACGTTGGGTTAATGAGTAGCGCAGGCCTCCCGCTGCAGAAGTCGGCGACTATCGCATTCGCTCTGATTCTTCTCGCTGCTGGTTGCACCCAGTCTGGGCCGGACTGGCGGGTCGAGCTCATCGAGATCTCACAGTCCGAACACGCTGCGGCGTTGCACTATGAGCGAGAGATCGACGACGCGAATGTCGATGCCGTGATGCGGCTGCAGTGTTCGGACATCGAGAGTGCGCTCAGCGGCGACGGCGCCACGTCTCCCCTGCTTATGTACCGGCTTAGGGCCAGTGCGGATTCACAGATCGGTGCGGGCGTGCCGGTCACCATGATCGAACGAGACCTTGCTGCGCTTGAACTCGCAATGGCAGCGACCTGCCCCACCGTGCACGATCAACTTGTCACGTACTTTGGGTTCAGCGACTTCACTCGTATTCCCCGCTGCCGCCTCGGCGACCTCGACGCGCCGGGTGCGTTCTGCCAGCAGGTCGGCTCGTAGCGCCTCGGCGGCTCGCCGAAACTAGGGTCGCGGGATGAAAGCTATTCAGGTACATGCAGCTGGCGGCCCCGAAGTGATGACGCTTGGCGACGTCGACGATCCAACTCCGGCGCCTGATGGCGTTGTTGTGCGCGTCGGTGCGGCGGGGGTCAACTACATCGACACCTACCATCGGTCGGGGCTGTACCCGATGCCTCTGCCGTTCACGCCGGGGCTCGAAGGCGCCGGCGTCGTCGAAGCCGTCGGCACCGACGTAACTTCGGTGCAGGTCGGCGACAGCGTTGCGTGGACCGGAGCGATCGGCAGCTACGCCGAGCTAGTTGCGATGCCCACTGCCATGGCAGTCGCTGTACCCGACGGGGTCACCGCCGACACCGCGGCCGCTTCGATGCTGCAAGGTCTGACGTCGCACTATCTCGTCGATGGCACCTACCAGCTCGGCCAAGGCGACCGATGCGTCGTGCATGCCGCGGCGGGCGGCGTTGGCCTGCTGCTGGTGCAGATGGCCAAGATGAAAGGCGCCGAGGTGTTCGCCACCGTCGGCACCGAAGCCAAAGCCGAACTCGCCCGGGGCGCGGGCGCCGACCATGTGATCTTCTACCGCGATGTCGACTTCGCCGAGGCGGTCGAAGAAATCGCCGGTCCAAACGCCATCGACGTCGTCTACGACGGGGTTGGCCAGTCAACGTTCGAAGGTGGCCTACGGGTGCTGCGTCGACGAGGCACCATGGCAACGTTCGGCAACGCGTCGGGCCCAGTCGACGCGGTGACGCCCATCGCCGCCAGTGCCGGTAAGTCGTTGTTTGTCACCCGACCCAGCCTGTTCGACTACATCATCGAACCAGGCGAACTACGGCGTCGTTCAGACGAGATGTTCGCCTGGATCGCGTCAGGAGAGCTCGATGTGCGCATCGGGCTCGAACTCCCCCTCGCCGACGCGGTCGAAGCCCACCAGCAGCTCGAAGGCCGCCAAACCACCGGCAAAGTGCTGTTGCGGCCGTAACCAAATGAACCCGGGTACCTGGCGTGCATAGCGGATGACGCGCTAGCGGACCCGACCACGAACTAGTCGTCAGCCAGCGAGCGCCATTGCGGCATACATCGCGACGCCGTTGTAGAGCGCGGACTCGTTGACCCGCATCAGGTTCGAATGGTTCGGTTCAGCTTCGTTTGGTGACACATCATCGGGGCACACGCCCATCATGGCCATCGAGCCAGGCACCTGATTCAAGACGTAGCTCCAGTCCTCGGCCGCCATGATTGGGTGCAACATGTACTGGAAGCCGTCGGCGCCGACCAGCGCGGTGGCAACCTCGCCGACGATGCGGGCTTCGTCGTCGTTGTTCACCGTGACGGGATAGCCGGGAATCACCTCGCACGAGCAGCTGCACCCGTACGAGCTCGATGTGCCCTGGGCCACTCGGTTGAGCGACTCGTGCACCTGTGAGCGAACTGCCTCGTCATAGGTGCGGATGGTGCCTTCGAGAAACGCGGACGCAGGGATGATGTTGTTCGTGGTACCGGCCTCGATGTGCGACACGGTCAGCACCGCGGACTCGGTTGCTGGCACCTCACGCGTCATCATGGTGTGCAGGTCGCCAACCATCGATGCCGCCGGCGGAATGGGATCGATGCAGTTGTGAGGCGCAGAGGCGTGCCCGCCCTGGCCGTGCACCGTGATCTCGAATCGGTCGGCGCTCGCCAGCAACGGGCCGGCCTTGGTAGCAATCAGTCCGTTCGGCGCATTGGTCGACACGTGGATCGCGAACGCTCGGTCGACACCCTCGAGCACACCCTCTTCGATCATGTAGCGGGCACCGTGATAGCCCTCTTCGCCTGGCTGAAACATGAACCGCACCTTGCCGACAAGCTCGCTCTTGTTCTCAGTCAGCAGTCGGGCGGCGCTCGCCAACATGGCGACGTGGGTGTCGTGCCCGCAGGCGTGCATAACGCCCTCGTGGCGAGACTGAAAGTCAGAAACGAAGTCTTCGGTCAGCGGAAGCGCATCCATATCGCCTCGCAACAACAGGGTGGGCCCCGGCTTGCCGCTGTCGAGGTCAGCAACCACCGATGTCGTCGATTCGCCCAGCGTGATCTCAAGACCAAGACCGGTGAGCGACTCAACGATCTTTTGCTGGGTCATCGGCAGCTGCAGGCCGATCTCGGGTTCGGCATGAATACTGCGCCGCAGTTCAATCGTTGCGTCTTGCAGACCGCGGGCCTGCTCGAGAAGATCTTCGCCAATGTTCGCTAACTGCGTCATGCCATGAGTCTCGCGTACCTGTCGACGGGTGACCAGAGCCACGTTGACGCGGCGGGCGGTGGTGCCGTTCGGCGAACGAGCGCCGCAGCTGGCTTGCCGCTAGAGACCGAGGTTGAGGCTGCAGACTGGGGCCGCCGAAATGCTTTACCGCCCTGTCGCTTTCCACCAGTCCGCAGACTCAGATCAGGTCTGGGCTAACTCATCACCAATGGGCCTCATCACCACTGGGCTCAACCCCAATGGGGTTCGATGAACAGCCGATTGGTCCTGCCGTTTCGGCTCACAACGTCAGCTGCGTGGTGCCCACGATCGGGCCCCAGGTAGTGCACCACTTGTTCGCGATATTCAGGCGAAGCACCGACGACCCGGTCAGTCGATGCCTGCCCGTCAAACCGAAACTGGAAATCGCCGGCTTTGAGAAGAATGCTGATTGGAACCGTCTCGAGGCGAGGCCACGAGACGGGTCCAATCGAGCAAATGACTAGCTCAGTGCCATTCCAGTGGAACGGCTCATTTCTGCATACCGCCGCCTGGCTTGTCGCGACGGAACTAACCGTCGCAAGGGCACGCAGACCGTGGAACGACACCACCGTCGCAACACCAACATCGGTCGGGTTGAGAAGGTCGAGTGTCTGTTCTTGCACGTATACACAAGATCACGGTGCCGCTAGCGAGGCGTTAGCCACCCGCTAGCCGCCGAGCCGAAACTCGACGTCGTTTGCCTCACTTTGCGATACTGCACTGTGCCGCTAACGCCCAACATCGTGATGCGAGAACGCCTTATCGTCGCCGCAGACGCCCGCTGGCAGGGTGGTTTCGGCGTGGTGCTTGGCGGCCCAGGTCTCGGAAAATCAACGCTGGTGCGTCAAGCAATGCTCGAAAGCGCAACGTTGGGCCGTGGCCGCGAGGCCTTAGTTCGCTGTCGAACCGACTGGACCGCAACCTCAGTACACGACGCCATTTGCCAGCAGCTCGCCATCGCGAATGACGCATCATCGGTCGATCCAGTACCTGAACGTATTGCCGAATATCTTTGGTCGGCTGCCCCAGAGCGCAGCGGCATCGTGTTCGACGATCTTCATCACCTCGATGAGTCGGGGCTGGCTTATGTGCTCGCACTGCGCGACGCGTTGCCGTCGAACGCGCACATCCTGATCGCATCTCGTGAGAACCCTCGACTCACGGCGTTGGTGATGACCGCCGATCCATCGTTCGTGATCGACAGCGGCGAACTGCTGTTCACCGAACCCGAAGTCGACCGCTTTGCATCAGAAACCAATGCCGATCGCTCGGCCCTGCACGCCGCAGGAGGCTGGCCCGCGGTGCTCGCTCTCACCGCCTCGGCTGGCAGCGACGTCGCCGGGGCATATCTCTATCAAAAGGTGCTGGCATCACTGAGCCGACGCCAGCAGGGCGATTTGGCTGTGGCGGCCGCACTCGGCGACCTCGACGACGCGTTGGCCCGAAGCGTGCTCGAAGGCAACGCTGCTGACCTCGTCGATATCCCGCTCGTACATAGTCCACCCGGTGGCGGCATCATGGTGCACGATCTGTGGAAGCAGCCTCTCGAAGGTCTCGTCGACGCCGCGCGTATTCAACAGGCTCGGCGAACTGCCGCAACCCAAGCCGAGATGGCAGGCGATGTCGACCGGGCCGTATCGATCCTCTGCCAGGGCAGTCTCGTCCGCGAGGCCCGCGAGGTCGTGTTGCGACACATCGCAATGGGCGCCGACCGCGTGCCCCTCGATCGCGTCGATCGGTGGCTGCGCATGATCGTCGCCCCAGACCAAGCACTTCTGCGCCAACTCCTCGAGCTACTGCGAAGCGGACTCGTTGTCGGCTCCCTCAGCGATGCAGCGCTCGACGACATCAACGCCCGTTGCCAACAGGCCAACGAACGCGATCTCGAAGCCGTCGTATGCGAGATTCGCTTTGCCGCGTCATGGTCGGCCGACAACTCCGAGAACTGTGCGGCGATCGCTGATCGACTTGCTGAGCTACACGCTCAGGGAGTGCAGGGCGCAGGCCATGGCACCTACCTGCGCGACATCACCCTCGCTCGCAGCGAGGGTGACAGCGCCCGGGTACTCGATCTGATCCACGCGGCAAGACACACGCTCGGCGAAGAGACGACGCTGCCGTGGAACATCTCGCTTGAACTCGAGACGCTCGTGACCTTGGGGCGGCCATTCGACGCGCTCGCGCTGCTCGAGCAGACCGAGCAGCGCCTCGCCGAACGCAAGGTGCGCAGCGTGACCTACGCGCTCACCTACTGGTTCACGGGTCGAGCAAACCAGGCATTGCGATCGCTCGACTCGATCCTTCGCGAAGCAGGTCGCTTCGACGGACTTGAGCGCTCGTGGCACGCCACCAGCGACCTTTTTCGCTGTTATCGCGGGCTGCCTAATCAAGAACGAGCGCCCGCACCTGACGACGAAGAGTGGTTCAGCTTGTACTCGCGTGTGTGCGAGGGCCTGACCCGGGTAGCCCACGCGATCGAGCGGGGCGACGAGCAAGAGGCGGCCGAACTGATTGGCGACCTCGCGAAGCGGTTGCCGCCCTCGGGCGGGTTCACCTTGCACGCATGGTTCATGGGCGCGGCGATGTGGTACGGACTACGCCCCGAAGACCGGCCGCTTCTCGATGCATTCATGACTGATAACTTCTACGGCCAGGCCGGCGCTCTGTTCCGAGCGTTCGTCGCAGGTCGCGAAGACGGCGTGATCGCTCGCGAAATGCTGCACAACTGGCCCACCGCTGAGCAGATCGGCTGTCTCATGCCGGCGCGCTGGGCCGCCGAGGTTGCCCTGCGGTTGCCTGACACCAAGGCCGAGCTGCGTGACGCGATTCTCGATGGGCTCGACGACAAGGGCCGCCCCGCACTCGATCGGCTTGCGAACGGATCAGACCCAGCGCTGGCTGAACTGGCCGCAAGGTTGTTAGGCAATCGGCCGCATGCCCCGGCCCAGTCGGTGACGGTTCGCCTGCTCGGCCCCCCTGCACTCATCGTGCCGGGTCACGACGACGCACCCGATTGGCGGCGAGGGCGAGTGCGAGCGCTCCTTGGCTTCCTCGCAACGCGTGCGAGCACCACACGCGAGTCTGCGATCCAGGCCCTGTGGCCCGATCTCGATTTGCAGGCGGGCCGACGAAACCTTCGGGTAACGATGTCGTATCTGACCAAGTCCCTTGAACCCGGTCGAGCCAAGAGCGCACAACCCTGGTTTGTTCAGGCCGACGGTGAACGACTTCAGCTGCGAACCGAAGGGCTCGATCTCGACGTGCTGCGACTCCAGCAGGCGCTGAGCGACGCTTCGTTGCATCAATCAAGTGGCGTGGCGACGAAGTCGATCGAAGCCCTACGTTCAGCCGTCGACGCCTATGGCGGGGACTTCCTCGATGGCATTGACGACGAATGGATCCGAGACGAACGCTCGGCGCTGGCTCGCCAAGCACACAACGCGTGCCTTCGCCTTGCAGCGCTACTGCAGGCCGGGCGCTCAAACGAAGCAGAACAATGGGTGCGCCGAGCGATCGAGATTGACCCGCTCTCGATCGACGCACACGAGGCCCTCATCGTTGCGTTGCAGCACCGGCCCCCGCACGAGATCGATACCGCCCGAGCACGTCTCGTGCAGCTCCTCAACGAGCTCAACTAACGCCCGTAACCAAGTTCGACGGAACGAGTGCCTCGTCTCAGCGCTAGCCGCACGCGCCGCTTGTAAGAATCTCGGTGACTTGCTCGATATCGAGCCCCAACACGTCAGTAAGCACCTCAAAGGTGTGCTCGCCCAGGCAGGGCGCTGGTGTGCGGGGCCCGTTGTCGTATCCCCGGATCTGGTACTGGTGGCCCTCATAGGGCACCTCACCCATTTCGGGATGCTGCATCGGGCGGAAGAATCCTCGATGCGCCAGCTGCGGATCAACGAGGTTGTCGCTTGAGCGCTGCACCATGCCAGCGGGCACGCCCGCCTCTTGCAGCAGCGTCATAAGCGACAGCGGTTCGTGTTGCGAGGTGAAGGCACTCAGGTTGGTATCGACCAGATCCGCGGCGTTGAGGCGCCCGTCGAGCGTGTCGAGCGCAGGATCGACAGCCCATTGCGGCTC
>Ga0114956_1003939_pt1 | contig 11395 bp, 6 predicted proteins | sample MaitaG_FD_87304 | JGI IMG/M metagenome (GOLD analysis project Ga0114956, IMG submission 87304) | Marine algal microbial communities from Maine, USA - Maine_Asex2 metaG | ecosystem: Host-associated > Algae > Red algae > Unclassified | place: Maine, USA | collected 2015-01-05 | reverse complement strand
TCTTCCGAATAAAATGTCAAATTAACTTTTTTAGAAAAGGCATAAGATTGAATTGACTCAACTAGATAATTCAAAAAATTAACAATATTACTTTGCACCTTATTGATCGGCATTTTGCCCGATTCTATTTTTGATAAATCTAATATTTGGTTGATGAGATTTAAGAGTGTTTGACTATTAGATTGAATCAATTTCTTAGCAGAAGCATTTCCTTTTAACTCGGTTGCCATTCCTTGAATCACCGTAAGTGGCGTTCGGAATTCATGAGTCACATTGGTGAAAAATGTATTCTTAAAAGTGTCCATTTCTTTGAACTTTTCTGCCGTAATTCGTTCTTCTAGCAACTGTCTTTTAAGTAGGGTTCTTTTTTGTCTAAATAAGTATATTATATATAAAAATATTCCTAACGTACTGACATACAACATATAAGCCCATACCGAACGATACCATGAATATAAAACCTGTATATTTAAGACTTTGGGATTCTCCAACCAAATCCCATCATTATTTGCTGCTCTAACATAAAATGTATATTCTCCTGAAGGCACTTTGGTATAACGAATTTGGTTTTCATTTCCGACAGATTGCCACTCTTTATCAAATCCTTCTAGCTTAACTTCATAGGTATTTTCTCCATTGCTCAGATAATCAATGGCCGCATATTTTATGGTAAAAGTATTTTGCCCTGGACTTAAAGTGATTCCATCAAGTTCTCCGATATTTCCAAAATCTCTTGTTATTTTTCCATTTACTTTCAGTTCTATCAACTCAACTGAAAGAGGAGGATGCGCATTATTTTTTATATTTTTTGGAAAAAAACGATTAAAGCCTTGCGTCCCACCAAAATAAAATTCACCATTTGAAGACTTAAAAAAAGAATTAGAATTAAACTCAAATCCCTGAATTCCATCAGCGGTAGAAAAGTTATAAAATACTTCCTTCACAGGATCGAATTTTGAAATCCCTCGATTTGTGCTCATCCAAAAATAACCATTTTCATCCTCCAACATTCCATAAATATAATTACTGGGCAATCCATCTGTTGTCGAAAAATGTTTGGTGCTATCTATGGCTGACCAATCCGCTTGGTGATATACTTTTACCAAACCATTATTCGTCGTCAACCACAAAATATTTTCGTTCGGTTTTTTGTAAAAGCATTTGACATTAACCTTAGGAAGAAAATGTTTTAACTTTTTTTGGTGCTTCAGTTTATCATTTTTTTGAAACCAATCTTCATAATCTAATACATAAAAACCATTAAAATATTCTGGGATAAAAACATTTTTTTCATCAGCCATTAGATATCCTGAAACAATATTTTGGAGTGTATCTAATATTTGAAGTTCCATATTTTCTTTTTCCAAAAAATAAATTCCAGCATCGGTGGCTACGATAATTGTTTTATTTTTTGTTTCAATAGTATGCCATATGGTGTTAGCAGATTCGAATCGTTTTGGATTGAGATTATTGTCTATTCTTTGAACTTGACTATTTTCATTTTCTAAAAAATATAATCCGTTGTAAGTAGAAATCCATAATCCACCATCTTTATCTAATAGTAATCCTCCTGCATGATTTTCTTTAAAATCAGGATTGGAACTTACTCTTTTCTCAATCATATTAGTCTTTTGGGAAAAAAGATAAACTCCATCTTCTTGCGAACCTATCCAAATTTTCCCATCAGAACGTTCTGCAAAACAACGTGTACTAGAACTTAAAAAACGATAAGGTTCAAAAAATCCATTACTATATTTTTGAAAAAACTTATTAGTTGGTGCTACGATATTAATTCCTTGAGGGTCAGTATTTGACCAAATAATTCCTTCCTTATCCACATACAAAGTAGCCACGGATGGAATTTGTTGTTCTAATGAGAGATTAAATTCTTCGTTAAAACTTTGTAACTTTTTTTCTTTTTTATGATAAATTAAAATTCCTCTTAGTTCTGTCCCAATCAGAATTCTATTCGCATCCAATTCTTTAATATCCGTAACGATTCCACCAAATTCATTTGGGATTGGAATAGATTCATAAGTTTCTTTTTGGGGATCAAAAATGACAACACGTTCTTTTGCTCCAAGCCAAATCTTACCTTCTAAATCTTCAAATGTACAAATGATAAAAAGCGGTGAACCAATTTTATTGTTAGGATGCGTTGAAAAGTACCATTGTTCCTGACCAATATTATTAGAATCAATCACCACGAAACCACGCTCTAATCGAAAATAAATTTTTCCATTTTTAGTTCGAATAATCGAATTATTCATATAAGTAGAACGCTTGTATTTGAATAATCGCGAAATGATTATTTTTTGTTGAGTCTCAAAATTATATTTCAATAAACCTTCTCGATTGTTCACATACCAGATATAATTATCATCTGCTGCAAATGGAAGATTGATACTTTCTATAGGGTTCCCTAATTCATCCTGAGCAAAAATTTGTTTAAAATCATCTGTAGCTCGGCGATATTGATTAAGACATTTTTCGGTACCAACCCAAAGGTCTCTATTTTTATTTTCTATGATACCTATAGTGCTACTTCCTTTTAGGCTAGTCGAATCAGAAGGATTAAAACGATAAACTTTTATTTCATGGCCATCGTATCGATTTAAGCCTTCATAAGATGAAAACCACATGAAGTTTCTACTGCCTTTAAATATGGAGTAAACTGTGCCTTGAGAAAGTCCTTCTTCCACACCTATCCGATTGACAACTAATGACTGATTGGTATCTTGTGCTGTCAATGAAAATTTAAAAAATAAAATAAATAAAATAGAAATACTTCCTATTTGAAAAGATTGGTAAAGAAAAGATTCAAAATTCCTGAAAAGGAATTTAGAGGTAAATGTTTTACTCATTTGGAATGAAAAATAATTTTAATTCACTTTAAAAAATATACTTAAATTTAATAATGCTCCTATTATTTGAAAATTCAATTATAGTACTAAGTTATTGATTATCCAGATAAAACAAGTTTATTCTAAAGTACAGATTTGTTTAAAGAAAAAGAAATGGTGAAAATCATTTGTCGTTTTCTTTTGGAAGCTTAGACAAATAAACTAGAGAAATGCAAATTCGATTCTGACATACATTCTGATTTTATTTAATTCGCATTCGTACCTATTCAGCAAAGCTGAATTCTTTTTTTACACGGAGGAGCGGAGGTACAGAGTTTTAAAATTTTTCAAAGAAAAATTTTCTATTCCTCCGTAACTCTGTTCCTCCGTGTTAAATAAAAAGTTCAGCTTTGCTGAATAGTAACTCGCATTCTTTAAAAAATAATAAAAACTGTATCTTTATTTTTATTCATAAAACCTTTCCTTCCCCTATTTAGATTAAATACCTATCGTACTTTTATAAAAATTAATTTCCCAAAAGGAAATCGAACCTTTATTTTCTCAAAACCATAACAATGCTTTTACAAAAAACAGATTTACACTATATTTTATTTATTGTGGTAATTATTTTTTCTTGCAATAGTCCTGTCGAGCAATCAACAAAAAAAGAAATTATCCAAATTGCTAATCAACAACAAACTACTGCCACGATTCCTCCAGACGGTAAAAAGCAAAATAGAAAAGACACTATTATCTACCATAACTTTCGTCCTAACCAATCTTTGTATTTAGATGAATTTTATACCGACACTTTAGAGGTCGTAGGGAAAAATGACGACACAGATTATTTCTCTTTTATTTTCCAAAAGGATGATTCAACCTATCATTTCAATTATTACTCTGATCCAGATGAAGAAGAAAAATATGATTTTGCTCGTGGCGACATCGTAGCACTCACTTGGAATATTGATACACTTTATATTGCTGGAGAAGACGATTCTATCGCTCATGATTTGTGGATAGTCAATACTAAAATCTTATCAAGCAACGCTTTAAAAGTTAGTGATACTCTATCTGTTTTGACAGATGTACTTGGCAAAGAATTTCTCAATTATTATATTATAGATTGGACGGCAGGAGATTTGAATGACGATGAAATAGAAGATTTCGTAGTCGTGCTGGAAAGTGATTTTACAGATAAAGAAATTACTAGCGATGAAAATACTCGAATTCGAAAAACAGTTCTTTTGGAAACGATTGATTTTCCAAAAATAAAAATAAGTGCCACGAATGATGCAATTGTGGATTGCTCCATGTGTAGCGGCGCAGGAAATCGTGATCCTTATCGCAAGGTCGTGATAGAAAATAATCACTTCCATTTTGAATCAAATTATGGTGGTTCTCAGAGCGATTATTTTACGGTTACTTTTAAATATGCAGCAAAAAAGAGAAATTGGTTCTTACATGAAATTAGAGTATCGAGCCACAATCACCTAGAGGAAGAAGCAATTCCAGAGCGAATAAAAAAAGATTTTGGAGAAATAACATTTGCTGATTATACAGACATCAAAGACGATCAATAATAAACTTACAAAACACCAAATCATGAAAAAGTTAATATTACTTGTGCTGTATATTTTATGTTTGATGAGTTGTGGAAGTGAGGATGAATCTAAGAATACTCCTTCTAAATCAAATGATGATATAACAACTTTAGCAGACAGAAATCCTAAATTTCTAAAAAAGGATAGAGCAGAACTGGAAGAAAATATCAATTCTTATAAAGAACTTTTTTATCGCTTCGCAAAAATTGCCTTGCGATCCTCGATTGAAAAAGATACAACTTCAGCCGAATTTGTTGCCGTCAGATCTAAACTTGAAAACGTTACAAACAAGTTAACTAAATACGAATCTAAGAAAATCACTCCCATGGATTTCTTAACAATTTATCAAGATTATCGAACGATGAAAGAATTTGTTCTAGTAACTGATGAAGATATGTTCCCTACTCTATCGGATTTTTTTGAAGCTAAAGAAGATGACGGTATCAATAAAAACTTTGCCTATCTAACTGGTGATGAAAAAATAAAAACACAAAATGCAGAACATGCACTCTTATCGGTATTTACATTATTCACTAAAGATTTAGGGACTGGCATTGCACTTTATGAAGCCTCCAAAACGAATCCTAAATTATTTCCCGAAGGAGAAGAAAGAGCATTGTTACAATTTTTTAGAGCATTTTTATTTGGTACAAAAGGATTGTATTATTTATCAGAAGACGAGTTATCACAGAACATTCAATGGCTTGATAACAATGCAAATACAAGTTTTAATTTAACTAGAAAAATGCTCGCTTGGGAAGGACTTACAGATAAACAAACTCGAATTGCATTCCATGCTCAGAATCATCTTTTCCGAGGTTTAGATAGAATTATGATGGATACGGATGCGGATAAAAAACTAGGATTACAAGATTTTGAAACATTTTTAGTTGATGCTCAAAAGTTAGGTTTGAACAATGAATTGACTTGGGCGGTGGAATCGTATGTGTATATTAATCAAGAGGAAAATGAAAAAGCGATTGCTTCTCTGACCAAATTAAAATCAAGTTCCTACCTCAGCTCCAAAGAAAAAAATACGATTGATGATGCCATTGAATATTTAGGAAAAAGAGAATCAGGTAAAATGCTAAACTCAGTTTACGATAAAGTGTTTTTAGGAAAAATTATTTCAAAATATGTGTTCAACAGATTTCGAGAAGTCAATTGGAAACAAGTCATGCAAGATCAAAACATTCCGCACTCCAAAGAATTAATTAAAACATATGATGCCTTCGATGAGCTTTTTAAAAACACCAGAAATTTTACAGACTTAGATTTAGAGTCGCTAAAAGATACCAGTTTGGAATCGGCAAAGAAAGCTGGAAAGGAATTGGAAAAAGGAGGAAAGAAATTATGGAAAAAAGCAAAGGGATTCATTATTGAATAATTTGTGTTTCCTATGTCTATAAATTGAGTAGGTAAAATAATTTTCTATTCTTTTCACTTTGATTGGAAGGCAAATATTTTCTTTTAAAAAAATTCTACCAGTTTGACTAAGGAATGCGAATAAAATACTCAACATTTCCAATAGCAATATTTCCAAAAAAAATGGGTGCATAACAAATTGTTAGATTAATACCGAAAATTACCAAGTCATTACAATGCCTACACTATTTCCTTTAGGAAGTATTGAAAGTTTAGAATTACGTTTCTTTTTATTCTTTCTATGTATATGTGGAATCAGCAGACCCAGAGTTGCTCCTACAGCATAACCAGCCAAAACGTCGGTAGGGTAATGCTTTCCTCCCTTGATTCTTAGGTAACCAGTAGTAGCAGGAATAATAGCTGCCACCGACCAAATGAGTGGTTTCCACTTTGATTTAGGGTGATAATCATTAATTACTTTAGCAGTAAAAAATGTTAAAGAGGCTACTCCTGATGTATGTCCCGAAAAAAAAGAAAGCCTACCTTTTACATTAGTTTTATCTTCTATCGAAATATCAGGATTATACATAAAAGGTCTAACTCTTTTGGTGAGTCCTTTGGTAAAGGCGGTTATTGTTATAGTTAACCCTAATGTTTCAACTCCTAATATCCCAATCACAATTACATCATCTCGCATCGGTTTACTGAATAGCGTTAATGCAGGATAAGCCAATGAACTATATAAAATAATATCGCTTAAATCTCTTGCGACAAGTGAATAGTTATCAATAGCAATTCGATCAAATCTATTTACATCGGATGGATTTAAAAGTTCAATTTCGGATTTGGACAAAGGGGAAACATTTTTTCTTATGTAAGTCTCTCCAAACCAATTTCCCATAAAGGAAGCTGTTAATAATGGCGCATCCAATTTGAAATTAATTTCATAGGGACTTTGTCCTGCCAGATTTATGGAAAAAATTAAAAATAAAACAAAGCAGAAATTTTTAAGAGAAATGAAAGTGGATAATATCATAGTCTAATTTATGAATTATCTCTTCGATATTTTAAGATACGTTCGATTTTTTTCTCCAGAGAGTTCATTAGCTTTTGGAGGAAGTAGCGCAATCGCTTTTTCTATTATTTCATCCGTTACATTTGCTTGAATGTAGGCGGCTTGTTTTTTCCAATCTTCCAAAGTCATTTCATTCGTAAAATGTTGGTCAAAATGTCTCGTTTTATAGTCGTCCCATTTTGGATTACCGCCATCTTCATTATAAGTCCCTAGTTGTCTTAACAAAGAAAGTATAAATGGTTCTTTGAGAATTTTTGCGAAACAAAATATTATTCAGGCGAGACAAAAAATCCAACATTAAAGAATAAGCCATTGGAAGGTTCAGCAAAAAAGGATGTAGTTACATCACTCTTCGCTTCGAAGTCACTACTGAAATTCATTTGATAACCCAATCTCATTTTTCCCCAAAACCAAGGGACAAAACGATGTTCCAACTTAACGGAAGCGATTAATTCGGAGTGATTAAAGGCATAAGCATAATCCGTAAAATTACTGTTATCTATATCTATTCTATAACTTCGGCTATCATACTCGAATCCAACTAGAAAAATATTGTTAGCATTCAAATTGTACCGAGCATACACGAAAATTGGAATTACAGCTTCTATTCCCCAACGTTCATTAAAGTTTTTATTCAACATTATAAAAGGCAATGCTGCTGTACGCCGAAAACTTTTGGTAGCACCCAAACCCAAACCCCACTCAGAATCATCACTTTTTTTGAACCCATAAATTCCAAAAAACTTATAAACAGAATACTTTTTATCGAAAGACATAAACTGATTATAGTCACCATCCGCTGAATAACTTAATCGCATAATTGTGTATTGAGTACTGTTCATTGGCTTGGAAACAATAATCGACATCGAATTACTTTTCAGTTTTTCGGAATCTAATTCTTGAAATACAAAACTGAAATCATCTCCAATATTTTTAAATTTGAACTTTTCGGAAAAATGTTTTAGTCCAATCAGCATTTTAAAATTATCTTTTAATACGATGGGAATTTTTAGTTTAAATTCTAAATATTGCAAGGAACTATATTTACTATATGGCTGAGTCAAATTAGTATCATCCTCTGGATGGTAAGCTCCATCTCCAATAATTCCGTAGGTAATCGAAAGTCCTTTGGAGCGTGAACTATTGGTTACTCCAGGCTTTGATAAAGATATTGATTCCAGTTCTTCCGAATTCAAATCTTCTGGAAAAATACTTGGTTTTACCTGACTCTGTAATTGAGAAAGTTGGAAAAAAATTAAGAACAGCGTAAAAACAGATAACTTCATTAGGTTATATTTTTGATTGAGTTGAAATATAAGTTCAATTAGTAGAATTACATAAATATTGATTACATAAAAACTAAAATTTGAACTTTTCCAAAATGGCTTTTTCTATTTCCGAGTAGCAAAATCAACATAGCTTTTTTTAGTTCTAGCCAAGGTTAATTTTTATTAGTAGCTAAAAGTCTGTTTTTTTATGTACTTTTAGCTACTAATAAAACTTCAACTATGGAAAATATTTTTACAGGGAGAGGCAATGAAATAGAGATTTTACAAAAAGCCCTTCAGTCAAAAGAGTCAGAAATGGTCTCTGTTATTGGTCGCCGCCGAATAGGAAAAACCTTTCTGATTAAAAACGTCTATAAAAATAATATAGTTTTTGAGCTAACAGGAACAAGGAATGCTCCTTTGAATGAGCAACTTCAAAATTTTATGTTCTCCCTACAATTGGCTACTGGAAATAGCATCATTGGAAAACCTCCCGCCAATTGGATGGAAGCTTTCTTCTTACTCATCAATTATCTGAAAGAATTACCTAAGAAAAAAAAGCATGTTGTATTCTTAGATGAATTACCTTGGCTCTCAACCCATCGCTCGGGATTTTTGAGAGGTTTGAGTTTCTTTTGGAATAGTTGGGCAGTCAACCAAAATATTGTCGTGGTAATTTGTGGGTCAGCTGCTTCATGGATGATTCAAAAAGTAGTGAATGACAAAGGAGGCTTACATAATAGAATTACAAAAAGAATTTTTCTCCAACCTTTCACTCTTTCTGAAACAGAAGAATACCTCCAAAGTAGAAATATCAAATTAAATCGTTATCACTTATCTCAACTTTATATGACGATGGGAGGCATCCCTCATTACCTAAAAGAAGTAGAAGGTGGTAAAAGTGCTACTCAAAATATTGAAGACATTTGTTTTTCTAACACGGGGTTGCTAAAGGATGAATTTTCAAATCTTTATGCTGCCCTATTCGACCACCCAGATAATCACATTGCAATTATCAGAGCATTGGCTAAACGAAAAGTGGGAATGAATAGGAACAACCTTATTAAGGAAGCTAAAATACCCAATGGAGGAAATATTACTAAAGTTTTAGATGAGCTAAAACAGTCAGGTTTCATTGATGTTTATTTACCTTTTGGAAAAAAGAGTAAAGATAAAATGTATCGCCTAACTGATGAATACTCTTTATTCTATCTTCAATTTATAGAGAAAAACATTCATAAAAAAGGGGAAGTTTGGAAGCGACTGAGCCAGACTCAAGAATATAAAATATGGTGTGGTTACGCTTTTGAAAACATTTGCCTCAAGCACATTTCTGAAATAAAAAAAGCGCTTAGTATCGGTGGAGTGTATTCTATTTCTTCTACCTTTTATAAAAAAGGAACTAAAAAAGAAAAGGGCACTCAGATAGATTTACTGTTAGATAGAAACGACCAAATCATTAATATCTTTGAAATCAAATTTTATAACACAGAATTTACAGTTTCAAAATCATACACACAAACACTCAAAAGTAAATTGGATGTTTTTCAAGAAACTACTAAAACTCGAAAACATCTTTTCCTTACACTTATCACAACTTTCGGTATTACTCATAATGAGCATAGTCTAGGATTGATTGACCAAGTATTAACGATTGATGATTTATTCTAACTGGTTTATATAGTGCTATTGCTAATTTTAAATACTATGAATTACAAAGATTTCGAACAACATATCTCCGAAACCATTTTATCTCGTGGAAAAAATTACTTCGATAATGGAGCTGTCGATGACTTGAGTAAAGAGAATGGTTATTGGTTTGCACATGTTCATGGTTCTCAAATTTATGAAGTAGAAATCAGAGGTATTCGTTCCTTCAAAAAATGGGATTGTGTATGTCCGTATGATCATGGTCCTATATGCAAACATGTCGTCGCTGTTCTTTACGCCATTCAAGCTGAAAATTCCAAATCAAAAACTTCCAAACCTAAAAAAGCAAAGAACCAAGTTGATGAAATCTTCAAAAATGCTAAACCGGAAGACCTCATCACTTTTTTCAAAAAAAACCTCCGCTATCATAAAGACCTTAAACAAAAACTCCTTGCTGAATTTCTACATCTTTTGGATGCTGACGATAAAGACCGCTATAATAAAGTCGTCGATAATCTGATTAAAAATGCTGGAGGAAAATATGGATTCATTGAATATCGAGAAGGGAAAAAATTGAGTAATGCTTTTGATAAATTATTGTCTCAAGCAGAGATAGCTATTCAAAAAAAGAACTATCTGGATGCCCTTGATATTTGCGCAGCAGTATTGTTAAAAGTACCTAACTTATTACTTACTGTCGATGATTCTAGTGGTGCACTTCAAGGCAGTTGCCAATATGCTTTGAACATTTTAGAAAGTTTATTAGAGTCTCCCATCATACCGCTTATCTTCAAAGACCAAATTTTTGAATTCATGCTTCATGCTTTTGAAACAGATAAAACGGACTTTGATTTTAAAGATGATTTACTCTCAACACTCTTAGCACAAGATTTAGAAATCGCAAAATTAAAACGGATTCAAAAAGTAGTACAAAAAACTTTTGATAACCTAGAAGGTAATTACATCGAATATAGCCAAGAACGTTATATCAGTATTTTGATAGATATTGCTCAACGAATAAGAAATGAAGAGGAGTCGGAAACATTAATCAATCGCTATATTCATTTCCCTGATATTCGTCAAATGAAATTGGAAATGCTTTTTGAAAAAAAAGATTATGAATCTGCCAAGCAACTTATTGAAGAAGGTATCAAAGTAGCCGAAGACAAAGGTCACCCTGGAACAGTCACCCAATGGAAAAAAGTGCTGATCAAAATTAGTCGCTTAGAAAAAGATGTGGAGGAGGAAAGAAGATTATTACGAGAAGCCTTTTTTGACAACTATCGAAGTATGGAGTATCTACTTCAACTTAAAGATACTTTTGACCTAACGGAATGGTTTGAAGAAAGAGAAAATATCATTTTACAAATACTGGGGAAGAGTAAAATGCCAAATCATAATAATGTCCATTCACTTGCCCAAATTTATGTAGAAGAACGATTGTGGGAACGACTCTTGGATTTGTTTCACACCGAAAAAATTGCTTCGCATATTCTGGAAAAATATGGATTTCATCTTCATAAACAATTTCCAGAAGAAATGCTTGCCCTCTATAAACCTATGCTTACCCATGAAGCTAGCCGTTCTAAT
>Ga0114956_1003938_pt1 | contig 11398 bp, 11 predicted proteins | sample MaitaG_FD_87304 | JGI IMG/M metagenome (GOLD analysis project Ga0114956, IMG submission 87304) | Marine algal microbial communities from Maine, USA - Maine_Asex2 metaG | ecosystem: Host-associated > Algae > Red algae > Unclassified | place: Maine, USA | collected 2015-01-05 | reverse complement strand
TCGCCCTAGCGGGCGAGAAGCCCGAGTTTTCGCAGGACGAAAACATCAGAATGCCGTTCACTTCGTTCACTAACGGAGTTGCTCGCTGACGCTCAACAACATCCACGTTTACTCGCCCTAGCGAGCGAGAAGCCCGAGTTTTCGCAGGACGAAAACATCAGACTGCCGTTCACTTCGTTCACTAACGGAGTTGGCCTCGCCACGTTCGATCGAGCACGCCCCAGCGAAGGCCTCGGTACGTTTGATCGAGCGAGCGTTTCGGAAGCGAGCCCCAGCGAGCGAACGAGCTGAGCGAGACAAGCGTGCCGAGGCCGAAGCGAACGTGCCGAGCGAAGCGAACGAGCCGAGCGAGACAAACGTGCCGAGGCCGAAGCGAACGAGCTACGTGCCCTTGTAGTTGAGGATCGTCTCCAACCGATGCTCAATCTGCACAAGATCCCGCTGATTCTCCATGACCACAGCAATGTCTTTGTACGCATCAGGGTGTTCGTCGAGCAAGCTCTTCGCGTCCTCGTTCCAGGCAATACCCTTCATGGCGTCGACCAACGAGTCTTCGGTCAGCTGCTTGCGAGCCGCCGTCCTCGACAGCCGCCGACCCGCGCCGTGTGACGCCGAGCGATACGACTGTGGATTCCCGCGGCCCGACACAATGAATGATCCGGTGGCCATCGAACCCGGGATCACGCCCCATCGACCTTCGGAGGCGTCGATGGCACCCTTGCGGGTTACCCACATCTCGATGCCATCATGCTGCTCGCACGAGGCGTAGTTGTGATGACATTGAATTGGCTTGCCCTCGGTAACTGACCCGTCGTGATCTACGACGTCCGTCATCGCAGCGGCGACGACATCGACCACGGCGCGCATCATCTCGGCTCGGTTTTCGAGCGCGTAGTCCTGTGACCACAACATGCCGTCGATGTACGCGGCGAAGTCATCGGTGCCCTGCACAAAATGGGCAAGGTCCGGGTCGTCAAGCGGCTGCTTAAGCGCCTTCTTCATCTGGTTCCGAGCTCGCCCGATGTGCTGCTGTGCAAAGAGATTGCCCGGCCCACGCGAGCCTGAGTGCAGCACGATCCACACCCGGTCGTCTTCATCGACGGTCAGCTCGACGAAGTGGTTGCCGCCGCCGAGCGTGCCGAACTGGGCCGCGATCTTTTTCGCGCTGAACTTGTCGCTTTGCACCTCGGGCGCCGTTCGCACGATGCGGCCGAGCGTCGCCGCGCCAGTCTTGCTCCGACCGCAACCGCCAGCATGCGAACCCGCGCCTCGGTTGCCTCGCCGGGGCTGCCCCGATGGAACCGCTTTAGCAATGCCGTCGTGCAGCTTCGACAACTCGGCGTCGACCTGGTCTCGGGTAAAGACCGTCTTCTGCGCGACCATCCCGCAGCCGATGTCGACACCGACGGCGGCCGGAATGATCGACCCTTCGGTTGCGACAACGGAGCCGACGGTCGCGCCGATACCAAGATGGGCGTCGGCCATCAGGGCCAGTGGCTTGTGTACGAAGTCGAGCGCAGCCGTGCGATGGGCCTGGGCCATGGTCTTCTCGTCGAGATCGGTCGCCCACGACAGCACGTCGTGGATCCGAGTCGGTGTGGTCATGTCGTTGGTTATACGGACGGACTCGATACGAGTAAAGCGAATTTCGCAGCCGCGCCCGGGTCCCTGTCCCCTAGTTTTGATACCGCATGGCGGCGACCAGTCGATTTCGGACATTTCTGTTCACCGATATCGAAGGTTCGACGCGTCTGTGGGAAGAACACGACCAGGCCATGGAATCGGTCCTGTCGCTTCATGATCAGGTCGTTCACGACGCGGTCGAACGTGTCGGCGGTCGCATCTTCAAACACACCGGCGACGGCATGGCCGTCTCTTTCGACACGGTCGACCAGGCGATCGGCGCGGCGCTCACGGCGCAGCTCGAACTCGCCCGGGTCGATTGGGGGCCGATTGGCACGTTGAAATCCCGCATGGGCATTCACGCCGGCTCGCGAGCACAAGCCCGCGACGGCGACTACTTCGGCCGCGATGTCAACCGGTGTGCTCGGCTGATGTCGGCCGCCCACGGTGGCCAGGTCGTCTTGTCGAGCGTTGCCGTCGATCGGCTCGACATCGATCTTGATGCGATGGCGTCCGACGATCTCCAATGGACCGTTCGCGATCTCGGCACCCATCGCCTGAAAGATCTCAGCGAGCCCGAGCACGTCTATCAACTGTGCCACCCGCAACTTGGCGCCGACTTCGCTCCCCTTGCGACGATCGAAGCAATTCCCCGCCAGCTACCCGATGTCTGCGAGTTCTTCGACGGTCGAAGCGTTGAGATCGAACGGCTCCAGCAGCATCTCGACTCTTCCCGTCTGGTCACGGTTTCAGGGCCGGGCGGGGTCGGCAAGACCCAGGTCGCGCTGGCAACGGCGGCCGAGGTACTCGCTCGGTTCCGCGACGGAACCTGGTTCTGCGAGATCGCCGACGACGAGAGTGCCGACGATTTGGCCGAACGAATTCTGTCGACGGTGCGACTCCAGGCGACCGGTGGTGAGACGGCGCTCGATCGGCTCGCAACCGGTCTCTCATCGCGGCGGACGCTGATCGTTCTCGATTCCGTCGAGCGCTGCCTACCCGCCGTTAAGGAGTTGGTTTCACACGTGCTCGAGAACTGCGCCCACACGTCGTTCCTCTGCACCTCCCGCGAATTACTCCATGCCCGTCACGAAAGAGCGATCGTGGTCGGCCCCCTCTTGGTGCCGCCGGTCGATCTTGAAAGTGTTGCCCACGCCCGGACGTTCGCCGTCGTTCGGCTCTTCGAGCGCCGGGCTCAGAGGGCCGAGCCGAGCTTCGTGCTCCACGATGGCAACCTCGACGCGGTTGCCTCGATCTGCACGCAACTCGATGGCCTGCCGCTTGCCGTCGACCTCGCGGCGGCGCAGATGAGTGCGCTTGACCCCCGCGATCTTGCGGACCGAGTCGGCCGCCGAGTCGCGTTGATCGATGACCGCAACGAGACCCTGCGCACGGTCATCGATTGGTCGTTCGATTCGCTCAGTGAACGCGAGCGAGTGCTGTTTCGCCGGCTCGCGGTATTCGGCGGAAGCTTCTCGTTGGCCCTAGCCGAAAAGGTCGTTGTCGGCGGGGACATCATGGTCGACGACGTCATGGGTGGTCTCAGCGACCTCGTCTCGAAGTCGGTCCTGTCGGTCGATCGCAGTCTCGATGGCACCCGCTATCACATGCTTGAGATTTTGCGCTCCTACGCGCACGAGCGTCTCCGCGAACACGAGGACCCCGCCGATCTTCACGAGAAACACCTCGCCGCGTTCCTCGCGTTCGCCAAGCAGGCGGCGGTCGGGCTCACCACCGCGAAGGAGGCCGAATGGGTCGAGCGGATGAGCACCGAGTTTTCGAACCTGCGGGTCGCCTTCAACTGGGCGATCAGTAGTGGCGATGTTGCCCGCGCGCTCGAACTCGTGCACCTCGTCGACGGATACGCCCGCCCTCGGTTCCGCAGCGACCTCGACCTGTGGGCCAGTCAATGCATCGAACATGCCGCGCCCGGTGAACCGCTGCTGTTCGCTGCGCACACGGTCGAAGCATCGGTCGCGGCCCGGCGAGGCGACTTCGAAGCCGCCCGCGCGAGCAGTGGTGTTGCCCTGGAGCTTGTCGACGGCTCGACGGAAGGACAGCCGTTCATGGCGTACCGCATCGGTGCAGTTGTCTCAGTCCTGTCCGGCAATATCGATCACGCCGATGAAATCACATCCCGTGCGCTGGCGCGAGCCATCGATCTCGGCCAGCTTGGCGAGCAAGCGCACTTCACGGCGATGCAGGCGCTCACGCGATCGCTCATTCGCGGCGACTCGTCATCGCACGAACTCGCCCTCGACGCGCTCGACATGGCTCGCGACAGCCACAACCCATCGCAGCTTGCCTGGTGTCTCTACGTTGCTGGCATTTCAACACAAGACGACGAGGCGTCGCTCGCGCTTCTCGACGAGGCGATTGAATTTGCCGAGTTGGTCGACAATCGTTATGTCGCGGGCAATGCGCTCCAGGTCGCCAGTTGGAAGCGCCGATCGGGCGGTCCGGTTGAAACCGCCTTCGGGTTCGAGCGAGTCATTCGGTATTGGTACCGAATCGCAAACTGGACGAATCTTGCGACGTCACTGCGGATGTGCGCCGAATCGGTCGCCAGCATCGACGATCACCTGGCTGCAGTCATCGACGGATTTCTTCGCTACAACGACTCGACCGACCTGTTCGCGCTGACGCCGGACGACCGGTATGCCAACCTGATGGACGACGTTGCGACGCGGGTGGGCGCGGCGGACTTTGCCGCCGACCGGCGTCGAGGCGCCACGATGGACGCGGCGCAGATGGTCACCTATTGCACTGGCGAACTCGCGGCGATGACGGGGCTCGCCAGCCACGCAGACGACGGCGCTGGCACGCCGAGCATGTCCGGCCTCGGCCGCTAGGAGGCTGCTGAGCGGTTCAGGGGCCCGTCAGTACGCGGCCGCTCGGCCGAGGGTGTGGACCTTGCCACAGGGTCCGCCGAAGTGCGGCGTGTCCGCTGGTGGTCGCGGCGATGCGACGACGACCAGCAAGAGCGAGTCGTCTTCGATCACTTGCACCGCAAGCGCTCCTGCTTCGGTCCAGATCGCTTTGATACGACGACTACCGGCTCGTTTGATGACATCGGTGAAGGTGTGCCAGAGGAGTTCGCCGCCCTCTCGACCGAACCAGGCATCGGACCCGACCCCGAGCCAATCTTGCTCGAAGTGGTCCATGTTTCCTTGGTCGTGTTGGCGCAGCCCGACCTTGTACGACTCGCTGCCCGGCTCGATCGGCGCTCGAAACGTCACGGCGTTCGCAATATCGTCGGGCACGCCCTTGGCAAACGTGCGATTAAAGATGTCGAAGGGCACGCCGCAGCACGGCCCCGCACATAGAAGCGCCATAACAATTTCTCCGCTCTTGAAGTGGCTCTGCGGCGACGGTAACACAGGTTGGGTATGGGTCGACGGGGATCAGGGGCCACGCGCGCTGGCTCACGATGCGTGGCCGGATAGCTCGATATCGTTAGCCGCCATATGGACGATCTACTCCTCGCCGTCGAGGCTGGCGGCACGAAATTCCGCGCCGCGATCACCGGACTTGACCGTGTCGTACGCGACGAAACCCGCATCGAAACCACGACTCCGGAACAAACGCTCGACAACGTGATCGAGTTCGCAAACGGGCATTCCGGGATTGTTGCGCTCGGGATCGCAAGCTTTGGTCCGGTCATACTCGACCGGACCGCCGCGAACTACGGAGCGATAGGCGCGACGCCCAAGCCCGGCTGGTCCGGGGCTCCCCTGCTCTCGCGCCTCGTCAACGAGCTCGGCGTTCCGGGTGATATTCAGACCGATGTCGAAGCTGCCGCCATCGCTGAACAGCGCGTTGGCGCGGCAGCTGGCCTGCGAACTGTTGTGTATGTCACGGTCGGTACCGGCATTGGTGCCGCGGTGGCCGTCGACGGTGTTCCGATGCGGGGGCGCAGCCATAGCGAACTCGGCCACATCCCAGTCCGGCGCAACGCTGACGATTCCTACGTCGGCCATTGCCCGTTCCACACCGACTGCCTCGAAGGGATGGCCAGTGGCCCCGCGATTGGTGACCGTTGGGATGTCTCATCGGCGTCGAAGCTCAATGACGTCGACGAAGCCTGGATCATCGAGGCCGACTATCTGGCCCAATTGGTGCGGGTACTGAACTACGCGTATGCCCCTGACAAGATCGTCTTCGGCGGCGGCGTCGGTGGCCGACCCGACCTCCTCGAGCGCCTGCGAGCTCGGGTCGCCGTCGATCTCGCTGACTATGCCGTCCATCACGACAACCCGGCCGACCTCGTCACCGGCGCCGAGCTTCCCGATGCTGGCATGACGGGCGCCGCGCTACTTGCGCACTCGCTCGTCTCGTAGCGCGTCGAATAAGGGCGCCCACCCCCATACCGTAGATTCGGTGACCCGACCCGCCCGCAGCCTCACGATGCTGGCGGGCGCGTTGGTCGGGCTGCTTGCTGTGCTCGGAAACCCCGCTGGCGCCCAAGACCGCAGCACGGTCGACACGCTCGTCGAACAAATCGTTGTCACACCATCGGACGGCACCGCTTGGTACAACTACGCGCCAGCCCTCATCTTCGATCGCGAGCTGGGCCTGTACCGGATCTACACCTGCTTTGGTGAACCGGTGCCGGGCGTTGGCGGGCGCGACGTCATCATGTTGCAGGAAGCACCGACGCTCGCGGAACTGGCCGCGGCACCGGCCCAGCGGGTCTTCTTCCCCGGCGATGATCCGACGATGTGGGACCGCGACCATACGTGTGACCCCAATGTCATCGCCCACGACGGGACGTACTACCTGTACTACGGCGGTTTGAACAACGACGCCTCACTCGAAATCAAACGCACCGCGTTCGGCGTTGCGACCTCGACCGATGGTCGCAACTTCGAACGGCTTGCCGACCCGTCGCCGATTGGTTTCCAAACCGCCGACATCGGCTGGCTGTACGGCATCGGGCAGCCCGCCGTCACCCGCGGGCCCGATGGCCTGTTCTATCTGATCTACACGAGCCAGGTCGAGGCCCCCTACCGCCACGATCTCGTCATCTTGCGCTCGGCCGACCCCACATTTCGGACCGACGTCGATGAGGTTGTGCGGGCCGACGCGAATCGGTTCGGCACCGGCGTGAGCGTCGACTTCTTCTACGACACCAATCGAGGCCAGTTTGGCCTCGTCGGCAACCTCAGCATGAACGATCCCCGCGGTGAGACGAACGTGACGATCACGTACCTGACGACCGACTGGCAGTGGGGCGGTTCGGTGAACTACCGCACCGCCACGGCCCGCTTCGGCGAGGGCGCGGCGATCCTGAAAGACGGCTCCGGTCAGCGGGGCTGGCTGCCCGACGGCGAGCAGGGGCTCATCACGTTTGCGGCATCGACGTTTGGGTCCGCCTCGCCAGCCCATGTCACCGGCGACACGATGGTGTTGCAATTCGAGCGCGACAGCAACCTGAATGGCATCGCCGACCGGGCCGAGGGTGTGCTCGACGCAGCGCCGACGCCAACGCCAACACCCGCTCCGACACCCACACCCGAGCCCACGCCAACTCCAACCGCAACACCTGCGCCAACGCCGACTCCTACCACCGCACCCACAACCGCGCCAACTGCGAGCCCGTCGCCCGACTCAACCGCGACGCCCCTCGCTTCCCCCACCTTCACGGCGGCATCAGCCTCCCCGCTCGCGACCGAAGGCGCTTCGCCAGTGCTCGCAACCGCGACGCCGGCGAGCAGCTCTGCGCCCGTGCCCGAGGCAACCGTCGAGGTCCTCGGTTCGACGGTCACACCAGAGCCGCCGCAGGCGAGTTCACGGCAGTCGATTTTCATCGCCTCCGCGATCGCCGCCATCGTCCTCCTCAGCGTGAGCTGGCGGCGAAGTCTCCGTGAACCCGAAGCGGGCCCTGCGAACTAACCTAACCAGGTGCCGCGCAACGAGCTCTTCGGCTGGACCATGTTCATGCTCAGCGGCGTCATCTTCCTCATCATGGGCATTCGAACATCCGACGCGATGACCATCATCGCCAGCATCTTGTGGCTCGTCGGCTGCATGTCGTTCCTGAAGTCGCGCTAGTGATTCATAGATCGGCGAGGTTCTGGCTTGGCGGCGGGTCGCACCATTCGTCGGGCATGGCGTGCGGTAGCCATCCGTTTGCAACGAGATAGTCGAGCCGCTCCTGAGCCGATGTCGATGCCGACAGGTCAAGCTGTTCGAGAATATGCTCGATGTTGCCTTCGACTTCGGCCTTCACCTCGGCGTTGCCTTCAGGGGTGAACATCGCAAAGTAGTCGGGCACGTCGGTGCCGTGAATGACAACGCAGTAGTACGCCTGCGCCACTTCGTCACGAACAGCCGTGTCGTAACGTTCGCTGTCGTGCCACGGATCGATCAGCCGCTGATGTTCCTCGGTCAAGCGCCGATACTCGGCTCTCTGTTCTTCGGTGAGCGGCGCCGATGGCCTCAGTGATGCCACGAGGCGCTCGTGCTCGCTCGGCGGCGACTTGCACTCAAGGGTCGTCACGCAGGCAATCGCCAACCCCGCACCTGACGCGAGCACCAAAGCGACAAGTCCACCAAGGACAAGCGTTACGACGGTCTTCACCGGCACCGAGGCGGGATTGTCGGCTTGGTTCATGGTCGTGGGTTACCAGGTTCGCCAGGCATCGACTTCGTCGATCAGACCCGGGTGTTTGGCGACATGAAGCATTTCGGCCAAAACCTCACAAATGTTCTCGCGCTCGACGGTCTCGATGACCTCTTCCCGCTCATCTACCTCGTTGAACCAATCGACCAACTCGCGAATGATCGCCCTCGTGGCCCGCTTACCCGGACGCTTTCCAAGCGCATCAAGCTCGCCAACCGCCGCCAACACCCGCTTGCGCGCCTTGCGAGTAAACGCCTCCGGCGGATACGGCGGCGGACCATCCCAACTCTGAAACGGCACCTCCGACAACAACTGCCCAAACGTCAACCCCTTCAACCGCGACTCATAATGCGCCGCAATCGCCGCCCTGCGCGCTTGAACATCCGATTCGCGGCGAGCCCAATCAGCCTCCAATGCATCGCGATCATGTTCCCACCTCCACTCGAGGTCGGCCTGCAGTAAGGACGACCTCAGTTTCCCGAAGGTACTGCAACTATTCGCTAACCAACTTTCGGCTGTGGTTACCGGCAATCGACCGAGATACATCAGGTCGACGTCAGTCTCACTAGCTGGTGAATCGACCAACAAGACAGCGGCCTTGCCGTCGAAAGCAAACCGATGTCGGATGAGAATCGACGCATGTTCGATATCAGAGAGGCTGGGCGGCTTTGCAAAGATGGGATCGAGTGAAGCGATTGCGAACGCGCCAGTTCCGACATCATATCCAACCACCTTTAATGCAGCGAAACGTCCCGTCGGTGCGACTTGCCACTCAAACATACTCGGCGCAGCGAAGGCGAACACTGCACCTACCTCCCACTCTCGATCTGAAATCAAAGCGAGTTTGCCATTCTCTTGATGAATGGGCGAAATTGACGAACTACGAAACGTATCCTCACTGAAGACAGTTCTCAAAGTACCACTCTGCAAGCTTCAAACGGAGCTCGATCAAGACGTTGCTTCTTGCCATAGGCCTCCGTTCGTTGAGTGCCCCTTGTAGCTGAGCTTGCTGATAGGTAACATCCCCCCAGAGGTCATTGAAATCCTGCTGTTCTAGACCTCGTCGGAAGTTTCTATCGGGCGTTCGATACTTAGGCTCAAAGTTCAGTTCCACAAACCTTGGGTCTCGGAGATGCTCGCCCCTTCTCCGCGCGAAGTTGTTCGTTTCGCCAACGTACCTCACCACATCGTCTTCATCAACAAGTCGGTAGGTTCCGCCAGGTGTGTCCGGCGTACCGCACGGGTCATCCTTCGGGCGGTAGCCGAAGGGGAGGGTGAGAATGGCTTCGATCGCGACGTCCAAGAGGTCGCTTGGGCCCCAACCGCTTTCGATGTCAGCGATGTTCGCCGCTAGGTCCGAGCCCAGACAGATTTCGTCATCGGCAATGTCGACGTTACATTCGTTGTTCGCCCGGCGCCCGATAACGGAAGGGCGCAAGGTCCCGTCATCAGCGAAAATGTCCTGACGATCTACCGCCTCGCGAACTATCCGCCGTATCTGCTCGGCATCACCTTTGCAGTCCCACAAGCACCAGACTTCGTCGCTGAGGGCCGCTGCGTATGTGGTGATCGCTGCACAATTCGTCATGCAGTTGTATTCGGGGTCATAACGAACAGGTGTTGAGTTGAAGATCCGAGGGACCCACTCGGCAGCTTGATTCTCGAAGTCCAGGGTCACGGCTGGGAACGTGTACCCGGTCAACAATTCCCAGACATAAAAGTCGGGCTGGAAGAGTGAAGCGCCCCGGGTCTGGTGGAGGTTCCGTTCCTTGAGAGGATGGAGTTATGCCAAGAAAGTATCCCGATGAGTTGCGCGAGCGTGCGGTGAGGATGGTGCTTGATCATGAGCACGAGTACGGGTCGAGGTGGGAAGCGATGTGCTCGGTTGCTGAGAAGCTGGGACCGAAAGCCGAGACGGTTCGCTTGTGGATCATCCGCGCTGAAACCGATGCTGGGGACCGGCCTGGCGCAACCTCAGATGAGCTGGCCGAGTTGAAACGCTTGAAGCGTGAGAATGCTGAGCTCAGACGGGCGAACGATATTCTGAAGGCTGCAGCGCATTTCTTCGGGGCGGAACTCGACCGCCGATCAACGAAGTGATCCAGTTCATCGACGAACACAAGGATCGACGCAGCGGCACGCTGCGTTGGGGAATCGAGTCGATCGCCAAGACTGTTGGGATCGCCCCGTCGACATATCACGCAGCCAAGAACCGCCCGCCATCAGCGCGGGCGGTTCGTGACGGCGAGTTACGGCCACAGATTCTGCGGGTGTGGGAAGAGAACTTCGCGGTCTACGGCGCAGACAAGATCTGGGACCAGCTCAACAAAGACGGCGTCGGTGTCGCTCGCTGCACCGTCGAACGTCTGATGCGCGACATGGGCCTGCAGGGCTGTCGCCGAGGCCGCGTCTGGGTCAACACAACCGAGGGTGACGACGCGTTGGATCGGCCAGCTGATCTGGTTGACCGCAAGTTCACCGCGCCGGCACCGAACCGGCTCTGGGTAGCCGATCTCACCTACGTCAAAACGCACTCGGGTTGGGTCTACGTCGCGTTCATTGTCGACGTGTTCTCGCGGATGGTCGTTGGCTGGCAAGCCAGCAGGTCACTGCGCGCTGATCTGGCGATCGATGCGCTCGAGATGGCTGTGTTCAACCGCAAGCGACAGGGCGATGACTTGTCGGCTCTGATTCATCACAGTGACCGCGGAGTTCAATATTTGTGCTTGCGCTACTCCGATCGACTCGCCGACAACGACATTGTTGCGTCAGTCGGCTCGAAGGGCGACAGCTATGACAACGCCCTGGTCGAAAGTTTCAACGGACTTTACAAGTGGGAGCTGATCTACAAACAAGGCCCCTGGCGCGGCCTCGAAGACGTCGAGTTCGCCACCCTCACCTACGACGACTGGTTCAACCACCGACGTCTCCACGGCCAGATCGAACCCGGACCCGGCTTCACCACTCCGGCCTCGTTTGAAACCGCCCACCACAATCAACCCGTCCCAGCCAACCCGGCCGGGACTCAATAACCCGAGCCTCCACCAAACCCGGGGCGCTTCAGTTGGCACCAGAACCTAAAACCTGAGCCACCACAAAACGCGATCAACGAAGTCACTCCCACAAGGAACCCCGAGCGCACCCCTTGGC
>Ga0114956_1003936_pt1 | contig 11402 bp, 10 predicted proteins | sample MaitaG_FD_87304 | JGI IMG/M metagenome (GOLD analysis project Ga0114956, IMG submission 87304) | Marine algal microbial communities from Maine, USA - Maine_Asex2 metaG | ecosystem: Host-associated > Algae > Red algae > Unclassified | place: Maine, USA | collected 2015-01-05 | reverse complement strand
TGTAGTCGGTATATGCGCTTTAGGTAATTTATTTCTGTTTTGTTTGTCGTAATTCCATTTGCCAGAAATTGGTTGCTCACCATCCATAAGCACATCATGTTTTTTGCGCATCTTCCGGTAAAACGATTCCATTAAAAAAGTTTTCTTCCCTTCAAACTGCTCTTTCAACTCTTGTCTTTCCGTAAAAAAATGTTCGGTATTAAAAGCCTGTATTTCAACACCAAGCTTAGGAAACTCAACTTTAAACAACTCATCTAACCTATATTCATCTGGCAATTGATAGCTCAATTTATCCGCACCATGCTCATCAATTAAGCTTTTCAAATTTGCAGCAAAACTTTGCCTATTGTTGGTGTCATTAATTTTAAAGTAGGCTACTTTATGCCCGTTCTCTTCTAGTTCAAAAGCGAAATTTCGCATAGCCGAAAAAATGCCAGCAATTTTTTGAATGTGGTGGGTAACATATTCGCTTTCGGGTTTTACCTCCATTAAAACATACAATATTGAAGTATCATTGCTTTTAAACCAACTGTGCTGGTGGTTTAACTGGTCGCCCAAAATCAATCTTAATTCTTTGCAGCTGCTCATACCAATTTTCTATTTACACCACCAATTGTATGTTTTGCCACTATTCGTTTAGCTTCAGCCTTTACCTTTTTATTTCCTTTAATTCCAAACAATACTTTACGCGCATGTTTGGCTGTCTCAGTAATATCTACCAACGGTTTTGGGTAATGTTCACCTAAAATTAATTTGGTAAACTGCTGGTCTATTAAAGTCATTTTCCACGGCTCATGTATAAATTCAACTGGACAGTTGGCCAATTCTGGAACCCACTTTTTAATAAATATGCCTTTTGGATCATGGTCAATTGATTGTTTAATGGGGTTGTAAATTCTAACCGTATTTGCACCTGTAACGCCTGCTTGCATTTGCACTTGCGGAAAGTGAATACCGGGCTCAAAATCTAAAAACTGCTGCGCTAAATGTCCTGTTGCCAATTGCCAAGGTTGCCATAAGTTATGGGTGAAAAATGACAATATCATTGCGCGCATTCTAAAATTCATATAACCAGTGTTGTTTAAACATCTCATACAAGCATCTACCAGTGGGTAACCTGTATACCCGGTTTTCCAAGCAGTTATAAATTGTTCGTTAACTGTTTTTTCTAATTGAAGGTAGCCCTTGTTATAGCTCTCAAACTCCATGCTATCTTCCATTTCAAACTTTTGAATAAAATGACAATGCCAACGCAATCTATTTTGAAAATTAGTAATACACTTTTTATGATAGCCATTTTGCTTGTAATACTGTGAAGTTTGATAAACCTGTCTAATGCTCAAGTTTCCCCAGGCCAAGTAAGGCGACAATCTGCTGCAGCTTGTTCTGCTTTCCGCTGGTTTAGATATGGAGTAGGAGTAATTGGCAGCTCTTGTTTTCGCAAAATCTACCAACACCTTTTTTGCCAAATCAAATCCTCCTACCTGAAAGTTTTCAATTTGTGTAGACACTGTATGTTCGTATTCATTTAACCCTATTTGATCAATCGCATCAAAAGATAAAAAGTCTATTTGATGACTATTGTCATTTAGCATGTTTTGGTGCATATAGGCATACCAATCCTTAATCCACAGCTTTCTATTTTTCCTACCTCTCTGCACTCCGTTGCACTGAAACTCTTGCCAGCTAATTTTATGCTCTTTGCAAAATTTCGCTATCTCTTTATCACGATCATAAGTAATTCTAATGCCAGTTTCTTCATGGGAAAACAAGTTGCTGAATGAAATTGCCTTGTGAAGTTTTTGAAAAACAGCAATAACATCACCTTTGACTATTAATATTTTGGTTTGATACTCGCCAAGTGCGGTTTGCATTTTTTGCAACGATTGCCAAACAAAATCGAAATGCCTTGGCGCATAGTGATTGTCTTCCAAAAGCATTGGCTCAAAACAATAGACCAATAAAGTTGGTTTATTATTCTCAAAACACGCATTTAGGGGTGCATGATCATAAAAACGTAAATCTCTTTTAAGCCAAACAACATTCACTTTAAGTGAACACTGTTAATTGAGGTATTGTTGAGCTACTTAATGAAAAATTGAGAAAAACAACAACAGCAATAACCAAATTGCACTCATGGCATGCCAATAAAAACTCACCATTTTTAGCTTAAACTTTCGAGCCGGATCGGTAAAAAACACCAAGGATATTGCAGGGTCGTTCAACTTTCTAATGGAAAGCATTAATCCATAAAGTAGCAATAAAATACCCACCACAACATGTAATAGGTGTGTACCTGAAATAAGGTAAATGTAGCTTACACCGTTGTTTTGCAATAATGAAAGGCCGTTGCTGTTCATTTCAATCCAACTAACTACTTGGCCAAAAACAAACATAAGACCAAAGGCAAACGCCAGTATGTAAAATAGTTTAAACCCTTGGGCATCATCATTCTCAAATTTGCTTTTTGTAACAAACAAGCAAGATGAACTTAACAGCAATAATATGGTAGAAATGTAAAAGGTTTTAGGCAAACGAAAACCAGGCATGCTGCTATTTACACGTGTAAATATATAGGCAACTGTTAGCATAGTAAATAGAATGCAAACGGAAAGCATTATGCCGTAAATCATTATTCTAAAGGGATGCTTTTCGTAATTGCCCCTTAGTTGTGGTTGTGAAAACCTAGCTTCTTTTATTAGCCTTCCCAATGAAATAGATTATCTGAATTTAATGCTGCAACCAATTGCCTTGGTTTCTTTGGTTTCAATTTCTTTACCAGCATCTAATGCGAAAATTGCATCTTCTAAGTATTTTACCTTAACGTCATCTGCGTTTTGAGCATTATCATCAATCGCACCAATATATTCAACCGTAAACTCTTTACCCTTTTTGCTAAGCAAATAAACATGCGGAGTTTTTTTAGCGCCAAATCGTTTAGCTACGTTTTGTGTATCATCATGTATATACTGAAACTCAAAACCTTTCTCTTCAGCTCTTTCAATCATTCCTTCATAACTATCTGAAGGATATTTAACAGCATCATTTGGGTTAATGGCAACAATTGGATAACCCATGTCATTGAACTTATCATGCAAATCATTCATTCTATCTTCATACATCACTACAAACGGACAGTGATTGCATGAAAAAATTACAATTATACCTTTGGCTTCATCAAAATCAGCCATAGATACTATTGATCCATCTACACTCTTTAGATGAAAATCTTCAACTTTTGAGCCTATTTTATAACCCACGTGATCATCATGGCTCTCACCCTTCACAGCCTTTTCTTGCTTCACCTGTTTTACCTGACTGGTGCTACTATCGCTGCTTTTATTGGTCTCATTGCCACACATAAAGGCGGTAATCATGGTTAACATCAATACTAATATTTTCATTATTTATCTTTTTTTAATTGTTTGTCAATTTTATCCTTTAGCTCTTCAAAATCAAAATCTTGCTCACAAAATTCATAATAACCATTCCGTACAAAAAGTGTTGCGGGAATACTTCCGCTCCAATCATCACTCACTTTGTCTATCCACGAGTTGTAGTTAGGCTCATTAAAATAAACAACCTTACTACTTAGATTGTTTTCGGCAACAAAAGGTATAAGCTTGGTTTCTAATTGTTTGCTAAAATCAAGACTAACTAGAATAACTTTAACCTTCTCATTTGCATATCTCTCCGTTACTTCTTCAAAATATGGCAATTCTTCAACACAAGGCTTACACCAAGTTGCCCAAAAATTTATAACATACAAAGTGTCATTGTTTGCCTTTGTTATTTTTTCTAAATCATTCCATTGCCACGTTTGCACTTTTTGCGCTAATGCGCTGGTATTTAGTAGGAAAAAAGTGAAAAAAATAAAAAATGTGCTAATAAATTTGGAATTTGCATTCATAGTAAAACAAAATTATGTCAAATAAAACTATTTTGATAACTGGAGCTACCGCAGGTATTGGTAAAGCTACCGCTATAAAGTTTGCAGAAGCTAGTTGGAACTTGATTTTAACAGGAAGAAGAGCGGAAAGGTTGGAAGAATTGAAAACATCACTTTTAGAAAAATTTAACCTTTCAATTAAAACACTTTGCTTTGATGTTCGAAATCGAACTGAGGTTACCAATGCAATAGATAGTTTAGATGAAAAGTGGCAAAAAATTGATGTTTTGCTAAACAACGCTGGCTTAGCCTTGGGGAAAGGCCCTTTTCAAGAAGGAAATATTGATGATTGGGATACCATGATTGACACCAATTTAAAAGGATTGCTCTATATGACTAGAAAAGTGGCACCATTTATGATTAAAAATGGCAGTGGACACATTATTAATATAGGCTCCTTAGCGGGCATGGAAGTTTACCCTGGCGGAAACGTTTATTGTGCGACTAAACATGCCGTAAAAGCGGTTAGCAGAGCAATGCGCATGGATATGGTACAGCATGGCATTAAGGTAACATCTGTTAATCCTGGTTTGGCTGAAACTGAATTTTCAGAAGTGAGGTTTAAAGGTGATAAGGATAAAGCCAAAAAAGTTTATAATGGATTTAAACCATTGTATGGTGATGATGTGGCTGACATAATTTATTTTGCTGCTACGCGACCGCCACATGTGAACATGGACGAGATATTGGTTTTGTGCACCGCACAAGCAGATAGCCGATTAGTTAATAAAAATCAATGAATTGTATAAATTTATCTTTTGAATTATAACCGTTATGAAAAATATATTTGTAATACTTACCCTACTATTTGTTTATGCCTTTGCAAATGCTCAATTTGAAAATGATGTTGAGTTTGTTTGGGGTAATTGGGGAGCCGGCACCAATGCTGAAGGGAAACTTAAAAACTTTATTGTTGATGAGGCTAGCAAAAATCAATTTGTGCTGCACAAAACAGGCAGCAAATCATATGTAAGTATTGTTGACGAGTCTAATGAATACGTTACCAATAAGGTTTTTGAAGTAGAGAAAGATGGCAAATTTGATTTGATGCATGACATATTTTTAATGGGTGGCAAGTTATACTTGCTTACTTCAAGATATGATGCAGTGCCTTTTACCGTTTTTGTTTATGCACAAGAAATTGACAAAGACAACTTAGAACCCAAAGGCGAGCCTAAATTGTTAATGGCACGTAAAGAAAATTTTGTTAAAGATGGACCTGAGTACAAAGACACCCGTTACAACCTAAAGTTTAGTAAGGATGGATCTCACATGATGATGTTGCATAGTCCAGGTATGATTGACAATTGGAAATTTAGGGGAAAGAAAGAGGCGACCAAGAAGGATTATTCTTTTGCTGTTTTTAACGAAAATTTAGAAGAAATATATACCCAAAATGAATTAAGGTTTGGCGATTATAGATTTGTTCGCGAAATTTTGCTAGATGATGATGGTTGGTTGTATACTTTAAGTTTTAAGGGGCCAAATGCTGAGAAAGCTGCTTTGCTCACATCATTTGATGAAACTGGAGATATGGCTTGGAGGGATACCATAAAATTTGGACAATTTTTAAAGGCTGATTATCATATAGAATCTGGAACCGATCAACTTTCGGTTTTCACCTTTTATTCATCATCTAAAACCAAAGAGTTGTATTACGGCATGCACACCTCTGTTTATAATAATGAAGATGGGAGTAAAATTTATACTACCAACAATAAATTTGAGAAAGCATTAATGGATAAATTTAAAAATCGGAATACTCGCATTTTGCCGGGCGCCAAAATTGATGAAGCTGCTAGAGACATAACTTTAGGTGGATATAATATTATAATGGTAGGTGCATCATTTAAAGGCAAGGTATTAATTGCCGAAAAAACTAGTGATTATTATAAGGTAGATGAAGATGTACCGTCAGGCAAAATTAAAGGCGACATTTTAGTTTTAAAAATGAAAAATGATTGGAGTTATGAATTTGGAGTTCGTATACCAAGGCATCAATACTCAACGGCCGAAAGAAACTTTAATAGAATGTCAATGGCATATATTAATAACGCCAATACATTGCACATTTTTTTTAATGACTCGCCCGATAATTATAAGAAGACGAAAGCACCCATGAGAGAGGTGTACAATGCCGACCAAAATGGAGGTTGTTTGGTGCATTATGAAATTGATATGAGAGATGGAAGTGTGTTGCATGAATACCCAATACACACCAATAAAGATAAGAGTGTGGTTACCTATCCAGGGTTATTTAAGGAATTGGGAACCGATCGTTTAAAAATATACGGAGAGGTTGGTAAGTTTAAAATTGGCGAAATGATTGTTCATTAAATTGACCTCTTTAATAAATAGGGTTCGCCTTAAGAAAAACCAACACAATACAAAAGCACATGTAGAAATGCGAAAGACTATGTTATTCTACTTTATATAAATCAATTAACTCAAACAAATTTGCATTAACCTGCTTTTGGTACTTTTTCCAATTTGATGTGGTAGCGAACTTTGTTACCGATTTACCACTGTTAAGCGATATATAAGGCTCATTTTGCTTTACAAAATCTCTATAGCAACTTTTACATATTTGACATGAATATCGGCTCTCTACGCTCTTTTTAGCCTTGCCATGAAAAAAGAATTCCATACTATCGCAAGCAGTAATACCCGAAAAGTCAAATTCGCTAATATCATTTATTGGTTTATCGCTGAACAATGAAAATTTGAGTAAAACAGGTTTATCAGGTTCATCTGCATAATTGGTATAAGTAAAGTCGGCATGTAAAACTACTCCATCAGCATTTTCGAATCTAATAGGCTTCACATAATACATATCACCTTTAGAAGTGTAAAACGACTCTACAAGCCCACCAATTTTACCTCCACTTTTTGCAATAGGCGATTTAAAACAGCCAATTAAAGTAATTGAAAGCAAAAGTGCAATTGTTATTTTGAATAGTGCTTTAATCACAGTTTATTCGTTGGGTTATGTAGTTTTCAATAGAAAAATTCTTTTCTGCCAATTGTTGATCCTTGTAAAACTCATCATAAATAATAGAGTTCCCAAATTTAGGCTCGGTAAAAATTACACGGTAAAAAGTAACTCCATCTTTTTCCACCAAATACGTATCGTACAATTCGTTTTTGCCGTATCTCTTTTCACTTTTAACAATTTTAAAAGTAGTATCGGCTTCCATAAATTCAATTATTTCAAGGGCATTCATAGACGTAGAAAAGGAAACCAAGCTCAACTTGTCTTTACCTTCAATAATTTTGTTTAAATATTTTTTTGCCCCTTCAATTTCGTGTTGGTTAAGAATTATGCTTTCAATCTCTTCATCAGCTTCCGTAAGGACTTCTCCATTTTCCAATGTTAAACATCCACCCAGCCCAAATTTTAGTTGATTGGTGCTTTGTTCGCATGACATTACAATGCTTAGCAAAATGGTGATGATATAAATTTTAGTCATTTCTTAAATTAAAAAAGAGCAAGCATATAAATGCTTGCTCTTTAATTAAATTGCTTTCTGCAAAATTATTCTCCTGTTACAATTGTTTCGTAAGTGATAACAATTCCTAACATATTTTTCACCTGCATATCAACAGTTGAAATTTTAGAAATTTTACCATTTTTTGCAGCTGCATTAATTGATGCATCTACGTTGAAACATAATGCACCTAAATAACAGTTACCTGATGATCTACCAACTTTGTCGCCCACTGGGTTACTTGTTGCGTTTACTGGCAATGTTATTGAACAGCTGCTCAATAAGAATAAAGTTGCGATACCTACTAGGGTAGCTTTTAAAATTTTCATGTTTTTAGGTTTAGATTTAGAATATTTAAGCCTCAAAGATATAACAATAAATTAAAATGTTATAACCACAATTGCACTTAATAATTTTGGAGATAAAAAAATAAAATTTCTAGAGTGATGCGATTAACATCAAGCACTTTGTAAAACAAAAAAAGGGCTTCCAATTGGAAGCCCTTTCAAATTATAGTTTTCTTAAAAGATTACTCTTTTATAAATTTTTCAGTTGCTAAAATCTTACCGTCAACATTTGAAACTTTAATGAAGTAGATAGCCTTAGCTAGGTTACTTACATCAAATGAAGTTGTAGAGAAACCAACTGCATCAATTGTAGTTACATCTAATATTCTTCCAGTAATGTCAATCAACTCAATATTTACTCCTGCTTCTTCACTTGTAACATCTAAGTTAATAGTTGAAACTGTTGGATTAGGATAAACATTGCCAATGGTTAATACAGTTGAACAACTAGTTTTAACTGATATTACTTGTGCAATGCTAACCGCATTATTCATAGTTACTTCAGACAATCTATAGTAGCTAGTGCCATTTATTGCATTGTTATCTGTTACATTGTACTCGTTAGTTACAACTGAGTTTCCAGCAGCATCAACATTTGCCACTAACTCATAGTTAACACCATCCGTACTTCTTTCAATCATAAAGTAGTTAACGTCTTCTTCAGTTGCAGTAACCCATGTTAAATCAACATTACAGTTGTTTACATCACCTGTGAATGAAACCAAATCAATTGCAACATTAGGAGAGTAGTAACCTGCACCTACGTTAAGATTTGAGTTAATACCTGTTGTAACATTAAACACTGAAGTAAAACCAGTACTCACGTTAGGATCACTGTTTGGATCTAAAGTATCATCACCCTGACCAGGCAATGTTAATATTGTTGCACCACCAACTGTTGTTGGGAAACCCATGAAGTAATCTCCAGGAGGAACATTTGAGAAACAGTATTGACCAGCAGCATTCGTATAAGCTGTATCAACAGGCATTCCTGTTACACCATCATACAATATTACTGCTACACCAGCAATTGGCATTTCACCAGCAGCAGGATCGTAAATTCCATTGTTATCAGTTGCATCACTTGCTCCATTCATATTGTCATCCATCCAAACAACACCTTGTACATCCTTAGGTATACCGCCAGTTAAGAAACAGTTAATTTCTACCACAGTAATTGTATCTGTTCCAAAACAACCATTTGCTGTATCAGTAATTGTTACTACATACATACCAGGGGTTCCTGTAATAATTGTTTGATTTTGGCTAGTTCCCGCAGGAATAGTTCCTCCAATTGTAGTCCATGCAAAAGTATATCCTGATGCTGTAATTGCAGTAAGAATAGCTTGCTCATCACCACTTCCAGGAGTTCCTGTTCCAGCTAAACATATAATAGCATTTCCTGCAATCAATACATCTAATGAATCACAACCGTCACAATCATCAATTGTTACCATAACTGTTGTGGCATCAACACCACAAGGGTTTGATACAGTATACGTATAAACATCAGACATAGTAATTGATGGATCAACTATACCGCTAACTGCTGCACCTGAACTATTTGTCCAGTTACCACCTAAGTCAGCACCTACAACTAAACCGTTTAAGTTAAAAGGACTGTCATTGTCGCAAACTGTAATAGCTGACCCTGCACCTGCATTTGGCAGAGGAGTAATTGCTAAAGTTGTTGTAATTATACTATCACAACCATTGCTACCACTTAAAGTACTTGTGTAAGTACCTGCAGCACTAACAATTGTTCCGCTAGGTAAAGTATAAGTATCACCTGCGCATATTGAAGCACTTTCTGATGTCATACTTGGGTTGTTTACTGCTAGAGTTGTTGTAATTACACTATCGCATCCTGCAGCATTTGATACTGTACTTGTATAAGTTCCCGCGACACTAACCGCAGTTCCACTTGGTAAAATATAGCTCTGTCCACTACAAATTGCAGCACTTTCAGATGAAGCACTTGTTGCATTTACTGTTAAAGTTGTAGTTACCACACTATCACAACCATTGGCTGCTGTTAAAGTAGACATATACATACCAGCTGCACTTACTACCGTACCACTTGGCAATGTGTAAGTGTCTCCCATGCATATTGCTGCGCTTTCAGCACCTGTTGTTGGGCTTAAAATGGTAACCGTTACAGCTACTGTACTATCACAACCTGTAGAAGCACCACCTACCAAAATATCATTATAAACGCCTGATGCATTTACAACAGCACCACTTGGTAATGTTACAGCACCACATCCCATCATTGCGGCCATTCCATCAGGAACAACTCCATCAATAACGCATGAAAGGTAAAAACCTCCGTTTATTTCATCTATATATGTACCTGCACCGCAAACTCTAATTCCACTTGCAAGTGTAATGGTATCTCCTGCACACAATGTAAAAGTCTCATCACATGGTAAAATTGCACCTGTGCCACTTAAAATATCACCACCGAATGTTACAAAAACAGTACCTGTGCCTGATGTTATTGTTGTACCTGTGCCTGTTAAGGAAACACCTCCGGTTCCGTTATATATTACATCTCCTGGAAGAATAACAGTACCTGTTCCGGTGCTGCCAAACGCAAAAGCTGATATTAAAAGCGCTATACTCGTTAATGTCAAAAAGCGTAAAAATTTATTCATTATAGTGTTTTAGTTAAATTTATTATAAGTTGGTTATACGGTTAACATTTAAGAAGGTTTCATATATATATAAATATATAATAACTATCAAAAACGGCACAAATGTACTATCATTTCAAACAAAATGCACTACCGTTTGAAACAAAATGTAACTTTACAACAATAAATTAGACTTAAATAAATATATATGTCACATAATCTGTTAGGAAATAAGAAAGGAATAATTTTTGGAGCCTTAGATGAACAGTCAATTGCATGGAAAATTGCGGAAAAAGTGCATGCTCAAGGCGGTAAGTTCATTTTAACCAATGCCCCTGTAGCCCTGCGTTTTGGTAAAATTAACGAATTGGCCGAAAAGTGTGGAACTGAAGTAATTGGTGCTGACGCGACCAATATGGAAGATCTTGAAAATTTAATTGACCAGTCTACCGAAAAGTTGGGTGGTAAATTGGATTTTGTTCTACATTCTATAGGAATGTCAATTAACGTAAGAAAAAAGAAGGAATACACCAATTTAAAGCATGATTGGATGAGCAAAACCTTTGATATTTCGGCCATGTCATTCCACCGTTTAATGCAAACCCTATATAATAAAGATGCAATGAACAATTGGGGTTCTATTTTAGCTCTTAGCTACATTGCTGCTCAAAGAACATTTCCTGGTTACAGCGAAATGGCAGAAAGCAAAGCATTATTAGAAAGTTTTGCTAGGAGTTTTGGTTACCATTTTGCCAAAAAGAACAATGTTAGGGTAAATACAGTATCACAATCGCCAACAATGACTACTGCAGGTAGTGGAGTGGATGGATTTGATAAGTTTTTCACTTATGCTGATAAAATGAGTCCTTTAGGTAATGCTGATTCTGATAGCTGTGCCGATTATTGTGTAAGCTTATTTAGCTACTTAACGCGAATGGTTACTATGCAAAACCTTTACCATGATGGTGGTTTTAGCAATATG
>Ga0114956_1003931_pt1 | contig 11411 bp, 6 predicted proteins | sample MaitaG_FD_87304 | JGI IMG/M metagenome (GOLD analysis project Ga0114956, IMG submission 87304) | Marine algal microbial communities from Maine, USA - Maine_Asex2 metaG | ecosystem: Host-associated > Algae > Red algae > Unclassified | place: Maine, USA | collected 2015-01-05 | reverse complement strand
TTCATTGGCGTACATCAGCTGCGTGTAATGCCCAGGAACAGCCTCGTGAATGTTCAGAATTTGGAGGATGTAGTGATTGTATTCCCGCAGGTAACTTTCCGCTTCCTCTTCGCTGTAATGATCGAGAGGGGTTACGTTGTAAAAAGTAGGTCGCATTTTCTCATAAGGACCCGGAGCCGAAATGCTCGCGCCAGCAATGCCGCGCATGTAGCCAGGTGTTTCGCGAACTTTCAATGGTTTCTCTGGATCAAGCCAAATAAGATCTTTTTCGATCACAAAGGCTTCAAGTTCTGAAATTTGATTCTGAATCGCCTCAAAATAATCCTCACGGCTTACATGGTTTTCGGCGACTTCAGCGATCAATTTGCCAACATCTTCAAGACTCGGATTCGGATTCTCGGTATCAAAGTACTGTGGCCAGAGTTGACCGGTGATGACCTGCATCTTATTGTGAATGCTCTTCTTTTCTTTCAATCCATAGTCGAAAATCTCTGCCGCCGTAAACTGTCCTGCAATGTCATGCTTGAATTTGTCAGCATACATTTCTTTACCAATCCGAAAATCCCGTCGGTTGGGATCGGTATTAATGACTTCGACGACCTTGTATTGCAAATGGTCGCGATAGTTCTCCATGGCATCACTGGCCCGCTTGACCATCGCTGGCATTTTGCTTTGAAGCATGACTGAGAGCGGATCGTTGTGGGTATTCAATTGCTCAATAAATTGAGCCAGCTTGACTGAGAACAAATCTCGCGAGCCTTCCAGCTGCTGGATGGTGAGCTTTGTATGCTCAAAACTGGGATCGGTCAAGTTTCTCCTACATTGGGAGAAATAGGCAGGGATTTTAGAAAGCAACTCATAAAGGTCACGTGCTTTCTTGGGCATTTCCTTGTCTCGATTCAATATCAAGTCTATGCGTCCGCCGACACCAGAACTAGGCCACCATTCCCAAGACTTGAACTCTGAAAAATACCATTGCCGACTTTCCAGCATTCCCTTCAGAAGAAAGTAGTCTGTACGTTCGCTTGGGCCCAAGGGAGCCTTCGCAAACTGCTTGAGCGAGTCGAGCCACACAGTACAAAAGGCCAGATCATGTAGTCGTTGTTCCTTGTCAGGAATTGGGAGGATTGGGTCATAACGATCCATTCCATGAAATGCCCCTGAGCTAGGATTGGCATCAAAATACTGACGAAGAAATTCCTCCGAGAAGTTTTGAAAGCTTGCATTAGAGAGGGAATCCTGATCTGCCGCTAAGGCAGAAAAGCTAAGCAAGCTGAAAAAACAAATACAAAAAATGAATAATGAGCGCACCTTTTCGTTTTATCTAAAGGTACGAATAGCAGAAAGAATGAAAAAGCAGCAGCTGAAGAATGGAGCTGTAGCAAGGAATTGAGTAGTTTTGGAATCACAATTAATGCGCTATGTGGAAGTGGTTTTTTACCATTTGCTTTTGTTTTACGTCTGTTTCACTCTGTTCGCAGAGCTTTGATTCACCTTTTTTCGCTGCTCGACAGACTGCGATGGGCGGAACAGGGGTAAGTACTTTGCCCGACTTGGCCAGTGTTTACACGAACCCTGGAGCTCTCTCATTTCTCTATTCCAATGGAGTAATGCTAGGAAGCAGTTGGGAAACCTATGATTCTCGAGCGAGTGGATTGAATTCCAATAGTCTCAATGAGCTCAGCAATCTCCGCAAGGTCAATTTGCAAGCATTTGGGGCTTGGGCAAAGAATTCTGACTCACCGATTCGCTTTGGTCTCGGAATCTATGACGATTTCGGCGCCCGCAGTCGCTTTGAACTAAGACATCCAGATTTTTCGTGGAGACACGATTACAGCTATGTTTCGAAGGCTATTCAACCTTCGGTTTCTTACCGACTCACCGATCGTTTGGGTGTAGGCTTGGGCTTGAAGTTTCTGTTTTCTGATCTTGACTGGAAAACTGGCAACTCCAACGACGGCGACGAATGGTTAAGGGATCGTTTGGAAGCTCAAGGCGCTGGCGTAGGGCTCAACCTAGGCATGTATTGGTCTCCCAGTGATGCGGTGCAGATTGGCTTCAATTACCGCTCGTCGGTTGGAATGGATTCTTTCAATGGTACGCTCAAATCTATCGACGAAACGATATCAGACGATTTAACCCTTAACCTGTCCACTCCAATGAGTTGGAGTCTCGGCATGAATTTCATGGTCAAAACCAGCCTTGCTGTTGCCGTGGAAACGGAATTTGTAGGGTGGAGCGGAGTGCAGCACAACTTGATCAATCCAAATCCAGAGATTGGCTTGCCAGCGATGATGAGTCAGCTTCTACCGGTTCGTAACAACCAATGGCAATATAAAGTCGGTTTAGAATACGCTGTTTTCGGACAGTTCCAGCTGCGTACAGGAGTGGCAATGCGATCTGCTTCAGTAGTGAAAGGTTCTTTACTCCCAATAGCAATTTCAAATGGAGCCACTGTCTTCAGCTGGGGTGCCGGCTACTACTATCAAGAACGCCTCATGATCGACTTATCTTTCCAACTAGTCACAGGCAGCGACCGCACTCAAACGCTAGATGACATCCAGCTGGCGGGGCACTACAATCCCGATTTGGATGCGCAATTGTACGCTGAAGGATTGTACGGCAGTACAGCTTTCATTCCCTCACTAACGATTTCATTGCGTTTATAGCCCATTTGGCAGGGCAAAAGAGCGTCCTTATACGTTCAAATTTTGATTCTGTTTCTACTTCAAATAGAAAGAAATTTGTCTTAAATAATTTCTTGAAATAAAGTTTTGTAATACACTCATTAATAGCTTCTTGCGAGAAGCTTATCAGCCAAAGTAATTCTGAAATCTTTCCATTAGCTTTCTGATTTGCGACGCACTGTTTGACGCCACTTTCTGGCATCATATATGGGAATAGAAAGTTGTGTGGGAATTAGTGCTTCCGCGCCTGACTTAAGAATTGAAAAGAGAAAGAAAATACCTGAAGACACTCGGGGCGGCCGTACTATTGCTACTAGCTTTGGTTTTTGTTCAATATCGCTATGCGAATTTTGAGCAGCCCTCAGATGTTGCTGGACTCGTGGAGGATCGTCTCCTCGAGGTGGAACGTGGTTTTCACCACCTGGTAAACGGTCGTGATTCGAGCATTCACAGCCTTCTCAAGAACGAGCAAAATCTGCAAGACCTTGAGCGCATTCAGGACTTGCCCTACACACTGCTTGTTTACAGCCGAGACAAGTTGGTTTTTTGGAGCTCTAACAAAGAATCGCTCCTTCCATATACACTGAATTCGATTCCTCCCAAACGGAGCTTTAGAAAGCTGCGAGATGGTTATTACATGATCATGGTGCAACCCATGTATCGGAAGGACATGGCTTACGAGAAAGTGAGTTTCGTGGGCTTGTATCTGATGCAGAAGGAATACGGAATATCGGAGAATCAATACCTGAGCAATCAGTGCAATCCCGAATTTGGTATTTCTCGGAATTTTCAATTTGGTACCAATCCCACGCCCAATTCGGTGGCCTTTTATTCCAGCGAAGGGGAGGAGGAGCTGTATTTGGATCGACCCGAGTATGCGCACACCAGAGGATTTACCAATTTGCAAGAGCTTTTGCAGGTGCTTACCACCTTTCTGATTTCGCTCTTTTTCTTGGGTCTTGCTATTTTTATCACCGAAAAGAGGTCGGCTCTTTGGGGGCTTCTTTTCCTGATTATCTCATTAAGCCTGCTTTACGGCTTGATAAATTGGCTGCATTTTCCACTTGATGCGACTGACTTTAGTATTTTTCAAAAATTCAATACTTTCAATTCGGTCTTCGGTTCTATTGGAGATTTGTTGCTGAGTTTACTGGCAATTTTTATCGTTCTCTTCTTTTTCAACAAGTATATTCCCTTGCAATTTAGGGAAGATGAGATCAATGGGAAAAAGGCAAATTACTTCTTTTTAGCGCTTTTGTTGATTGTTTTAGGGCTGGTTTACTTAGCCGTTACGATCATTAGTCAAATCTTGATGCGGACAGAAGTTAACTTTAGATTGACCGATTTTCTAAATTTAGATCCTGGAACATTTTCCGTCACTTTCTCGGTCATTTTAATTTTTGGTTGTCTGTATTTGATGATTAGCAAGCTGATTCCTCTCGCTGGAGAGTTGGGATTGAACTTCAGGCAACGCATGCAAACTGCCATTGTAATTTTGGTGGGCTTTCTCTTTTTGCAGGTCTTTTTGTGGATTGATGCATCCATTTTATTGATTTGCATGGTCGTGCTTGGATTCGCAGCAATACTACCGTGGTTGGAAGAGGTAACCGGAGAAAATTGGAATTTCAAAGGATCTATTTTTTGGATTTTCTTTTTTGCCTCATTTACGACTTTTCTGGTCAATACGCTTGGCTTTGAAAAAGAGCGCATTCAAAGAAGGGCTTTTGCCCAAGATCTAGCTTCGGTTGAAAATGAGAAATTAGAACAAGAGTTTGATGAAATTGCCATTCTTGATGATCCGCTGATAAAGATGATTTTCAGGGATCCTTTGTTGCCCATGAATTCAAGCATCAAGCGACTCAAAACAAAGTATTTCAGAAATTATTTCAGTCAATTCAATATTGACATTCGATTCTATTTTACAGATGATCGGCCTTTGCTCACCAATGATCGGCAAACGCTGGCAGATGTGCGCGAGAAAATTGATCGGCAAGGTGTTGATACGCAAAATAGCTACTTGTGGAAGATTGCCAATCCGGCAGGTAGATACGGTTATTTGGCGAAGTTGCCAATTTTTGCCTCGAAGAATAACGAGGGAATTTCCAGGCCTTTAGGCTTTATTGTAATGGAGTTTGATGAAAGCGATCCCAATAAATCCAATGTTTATCCAGAGCTAGTAGTCCAAGATAAATATCGAAAGAAGATCGCTTCAGATTCCTACAATTTTGCGGTTTACAATTCCGCTGATGAGTTGGAATCCCATGATGGAATATATGCGTATCCGAAAAAGCTTTCGCGAGACTTTCGCATCAGTGATCAACAACGATTTATTTCTGGCGATGGCTTGAGTCACTATGTAGAAAAGGCAGAGAATGGACGAACCGTGATTGTTACGTCTAAGAAAAAGACCATTCTCGAATTGTTTTCACTCTTCTCCTACATCTTTTTCTTTCTCGGTTTATTGGTTTTTGTAGCCATTGTTTTTCAATCCATTTTCATTAAGAATGGAAGAAATACTTTGATGTATGAGTTGTTTTATTCTTCATTGAAAAGAAGAATAAACTCGACTATTTTAGGAATCATATTCGCATCTTTTTTGGCCATTGGAATCATTACCATCTTGTTTTTCACCCTGCGTTTTCAGACGAATCTTCAAAACGATTTATTGCAAAAACAACGAGAAATACAAGCAACCTTGGAGTTTGAATTAAACGGACTGGAAGACTTGGAGAAATGGAAGAATCAGAATTTCATGGATCAAATGATCGGAAATATTTCTGAGATCCATTCCATGAGTGTCAATCTCTTTGACTTGGAAGGTGTGCTTTTGGGTTCTTCATTGCCGGTGGTTTTTGAAAGTGGGATTACGTCTTCAAGGATGAATTCAACGGCTTATCATAAATTCACGAAAAACTATGAACGCTGGTTTATTCAAAACGAATCCATTGGCGATTTGAATTTTCTTTCGTCTTATGTGTTGCTCAATGATTTGAAAGGCGAGCCTATTGCTTACTTGAACTTGCCTTACTATACTCGAGATAAGAACTTGCGAAACGAAATTTCGAATTTCCTTGTGGCTTTGGTAAATGTTTACGTTTTGATCCTTTTGTTGGCTTCTTTGCTGGCCTTCTTATTGTCGAACTCAGTGACCAAGTCATTGCAAAAAATCGGCGACAAGCTGAAGGAGTTGCGTTTGGGTAAGCGGAACGAGAAATTAGAATGGCCTGACGATGATGAAATCGGTGAGTTGATTAAGCAGTACAACCGAACCATTGAGGAACTGGATCAAAGTGCACAAATGTTGGCGAAGTCTGAGCGGCAATTTGCCTGGCAACAAATGGCCAAACAAATTGCGCACGAGATCAAGAATCCGCTCACTCCCATGAAGCTGAGTATCCAGCATTTGCAGCGAGCGCAGTCGGAAAATCATCCGGAGGTAAAAGAACTCACAAAACGGGTAACCAAAACCCTCATCGAGCAAATTGACCACTTAGCCCATATTGCCACAGAGTTCTCCACTTTTGCCAAAGTGCCAAAAGCGAGCACCGAAGTTGTTGATCTCAAAGACGCACTAACTGGTATTATAAATCTCTACTCAGAGTCGAGTAAGATTCGCATCATCAAAGTGTTTCCCGAAGCGGAATGCAACGTGGTCGGTGACAAAATTCAGCTGAATCGTGTTTTTCACAACTTGGTGAAAAACGCCGTGCAAGCCACCGAGCAAAAGGAGCAACCAGTGCTCATCGTCAGTATCAAAAGAAACAACGGAAAGGTGCTTTTGAGTTTTGCAGACAACGGCAAGGGCATCGCTCCTAAAGATCAAGAGATGGTCTTTGCGCCGAACTTCACCACTAAAAACTCAGGCATGGGCTTGGGCTTGGCCATTTCTCAAAACATCATTGAGAATTTAGGAGGCACGATCTGGTTTGAATCGGTCTTAGGAGAAGGAACAACCTTCTTTGTTGAATTGATGAAGCGGCGTTAAGAGGTTCACATCAATCTACAGCACAAGCGAGTGCTTTATCTCTTCATTACCAAGCAGCTGTCCGAAGGACAGATGCATACATTTCACTCAGTCACTCACTAATTCGCTAACTCAGTCACTCAAGTTTCGGCAGTCTACCAGTTGGTTTAATTAATTGACAATCAAAATTTTAATATTTGATTTGAAAGACTAATGAGATTTTCGAGTAAAGACTATGAAAAGGACCGCAGCGCGGTCCCTGTACGTTAGCGCAAGCATTTCTTTCGTTTTTCGACCGCAGCGCGGTCGCTGAAATCGACGAAAGAGTCAATTCGATGGTTAACCATTGGCTAATAAATTGCTCAGGAGCGACCTCTCTGAGGTCGAGCAGGTAATCTGAGATATGTGCTAACCTAGAGAGACCGCGCTGCGGTCTTTCGGGACAAAAACTTCATATGTTACTACCGCAACTCGAGTAGTAACTAGAAAATCACCAACGTTTATCTAGCTTTTAACAACGTATTGGCTATAGCTAAATCCCAGCAAATCGAATCTGCCACGGAGGGGGTGACGGCATTTGGTGATGCCGCACCGAGGGGCTGGGTTAATTCATCATGATTTGAGAATCCCAGAATAGAGCCGGATGCAATCCGAAAACTCTACAGATGGTACAATTCGCAAAGGAGTCTTCACGAGTCATTTTCGCACTGCAAACCATCGCAAGTCACTCAGTTCATTCACTAATTCGCTCACTCAGTAACTCTTCTAGAATAGGTGAATTTCGCAAAGCGAATAGAACTGCTAACTTTGAGGTGTCCCAACATAGCCCGAAGGATAAAACAGCAAATGAAGTTTCCTTTCAGAGAAATATTTCCGCCCTTAACCGTATTCTACGTTTTGGTAGCCTACATCTTGGCTTCTTTGCTTTGGTGGTCGATGCTACACATCCGGAAAAACAAGGCGGAATTCGAAAATCAAACCACCATTATGCGTTTGATGGCCGAGCGAAAAGGAATCAGCTCTGAAGGCGTGATGAATTCCTTGGAGTACAAAGAGATAGAAGATAAGCTCGCTCGTCAAAACCGTATGATTTATGGTGAGGGTGCGATTTTTCTCTTGATCCTTTTTATCGGAGCCTACCAAGTGCACTCCGGATTGAGAAAGGAAATTGCCTTGAACCGACAGCAGCGAAATTTCCTTTTATCCATTTCGCACGAATTGAAGTCGCCCTTGTCTAGTATCAAATTGACCCTTCAAACCATCATTAAACGCCAACTCGATCCCGAACGGGCTAGAGGCTTGATAAACAATTCATTGAAAGACACCGAACGTTTGGCTGGCTTGGTCGACAATCTATTGATGGCGGCTAAGCTCGATGGCGAATCTGTTGATTTTTTGCCTGAAGATCTGTCGGTGAATAGCGTGGTGGAGGAAGTCATGGCTCACTATGAAAACAAAAGTGATCGCCCGCGAAAGATTGAGTTGAAATTGGGGGAAGGTTTGTATGTTCCGGGTGATCGAATGGCATTGCTGACAATCGTGAGCAACTTGCTTGAAAATGCCATTAAGTACTCGGCCGATGGTGATCTCATTGGAGCCCAGACCTTCAAATCTGGTAACAAGGTGATGATTCGCATTTACGATACCGGCATCGGCATTACAGATCTCGAAAAAACGAAAATATTCGGTAAATTTTATCGCGTTGGAAATGAAGATACCAGACAAACGAAAGGCACAGGCTTAGGTCTATTTCTCGTGCGGCAATTGGTGCACTTGCACAAGGGTGAAATAGTCGTGAGCGACAACGTGCCCAAGGGCACCGTTTTTACGATTCAATTGCCATCGGCAGAAAGCATTGTTCGCAGTGATTCAGAAATGCCACGCTCACAAACCGTTTCATAAATTCGCAGATGTCCGTTTTTCGCGCCCGCAGTTTGCTCAGTTATCTTTTGAAGGGAAGAAGTAAGTACTACATTCATTCACCTTATGTGTATGAGTTTGCAGAAGCTGTGCTTGCTGATAAGAGGCACTTTTATGCCTTTGATGAGATCGCCGATCTACGTCGCGAACTTTCGGAGTCGAAGCAAGAAATTCGAATGGAGGAACTGGGTGCTGGCTCTCACTCTAAGCTCGATCAAAGCAACATGCGGAAAGTCTCAGAGGTTTGTAAGAAAATGGCCGTTCGGGCCCGTTATGGGCGCTTACTCTTCCGTTTGAGCAATCACTTTCAGCCACGCAATATCTTAGAACTCGGTACGTCCTTGGGCATAGGAACGGCTTACCTCTCCAAAGGAGCTCTTTCGGCTCAAACCACCAGCATCGAGGGTTGCTCGGATTTGCACCAACTCTCGAGAGAAAACTTGGATTCTATTGGCCTCGAACAAGTTGAGCTACTAAAAGGAGATTTTGATCTCGTGCTTCCCGAGTTTCTCAAGGGGCAAGGCGAGTTGGACATGGTCTTTTTAGACGGCAACCACCGCTACGAACCAACCATGCGTTATTTGGGATGGATGCTCGAGCATGCCCACGAAGGTTCGCTGTTTGTAATGGACGATATTCATTGGTCTAGGGAAATGGAAGAAGCATGGGAGGCAGCCAAAGCGCTTCCCCAAGTACAGATATCCATCGATTTGTTTCAATTTGGCTTGCTCTTTTTTCGCACTGGACAGGTCAAAGAACATTTTAGATTGTATTATTGAGCTCGGAAAGAAGGGAAGTTGGCGAGGTGTATTCCTCGAATTGCAGAGAACAGAAAAGAAGAAAAATGAAGCGAGGCCACGTAAGTTACTTTCCCAGAGCTTCTAGTATCTGGCCAAATCCCCAAATCTCAGATAGTCCTCTCTTGCGAAAGCTAGAGACGATCAAGCATTTGGTAGGAAACACACCACTATTCCCAATAAAGTCGGTTTTTTCACGCCCCAACGTGCAGCTCTATTGCAAAATGGAATGGCGCCAGTTCGGGGGCAGCGTTAAGTCACGCCCCGCTTTCAACATCATTCAACAAGCCATCCGTAGAGGTGAGCTCAACGAAGACAAGATCATCCTCGACGCATCCAGTGGAAACACCGGAATTGCTTATGCCCACATTGCTTCGGCACTCGGTTTGCGCATCAAACTTTGCATGCCGGAGTCAGCCACCATCGAGCGCAAGCGACTGCTTAAAATGCTGGGAGTAGAGCTGGTTTTAACAGACCCAGACGGAGGAACAACCCATTCGCGGGAAATCGCCACAGAAATCGCTGCAGCCGATCCTGAGGCCTATTACTACGCCGATCAATACAGCAACAACGACAATTGGAGCGCACATTTTGGAACCGCCGAGGAAATTCTTCAGCAAACCAATCAAGAGGTCAGTCATTTTGCCTCATCTCTCGGCACTTGCGGAACATTCGTCGGCACTGGCAGGCGCTTGAAGGCCTTCGATTCCAACATTCAGCTGGTTTCTTTGCAGCCCGACGATCCAGAACACAAATTAGAGGGTTGGAAGCACCTAGCCTCATCTACTATTCCAGAAATCTACGATCCCGAATTGGCCGATGAGACGATTTACGTAAATACAGAAGCAGCTTACAAAATGATTGCCGACGTAGCCCGTTACGAAGGCATGTTGATCAGTCCTTCTTCGGCTGCCAATTTGGTGGGTTCAATTGAACTGGCCGAAAAGCTAGATCGGGGAGTGGTGGTCACCGTTTTTACCGACAATTACGCAAAGTACGGCGCCGTTTACGACGAAGTAGCTGCAAAATATGGGACACTGCATGGCCGAGGATTTACACATCAATGAGAACTGGACAAAAGAGGAACGTTATGAATTCGCTTTACAGCAATGCAAAGCCTTTATCGATGGCGAACCAAATCTAATAGCAAACCTGGCCAACATCGCGGCCGTACTAAAACAAATTTTTGACTTTTACTGGGTGGGCTTTTACCTCGCAGCAGGTGAGGGTGAGCTCGTGTTGGGTCCTTTTCAGGGGCCAGTCGCATGCACGAGGATTCCGAAAGGGAAAGGCGTATGCGGAGCGGCAGCTTCAAAAGGAGTAACCGTCTTGGTCCCCGACGTCAATGAATTTCCCGGACACATCTCCTGCAGCAGCGCTTCTCTTTCCGAAATTGTAGTGCCTTTGATGGCTGAAAAAATCTGCAAATTGGTTTTGGATGTAGATAGTAACAAAATCAATGATTTTGATGCTGTCGATAAAAAATATTTGGAAATTTTAGTGGATTGTATATCAATAAGTTAGGATCAAAAAATGTCTTGTTGTGAAAAAATTTTCAAATTTGACGTGACTTTTAGTTTCCTTCCACGTATCTTGCGACTGTAAGTATTTTTCATAATAGTTTTGGTTGAAAAAAAGCTCAGCGATTGGGGACAATCGCTGGGCTTTTTTGTGCTATAGAATAAAGAGAATCTTTTTCTCATTTTCTTTTGATCTGATTATCAATGCCTTACGAGTTTTTTTTATTTTTCTTTCCCGTTTACGTAACACTTCCCTAACCCATGGCGTATATCCATGTAGAGTTTTTCATAATTAGTTTTGGTTAGGTGAAGAGCCCCGAATACATTCGGGGCTTTTTGTCTTTTATAAGGGGCTAAACCACAGTATACAACCCGTTGCTATTCTTCGGCATTAACCTGAATGCCTAGGTTCATTTCAAAGCCAATTAGCAAGATCATTGAATTGATGTAAATCCAGATCATCGTAATCATCATCGTGCCCAGCGAGCCATAGAGGATGTTGTATTGGCCGAATGAGTTGAGG
>Ga0114956_1003929_pt1 | contig 11417 bp, 6 predicted proteins | sample MaitaG_FD_87304 | JGI IMG/M metagenome (GOLD analysis project Ga0114956, IMG submission 87304) | Marine algal microbial communities from Maine, USA - Maine_Asex2 metaG | ecosystem: Host-associated > Algae > Red algae > Unclassified | place: Maine, USA | collected 2015-01-05 | reverse complement strand
TTACATTAGACCCTCCGGGGCCAACAATTACTTGTCCTGCAGATAGAACAGTCGAGTGTGAAAGCGACATAGTTGTTGATGTTAATTTGCCAGTTGTAATGAGTAATTGTGGCTTGAGTATTATGGTTACCGCAGTTGGACCAACTCTTGTAAGTGGAACAACAAATTGTGATGGTGCTATGTATGAAATAGTATATACAGCAACAGATGCATGTGGCCAAAGTGCAAGTTGTACACAAACTATTACGATTGAAAATGCACCAATCATAACATGTCCAGCGGATATGATAGTTGAGTGTGAAAGCGATATAGTAGTGGATATAACATTCCCTACAGTTATGACATCTTGTATGCAAGGAAGTGTAGTTACATCAGTGGGACCAACTTTAGTATCAGGAATGATGGATTGTCCAAATGCTATGTATGAAGTAGTATATACAGTTACAGATGATTGTGGAACTACTGCTAGCTGTACACAAATCTTTACAATACAAAACGATCCACCAACGATAATATGTCCTATGGATATGGTGGTTGAGTGTGAAAGCGATATAGTTGTAGACCTTACTTTACCAGTAGTTACTACTTCTTGTACTCTGGGAAGTGTAGTTACATCAGTGGGGCCAACCTTAGTATCAGGAATGATGGATTGTCCAGGTGCTATGTATGAAGTAGTATATACAGTTACAGATGATTGTGGAAGAATGGTAAGTTGTACTCAAACCTTTACGATACAAAATGATCCACCAACAATAACATGTCCTATGGACATGGTAGTTGAGTGTATGAGTGATATTGTACCAGACATTACACTTCCAGTAGTTACTACTTCGTGTACTCTTGGAAGTACGGTGATTTTCTCTGGACCTATGCTAGTTAGTGGTTTACCTGATTGTCCAGGAGCAATGTATGAAGTAGTGTATACAGTTACAGATGATTGTGGAAGAATGGCAAGTTGTACACAAATCTTTACAATACAAAATGATCCACCGACAATTACATGTCCAATGGATTTAACAATAGAATGTGCAGATGATATAGTAATAGATGTTACACTTCCTGTAGTTACAACTTCATGTACGTTAGGTAGTGTAGTAACAGCAACAGGACCTTTATTAGTAATGGGTGATGCTGATTGTCCAGGGTCAGTTTATGAAGTGACCTATATGGTTACAGATGCATGTGGAAGAACTGATCAATGTGTTCAAAGCTTTACGATCGGAAATGATCCACCAACAATAATTTGTCCAATGGACATGACAGTAGAATGTTCTACAGAAATAGTAGTAGACATTACTTTACCAATGGTAAATTCATCTTGTAACTTAGGAACAGTAGTTACTTCTGCTGGCCCTACACTTGTAAGTGGAACAGCCGACTGTCCAAACGCGATGTACGAAGTGGTGTATACAGTAACGGATGATTGTGGAAGAACAGGATCTTGTACACAAACCTTTACGATACAAAACAATCCGCCATCAATTACATGCCCAATGGATGTAGTCGTTGGAACTGATGCACCTAATTGTTCAGCATTAGTCACATTGCCTTTGCCAATGGTAGAAGGATGTGGTTCCTTAACAATTACTTGGTCTGATAGTGAAGGAAATAGTGGAACAGGTGCAGCTTCAGGAACTTATCCTCTTGGAATAAGTACAGTTACGTATACAGTATCTGATGCATGTGGAAGATCAAATTCTTGTGATGTTACAATTGACGTAATAGATGACGATGGACCAGCATTGGTTTGTGATAATGATATATGTATTGTTTTAGGAGATGACGGAACAGCAGTTGTTCCAGCAACAACCTTTGCAATAAGTTTTACAGACAATTGTGATCCAATGCCAACATTACAAGCAATGATTGTTGGATCCGGAAATGGATTCTCTAATAATGTAATGTTTGATTGTTTGAGTAAGGGAACTGTTATGGTAATGTTAGAAGCAACAGATGCTACCGGAAACACTACGCAATGTACTGTTGATGTTGAAATAAAAGATTCTACCGCTCCTGGTCAAGAAGCAGGAGGAATGTCATCATGTCCTCCAGATATTACAATTAATTGTGAATACCCAATTGACTTAAATGACTTATCTCCATTTGGAACAATTGTTTTTGATGCAGCAAATCAAAATGATATAGTTGTTGATGGAATGGTAGTAGGTCAAGATGGATTGTTTACAGACAATTGTGGTGATGGACTATTTATCTTATCAGATGTTGTTGATAATTCTGGAGTAGATGCGCAATGTGGAGAAGGTGATATTATTAGGACTTTAACAGTGTCTGATGCATCAGGAAACACAACCTCTTGTCAACAAATTATTTCTATAGTTGATGACCTACCATTTGTTTGTAGCGATGTTGTTTGGCCAATGGATTATGAAGAAACAGATTGTATGGTTACAGTTTTTGATCCTGCTATCACAGGTGTACCAACATTCACAATAGAATCCTGTAGCCTTTTAGGTACAAATTTCTTAGATGTTGTGTTGAGTACTCCAAATTCTGGCTGTACAATAGTTGAAAGAACATGGACCGTGATAGATTGGTGTCAATATGATCCAAATAATCCAGTAGATGTGGATCCAATGGATGGAGAGATTGATGGATATTGTCAATATGTACAAACGATTTCAGTAATCAACACAGTAGCACCAGTATTGACTTGTCTTGATACAACGATATGTGCAAATCCAAACACATGCTTAGGTGAGGTATCTCTTTCTATAGTTGCAACAGATGATTGTACGGACGCAGAAGATTTAGCTTATTTGTGGCAGATAGATGTAAATGGGGAAGGAACTACATTTATTAATGGAGTAGGAAACAATATCAATGGAATATATCCACAAGGTGACCATGTTGTGAACTGGACGGTAGAGGACAGATGTGGCAATAGTTCAACTTGTTCGCATGATATGATAATTAGAGATTGTAAAGCACCAACAGTTGCTTGTAAATATGGTTTAGCTACAACTCTACTACCTAAGAATAATGGTTGTGTGGTTATTTGGGCATCTGATTTTGTTGCCAGTATTGATGACAATTGTACAGCTGTTGAAGATTTACTTATTTCATTTTCATCAGATGTTACAGATACTCACAAGAAATTTACCTGTGAAGAATTAGGCGACCAATTTGTCGAAATTTGGGTAACTGATGAAAACGGTAATCAAACGTATTGTAATACATTTATAAATATACAGGACAACTTAAATGTTTGTACTCCAATGGGCAACGTAATGATTGCAGGTGAAGTACGAACAGAAAATGGTGAAGGAATCTATGAAGCAGAAGTTCATATAGAAAGCACTAATATGGATGACATGCAAATGACTGACGGTATAGGTGTATATGCCTTTCAAAACTTGGACTCTTCAGATGATTATATGGTAGCTCCATTTAATAATGTAGATGCGTCTAATGGAGTAACAGCCATTGACTTACTCTTAATACAGAAACATATTTTGGGTATACAAGATTTGGATTCTCCTTATAAACTTATTGCTGCAGATGCTAACAGCTCTGGAAAAATAACAGCAATTGATTTAATTGAAATTAGAAAACTGATTTTAGGAATTTATGAGGATTTCCCTAATAACACATCATGGAGATTTGTAGATGCTGAATTTATTTTCCCTGATCCTGAAGATCCATGGCCATTCAAGGAAGAGGTTATGAATGATGACATGACTACAGATCAAATGCATGTTGATTTTGTAGGTGTTAAGATTGGAGATGTAAACGGCAATGCAGAAACTAATGTTTCTGGCTCAGGTACTGAAAATAGATCTGGTAATGAATTAAGACTTGTAATAGAAAACCAAGACTTTACTAAAGGAGAGACAGTTCGTGTTTCTTTCTTCGCCAATGATTTTGAAAGCCTTAATGCACTTCAGTATACACTTGATTTCGATGAAAGCGTATTAGAATACAAAGAAATTGAAGAAGGCTTACTTGATGTGGACGAAAACAATATTGCTTTCCATGATTTGAAAGATGATGTTTTAACGTTTAGTTGGCATAATGTAGTTTCTGTAAATGAGTCAGCGAAAGATGAGTTGTTTACTATACATTTTGTAGCCAAGCAATCGGGTAAACTTAACGGCTTAATGAAGTTAAATTCTTCAATCACTAAAGCAGCTGCTTATGACCAGTTTACCAATGAAATGAATGTGAATTTAAGATTCAATGAAGTGGATGTAGTTTCTACGTTCTTACATCAAAATAATCCAAACCCATTCATAGCTAGTACAGAAATCAAATTTGAGTCAAAAGAAGATCAGCAAATAGAACTTAGAGTTATCGATGTTGATGGGAAGCTAATTTGGAACAAAAAACAATATTTCCAAGCTGGACTTCATTCAATGGTTTTAACTTCCGAAGAGTTAAACACTCAAGCTGGAGTGCTCTATTTTGAAATGGTTACAGACCAGTATAAGCTCTCAAGGAAAATGATCTTGATAAAATAAAAATCCGATTTTATCCCAAAAACGGAAAAAGCCCCGGCCATTTTTTGGTTGGGGCTTTATTGGTTTATCCTAATCCTGATATAGACTTTTCGGCTTCTATAAAATCAGGCTACCCACCGCTTGAAGTACTATTTACAAACGAAAACAATTCCTTACACAACCTTACTGAATTGATTTGTAATGTTGGAGAAATTTGGGAACAGGTATTAGTCCATTTTAAATGCTCGTATTACATCTTGCTCGATGACATTTTTAAAACCAATTCCTTTGGATTCGGAAATCTTTTGAAACATCTCGAGTTGTTTAGGCGAAAGTAAATGCAAAACATCTTCTTTAGAGGCTAAGCCGCTATTAATTTTTGCAGCTTGTAAAGCAGTCATAGGAACAAAACGAAGTAAGTTGTGCTGCAAGAAGTATTTCGATTCCTTGTCTTTACGGTAGCCTTTTTCTTCTATAAATAATTCATCGCCACAAGATTTTTTAGCTGCATTCTTTTGAATTTCTTTTGAACTAATTCTATTCTTATCAAAGTCAACCTTAACCACTTCTTTGCCATGCATAAAACCAGCTTGTGTACCCGTTACACCAGATATTTTAGCAATTTCTTTTTCACCAGTCCAAAAACAATACATGGATAAATAACAGGTTTCTGTTTTACTTGTCCATTCTTCTTCAAGCAAATTCATATAGTCTGGGATAAACTCTCCATTGGCTACAAGAGCAGAATTCATCGCAGTAATAAGTCCTGATTTGCTGTAATTGCCATTAACTCTTTTTACTAAATCTTTTCCTTTAGAGTTGACTATTCTTACCACAGGATTGTTCCAAGTTGGTTCTCCATATTTTTTTAGAATTTTTAAGTCTTCTCCTTTTGTGTTGTTAAAAATGCACAAGGGAACAAATGAATTTTGAATTGCATCTACGAGTAATGGATGCCTTAGAACGTCGTTTCCATAGTTTCTACACGTTGCACATCCAGGTACTTCTTGAAAAAGAATGAGTACCGCTTTGTTTTCTTGTACTGCAATTTTTAAGGCTTCTTCATAATCTCTATTCCATTTTACATCACCAAGTTCTACATGTTCCTTAAAACTTATTTCTTGTGCTTTTGCTAAAACAGAAATAGACATTAAAAGAAAAAAGAAACTAGAAGACTTCATTAAAAGATATTTTTAATTGAACCAATTTTTAAGATGATGATGTGTGAATTTTGAATAAATACGCCAAATCATTAAATACAAGACACTTTACTTATTCTATAATTTCGTAATCAATGCTTAGTTTTCGTAACGCTCTGAGTGAAGAACTGGAGTTTTCTCCAATTTCAATTTCAACAGGATCTCCTTCCAAAAGAATGTCGGTAAGTTCGTTGGACAAGGAAGGATCAATATTGATAGAAACCTCTGATATGCATTTAGCTATAGCTCTTCTATCAGGTCTAGCTGCATCACAAGAAATTAGATTGAGTTTCATACATCTATTTTAGGTCAACAAGATACTTAATATGACCTTGAAGTACTGGCATAACAATTCAACCAATTTTCATTTATTTTGTTGATATCAAGTATGAATAGTGTAAATGGCTTGCTTATTATAGGTTTAATGATGTTTATAAACGAACCAGAATTTTTAATTGATTTTAATCAAAGTACGGATTTGACCTCTTGGTTCATTGTTGATGATGTAGTCATGGGAGGCCGTTCGGACGGAAATTTTAGGATAAATGAAAATGGAAGTGGTGTTTTTTATGGTTTTGTTTCTACTGAAAACTATGGTGGATTTTCTTCGGTTAGATATTCTTTTGAAGAAAGAACTCTTAAAGAACATACACATTGTTTGATTCGACTAAAAGGAGATGGGAAAGCGTACCAGTTTAGAGTAAAGGATTCTGCAAGAAAGAGATACTCTTATATTTCTTCTTTTGAAACTAAGGAAGAATGGGAAACGATACGTATTGAGTTAAAAAGTATGTACCCCAGTTTTAGAGGAATGCGATTGGATGAACCTAACTATACTGCTGAGTCCTTAGCTGAGATTGCAATATTGATTGGTAATAAGAGAAACGAATCTTTTAGATTAGAAATAGACTGGATAAAATTTCAATAGGTTTTGAAGATAAAGTGCCGCGATAAGGATCGTCGCGGTTTCTCGAGCGGAGTCGAGAGATCTAGCAAAGAGCCTGACCCCGCCCCGATAGCTATCGGGACGGGGGATCGCCCAAATAATTCTTTTAAAAATCAAACTTGATACCTTGTGCTAAAGGCACAGTATCGCTGTAGTTAATTGTATTCGTCTGACGACGCATGTATGCTTTCCAAGAATCAGAACCAGACTCTCTTCCGCCACCTGTATCTTTTTCTCCTCCAAATGCACCACCAATTTCAGCACCACTTGTACCTATGTTCACGTTGGCAATACCACAATCAGATCCGTAACAAGCTAAGAAATGCTCTGCTTCTTTCATGCTGTTGGTCATGATAGCTGAGGACAAGCCTTGAGGTACCTCATTTTGAATAGCCACTGCATTTTTAAGATCACCAGAGTATTTGATCAAGTATAAAATAGGTGCAAAAGTTTCATGATGTACGATTTGAGCGTCATGTGCAATTTCTGCAATAGCTGGCTGAACATAGCATCCGCTTTCATACCCTTTACCACTAAGTACACCACCTTGAACAACCATTTTACCACCTTGTTTTTTAATCTCTTTTAAGGTATTGTTGTAATTGTCTACAGCATCTTTATCGATAAGCGGTCCCATGTGATTTTTGGCGTTCAATGGATCACCGATTCTAATTTGTTTGTACGCTTTTTTCAACGCTTTTTTTACTTTATCATACATGTCTTCGTGTACAATCAATCTTCGTGTAGATGTACATCTCTGACCGCAAGTACCTACCGCACCAAAAACAGCACCAGCCAAAACAATGTTAAGATCTGCTGACGGTGTGATAATGATAGCATTGTTACCACCTAACTCAAGCAAAGATTTTCCTAATCTTGCTCCAACAGTCGATGCTACAATTTTACCCATTCTGGTACTACCCGTTGCTGAGATTAAAGGCATTCTACTATCTGTAGTCATCCACTCCCCAACTTTATAGTCACCAGTGACAATGCTACTTACGCCTTCAGGTACTTTATTTGCTTTAAGTACTTTTTGTAAAATGTTTTGACACGCAACTGCACATAGAGGTGTTTTTTCACTTCCTTTCCAAACACAAACATCACCACAAACCATCGCTATCATAGCATTCCATGACCACACTGCAACAGGGAAGTTAAAAGCAGAAATGATTCCTACTATTCCTAGCGGATGCCATTGTTCATACATTCTATGCGAAGGTCTTTCACTGTGCATAGTAAGGCCATACAATTGTCTTGAAAGTCCAACTGCAAAATCACAGATGTCAATCATTTCTTGTACTTCTCCCCATCCTTCTTGAAGGGATTTACCCATTTCGTAAGAAACCAATCTTCCGAGGGCATCTTTATTTTTTCTTAGCTCTTCTCCGTATTGACGAACAATTTCTCCTCTTTGAGGGGCTGGCATTGTTCTCCAACTTGTAAACGCTTTTTGTCCAGCGGCTACAACTTTTTCGTATTCTTTTTTAGAGGTTACACTAACTTGACCGATTAGTTTTCCATCTACTGGGGAGTATGATGAAATGTATTCTTTAGAACCCGCATAGGATTTTAAACCAGTCGAGGTCCCGTTGTTTTTTCTTTTAAGACCAAGTGATTTTAAAAAGCTTGTACTCATGTATTCAATTTTGCTGCAAAGCTAGTCCAAAACAATAGGTAAGCAAGGCAAAGTTTTTGTTTTCTCTTTGAACCCATCGCATCCTTCCCTTAAAAAGGGAAGGCTCAAAGACCCTTTTTAAAATGGATTGAGCGGTTTATAGCGAGATGGGTTTACTGTTTTATAAATTTTCGGATCAAAATAGGTAAGAGAAAAAGGTCGCAAATTACAGCACTGATTAACGTGATAGATATAAGAAGACCCACATTTACAGAAGCAGGACTGTTGGAAAAGAGCATAATCAGAAACCCAAAAAATAAAACTACTGTAGTCAGGCAGATAGCTTTGCCTGTTTCTAAAAAGGTAATATGAATTGCTTTTTCTACATCTCCGTATTTGTCTTTGGCCAATTTGAATTTACTCAAAAAGTGTATGGTGTCATCCACGGCTATCCCGAAAATAATTGCAAATACGATTGCAATACCCGCTTCCATTTCTACACCCAGGAAGCCCATTAGGGCGGCGGCAAAAATGAGCGGAAACAAATTGGGGATAAGTGAGATGACTAGCATCCTTGTATTTTTAAATAGGAAGCCCATCAATATGCTGATAATTAAAAGTGCAAGCCCTAAGCCTTTGACCAAACTTTCTCTTACATACTTAGCGTTTTTGTCTACAAGTATACCTGTACCTGTCCGTCTAACAGACAGTTTTTCTGAATCAAGGTTTTCAAGAACCCATTGATCAAGATCTTTACCCAATGCAGTTATGTTATCTGCTCCAATATCTAAAACACGAGATGATACTCTTGCTTTCTTTTTATCGGAACTTAGTAAAATGGAATTTCCCATTTCGGGAAGTTTATTTAGTAGCCTTTGATTTTTATTAAACTGTTTTTTTGTATTTGGAAAGGTGTAATTCTGTGAGCGATTACCACCATTCATTCGTTGAATGCTTTTTTGAAGCATGTTTACTGAAACAATGCTATGGAATACTTCGCGTTCTCTTAAGTTGTTTTCTAGTTTTTCAATTTCTTTTTGAACTTCAAAATCATTGGCCTTCCAATCGCCTTTGGTTTGCACGGCAAACTCCATAGGTCTAAAGCCACCATAATTATTTTCGAAGTAGAGAAAATCGTCAGTCACCTTTCCTTTCTTCGGGAGGTTGCTTGTGATTTTATAATTGGTAGTAATCATGGTCGTCCCCCAAAGGCAAAGGAGCGTTACTACAAAACCAGAAATAAGCAATATCTTTTTTCTTGAGATGGTTAGTCGATATGATTTTTCCATCACGTTATCCCAAAAATCTAGGGTAGTTCCTTCTCGGAGAAACCGTTCTTTTGGCAATAAGGAAAGCCAAGCAGTAGTAAATAAGACCACAACTACATATGCGATAATGACCCCAAAAGCAGCATTTAGTCCAAAATCTCGGATGGGTATAATCCTAGAACTTACAAGGGTTAAAAATCCAATAGAAGTTGTTAAGCTAGTAAGGAGGGTGGCGAGTCCTATTTCTTTGATAGTAATCCAAATGGCATCTTTTTCTGCAAAGCCTTTTTTCAATTCGTCAATATACTTGGTCATGATGTGTATCACATCTGAGGTTCCCACGATTAGCATAAGTACTGGATAAAGCGCAGACATTACATTGAGTTCTCTACCGATGAGACCTAAGAGCCCCATAAAAATAGTCATAGCCATACTTATGCTAACCAAAGCAACAAGGACAGTCATTGGTTTTCTGTAAATCCAAAACATTACTAAGATGAGTAGAAACCCAGAGACCAAAGTTGTTAGGAAAATTTCTGACATCTGTGCTTCTACTAGTTCGTTTGAGAAGTAGGCTCTTCCTAGGATATGATAATCATCAAAAGCATAAGCTTGAAGGAGTTGTTTTAGGGATAGGACTAATTCTTGTGATTCTTCAAGTCCAATGTTTTCAATGTTTTTAATTGAAACAATAGCTGAGGTGGCTGTACTGTTAAGAAAGACCTCTTTAAAGCGTTCGTCTTCTAGGATTAAGTGTTTGTCTTGTTCAAATTTATCTGGTTGGTCCAAATGAATCACTGGAATGGTGGTCATCCCAAATGGTGTTTTGAGCGGATATTTTAGTTGAGTTAAGGATTGAGATTTTACGACATGAGGAAGACCTCTACAGTCTAAAGAGAATGAATGAAAGTTTTGTAAAAAGCTGGAATCAAAAACGCCTTCTTGGTTTTCGATTGCAATCAGTAAAAAATTATCATCTGTTTCGAATTCTGCAATAAACTCTTCGAAAAAGGCTAAATCATCGTCCCCTTGTGGAAAGAATTGCTCGAAACTAAAGCTAAACTTAAGTTGAGTGGCGAAATACCCAAAGCCAATCATTAGCATACTAAAGATTACAATTAGGGTTTTTCGATTTTTTAGAAAGAGATCCTTCATACTATACTTGAAAAACAATGTTAGGTCAAATAGGTTGACAAAGCTTAGTAGTTTTATGTTATTAATTATTCATTTCTAAACAGTCATCTTTCATGAAAGTTTGTATTTACTGCGCTTCGAGCAAAAACGTGCCTTCAATCTATTTTGAAAAGACAAAAGTACTTACTGAGCAATTGGTGGCTGGAGATCTCGAAATAGTCTATGGTGGTGGATCAAGAGGATTGATGGGTCAAGTTGCTGATACTTGTTTGGAATTGAATGGAAAAATAAAAGGAGTCATTCCAGGATTTATGATTGAGGTAGAGTGGGATCACAAAGGAGTTAAAGACATGGAAGTTGTAAAAGACATGAATGAGCGAAAGCAACGATTCTTTGAAGCTTCTGAAGCATTGATCGCTTTACCAGGAGGAGTAGGTACCTTAGAAGAATTATCAGAAGCGATGAGTTTAAAGCGACTTGGCTTAATACAGCATCCGATTATCATAGCGAATTTTGATGGTTTTTATTCGGAGTTTTTGATTTACTTAAATAAAATGGTGGATCAAGAATTTATGGGTGAGACAGGTAGAGAATTATGGACGGTTATTGAAACGCCAGAGGAAATAAATAGTGCCCTTGCACAAAATAAACCTTGGCCTAAAGGTCTAGTAAAGTCAGAAAGCTATTAATCAAGATGCTCAAGCATTATACATATAAAGGATTAGTAGCTGGATGTGATGAAGCAGGAAGAGGATGTTTGGCTGGGCCAGTTTTTGCGGCTACTGTTGTCCTTCC
>Ga0114956_1003927_pt1 | contig 11419 bp, 9 predicted proteins | sample MaitaG_FD_87304 | JGI IMG/M metagenome (GOLD analysis project Ga0114956, IMG submission 87304) | Marine algal microbial communities from Maine, USA - Maine_Asex2 metaG | ecosystem: Host-associated > Algae > Red algae > Unclassified | place: Maine, USA | collected 2015-01-05 | reverse complement strand
GTCGATGTCCTGGGTTTGCCTGTTTTGACTATGCCGAGTGTTGTTGAGCTTATGTCAGGACAAGCTCGTGCGAGTGATATACGAGATGTATCTATTGGAGACATTTTAGGGCGCGGAGAGGTTGCTCCCAATGTAGACCTGATGTCTTTAAGAGTGACCGGCAAAACAGTATTGGTAACGGGTGGTGGCGGTTCTATTGGTTCTGAGCTATGCAGGCAGGTGATGAATTTGTCTCCACAACGATTGGTTATTCTGGATAATTGTGAAGCTAACCTTTATCACATAACAGAGGAGCTTAATCGATTGGCATCTGTTGCGCAGGGAATAAAACGACCGCCCTTTACACCATTGATCGGTTCGGTTCTCGATAAAAACAGATTGGAGCACTTGTTTGGCCAAAACGAGATCGACACGGTATTCCACGCTGCAGCTTATAAACACGTGCCTATTGTTGAGGCACAACCTGATCAGGGTGTTGAGGTGAATGTCTTCGGAACTTTAACCGTACTGGATTGCGCCATCGCAAATGGGGTTAGTGACTTTACGTTAATATCAACAGATAAAGCCGTTCGGCCGACCAATTCTATGGGGGCAAGTAAGCGTCTGGCAGAACTGGTTTTGCAAGCCAAAGCTGATATAACTAAATCCACTCGTATTTCTATGGTGCGTTTTGGAAATGTATTGGGTTCATCGGGTTCAGTAGTTCCCAAATTCAAGCGGCAGATTCTGGGAGGTGGGCCAATAACGCTGACTCACGCTGATGTCACGAGATATTTCATGACAATCCCAGAAGCATCGCAATTAGTGCTTCAGGCTAGCGCAATAGCAAAAGGGGGGGACGTCTTTGTGTTAGATATGGGCGAACCGGTAAGAATTGAGGAATTGGCTACAACCATGGTGCGTCTGTATGGTAAGAAGTTAAGACGTGATACTGGCAATGAGAAGGATATTGATATTGTGGTAGAGGGACTAAGGCCTGGAGAAAAGTTATACGAAGAGTTGTTTATTTCTGATTCCTTCTTTGATACAGAGGTGGCCAAGATTTCATCGACAAATGAGCTGTGGTTGGAATGGAGTCATCTTGAGCAAGAGCTAGAAAAACTAAGGCGCTTTGTTCGTGTTCAGGATGCTAAAGCAATTCGAGCGATTCTTATGGATTTGGCCTTTGTGAGCGAAACCCACGCTGATAGAGCAGGCGGAAATGGTGCGATAGTTTTTGAATCGGATGAGTTAAAAAATTTGGATGCTGTTGTCGCTGAAAACATCTAGCGAAACCACATCCAAACTATGCCGCTTTCTTGCTGTAGAATCTTAGTATTGCGGGGATTGTAAGAACACGTACATAGCAGTCTATTGCCTGAAATCCTTGCAGGATTTCCCGCACAGATGATGTTTGCTGGCATATTCCTTAATTACCACCACCTCTGCTGCTTCCACTTTAGTGTTACAACCGATTCGTATGTTTTGTATGAGTGTTGCCCAGCCCCTATCCAGCAACGTTCACTAATGGTAGCGTCAAGAGCTGGTCGTCGGTGTATGAAGAAAAGAACCAGTCGGGGTTTCGCAGGGTGCATGACACTATCGGTGTTAATGGACGACTTCCGGAAATGCAATCAGCCATTGTCGTATTCAACTGGGCATGATGCCTGAATGGATTAGCGCGCGGCGCGCTAATGGCCATCGAATACTGGATACTGCAGCCACATTATCTTCATTTCGCGTTGCTTACCTTCCAGATACAGTCGGGCATGCCTGGTATCGTGCTTACGTGTTTGTACGGCCAGAGGCACTCAAAACAGGCTGGACACGTGATCGTATCATTCAGGCTATGAATGACAATGGCGTGCCTTGTAGTCTAGGTTCCTGTCCAAAGGTGTATCTGGAAAAGTATTTTACCTCGGTGGGAATTTCATCAGCCACGCGTTTGCCTGCTGCCAAGGAATTAGGGGAGACCAGCCTGATGTTTCTGTTGCATCCGACGCTGACTGAAGACGAGATCTCCAAAACCTGCGATACCCTGGTCAGGGTTGTTCAGCAGGCGACGCTTGAAAATGCGGCATAGTTTGGTGGATTATGGTTTGGTCCAATTCAGATTTGCGTTTTAGCATACTTTGTCAGTCGGCTACGACCTCGAGTTGAATACTGGTACAATAAGCCTTGTGTTCGAAAGAACTGAAACATTGAACTAGAAACGTAGCAGTGCTGCATGGATTGTACGAAGATTGGGTCCAGAATGGTGGTAGTTCAACCATCTAAGAGTTTCCTACTAACTAATCTTTACATGCATAACTCAGAGAAAATCGACTGCCGAGTTTATTTACGTGCAATTGATTAGGGGAATATCGAAACTGTAAGTACTTTCATGTTCGGTATTTTCAAATATTATTGACTGTATAACATGATCATGGAGCTGCCCTGCTCACGGACAGTGCTGTCACGTACTTTGAGCGGACTGTACTTTTTACACACACAACATTTCGAGACGCGGTAGTTTACTTTGTTGTTCGACAAAGAATCTGTATCGCTTATATTGAGTTCGTCGATTGGCTGTTTAACAATGTATTTGTGAAAGATTAATTTATACCGGTGAAAAAATTGAAAGTTATTTGTTTTTTGTTTGATTTAAACGTGGGCGGACCAACTGTAAGGGCGCGTGCTGTATATAGTAAGATGATCGATGAGGGCTACAATGTAAGGATCGCTTTCCCTCGGGGGGAAGGATCAGCGGCTGCTTACATGGATGAAAAAAAAATCCCGACAGACAGTCTTTCAATAACTAAACCAGTTCTACCTAGAAAAGTTAGAGCTTTTTTGGGCTTTATTTTTACCTCTCCAGCCAGCCTTTATAGAGTCACGAAATACATAAAACGTGAAAAACCAGATGTTATTCATGTCAATGGTGCCTTTGATATGATACCGGCTTGTGCGGGCTTATTAGCTAGAGTGCCTGTTGTGTGGCATTTAAATGATACTGTTTTCAATGCCAAATTTTCACGCCTTCTTGGCGCGCTCGTCGCGCGTATTGCAACAGTTGTAGTAGTGGCTGCGACCAAAGTAGGAGAGCATTACGGCGTGATGAAGGTACAGCCTCACGTCATCTTTGCCCCGGTAGACATAAGTCGATTTTCTGGCCGAAAATTAGCTAAGATTCAAAGCAACCCTCCAGTTCTGACTATGATAGGAAACTGGAATTGGATTAAGGGCCAAGATAGGTTTGTATCCGTTATTGAAAAATTAAGGCAGCAGCACTTCGTCGTTAGCGGACTAATTGTTGGTGGCTTCATAGAGGGACAGGCTGGGTTTTGGAAACCTATAATAGATAGCATTGATGCGAATGATCTAAGAAATCAAATCGTCACTCCCGGTTTTTCTGAAAACATCAAAGAACATTTGTTAGAGACTGACCTATTCTTGCTAACCTCTCACTCTGAAGCCTGTCCTATATCATTACTTGAATCTATGGCAATGGGTGTTCCAGCTATAGTATTTGACGTCGGTGGAGTCCGTGAGATGCTGGGCGAAGGTGATGATTCAGCTGGCATTGTTGTAGAGCCTGGTGATTGCGTTGCTATGGCGGAAGCTGTAATCAAGTTGTTAAGTGATTCTCAGCTCTACAGTGCTATGTCCACAAATGGTAGAAAGCGTGCTAAGGAGAAATTCTCTTTAGAGGCATGCGTTTCTCGTCACAAAGCTGCTTACGATATAGCAGTAAACTCTCCCAAATTTGAGGCAACACAATGAACTGGCTAATTACCGGAGGATGCGGATTTATAGGGCGCTCATTGATCCGTCATTTGAAAGCGAAAAGCGATCACAAAATACGTGTATACGATAACCTTTCCGTTGGTAGTCGAGAGGATCTCAAACAAGAGGGGTCTATTAAAGACTTAGATCTAAGTGAATTGAACGAGATGTGGGATACCGATATTGCGTTTTTCAAGGGTGATATCCTCGACGGTGCATCTATTAGCAAGGCGTGTAGTGGCGCTGATGTAGTTGTGCATCTGGCGGCAAACACAGGTGTTGCACCTTCCGTAGAGGATCCTTTCTCCGATTGTCATACAAATGTAATTGGTACCCTGAATGTTCTGGAAGCCTGCCGTTCTCAAAATTCCAACCGTATGGTGTTTGCATCATCTGGTGCACCCCTTGGTGTTCAAGAGCCACCGTTACATGAAAATATGGCACCGCATCCTGCATCACCGTACGGTGCGTCAAAGTTAGCTGGAGAGGGTTATTGCTCCGCATATTTCCATTGTTTTGGTGTTGAAACAGTTGCGCTGAGATTTGGTAATGTGTATGGCCCTGGATCAACAAAAAAAGCTTCAGTCGTCGCAAAATTCATTAAGCAAGCAATGGACGGAGATACATTGGAAATCTACGGCAATGGGTCTCAAACACGTGATTTTATCTACATAGAAGATCTCGTTAAAGCTGTATACCAGGCTGCTACGGTGGAAGGCATAGGTGGGGAAGCATTTCAAATTGCCACTTCTACAGAAACTACGGTGGGATCTTTGACTGAAAAGCTAATAAGTGTGCTTTTTGATGAGGCAGGAATAGATACAAGCCGGATAAACGGCGAAACTAGGGCTGGTGATGTAGCGAGAAACTATTCAGACACCACCAAGGCTCGAGAGAGACTCAATTGGACTGCAAATGTGAATTTAGAAGAAGGGCTGCGGAAAACTGTGCAGTTTTTCACTGAAACGAAATAACTAATGAATATTAAGGAATAATTTAATGAAGATTCTAATTCTGGGTGGTGATGGCTACCTAGGCTGGCCGACAGCCATGGATCTAGCTGCAGCGGGTCATGAAGTCACAGTTGTTGACAACTACTTTCGAAGGATTATTGCTGAGCAAACCAATAGTGAACCGCTACTTGCTACTCCTAGTCTTACACAGCGCGCGACTACGTTTGAAAAAATAATTGAACAAGAAATTAATGTTCGAATTGGTGATTTGTCCGATGCAGATTTCATGATGTCAGTAGTGAAAGAAGCGGCACCTGACACGATCATCCATTATGCGGAGCAACCTTCAGCACCATTCTCCATGCGTGATTTTAGTAGCGCTCGTCTGACATTCAAAAATAATCTTGACGTAACGTTCAATTGCATCTGGGCAATGATTGAACACGCTCCTAACGCACATATGGTCAAGCTGGGGACTATGGGCGAATATGGAACTCCCAACATTGACATTGAGGAAGGCTGGATAGAGATTGAGCATAAAGGCCGTAAAGGTAAATTTTTATATCCGCGAGCTGCGGGTTCGCTGTACCACACTACTAAAGTACTGGACACGGATCTATTGTGGTTCTACGTTAGAACGTATGGGCTAAGGGTGACGGATTTGATGCAAGGTCCTGTTTACGGTCTTTCTACTGTGCAAGCTGATATGGATTCTGCGCTTTGCCCTAATTTTCACTACGACGATATTTTTGGAACTGTTGTGAATAGGTTTCTTGTACAAGCTGTTGCGAACATTCCTTTGACGGTTTACGGAGGAGGAGGGCAAACTCGGGGTTATTTGAATCTTTGCGACACACTTCAGTGTGTGAAATTAGCTGCAGAAAACCCTGCAGATGCTGGGGAAATGAAAATATTTAATCAATTTACGGAAACCTTTAGTGTCAACGAAATTGCTAGTAAAATCTCGACTGTGGGCAATTCACTTGGTTTGAAAGTAACGGTAAAATCCATTGAAAACCCCCGCAAGGAATTAGAAGAACATTACTACAATCCAGCACATTCTGGATTGATAGAAATGGGGTTGAAGCCTCACTACATGACTGACGATGTGATCGCTGCCTTGTTAGAACGAGTAATCGCGGCAAAAGAACAAATCGTGAAGGAAAGAATAATGCCTAGAGTGAGTTGGAAATGATTCAAACTGATAGCTTTAAAGATAAGTCCGTTCTAATAACGGGTGCTTGTGGGACAGTGGGAGCTGAGTTAACGCGTCAAGTTTTGCTTGCCGGTGCGCGCCTTGTAGTTTGCGTTGATAACAATGAAACGGAGTTGTTTTTTCTCCAAGAAACCCACAAGGCTAGTGGAAATGTATCTTGTTACCTCGCCGATATTCGTGATCTTGAGTCACTCAAGCAAAGAATGCAGGGTATAGACATTGTGCTCCATTCGGCAGCATTAAAACATGTTGGATTGTGTGAGGACAGTCCAAGCCAGGCCATAAGAACTAATATAGAAGGGACGCAGAATGTGATTGATGCTGCGCTTGAAAATAAAGTGAAAAGAGTGATTTTTACTTCGTCAGATAAAGCCGTGAACCCCACAAGTGTGATGGGAACGGCAAAATTAATGGGTGAACGTCTTATGACTGCAGCTAGTATTAACAACCGTAAATCCGATACTATTTTTGCATCCACTAGATTTGGGAATGTACTAGGGTCAAGAGGCTCTGTTCTGCCACTTTTTAGGAAACAAATAGAGGCAGGTGGCCCCGTAACACTGACACACAGGGATATGACCAGATTTATAATGACATTGAGAGAAGCGGCGGATCTAGTGTTGCGTTCTGCATTCCTTGCGGCGGGTGGTGAAGTTTTTGTTACAAAAATGCAGATCGCTAGGATCGAAGATATTGCTGACTATATGGTGAAAAAACTAGCACTGGGAAAGGACATTGAAATAGCTGAAATAGGAGTTAAACCAGGTGAGAAAATGTACGAAGAGTTGATGAATGATGAAGAAGTGAGACGTACTTTTGAAACAGATAATTTTTTCGTCATCCTACCTGCGCTAACAACCGATTACGAAAGTAGGTATCCAATCTCTAGTGGCTGCCCAAAAGCTAAGCGCCCATATAGTTCTGCTATAGAGGAAGGGATGAGGCAGTCAGAACTAGAAGAATATTTCGAAGAAAGAGATATTTTAGAGGTAAGCGCCTAAGTTTCGACGTTTAAACAAGCTTTCGCCTCTTGCGCGAAGCTGTACTTCAACCTCAAGCAACTATCTTGACAAACCGCGCAGCAGCGTGTCGGCCATATAGATGAAAATCCCTATGATGATAATTTAGCGCTTTACGGTAATCTTGGCAGAATTACTAAATATCGCAAGGATAATTAAACAGATGCGGTCTGACGAAGTATACAACCTTAGCGTTCGAAGCCATGTGGCTGGCAGCTTCGAATATCATAAGTACATGGCAGGCCATTAAAAGCACACGGCACATTGTCATGTAAGAGATATGCTTTCATAAAAAATAACTGTGGACAAAGGCCCTACCCTAACATCGGACCATGTTATGCAGACATCTAAAGAGAATAGATTTAATAATAAATGTGAGTTTTTTGATTTCTATTTTCTGTGCTTTTAGAAAAATAATTTGATTATGTTACAAGAATTTTTTAAATATTGAATCTTCCGAAACCTAATTCATCAAATCGCATATTGCTTACAACATTTTCTCTACTTTTTGAACTTTAAAAATCTACTACTTTTAATTCATATTCTATTATAGATACTACCAATATCGTTAAACCGAAACTCATGCACAGATAATCACGTCAAAATATATTTGCAAGAAAATTTGCAAATTTCAAATGCAATTAAAATACAACAGTGATTGCAGCTGCAGCCAAAGTATTTAAATTTTAGAAATATTCCAAGCGTGAATCTTTCTATAACAAGTTATTAACTTCAACTTTCCGAGTAAAGAAATACATGAAAAATAGTCGCATTTCACCAGCAATTTCAAAACACATTATTGGGGAGTCTGCTAATCCTAATATACAGCTTCATGGAAAAGAAATTACAGATTTAAAAAACCCTAAAATTAGGTTTATTACATCAAGATGTTCTGAAAAAAACGTTCTAGATCTAGGCTGTGTACAGCACAGTCCAGAGGCTTACTTAAATAAAAACTGGCTACATAAAGCTATCGTGTCAGTTGCACAGTCAACTGTCGGTTTGGATTTGTACGAGAAAGGCGTTGTCAAGCTGAATGAAGAAGGGTATAGCGTTGTGCATGCTGATGCGCAGAATTTTGATTTGTTCAAAAAATTTGATGTTGTTGTTGCAGGTGATTTAATAGAACATCTAGGTAATTTTGACGGTTTCTTTAACTCTATTTCAAAACATTTAGAGGTAGGTGGGAAGCTACTAATTGCTACCCCAAATCCTTGGCATTGGAAAAGGTCACTACGTGCATTATTGGGGATGGATATTCCGATAAATCCTGAACACACATGCTGGATGTGCCCTGAGACATTACGTCTCATTGCAAAAAGACATGGCTTTCTTATTCATACCGTAGTGTATGGTTCCGATAGGATGAGTGACGCTATTTGGCCTTGCTCAAGACAGTGGAAACATCAATCTTTTTATGCTGAGTTAGTAAAGCAACCTAATATTTAGTTTGAATAACTTAAGTGTAACTATTTTGTTTACATTCTGATTGTGAAGACCAATTTTTTCTACTCTTTTCTAACTCAAATCCTTACGCGCGGATCAATTGTGGTTGGATCCATTTTATTGTCTAGGACCTTGGCTACAACTGAATTTGCAGAGTACACGTATTTTTTGGTCTATGTGGGGATGGCTTCTACAGCGCTTGCTTTCGGTATGGGAAGTTCAACTGTAAAAGTTTTTACCGATTTAAAGGCTAATCCGCGCAGAGATAATGGGTATATAGGAAATGCTGTTGGCATTTTAATCTGTGTGTTTACTGTTTACACAATTTCAGTCGCAATGTTTCCTGAATTCTACTCAGCCAGAAAGTTTGATTTTTCTGTAGTTTACTTGGTTTTCACTCCTTTTCTATATGGACTAGTGTTAGTTTTTAATGCGGTTAATAACGGCCTTGAATGCTACAGATCAAATGCGTTTTCCAGCGTTGTATTTACAGTAACATTTTTGGTGGGTACAGTTTGTGTCGATAAATTTAGTCTGCATGACAGTTCGGTCTTCATCTATACGTTAGCGGCGCTAACTCAGGCTATTGCATTGGTCTACACAATCGTGCGTAATATTAACGATGCGAAGATATCACTCCAGCTACATATGTCATTAAGTGCAATGAGAGAACTGATCTCTAGTTCTGCGGCAATTCTTGTACATTCTTTTGTGCTTGTTTTTGGCGTCTGGATACTTACAAAGTTTTTAGTTGCTAAAAGTCCGAATGTGGATATGGATTTGGCTCTATTAGGAATAGGGTTACAGTGGATGGCGTTAGGACTACTAATTCCTGCAACTATCATGAGGATTACATTACCGATGTTTCGTAGACTTCGATTCACTAGTTTTCAAAATTCATTTGCTTCACAAAGAGTCAGTATAGTAATTTGCGTGGTAACGGCTTCAACATTCACTTTCTTTGTATATATTTTTGGTGATTTCTTTCTCGCTTTGTACGGCGAACAATATAAGGATCAGGGGTCTGTGCTGATCTTATTTTGTTGGCTTGCAATTGCGATTGCGCCTAGCAATGTTAGTTCAGCTTACTTAGTAGCAAACGATTCCCACTGGAGACTAATAAGTGGCTCTGCGGCATGGCTTTTCTGTGTTTCTGCGTTATGCGTATTCAGTGTTGATCTGTCAGCATTAAAGGCTGCACAATTTCTTATAGTGAGTTACTCTGTTTTGAGTTTTGTACTATTTTGGCAATCGTTGCGGCTGAATTGAGCTCAAGCTGGCGATTTTCAAGCAAGGCAAAAGCGGCACGGTCGTGAGCGGAAAATGTCAACCTCATATGGACACTTAATTTAGCAGTTAACGTGCATTTGATTGATAGCCGGCAGCATGTAGCGTGGGAAAGTTGACTGCATCGACGACTCCTTCGGCTATGTCTTGATCATTGATTGGATTGATGGCAACTTCTGTTGGCGGCATCTTGACTTTCGGTGGGCCTTTGACGAAACGCTCCGGGTTGAGCCTGTAACGCTTGTCGAGCGCCTCCTGTTTGGTCTTGGCCATCGCTTCGAAGCTGCCGGTGAATACCTGTGTTGGCGTGTACCCGTTCAGGCCGCTATGGTGGTGGTCAAAGTTCGCCCACTGATAGTAATCGCTACACCATTGTCGCGCATGCTCAGTACCGCTGAATTTGCCCGGATAGTCGGGCTGGTACTTCAAGGTTTTGAAGGCACTTTCGCTGAATGCGTTATCATTGCTGACCCGAGGACGGCTATGGCTGCAGGTGATATCCAGTGCCCGCATGGCTCCAAGAAAGCCGTTGGCTGTCATGGGTGAACCCCGGTCTTGATGCAACGTGAGTTGCTCCGGTTCGATGCGGTAGCGCACGCTTGCCTCGTCCATCAGCTGCAGGGCCAGTGCACTGTTCTCCTTGAGCGAGATCATCCACGCGACGGTGTAGCGGCTGAACAGATCAATGACCGCATAGAGCGACAGATAAACCCCTGGGGTCACCATCGCCAATTTGCTGATATCCCACGTCCAAACCTGATTCGGTGCTGAGGCCTTGAGCCTGGGAATGGCATTGTGCTGCGCCGGTCGCTGGTTGCGTCGTTCACCGTTTTCGCCTTCCTCACGCAGTATTCGGTGCATGGTGCTGATGGAACACGGGGCCTCACCTTTCTCCAGAAGCCGCTCACGAACTTCGGCAGGCGGCTGGTTGCAGTACTCCTCACTACGCAATGTATCGCGTACGTCCTGCCGCTCCTGGACACTCAGAGCACGGGGTTGAGGCGCATCCTTTCGGGACCGATTTGCCTTGCCACCAGCCAAGCCTCTGCGACGTTGGTAGACGCTGCTACGATTAAGGCCCAGCACCTGGCAGACAACGTTCAGCGACAACCGGCTGGGGCGCTGCTCGATAGCCAGATTCACGGCGTACTCCCACTGTTCGAACGATCGAGAATCGACAACACTTTTTTTTGAATATCCAGGCAATCATTGGCGATGTCCAGATCATGGTTGAGCTTTGCCACCTGTCGCTTGAGCCTGTCGATTTCACGCTGATCAGCAGAGCGCACAGGTGTAGGACCGGGCGCAGATTTACTCAGCCCCGCCAAGCCGTTCTCGGCATACTCACGGCGCCAATCCGAGAGCTGGTTGCTGTAGAGTTTCTCACGTCTGAGCAAGGCGCCAAGTTCGCCGTGTTTGCAGGCGTCAGCTTCCTGGATGATCTTCAGTTTGTACTCTGACTTGAAGGTGCGCCGGGTACGTTTCTCTAACTTCGGGTCGGGTGTCACCTGTGACTCGGGCATCGATGTAGGCTGTTTTGGCACAGTAGTGTGTTCCTGTTTTTTGCGCCGGTAGTGTCAGAGCCAAGCCATGGCTTGGCTCTGACACTACCGGCATTGCCCTCAAATAGATGTTATCCCAAACAAGAGCTGTATGGGACTAGGTTGACACGGGGGGGTTCACACACCTGCACGCTGATCGGTGGAATGTCGAATACCTGTCGCCGTTCGAGCGCCTCAACTGAACGGGTGCTC
>Ga0114956_1003923_pt1 | contig 11424 bp, 13 predicted proteins | sample MaitaG_FD_87304 | JGI IMG/M metagenome (GOLD analysis project Ga0114956, IMG submission 87304) | Marine algal microbial communities from Maine, USA - Maine_Asex2 metaG | ecosystem: Host-associated > Algae > Red algae > Unclassified | place: Maine, USA | collected 2015-01-05 | reverse complement strand
TCTCAACGCTCTGATCGTCAACTGCACTTCGAAGATCGCTATTGGCTTCTTCCAACTCTTGGTTTTTAAAGCCTAATTTAGCTTCAATAGCTGGAAGCTGAGCTATATCTACAGCACGATTAATTAGTTGAATACCCATCACAGCGCCTAATGCCAATATCAAATTGAGTAACGCTTGAAAAGGAGACACCAACCCAATAACAATCGAGGCTAAAACCCCAGTTAGCATTGTACGATATAGATCATAATACACGCTAACCGGTATGGTTCTCTGGTTTAACCATTCCCAAACATTATTTGATTTTTCCGCCATGCACTCATTGCACAAGCAGAGCGAAGCTGTCCCTACTCAGCAAACCAGATCGTGATGTCGTCATGATTTATTCGTAATGTGACCACATTCTTAGCACTTTTATAATTTTTTCTTCTTCTAAAACTTGATAGACCAAGCGGTGTTGAATATTTATACGCCTTGAGTATGCGCCACTTAAATCGCCTACAAGTTTCTCAAACGGAGGCGGGTTTTGAAATGGGTCTTCAGAAATAATTTTAAGAAGGTCTTTGGCTTTGTTTTTTAAATTTGATTTAGATAACTTCTTTGCATCTTTTTGAGCTGCTTTGCTGTAAACGAGTTTCCAACTCACCAGTCAATCTCTTCATCAAAGTCTTCTACCGAAGCATTCATACCATCTACAATTGTTTCTCGCATCTTGGGAATACTAAGCAAATACAATGTCTCGTTAATTGATCGCCAATCATCTTCAGAAAGCAGTACAGCGTTATTACGTTTACCTGAAATAAAAACCGGCTCGCCAGAAGTAGCTAAACTATCAATTAGTTTATATAAATTTGATCTTGCCTCTGTAACACTTAAAGAGTTCACTAAAGCCCCTAGTTTTTAACCTTTACACTATTGTACGTTATTACGTACGTTATGTCAAGATGGCAGACACCAAGAGAAAACTTCGTGTAGTGATCTCACTATTCATGGTCGCAAGTTCTATCGAAGGTAACTCGGTAATAGAAAACGCTCACCCAGTAAGACGAGCCCACCCCAACTTCGTAGAAAACCTACAAGCCCTAGGCGCCAAAGTAAACTGGTCTAGCAATAGTCGCTGATAAAATCAAGGACTCAATGGACGGTCTGGGTTATTCCCTTGCGTATTTACTTGACCTGGAATTACGCAAGGCGAGGCCGTTGACTTAACATCAGAAGCAGAAGCACGCGGCTTAAGATCCACAAAAACCAAAGGAGGTACTTCTTTTGGAACTTGTGTGGCAGTCATTTTAATAAAAGGTTCTGGTTTATTTTCCAATCCTATTGGAGGGTTTACAGATGTTGAACCTGCAACCGGTTCAACATCTGGCTGTTCTGATTTATTAGATTTAGTAATTACATAAATTATAATACGAGCCGCGCAACCCAAACCTAAGATTAAATTCAATTGAGCTTGACTGTAATAAAAATTAACAAAATACATGATTGATGCAGCAGCCAAAAACACACTATTTAGCCCCATATAAATTATCAGCTTTCGCATCTTACTGAAGAACCCCCTAACCCTGGGACGAATAGACAACCTTACTTTTCTTTCGTTTTCCGCCATATATTCATTGTACAAGCTGTTCAAAACCGATACTACTCGCCAAACTGAGCCTATTAAGATTGTAATGCTAGTCTGTGGGTATGAAAATTGATTTTTGGTTTGATCCGATATGTCCATGGTGCTGGCTAACATCTCGCTGGCTTCTCAACGAAGTAGCCCCCGAGCGTGATTTAGAAATAAACTGGCGCACAATCAGTTTAAAGTTTAAAAATAACCCTGATGAATCAAGCCCATTTTTCGAACCTGTAGGTCACACACTTGGGCTGCTTAGAGTCTTTACAACAATTAAACAAGAACTTGGAAACGAAGCCGGCCAAAACTTTTACACCGAAGCTGGCATGGCGATACACAACAACGACAACAAACAAGTAACGGCTGAAGAGCTACTTACAGCGGCAGACATCGACCAAAAATTTGCTGCCTCTTACAACGACGAAACATTAGACGCAGTGATACAAGCAGATATGGACCAAGGCTTAGCCCTAGTAGGCGAAGATGTTGGAACCCCAATAATTGGCTTTGAAACCGCCAGTGGACCTAAAGCTATATTTGGACCAGTTATTTCAAGCGTTCCCGAGAACCTAGAAGATTCACTAAAGCTTTGGGATTCAATAATCACAATAGCTTCAATGGATAACTTCTGGGAACTTAAGCGGACCCGAACCGAACAACCAAACTTCAACTTCTAAAATGTTCAAGAACACGCCCGGTCTAATTGAACCAGTCAAAACTTACGTGAAAAAACTAACTAATCTTCTCCATAAAGAATCAACCGAAAAAGAACTTTTTAACACGCTAGATGACCATATAAAATCAAACGGAATTATTTTGGATTCCAATGAACTATTAAAAGACCTTAAATTAGATCGCAGATGACAACAAGTGTTGGATCCCAACTTCTGAAACAAAAAAAGGGTCTGTGCCAGCAAACAGCTCGCACAGACCCACAATACTAAGTAAAAAGTATTATTCTTTTTCTGCTATCTGTACAGATTCAATCACAACAGCATCATTTGGTTTATCTCGACCATCGGTAGCCACCATCTCAATTTTTTCGACAACTTCCATACCAGAAACAACTTGCCCAAACAAAGAATAACTCGGTGGAAGCCCAACGCCAGAAGCGCCACTAACAATAAAGAACTGGCTACCGTTAGTATTCGGCCCAGCATTAGCCATAGCCAAAGAACCCATCTTGTAACTACCTGCGCTTGGAAGCTCATCTTCAAACTTGTAACCAGGTCCACCGGTGCCAGAACCCTGGGGGCAACCACCCTGAATCATGAAACCTTGGATAACGCGGTGAAAAGTTAGGCTGTCATAGTAGTGGTAACGGGCCAAGCAAACAAAGTTGTTAACAGTCTTTGGAGCATTAACAGCATCCAAAGCGACAACAACAGGACCAAAATTAGTGTTCAACGTAGCTTCATAACGCTTTGTTGTATCAATAGACATATCAAAAGGACCATCAAAACTTGTTTGACGCTCACTAGATCCATCTACAGCAGGTGATTCAGGCATAAGAACTCCATTATATAAAGACAGCCACTTTTAGCTGCCGCCCGATAATAATGCCCTAGATTGGCGCAAATAACAAAAACAATGCAAAAAAAGATTAAACGGAGTACAGATTCTAAAAATTCTAAAGATCTCTAAGTAGAAAATTTCCTTTCGAAACTCAAATTGATTTAATATATTCTTGTAATTTCTCAGCGAACGCTCGTAGAGTCAAAACTGTTGTGTCGCTCTCCACTCTGTATTCATCATTACCAGAATAAACAATAAAGTTTCTATGACTTTGAATATCTTTAGTAGCTTGCCGAAACCTTTTATTTAACTTTGGAGCCGAAGACCTTTTTACCTCGATAGCCCAAATCTCTGAGTTCGGCATTTCAAGAACAAGATCCATCTCGGTGCCTGAAGCAGTTGAATAAAAATATGCATTAGCTTTATTAGTAGTGACCCGAAGGATATTCTCTATTATAAACCCTTCCCAACTCATGCCTACAATCGGATGCCCTAAAAGCTGTTCTTTATCACTAATTGATAGCAAGTTATGAACCAGCCCGCTGTCCCGGACATAAATTTTTGGGGATTTCACTAGCCTTTTATTTATATTCAGCTGATATGAAGGCAACCGTCTTACTAGTAATAGATCAACCATAAGATCCAAATATTTGTTAACTGTTTTCCCATCAACACCAAGCGAGGAAGCAATGTTTGAAACGTTTAGCTTTGAACCTTGAAGATTTGCCAACATGGTCCAAAACCTTCTTAACGTCTCAGCGGGAATCCTCGGCCCCAGTTGAGGAATATCTCGTTCTAGATACGTTCGAATAAAGTTCTCGCGCCAAACCATACTTTGTTCGGACAAAAGGTAACTAACTGGAAACCCACCTTTTACCCACAAAGAATCTACAGAACTTTTTGTATTATCAATTTCTAAAATGTCTAACGGATCAAGTTCCAAATAGGCGATTCTTCCGGCTAAAGATTCACTTGATTGTTTAAGTAGGTCTATCGAAGCTGAACCCAATATCAGAAAGTGCCCTGAAGGTCGCCCTTGTCTAATATTATTATCAACTATTCCTCTGAGCTCTCGAAATAGCTCTGGTATACGTTGAATTTCATCGAGGATAACAAGTTTGTCTTTTTGATCTTCAAAATATAAAGATGGGTCAGATAATTTAGCTAGATCTTGGTTGGACTCTAAATCGAGGTAAACAGAATCTCTATCTTTAGCGATTTCAAGAGCCAAAGTTGTTTTACCAACCTGTCTAGGACCCAATAAAGCAACTACTGGAAAGTTTTCCAAAAGCAAATTGAGCTCATTTGTTTGTCTACGAAGTATCATTACCTTGCATATTAGGATCTACAGTCCGGATATGCAAGGATAAATCTCATAAACCCCGCTCAAATAGTTATTTAGACCTGATAACATCTTATTTTTGATCATCCAGTTGTATAAATTAAAGTATTTCAAGAAACGTGCCGATACTTTAATTACAAGAGTCCGTTACGGACGCTGTACTAACACTGAATATATAGTCAGACGCAAGGTAAATAGATTTGGCTTAGGCTAATTCTTAGTATCGAGCAGAAGAAGTTTATTTATATTCGAATTAGTGCAGCTCCCGAAGCGGACTCTTCACGCGTTTATAGGTTGATAATCACAATGTAATCCAGCGATACTAGAACCGTTATTGAGGATTGTAGATCCTGATCGAGTGTGAGCGTGCTCACACGCTGCAGGGGCAGATCATCTCAGTAATTATTACCACTTACAAAATACTAGGTGAAAAAACCCGCCCAGCTGCTGAAACAATGACCTACAGGTAAACATGGCGGCTAGCTTGATAGAAACAATTGTTTCATATCAAGCTGTGTGGGATTAGACGCCTTATAAACAAATATAAGGAAATATAAATGAATATAAGAAAAAAAATTGCAATGGCAATGATTGCAATAATGTCAATTGTAGGGTTCAACTTTGTGACTGCTTCACCAGCATCAGCTGCCATAAATGTAGACGGTTATACTTGTCCTACAAGATACAGCTACTATTCTGGATCATATGTAGCAAATGGGACTCAGTGTATCAAAACAATCGGATGTCATAATGAATCTCGCAGTGGTCGACGCTACCAAGTTTGTACAAAGGATAGAGCTCCGTACAATGCTTATACTGGAAGAATAAACACAATTTATGCTGGGAGCTTCCGAACTACAACAGATATCGGCAGAGACTACTTGTACTATGTTGGTAACATTTGGGGCTGGTAAACAGCTAGCCTTTAATGAGTGTTGGCCTTATATGGCCAACACTCATTTTTTTTGCTTATAAATATTCAATTCAAGAATTCCGGCAGACCTTGTCTGTAAGCAACTGCTAATCTAGAAGTTGCCCGAGTCGCTGCAATATACAAAGCATTTAATCCAAAGTCTAAATCTAAAAAGCTATCAACTGAATTTATAAAGACTGAATCAAATTCTAAACCCTTTGCGGTCTTAAAATCTAAAAACAAAAGATTCTCGGGCTCAAGGTTCTTATCAAATCCAATAGTATCTACTGCTTCTCTCAAACTCTGAGCAGCATTTGAATCGACACAAATTACGGCCATCCGTTTACCAGACTTCAAAGCTTGGTACTGTTCCAAAACTGCTTCAGCCGTCTTAGCCTGATCCAGACACTGAACATACTCAACCGGCTGACCCGAAGCTCGAATAGGTTCAGATAGCTTTAAATCCAAATCCATCTCCAACAAAATTTTGCTTGCAACACTATTAACCTCAGCTGAACAACGGTAGTTGGTTCTAAGCTCTTGATAGTTGTAGTCTTTCACCTGACCAGCAAAAAGATCTTCCCAATTTGATGCGCTACCATGAGAACGCTGAGCCAAATCGCCAACAATAGTCACCGACCCCAGAGTTGACCTACGCTGAATCATGCGCCACTGCATCGGCGATAAATCTTGAGCTTCATCAACAATAACATGACCAAATCGCCAAGATTTAACACCCTCAACAAGCTCCGCAACAGTAACCGACTCATCACCAAGGCCATCAAGATAATCAGCAGCTAACTCTTTTTCTCTAACAAGCTCATCATCGTATAGATCATAAAAATCTGTGATCTCTTTTTTGCCCCAACCAACTAGGCGATCATCAGCCATCAGCATCACCTGTCTTGTTTTCAGAATCATCAGAACTATCAGAACTATTTTTTAATTGACTAACATTTTTGTCTTTAGTTTGTTCAGCCTGGTCATACATGATGGGAAATAAATCTAAATTCTCGTCAGGTTCACGCCAAAAATCTGAAGCAGGAATTGGATCTTTCGGATCTTGAGAATCATCAAAAGAATCTAAAGAAACCGTAGTATCTTCAAAACCAGCTTCTTTAGCATCATGAACTAAAGCTTCTTCGAACTCGTCAGTAATATCGCGTTCAGATTCTCGAATCGCCTCAATATCTCCAACCAAACCATCAATCAGATATGCCAGTTCATCTAATAAAGCTACGTCACTTGAGGACCAAACAATATTCGAAGTATCACCCTTTGAACGCTTGCGAAATAACAGTTCTGAGTTTTGATCTGTTAATCCAGACTCTGCAAACAGGTTTTCCAAAATAGCTTTTGAACTAAACAAATCGTTTAACGCACTTTCAGCATTTAGCTGAGGCCAACATCTTGAACAAAAATTATTCACTTCAGGAGCTTGTTTAAAAGTGGATCTAAGCTCAGAAATATTATCAAACGAAGGATTATAAACTTTTTTAATCAACAAGTTAACTAAAGATTTTTTTAATGCTGCAGAACCTTCATTGTGAAACTGATAACTTTTCGAAGCTTCAAAAATCTCATCCAACTCAGCTTTTAGAATAACAACTTTTGTAGATCCATACCAAACCTGTAAATCTTCAACCGGTTTACGCTGTAAAAGTTTTATATAACGTTCCAATAGCTCAGCCATCTCTATACGGCCTTTGAGTTCAGCGAGTTCGTTTGATTCAGCCAAACCTAATTTGATACCTGGATAAAGCTTCTCAGTAGTGACAGACACCACACCCGATTCACCTAGCGAAGGCAACACTTGAGAAATGTAATTCAGAAATTCTGTTGAAGGCCCAACAACCAAAATGCCGGTATCTTCCAGGTCAACCCGGTGATGATATAAAAGGTAAGCAGCACGGTGCAGAGCGACAACGGTTTTGCCTGTCCCCGGGCCGCCTTGCACAACCAATGGAACTTCAGAATCTGCACGCACTATTCGATCTTGCTCAGCTTGGATAGTCGCAACTACAGAACGCATTTGTGTATCGGTAGATGCCTGAACCGAGGCTAACACCGCAGCTTCACCACGCAAATTCTTGTTGCCAGGTTGAAGCTGATCTACATCAAAAACCTCATCCGAGAAATCAGCCAAGTTTTCAGAACCCATTGAATCAGACTTGTCGTAAATAAAATGTCTACGACGCACCATTCCAAGCGGTTCCCCAAACGTAGCCCTGTAAAACGGTTCAGCCGCCCTAGCACGCCAGTCAACCAGTAATGCCTCTTCATCATCAATTACACTGTGACGACCAACGTAAAACTTTTCGCCATCTTTTGCTGTGGTGTAGCCAAAGGCAAGAGCAGAACCCAAGCTCTCTAGATGACGCAAACGTTTAACCGCATAGATCGCACGGTTAGAAGCTTGCCTTACTAAAGCAGCTTGAGCAGCAGCATCAACCTCAGCATCTTCGTCTACCAGGTCTTTAATACCTTCAGCGGTTGTTTCAGCGGCTTCAGAAGCCAACATCTCAGCCTGAGACCTGACCTTATCGATATGAGCCTGATGAACACGCAAAATGTTGGCAATAGCTTTTACTTCAGCGTCAAATTCTTGTTGTTGTTCTGAGACAAGCAATTTGAACACCTAACTGAAATCGACTACTTAGTTAAAAAACGATACTAGCAGCCCAACTAAGCCAACATCCTAAGAATGGGCAGATCCCGAATCAAGCTATCTTAGCTTTCTTTCTGCTACAGAGATTAGTGATGTAGCTCTTCTGATACAGGCCTTTGCGTCCGCTATACTAATATCTTCACTCTCATAACCTGCCTTAGTTTTCAAATCTAAGGCTCGTTTCAATAGAGTTGCTGACTTTGCATCAACTTTTCTAAGCAGGGTTACTGCGGACTTATGATTTCCATCATTAGATCTTTCGCCAAGCGAAAAACATGTCAAGGCATCTGCCGCAGCAATTGCAGAATGAATAGCGTTCGTAGCCACAACGTCAGATGACTCAACAAACTCCGCTGCTTCTAAGAATTGTCGGGCATCCAACAAACGCTTCTTAGCTTCAGATAAACCACAATTTCTTTTAGAACTAGCACCTTTAGCCACACATGCACCCTTTATTTGAAGTCCGCTAAATCACCAATATTGCAGAGTAAAATTCCGTCGACGCGAATTTCATTTACCAATGGATTATCTGACTGAACAAAGGTGTTAAAAGCATCCAAAGAATATTCTGTTATCTGCAAATCATTACCCGTCCAGTTCTTCACCTTTTCATACAAACCAGATAGCCCATTATGAAAAGTAGAGGAATCTAAATCTTCCCCAACAATTAAAACATCAACATCAGAATCTACATTTGAATCTCCACGAGCTACGGATCCAAAGAGCCATGCAGCCAAAACTCCATCTATTCCCTTGACTTGATTAGATAACAGGGTAAAAAAATTATCACGAACGCCAATGATCCCTTCTAGGCCCTTAGATAGAAGGTTCGTTCGGTTAAGAGAAACCAAAGAAGAACGCCCTACTCTTTCTTCACGAATTATACCAACCAAAATTAGTTCCTCTATTACCGAACTAGCGTTGCCAGCAGCTACACCAGACATATCAGCTAGATGTCTACGAGTTACTGGTTTTTCAAGCCGGAATAAAACTTGCAAGAGTTCACCTCTTACCCCAGAGATCAGATCGGTCAACGGCGAACTTAGATTCATATTTAAACCATAACAGATATGATCTAAAAACAGATCATATGATCCAAAAACAGATCATAGAGGTTCCCTGTCTATTCAACTTTTTCTAGGATTGAGATGTGTGGCAAATTGCGGTACATCTGGGCGTAGTCAAGCCCGTACCCAACCACAAACTCATCAGGAATTTTAAAGCCGTAATAATCTAGAGGTGGTTCATTTGTCGGATCTAAATTACGCAGAAGCAGAGAACAAGTTTTTATAGAAGCAGGTTTCTGAACGGCAATGTAATCGACTAGGTAATTTAGGGTTAAACCAGAATCAATAATGTCTTCCACAATCAGAACGCTGCGACCCGAAACATCAGTATCAAGATCTCTTGTTATTTTAACAATACCGCTACTTTTAGTTGACTGCCCATATGAAGACACTCCAAGAAAATCTAGCTCCATTTGGCAATCAATATTGCGTATAAGATCAGCAGCAAATATAACGCTACCTTTAAGAACTGTTATAACCAGTGGACATTCATCAGCATAATCAGCAGTTATTTTTTCGCCAAGTTCAACTACTCTTTGTTGAATCTCTTCAGCCGACAATAAAACTTCGCCTAATTTATAGGTCTCATCTAATGATGTCACTATTTAAATGTAACATCAAATTACATTACTTCCATACGCGTCTCGATTCTCAACCAGTTTTTTGATTGTTACGAAACATGAACAATCAAGCTAGCAAGTAAGCTATTATGCTAAGTTTCTTTCAACAATCAATAGCCAAATTGGCTAGCTTTTCTGAGAGGTAAGCAAACTATGAGCAATATATCAAAAAAGATGCTCGCACTTATTACACTTTTTGCACTTATTGCATCCGCATGTAGTTCAACAGATAGTGAGAGCGACAGCGATACAAAAGATACAGATGATAAGACCGAAGCTGCAGCAAGCAGCGGCGGAACAATGGAATCCATAACAGAAGCAGGAAAAGTTAAATGCGGAACCCGCGACGCTCTACCTGGATTTGCGAAACTAGAAGACGACGGATCAAGAAGCGGCTTTGATGTTGACTTCTGCCGTGCAATCGCAGCAGCAGTCCTTGGTGACGCTGAAAAAGTTGAATTCGTAGATCTAGAAACAGCAGATCGATTCACTGCCCTACAGTCTAAACAAGTTGATGTACTTGTTAGAAATACAACTGCAACTGCTACTAGAGACGGTAACGAGCAAGCTAACTTCCAAACAGTTAACTTCTATGACGGTCAAGGTATGGCAGTTCCAGGAAACTCAAGCGCAACTAACCTAACCCAACTATCAGACGATGCAACTATCTGTGTTGCTTCTGGTACAACAACTGAAGCAAACGTAGCTGCAAAATCAGACGAACTTGGTAAAAACTGGACAGTAAAAACATTTGATGATGCTGAATTAGTTGTTCAAGACTTCGAAGCAGGAAACTGCGACGGTTGGTCTTCAGATAAATCACAGCTAACTTCATTAGGTTCTGTACTTGACCCAATCCCGGTAATCTTTGAAGATACATTCTCAAGAGAACCATTAGCACCAGCTGTATTAGATGGTGACTCTGAGTGGGCTCAAATGGTTAACTGGGCAGTTAATATAACTATCTATGCTGAAGAACTTGGACTTTCTCAAGACAACATCGACAGCTTCAAAGATTCTGAGGATAAAAGCATTCAAGTATTCTTCGGTAACACAACTGATGATGATGGTAATGTAATTGCCTTTGATTCAGGTCTTGGTTTGCCTGCAGACTTTGGTTACCAAGTAATCAAACAAGTTGGTAACTACGGTGACATCTACTCTAGAAACTTAGAAAGCCTAGGACTAGTTCGTAAAGGTAGCTTAAACGATTTAGCTATTAACGGTAATGGTGGCGTTCACTACGGAATTCCTCTAAAGTAATTCTAATTATTTGCATGCTTGGTGGCTATATGTCACCAAGCTTTGCACAGTGTTAACGAGCCAAGTTTGTTAACACTGTGGAGAACTAGATGCAAATAGATAATTCCAATTTAAGACCTACCGAACGAATCCCTTTGTGGAGAAATGTTCAAGTACGTTCATGGATTCTTCAAATTTTCCTGATTCTTATTGTGTTTTCTATAGGTTATTATTTTTACAGCAACTTCATTAATAGAACTGCTTCATCCCCTGTAAATCTTGGCTTCGATTTCTTAGACGACCGGGCCGGGTTTGATATAACAGGCAGCAACTTTGACAACAACAGCACCCTGAAGAACGCATATATCACGGGCCTACTAAACACAATCAGGTTAGTGATCCCTGGTTTAATCTTGACGACAATTGTTGGGACGCTAG
>Ga0114956_1003922_pt1 | contig 11424 bp, 9 predicted proteins | sample MaitaG_FD_87304 | JGI IMG/M metagenome (GOLD analysis project Ga0114956, IMG submission 87304) | Marine algal microbial communities from Maine, USA - Maine_Asex2 metaG | ecosystem: Host-associated > Algae > Red algae > Unclassified | place: Maine, USA | collected 2015-01-05 | reverse complement strand
TATTACTTCCAACATAAGCGAATTAAATATTTATCCTAATCCTACAAAGCTTAATACAACGGTTTCCTTTCATGTAGAAGAATCTTTACATAATGCACAAATTCAATTATTAAATTTGAGTGGTGTTGTAATTTCTTCTACTGCATTAGGTTTTGTAGAAGGAAAGTCTTCCATTAATAAAGAAATCTCTACTAATGGAATTGCTGCGGGGATGTACTTCATACAATTAAGTGCAGATGAAGGAAAGCGCACACAAAAAATCGTTATTCAATAATGAATAATTAGAATCTGTAGAGTCTCCATGTCGCAAGCGTGGAGGCTTTTTTTATTTGACTTCAATTACAATAGGTTTATTCGCTTTAGCCTAAGCGCATTTATCTTCTTATCTTGCCAACGAACTTGAAAAAGAAGTATTTTATATTTGGATTATTTGCGCTGCTTTGTGGTGTTATGGTTTTTGTCTCGAATTGCGGGAAAAAAAGTACCGCCCAAGTATCTAAAAAATCGCAGCAAGCTGAATGTCCTGAAATGAAGGACGTAAAATATTATGAGGGCAAGGCGATAAGGCCTGATTATACCAATAATAACTGCGTAAGTTGCCATAATGGAGTAGAGCCTATCCGAGATCATGCATCGGGTATGATGCAACAAATTTTTCGTGAGGCCGAAAAGGCAGGTATTGCTAATAATGATTGCGTAGTTTGCCACGGAGGCAATCCGAATACCAAAAATGAAAAATTAGCCCACCTAGGCACTATTGATTATTTTAAAACGCATCAAGGTCCTAAAGAATTTTATCCAGATCCGGGTAGTCCGTGGATTAATGCCAATACCTGTGGCACCTGCCATGATGAGCAAGTTAAAACACAATTTACTTCTTTAATGTTTACCGAGGCGGGTAAAATTCAAGGTACCACTTGGGGTTTTGGTGGATTGCAAGGCTATGAGCATAATGTAGCCAATATCGCTACAGAAGAAGTTGCGGTACATGAACGATTGGGAAGTGATACCTATAAAAAATACATGGAGGAGCTTAAAAAAGCAGAGCCTCAAATTTTTCCTGGTAAAATGACTGCCTTGCCAGAAGCACCAACTCCAGAAGAAGTAAATGAAGATCCAAGACTATCAGTTTATACTTACCTCCGTCAAGATTGTCAGCGTTGTCATATTGGGGTAAAGGGTTCGCAAAGTGATGGAGACTTTAGAGGGATTGGTTGTACTTCGTGCCATGTGCCTTATTCGAATAAAGGGTTATATGAAGGGAATGACCCCATGATTCCTAAAGATGTAAAAGGTCATGCCTTGGTGCACTCTATTCATTCCACTCGGGATGCGAAAGTAAAAGTACATGAGAAAGAGTATAGTGGTATGCCTACCAAGAGTTGTACCTCTTGTCATAATCGCGGCAGACGAATTGGAGTGAGTTATGAAGGCCTTATGGAAACTTCTTATCAAAGCCCCTTTATGAGCAATGGTAGCGCTCAACCTAAAATTCATAAAAAAAATTATTTGCATCTGCAAGCTGATGTGCATTTAACGAAAGGCATGCTTTGCCAAGATTGTCATACGAGTGGAGATGTACATAGTTTGGGAGATTTAGCGGGTGCTATACAAGGTGCTGTAGAAATTGAATGTACCGATTGTCATGGTACACCCAAACAATATCCTTGGGAGTTACCCATTGGATACGGCGATGAAATAGCAGGACAAGCTCCACAAAAAGGTAATGCTCGTGGCATTAGTGATACGGTGGCTAAGTATTTATACAAAGGACATGTAAGTAAAAGAGAGGATGGCTTTTTAGTTTCAGCACGTGGAAACGCTATGCCGCATTTAGTTAAAAAAGGGGATCAAGTTATTTTGGAATCCGCATCGGGCAAGACGATTGTTTTAAATCCATTAAAAAAATTAACGGACGAGGGTAAGTTGACGGAGAAAGGGCATGTGGCTATGGTGCAAACCCAGAAACATATTGATAAAATGGAATGCTATGCTTGTCATGCTACCTGGGCACCGCAGTGTTATGGTTGTCATATTAATATTGATTATACCAAAGACTTAAAAAAGTTGGATTGGGTAGCCGTAGCCAAAGCGCATGATAAAAATGGATTAACGCCGGAGCAATTACCGAAGGAAGAGCTACAAAAAATCACAAAATATATTACAGGTGGTGAGGTGAAAGAACAACGTTCGTATTTGCGCTGGGAAGATCCGCCTTTAGTTGCAAATGGTGACCATAGAGTGAGTCCGGGTATTCCAGGATGTCAAACTACGGTAACCGTAAAAAATGCGAAAGGGAAAACCGTATTGCTAAACCATATTTTTAAAATCCCTAATGTAGAAGGTGCTGGCCCAGAAGGGCAATTAGGAATTGATATTTCACCTGTTCAACCCCATACTACGCAGCTCAAAGCACGTGAATGTGAAAGTTGCCATAGCAATCCAAAAGCGATGGGATATGGAATAAATAACGGGGAGCTGTATTTTGACCCTAGTATAGATCATGTACAAGATATTTTAGATGCAGATGGAAATGTATTGGCAAAAAATGTAGATACAACATTCAATGCCATTAAAAATTTAAAAATGGATTGGAGCCGTTTCTTAAATGAAGACGGAGAACAATTACAAACGGTAGGCCATCACTCCCCAGGTTCGCGCCCATTGAATAAAGATGAACTGGTAATGTTGGATAGACGGGGTGTATGTATGAGTTGTCATGTTACAGTTCCGGATAATGATGTAGCTATTAATTTATTAAGCCATGTGGCTAAGTATTCTAATACTACAATTGATAATGATAAGCATAAGTCCATACTAAACAAATCTGTTCGTTTTGGAGCTTGGGGGCAAATTTTATTGGTAATATTGACGATTCTTCTAGCAATTTGGTTTTGGAGAAAACGCTCTAGAACCTAGTAGAACTGCATAAAAAAATCATGTCCTCAGTTTATTGAGGACATGATTCAAACTAAACCTTCAACTGAACTACAATTTTATAAAATTTCGATAGTAGTTGTTTTGTGATATTTAACCTGCTTACCCATTGCTTCTGCTTGCAAGGTAAAGTTATGCAGGGTCATCGGTGATGCGCCTTGTACTTCTACAGTACCATCATCTAGCCATTTAATGTTGCAATTATCACTTTCTTTTTTTTGAAATACTTCATCAAATTTTTGCTTTAATTCTGCTTCTGAGCAATTCGTATTTCTTGCTTGTACGGGTGCATCTGTAATGCTAGTATTCAATTGTATTCTCATGTTTCTTTATTTTTATAATACAAATGTAGAATGCTTGTTTATATATAAAAACTTATTAATTTTATGATTAATATAAACTATTATTTATGCATTATACTTTACATCAATTATTAATATTTAAAAAAGTGTGTGAATTACGTAGTGTATCTAAGGTAGCAGAGGAGATGCATTTATCGCAACCAGCCATAAGTATTCAACTTAAAAAACTGCAAGATCAATTTGATATTCCATTGACGGAGGTAATTGGCAGACAATTATTTGTAACTGATTTTGGTACTAAGATTAAAGAGCTAAGTGATGATATATTAGAACGAGTGGATCAAATAGAACAAATTACATATAACCATAAGGGTTTAATTTCTGGGGGGTTAAAAATTGCATCTGTATCCACTGGGAAATACGTTATACCTTATTTCTTAACATCTTTTGTCTCGGGCCATCCTAAAGTAGATATAGCAGTGGACGTTACGAATAAGAATAGGGTGGTGGATAGTTTGATAAATAATGCTACGGATTTTGCACTTGTTTCTGTATTGCCTGATTTATCCTTAGATAAAATTAAGCTTATGGATAATGTACTACAGTTAATTGTGGGGCCTGCATTTTATCATATAGGAAATAAAATAAATACGAAAACGCTTGCTGAGCTTCCACTCATTGTAAGAGAAAAAGGATCAGCTACTCGAATGGCTATGGAAAATTATTTGAAAAAGAAGAATATTACGAATTATAAAAGTTTGGAGTTGACTTCTAATGAGGCTGTAAAGCAGGCGGTATTGGCTGGTTTGGGTGTATCTATTATGCCCCTTATTGGATTGCGCCAACAATTGAAGTCGGATATGTTGCGATGTATTCAGTGTCCTAATTTACCAGTGTATACACAATGGAATTTAGTTTGGTCGAAGGGTAAACAATTTTCGCCAGCGGCTCAAGCTTTTGTCCACCATTTAAAAAATAATAAAGAAGATATTATAGAAGAGTATTTTTTGACCTAGATTAAGTTCTATTTGGGCCACCTGTTTTTAGAGCTTACTTCTCAACATACATAACATCCTTCACAGCTTTCACCACTTTCTCTATAGAAGGCAAAAAGGCCTTTACTAAGTTAGGAGCATAGTGCATGCTTGTGTCTGCTGTTGTAATACGGCGAACAGGGGCATCTAAATAATCGAAACCTTCTTTCTGAATACGGTAGGCAATTTCAGAACTCACCGAGCCAAAGGGCCATTGTTCTTCTACCACTACCAAACGATTCGTTTTCTTAACGGATTCTAGAATCGTATGCCAATCTAACGGGCGAATTGTACGTAAATCTATTACTTCACAGCTGATGCCTTCCTTCTCTAATTCTTCTGCGCTATCCATAGCTACATGCATCATTTTATTAAAAGATACCATGGTTACATCTGTACCTTGTCGTTTGATATCTGCTTTACCGATAGGAATTAAATATTCTTCTTCAGGTACATGGCCCATTTCTCCAAATTGCACTTCACTTTCCATAAAAATTACGGGATCTTCATCGCGGATAGCGCTTTTCAATAATCCTTTTCCGTCATACGGATTTGAAACAGATACTACTTTAAGGCCAGGAATATTTGCATACCAACTTTCAAAAGCCATGGAGTGCTGTGCACCTAATTGTCCGGCAGAACCATTGGGCCCTCTAAAAACCATGGGGCAATGAAACTGACCACCGCTCATGGCTTTCATTTTGCTAGCATGATTCAAAATTTGGTCTAATGCCAAAACAGCAAAGTTCCAAGTCATAAACTCTATAATAGGTCTGGTGCCGTTCATAGAAGCGCCCACACCAATAGCGGCAAATCCTAATTCAGAAATCGGCGTGTCTATTACACGCTCAGGACCAAACTCATCCAGCATACCTTGGCTCACTTTATAAGCACCATTATATTCGGCTACTTCTTCTCCCATTAAAAACACGTTTTCATCTCGACGCATTTCTTCCTGCATGGCTTCTCTAAGTGCTTCTCTGAATTGAATTTCTCGCATAATAGCGAAATTATTGCATAGCTATCAATTTTTAATTTTTAATTCTTAGTTTTTAATGGGAGTGCATAGAACAAATAAACCTTCGAAACTCCCTAAACTACTTAAACCTCCCTAAATTTGCCCCTAATTATGTCAGAAGAAAAGTCGCTCAATTTTATTGAGGAATTTATAGAGGATGATTTAAAATCAGGAAAGCACGATACGATTCAAACCCGTTTCCCACCAGAGCCGAATGGATATCTTCATATAGGACATGCATCTAGTATTGTTTTAAACTTTGGATTAAAGGAAAAGTATAATGGAAAATGTAATCTTAGATTTGATGATACGAATCCCGTAACCGAGGATACAGAATTCGTAGAAAGTATCAAAAATGATATAAAGTGGCTGGGTTATGAATGGGATAATGAACTATATACTTCAGACTATTTTGAAACCTTATATGGCTATGCTGTTAAGTTGATAGAAAAAGGACTTGCTTATGTTGATGATTCTACAGCAGAAGAAATGGCCAAGCAAAAAGGTACGCCTACCACACCCGGTGTGCCAAACGAATATAGAGAGCGCAGTATAGAAGAGAATTTAAGGCTTTTTCAAGAAATGCGAGAAGGCAAGTATAAGGATGGTGAAAAAGCATTGCGAGCGAAAATTGATATGGCACATACGAATATGCTGATGCGCGATCCTATTATTTATCGAATAAAACATGTGGATCATCATCGCACGGGTGGCGATTGGTGTATTTATCCAATGTATGATTTTGCGCATGGGCAAAGTGATAGTATTGAAAATATAACGCACTCCCTTTGCACCTTAGAGTTTTTGCCGCATAGAGCTGCTTATGATTGGTTTATTGAAAAATTAGAAATTTTTCCTAGCCGACAAATTGAGTTTGCCCGACGCAATATGACCTATACGGTTATGAGTAAGCGGAGGCTAAAAGAGTTAGTAGAAGATAAGCATGTAAACGGATGGGATGACCCTCGTATGCCTACTATAAGTGGTCTGCGTCGAAGAGGATATACTGCCAATAGTATTAAATGTTTTAGTGAAAGAACGGGAATTGCCAAGCGAGATAATATTGTTGATATTGGCTTGTTAGATTTTTGCTTACGCGATGATTTAAATAAAATTGCGCAACGTCGAATGGCTGTTTTAGATCCTATAAAAGTAGTAATCCTAAACTATGATGAAGGTAAAACAGAAAAACTCATTGCCCAGAATAACCCAGAACGAGAGGAGGATGGAACAAGAGAATTAAACTTCTCACGAGAACTATTTATTGAGCGTGCTGATTTTATGGAAGAGCCGCCTAAGAAGTTTTTCCGATTAGGGCCAGGCTTAAAAACTCGTTTAAAGCATGCTTACATTTTGGAATGTGTTGATTTTAAAAAAGATGCCGAAGGCAAGGTAACGGAACTGCATTGTAACTATTTTCCAGATAGTAAAAGCGGGGAAGACAATAGTGGAATTAAAGTAAAAGGCGTAATTCATTGGGTTAATTGTCCGGATGCCATAGATGCAGAAGTACGTTTATATGATCGATTATTTAAGGTAGAAAACCCAATGGCTGAAGATGGAGATTTCAAGGATTATATAAACGAAGATTCTTTGGAAATTATTTCTAACGCAAAAATGGAACCTGCCTTAAAGGATGCAAAAGATGGGCAGCACTTTCAATTTCTGCGGAAAGGATATTTTATTAAAGACAAAGATGCTACCGCTGAAAAACTAGTATTTAATCGTGCGGTAGGTTTACGCGATAGTTGGGCCAAACGGAACAAGTAAAATATTTCGTTCTACTTTATTCTTTTTTTAATTGGATATATACAAATTCTTTTTTAAGCACATGGGCTCTAATTTCTTTCGTCCTGCTGCCTGTGTTGAGGCGAATTCGAGAGGTATTCGGAGCAGCTTTTCCTTCATTCAACGCAACAATTTTAAGAAAATGGTTCTTTTTATCTTTTAAACTAAGATTTAATTTCTTTTTTGTTTTTTGTAAGGTATAGTTTACCAAGATAGGCTTACCATCTAAATAAATCGATATTCTATCTCCATCTACATTTGCATCATCCCAAATTTCAAAAGGTATATTATCTTTTTTATAAGCGTAACGAATGGATTTTTTGCTTTGCGCGTTACTAAATAAGGTATCTGTCTTTACAATCCGAGTAGGGGTAACTTTTTGCGGTATTGTTTTTTCGGGTATTTTCTTTTTTAAAGATTTTACAGAGAGGCTACCCGTTGCGCATTTCTTTTTACTCCCACGGACAAATCCTGTAAAGGTGCCTGAATATTTAATCTCTTTTTTACCTACTTGTCTTTTGAGATTTCCGGTGAGTAAACAGAAGTTTAAATTTTTAAAAGTTGCTTTGCTACTTAACACCACGGTTTCATAGAAAAAAAGTCCGCCTGTTTTAGGATTGAATTTACCCTTAATACGACATTTTGTTTCATCTTTTGTCCCTTTTGCTGTTAGAGAAACACCATGAATCGTTTGATTCTGGGCAATTGAAAAAGATAAAGAAAAGCTTATTTTCTTACCATTTGTTATAATATGACCACTATAATGTTCGTTATATTTACATTGTGCCGTAAAGGGCAGCATTAAAATACAAGCGATAGAAATAATATATTTCATTTAAAATAAAAATAAACTCTTTTATGTCATACAAATCATTCCTTCTCCTTTTTTTTACTTTAATCTTTAGTACGCCGCAGATATATGCCGGGATACCGATTCAGCCAACGAAAACGGCTCAAGCACGAACTCTTAAAAAAGTAAAACGCAATAAGCCGAGGAAAAAAGAACGAGCTAAAAATCCGAATATCAATGGCTTGCTGTCATTTATTTTTGGAATTGCGGGACTTTTTTTTCCATTATTTTCAATCCCTGCTTTAATTCTTGGTATTATTTCCTTGAATAAACGCGAGCCAAAAAAATGGATGGGAATTACTGGGGTTGTTCTTGGTGGGCTAGTTTTTCTTATTTCATTAGCTGTAATACTTTTTTTTCTACTCGTTTTTTTATAAAAAATTTCTATTTTTGAATCCTAAACAAATTATACAAACATGAAAAAACTAATCCTTAATGTATTCGTCATTACTTTTATTGCCTTTTTATACTCCAATAGTGCGTTTGCTGGAATTCCAATTCAAGAAAAGGTAACTGAACAAGTGGTGGTCAACAAGAAAATCAAAAAGAGTTCTAAACTCAATCAGCATATTGCAAAGAAGCTTGTAAAAAAAATTGCAAAGAAGGATGATGGTGGTGGGAATAATAAAATTCTATCCGTCATATTAGCAATTCTAATACCATTTGTAGGAATTGCAGTTTGGCAAAATGGAATAACGAAAGATTTTTGGATAACACTTATTCTAACTATTCTTGGCTTCCTACCAGGGCTTATATATGCTCTCTATAAAATTCTGAGCTAATCCAAACCTAATTTTATTTTAAGCCAGCCAAGCGCTGGCTTTTTTTATTCCAAATAATATGGTCAATTAAATAGAAGTTTACCTTAAATTTATTGTCATGAAAAAGATACTTTCTGTTTTGGTTTTAATAATACTATTAACTCCCCCGCTTTTTGCTGGGATACCAATTGAAGATATTCCAGCAAAACGGCTTGTAAAACCTGAGATTCTGGAAGTGAAGATTAAAAAGAAAGCAAAATGGAAGCAAAAAATTTCAAATAGAATAATTTCTAAAAAGGCAGAAATAGGTGAAAGCAAAGTTGCCGCTATTGTTTTTTCCATTTTGATACCATTCGTTGGGGTAGCCATTTTTCAGGACGAAATCACCAAAGATTTTTGGATAACCCTTTTGCTTACAGCGATGCTCTGGGTGCCAGGTGTTATTTATGCTTTGAGTATTGTGCTCAAACGCTATTAAGTAGATAATTGACCTATTTTATCGATAAATTAATATTTAGCTCTAGCAAAACTTCCTACCTTTACAACCTTTCGGACAAAATGGCTGAATGGCTCATTTCTGCCCAAAATTTGATAAGATATATATAATATGTTAGGATTACTAAATAAGCTGTTTGGCGGAACTAAGTCAGAGAAAGACGTTAAGAAACTACAGCCGATTGTTACCAAAATAAATGAGTTTTTTGCTTCCTATGCTTCATTGTCGAATGATGATTTACGAGGAAAAACTATAGAATTTAGAAATAGAGTTTCAGAGCACTTAAAGGATATTGATGCAGAGATGGATGCGCAAAAAGCAGCTGCCGAAGCAGAACCCGATGTGCATCAAAAGGATGCTATTTTTAAGTCCATAGATGAATTGACAAAAAAGCGAGATGAGCAACTCGAAGTAGTACTTTTAGAAATACTACCCGAAGCTTTCGCTACCATGAAGGAAACGGCTCGTCGATTTACAGAGAACACAGAGATAAAAAGTAGTGTGATGTATAACGATGAAGATTTTTCTGTGAAGAAAGATTATGTGACTATTGAAAATGGAGAGGTTACTTATAAAAATTCATGGGCTGCAGGAGGTGCTGAAATTACCTGGAACATGATACATTATGATGTGCAATTGATAGGTGGTTATAATTTGCATCAGGGTAAAATATCCGAGATGGCAACAGGTGAGGGTAAAACGCTTGTATCTACTTTACCTTCTTACCTCAATGGCTTAACGGGTATGGGGGTTCATTTAGTTACGGTAAACGATTACTTGGCAAAACGGGATAGTGAGTGGAATGCTCCTTTATTTGAATGGTTAGGACTTACAGTAGACTGTATTGATAAGCACGATCCACATTCGGATGAAAGAAAAGCGGCTTATGGAGCAGATGTAGTTTATGGTACGAATAATGAATTTGGCTTTGATTATCTAAGAGATAATATGGTACAAAATCCAAATGAAATTGTACAAGGCAAGTTACACTACGCTATGATTGATGAGGTGGATAGTGTATTAATTGATGATGCACGAACACCATTGATTATTTCAGGTCCAGTTCCTAAAGGAGATGAGCAAGAGTTTCATACCTTAAAACCACGTATTGAGCAATTAGTAAATGCACAAAAGAAATTAACCAATGGATTTTTAGTGGAAGCTAAAAAGAAAATTGCAGCGGGCGATACGGATAAAGAAGGCGGTGGTTTAGATTTATTCCGAGCTGTAAAAGGTTTACCAAAGAACAGTTCTTTAATTAAGTTTTTAAGTGAGCCAGGCATGCGTCAAGTTTTACAAAAAACGGAGAATTATTATTTAGGTGAGCAAATGAAACATATGCCATTTGCTGTTTCGGAATTACTATTTACTATTGATGAAAAAAATAATCAAGTTGATTTAACGGATAAAGGATTACAATCCTTAACCAAAGGCGGAGAAGATGCAAGTTTCTTTGTACTACCCGATATTGCTACAGAGCTAACTAAAATTGAAAATTTAGATGAAAGTGAAGAAGAGCGCGCTAAGCAAAAAGATGCTCTATTACAAGATTATTCTATCAAAACCGAACGCATACACACTTTGCAGCAGTTGCTAAAAGCCTACACTCTATTTGAAAAAGATGTAGAGTATGTAGTAATGGATGGCAAAGTAAAAATTGTAGATGAACAAACGGGACGTATTATGGATGGTCGTCGTTATAGCGATGGTCTACACCAAGCTATTGAAGCTAAGGAGAATGTAGATGTAGAAGCAGCTACACAAACCTTTGCAACGGTTACTCTGCAAAACTTTTTTAGAATGTATCACAAACTATGTGGTATGACAGGTACAGCAGAAACAGAAGCAGCAGAGCTGTATGAAATTTATAAATTAGACGTTACATCTATTCCAACCAATCTTCCCATTATACGGGATGATAGAGATGATAAGGTTTATAAAACGAAACGTGAAAAATATCGTGCGGTTATAGAAGAGATTGTTAGTTTAAGTAATAATGGACAACCTGTGCTTGTAGGTACAACCAACGTTGAGGTAAGTGAGTTGTTGAGTAGAATGCTAAAGCAAGCGAAGATTAAACACAATGTATTAAATGCAAAGCAACATGGTAAGGAGGCACAAGTAGTTGCCGAGGCTGGTATCGCAGGTAATGTAACTATTGCAACGAATATGGCGGGTCGTGGTACGGATATTAAACTGGGGGAAGGGGTAAAAGCTGCAGGTGGTCTGGCCATCGTA
>Ga0114956_1003921_pt1 | contig 11428 bp, 7 predicted proteins | sample MaitaG_FD_87304 | JGI IMG/M metagenome (GOLD analysis project Ga0114956, IMG submission 87304) | Marine algal microbial communities from Maine, USA - Maine_Asex2 metaG | ecosystem: Host-associated > Algae > Red algae > Unclassified | place: Maine, USA | collected 2015-01-05 | reverse complement strand
GTTTTGTTCATAGTTTTTGCTTTGAAAGCCGCATAAATGTTGATATTTTCAGGATTTTAAAGTGAAAAATATGGACAAAATATCCTGTCAAGAATCTGCATTTATTTAGTTCGCATTCCTTATACTTCAATAATAATATTTATTTCAATTTTTTTAATATTGAACTTATATTTTCGAGTTGGGAAAAATCAATGAGAAATATTTTCAAATAAGTACATAGATAATAATTTCAATCTAATCTTTGATATTAAATAATTTTGCAATAAAAAAATATCTTTAATTAACATTGCGTTTAGTTTTTTTCAAATCTAAAAAAACTACTTTTGTATTTTTCTAAAACATAAAATTTATTTTCAAAAACAAATTTAAAATGAAAAAAATAACATACGCTTTTGCAACACTTTTATTTTTGGTTAGTTTTTCCAACAATACTTTTGCACAAAAAAATAAAAAGGCTCCCCAACTAAAAACTTTTCAAGATTCTGTTGCGTATGCTTACGGATTTTTGATTGGCAATCAAATGAAAGATTTGAAAGTGAATAAGGAAATTCTTAAAAATGGAATTGACGATCAGTTTGGAAATACTCAAAAAATTACCGAACAGCAAGCTCAATTTTTAATGAAAAAAGCACAGCAAGAAAGACAACGAGCAGAAAAAAAGAAGTCAGAAGAACAAGGAATTATTAGTGCTGCCGAAGGGGTGAAATTTCTCAATGAAAATAAAACTAAAGAAGGAGTGGGAGCAACGCCAAGTGGTTTGCAATATAAAGTGCTGAAGCAAGGAAGTGGTTCGAAGCCTTTGATAACAGACAAAGTCAAAGTGCATTACGAAGGAAAATTACTTGATGGGACTATTTTCGATAGCTCTTACAAACGTGGAACTCCTGCTGAGTTTGGTTTGAAACAAGTCATCAAGGGTTGGACAGAAGGACTTCAATTAATGAATACTGGAGATAAATTTGAGTTTTATATTCCATCCGAATTGGCTTATGGAAAAAGAGGTCAAAGAAGTATTCCACCTAATTCTGTTTTAATTTTTACGGTTGAATTAATTGAAATTATTAAAAAGTAAGTTCATGTTCACAATTATTCATAAGTTATTTTGAGCTTATTTTTTTTATCAGATAAAATAAAAAAACGTAGGTAGATATAGCCTTTGTTGCATAGAGGATTTTTTTATGAAATATGATGAAAAAAGAATCCAAAATAACTATGAATAATTGTGAACATGAACTTAGAATGGAAAAATCAAATTATTCTTTTATAAAACATTGATTTTCAGGTAGTTATTAAAAGGAGCTGGTTGTTATACCATCTCCTTTTTGTTTTTATTTTTTTTGGAAAGAATCTATTCTTTTCATTTTTCTTTCATATCTATTGCAAAATATTATTTTTACAATATGTTAAAATTAATAGCTAGAATTATACTCCGTTTGGGAGGTTGGAAAGTGGATACAAATATCCCAAAAGAATCAACACGAAGTGTGATGATTGCTGCACCTCATACATCCAATTGGGATGGAATTTGGGTGAGAGTAGCTTTTGCCATTTTGGGAGTTCCTGTAAAAATTGCGGTGAAAGATACTATGACAAAATTTCCCATGGGATTAATTACTAAGCCACTTGGGTTTTTGGGAATTGATCGAAGTAAAAAAAATCCGAACAAACCGAGGAAAAGTCAGATAGAACAAATGGCTGATTTTTTTAAAGAATTTGATGAGATTGCAATGGTCATTGCTCCCGAAGGAACTCGAGCTTTAAGAAAAGAGTGGAAGCTTGGTTTTTATTATGTGGCAAAAATGGCGAACGTGCCGATCACTTTTGGCTACTTAGATTTTGAAAAAAAATTAGCAGGAGTTGGAGGTGTTTTATATCCAACTGACAATCTAGAAGCGGACATGAAAAAAATCATGGCGTTTTATAAAAATATCGCTCCGAAGCATCCGAGTAAATATAGTTTGGATCAACGATACGTTTGACAATAGTGAATTGTTAATGTCTAGCAAGGTGTTATCAATAATAGTTAACGTTAATACCTTGCTAAACATTAACCATTAACAGTTAAACATTCACCGTTATCAAAAAACCAATCGACTAATAAAGCATTAATCGTCTCTGCTTCTACCAAAAAACCATCATGTCCATAACTTGAATCTAATGAAACGAAATGAGCATTTGGCAAATGCTCTGCCAATTGATGTTGCTCCACAGGTGGAATCAAAAGATCAGATTTTATAGATAAAATAAAAGCGGGCATTGTTAATTTTCCCAAAGCAGTTCCAACTCCTCCTCGACCTCTTCCGATATGATGTGTATCTAATGTTTTTGTCAATGAAAAATAGCATTGTGCATAAAAGCGATCTTGTAATTTTTTGCCTTGGTAATTAATATAAGAAGCTGCTTTAAAATGATCTAATTTTTCATCGTCATCCGTTTGATTTATAGCGTAAGAATCAAAAGTTCGGTAGTTGAGCAATGCCATTCCTCTTGCTGCTTTTAATCCATTTTCGCCAGCTCGATCATCATCATCTTGCCAAGTGGCATCTGCTTGAATGGCTAATCTTTGAGCAGCATGAGTAGCAATTGCCCAAGCAGTTTCTTTTGCGCTGGTAACCAAGAGCGCAATTTTTTTTATCTTCTTAGGAATTAGATAAGCGAATTCCATCACCTGATGTCCTCCGCAGGAACCACCGATACAAAGTTCAATTTCAACTATTTCTAAATGTTGTCGCAACAAATCATGCGCTCTGACAATATCTCGAATCGTAATCAAAGGAAAATCTATTCCATACGCTTTTTGAGTATTTGGAGAAATACTTCTGGCACAAGTTGAACCGTAACACGAGCCTAAAATATTGGCGCAAACAATAAAGTGTTTTTCAGGATCAAAGACTTTTCCTTTCCCAAACATATTTTTCCACCAATCAGAAATATCTGAATTAGCGGTCAATGCATGGCAAACCCAAATAACATTATTTTTTTGTTTATTCAGTTTCCCAAAAGTGTGATAGCCAATAGTTATTCCCGATAGAGTATCTCCTATTTCTAATGTAAAAGCATTGTTATAATTATATAATTGCAATCCGTCAATTGAGATTGGAATTGGGTAAGTACTCAGATTTATGGTTGAGGACATGATTTTATTTTTTATTAATTATTTAGGAGTCAGGCAGTCAAGTTGGTTTCCCGAGAACTCGGGAGACCAAGCTGACTGCCTGACTCCTTTTTCATTTACTCTTTTTCAAAGCATTATCAACATCGCTAATGATGTCATCAATATGTTCCAAGCCAACAGAAACTCGAATCAAACTATTTGTAATCCCAACTTTCAAGCGAGCTTCCTCAGCTACTTTTGCATGAGTCGTAGAAGCTGGATGAGTAGCGATCGTTCGAGTGTCGCCAAGGTTGGCACTCAAAGATAACATACTCATAGCGTTCAAAAAATCTTGACCTTGTTGCAATCCACCTTTGACTTCAAAAGTGACTAAACCACCACCCTGAGACATCTGTTTTTTTGCAATATGGCAAGCTGGGTGACTTTCCAAAAATGGATAATTTACTTTGGAAACTTCTGAATGTGTAGTTAAAAATTTAGCTAATGCCATTGCATTTTCACAATGTCGATCCATTCTCACCGCAAGTGTTTCCAAACTTTTGGACAGTACCCATGCATTAAATGGAGAAAGCGAAGGGCCGGTGCTTCGACAAAAGCTTCTAACTTCATCCACCAAATCTTGACTTCCTGCGATGGCACCACCCATCACTCGACCTTGACCATCAATAAATTTTGTAGCGGAATGAACTAAAATATCTGCTCCAAATTTTACGGGTTGTTGTAAATAAGGTGTCGCAAAACAATTATCCACGCAAAAAATTAATTGATGATTTTTAGAAAACTGTCCTGCTTTTTCCAAATCAATTATTGCTAAACCTGGGTTGGAAGGAGTTTCGATAAAAAGCATTTTGGTATTGGGGCGAATTTTTTCTTCCCAATTTTTAGGAGTCTGAGGATCGACAAAATCGTATTCAATTCCCCAATCGGACATTCGATTATTTAACAAATTAAAAGTCGAACCAAAAAGTGCTCTAGAAGCTAAAACATGATCTCCTTTTTTCAAAAAAGTCATAAACACCGCAAAGACTGCCGACATACCTGTTGAGGTTGCAAAAGCATCATCTACTTCTTCGAGCGCTGCTATTTTTAATTCAAATTCTCGAACACTTGGATTGGTAAATCGGCTGTAGATATTTCCAGTTTCTTCACCAGCAAAGAGAACCCGCATTTGTTCTGCATCATCGAAAACAAAACTGGAGGTTGGAAAAATAGGTGTTCCATGTTCTCGATGTTGAGAACGTTCAGTCTGGATTCGAATGGCTTTTGTTTCGAATTTCATTGGAGTGATTTTTTAATATTCAAAATGGATTTTTTGAAAAAGCTAAGGTAAGTGGTTTTCTATTGAAAATATTTAGTTGGGTGACGAAACGAGTTAATCTTTAGTTAAAAAAAATTTGTTTTTACAATGAGCTAATCTTTCAATAGAAATTTATTTAATCCTCATTCCTAAGTCTTAATTTTATTTTTTTAAAAAAAATAACAACTTTTACGCAAGTATTCCCCAATTTTACCGTCTAAGGAATGCGAATAAAATAAATGCAGATTTTTCGGTAGTTTATTTAATTCTCATTCCTAAACTTTTTATTATTGAACCGTTCCTTAGTCAAAAGAAAAAAACCTAACGAATGTTTAAAAATTTTATAACGAGCGTCATTTTATTCATAATGATGAGTATTCCATTGAGCCTTTTTGCTCAACCCTCCAAAGGAATGGTCAAAGGAAAAGTAGTGGATGTAGCAAATCAAGCTCCATTAGAATATGCTACGATTACGATTTTTTCCCAAAAAGATAGTTCGATTATTACTGGAGATATTTCAAATGACAAAGGTGTGTTTGCTATCGAAACTCGTCCTGGAAAGCATTTTGTGAAAATAGAATTTATCGGTTTTGAAGCTCAAATAATTAGTGACGTAATTGTTAGTAGAAAGAAAAAAGTAGCTGACTTGGGAACGATCCAATTAGGAGTAAATACAGAAACGCTTGTGGAAGTAGAGGTTCGAGCAGAAAAAAGTTCGGTGCAAATGACTTTGGATAAAAGAATTTTTAATGTAGGAAAAGACCTCGCCAATGCTGGAGGAAATGCAGCTGATATTTTAGATGAGGTGCCAAGTGTTGCTGTTGATGTGGAAGGAAATGTAAGCCTTCGAGGAAGTGAAGGCGTTCAAATTTTGATAGATGGAAAACCGTCTGGCTTGGTAGGAATTGGTAATTCAAATGGTTTACGAAGTTTACCAGCGAACTTGATTGATCGAGTAGAAGTGATTACTAATCCTTCTGCCAAATTTGAAGCGGAAGGTTCAGCAGGAATTATCAATATCGTTTTGCGGAAGCAAAAGAAAAAAGGATTGAATGGCTCTTTTGATTTTACTGTCGGTGATCCAAGTATCTATGGGACAGCGATCAACTTAAATTTTCGAAGAAAAAAATTAAATTTCTTTACCAATTTTGGAATCAACTATGGTCGAAATTTTGGAGGAGGAAATTCCTATCAAGAATTTTATCGAGGAGATACAACTGAAATTACAGTCATTGAAAGAAAACAAGATCGAGGTGGAATTTCAGGAAATATTAGATTTGGAGCTGATTATTATTTGAATGACAAAAATACATTTACCACCTCTTTTCTATATCGTCTAGGTAAAGATGATAATATTTCGACGGTTGATTATCAGGATTTTCTCAATGATCAAAATAATTTTGTAGAAGGAACTTTTCGAACGGATGAAGAGATCGAGGATGAATCTAAATTGGAATACGCCTTGACTTACACGAAAAAAATGGAAGGCAAAGGACATGAGTTAGTAACCGATATTCGATTTCAAGATAATACGGAAAAGGAAAGTTCAGACTTTAATGAAGTCTATTTTTTATCAGATGGAACGCCGTCGTCTGCTACTGATTATTTTCAAAGATCTAATAATAAGGAAGGAGAACGTCGATTGATAACTCGGTTAGACTATGTTAAACCTTTTGGAAAAGACAAAAAACTTGAAGCTGGATATCAAGGTTCTTATCGACATATCAAAAATGATTACCTCGTGGAAGAGCAAATTGCCAATGATGAGTGGATCGTATTTGATGGGCTAAGTAACGATTTCAAATATGATGAAACCATCCACGCACTTTATTCTTCTTTTGGAAATAAGATCAATAAGTTTTCTTATCAATTTGGTGCTAGAGTAGAATATTCTGATGTGGTAACTGAGTTGATCCAAACCAATGAAATTAATCCAAGAGAATATCTCAATTTTTTTCCAAGTGCATTTTTGACTTATGACTTACCTAATAATAATGCCATTCAAGCAAGCTATAGTCGTCGTTTAAGACGGCCAAGATTTTGGTCATTAAATCCGTTTTTTACACTAAGTGATGCGCGAAATAGATTTACTGGAAATCCAGATTTGGATCCAGAGTTTACAGATTCTTATGAGATCGGTCATATCAAATATTGGGATAAAGGATCGCTAGGATCGTCGATTTATTACCGACATACTACGGGGGTAATGCAACGGGTTGTTTCTGATGTGCAAGTGGTGGACTCAATAGTGATTACACTTCGTCGCCCTGAAAATTTGGCGACACGAGACGATGTAGGTTTTGAATTTAATTTTTCCTATAGCCCTTTTAAATGGTGGAAAATCAATGGTGATATGAACTTATTTCGATCAATGATAGATGGTAGTAATGTGAATAGTTCGTTTACAGCTGATACTTACACGATGAGTGGTAGAGTTACTTCGAGAACAACTATTATGAAAAAAACTGATTTGCAATTGAGGTTAAATTATCGTGCTCCACGAGCAACAACTCAAGGAACGACCAAAGCGGTTACTTCTCTAAATTTTGGAATGAGTCGAGATGTTTTTAATAAAAAGGGGACATTGACTTTGAGTGTTTCAGATGTCTTTAATTCAAGAAGAAGAAGAGGAACACTTTTTACGGATAATCTTTATCGAGAAGAAGAATTTCAATGGAGAGGTAGAACTACTAGATTGACTTTAAATTATAGATTGAATCAGAAAAAGAAAAGAGGTGGTGGTCGTCGTGGTGGCGGTGACGATGAAGGCGGTGGAGAGTTTTAGGGTTTCATAACAATGTAATTACAAAAAAAGCATCTCAACTTTGAGATGCTTTTTTTGTTGGAAAAAATGGAGTTTTAGATTTTAAAAAATTACTCCTTTCTTTGCAATCTAAAATAGCAACTTGAATATCAAAAATGCCTACCAAGATTTTACTAATAAACTTCAAACGATACAATCGGAAGGAGAAGCGAATGCCATTGCTCGAATTGTTTTTGAAGATGCGTTTAAGTTATATGATTTTACGAGTGAGCGAGATTTTTCTTTGAAAAATCAAAAACGGTTAGAAGAAATTATAACAAGACTTTTACAAAATGAACCTGTTCAATATATTTTGGGCGAGGCAGATTTTTATGGTTATAAATTTAAAGTCAATGAACATGTTTTGATTCCAAGACAAGACACCGAGGAGTTAGTTTTTTATGTAAAAAATACGGTGAGGTCATTTGTGAAAAAAAATGTAATTACATTGTTAGATATTGGAACGGGAAGTGGATGTATTCCAATTACGTTGAAAAAATTATTTCCAATAATGGAAGTTCATACTTTGGATGTTAGCAAAGATGCATTGACCATTGCCAAAAAGAATGCTGAAAAATTAGAAACGCATATTGTTTTTTATCATAAAAATATTTTAGAAAAAGAGGATTGGGAAAGTCTGCCCAGTTTTGATATTATCGTAAGTAATCCACCTTATATTCCACATCGAGAAGCACATCATATGCCTGAGAATGTAAAGCAGTTCGAGCCACATCTAGCTTTATTTATAGACGATGAAAATCCTCTTATTTTTTATGAAATGATTGCTAGTTTTGCGAAACAGAAATTAAACAAAGATGGGTATTTGTTTTTCGAGACGAATGAGTTTAATGCGAAAGAAGTGTTGACTATGTTACGTAACAAGACATTTACAAATGTTATATTGGAGCAAGATATGGAAGGGAAGGATCGACTGATTCGAGCACAACTTTGATTGTTTTGATGGAACGCGGATGCGGCGGATCGAGCGAATTAATGCGGATTTTCTCCCAGCATATTGTAATCGTCAAATCTGCTAAAATCCGCTCGATCCGCGTCATTCGTGTTCTATTCAAAATCTAATTTTTTATTTTTTTTCCCAAAAAAGAAATGTACTTTTATGACTCCTTAAAAAAAATCAACTTGCCAATCATAATTTTATAACACCACATTTACAAATTTTAAAATGGCAAAGACAATCATTGTATCAAATCGACTTCCAGTTCGAGTAGAAAGTTTGGAAGACGGAAAATTAGATTTTGTTCCGACCGAAGGTGGCTTGGCAACTGGACTTGGTTCGGTTTACAAAGACGGTGAAAATATATGGCTAGGGTGGACAGGTTATTATCCAAAGTCCTTGGGAGAAGAACAAACAATTAATGAATATCTAAAAAGTGAAAGTATGCGTTCTGTAGCTTTGACTTTGGAAGATGTAAAATTGTATTATGAAGGTTTTTCCAATAAAGTACTCTGGCCTAATTTCCATTATTTCCCACAATATATCGAATACAAAAATGAGTATTGGGAAGCCTATAAAAAGGTGAATCAAAAATTTTGTGATGAACTGGTAAAGTATATTTCGGAAGAAGATACGATTTGGGTACATGATTATCAACTCTTGCTTTTACCTGAAATGATTCGCCAGCTTTTTCCAAAAATTAGTATTGGATATTTTAATCATATCCCATTTCCTTCCTACGAAATGTTTCGATTATTACCTTGGCGAAAAGAATTGCTCAATGGGTTGCTAGGTGCTGATTTGGTAGGATTTCATACGTATGATGACATGCGACATTTTTTGAGTTCGGTGAGTAGGTTGGCAGCGAGAAGTGTCAAAGAACAACATGTTGAAAATGGGGAAAGGGTAGTGTTGGTTGATTCTTTTCCAATGGGAATTGATTATGACAAATATGCGAACTTGGCGGCCTCACCAGATACTATTGCTCAGGAAGTTTTATTTCGAACTTCCTTGCAAGGGAAGCGAGTTATTTTGAGTATTGATCGGTTGGATTATTCCAAAGGAATTCCACAACGCTTGATTGCGTTTGAGTCTTTTTTGAAAAAGCATCCAGAGTTTTTAAATAAAGTTTCTTTGGTCATGTTGGTGGTTCCATCGAGAGATAATGTGGAACAATATATTCAAATGAAAAATGAAATTGACTTGTTAGTTGGTCGTATAAATGGTCAGTACGGAATGATGGCTTGGACTCCGATTCATTACTTTTATCGGTCGTTGCCGCTGACTAAATTATCAGCACTTTATCGAATTGCCGAGGTGGCTTGGGTGACTCCGATGAGAGATGGAATGAACTTAGTTTGTAAGGAATTTATCGCTTCGAAATTGGACAAAAAAGGCGTGTTGATCTTGAGTGAGATGGCAGGTTCAGCGAAGGAATTATCTGATGCCATTTTGATCAATCCAAATAATGCCGACAAGCAAGTAGAAGCACTTCATTTGGCTTTAACTATGGATATTGATGAACAAATTCGTCGAAATGAGATTATGCAAAAGTCCCTTCGTCGTTATAATATTTCTCATTGGGTGGAGGTGTTTATGAGTAATTTGAAGAAAATTAAAAAAGAACAAAAAGCATTGGAAATCCGTCAATTAAGTGAAGGTGATTTGAAAAAAATATCAAAAGAGTATAACGATTCCCACCAACGTTTAATTTTCCTTGATTATGATGGAACATTAACCCACTTTTTTTCTAGTCCAGATGAGGCTAAACCTGATGCTGAACTTTTAGATATTCTAAAAAAGCTAACAGAAGATTCCCGTAATCACGTTGTTATAATTACAGGAAGAGGTCGAAACCCGATAGAAGAATGGATGAAAGATTTGCGAGTTTCTATGATTTGCGAACATGGCTTATGGTTAAAATCATTTGCGGGGGAATGGAAAAAATTAAAAGATGTGGAGGATGATTGGAAGCAGGAAATTCATCCAGTTTTAGATAGTTATGTGAGTCGATCTCCAGGGTCATTTATTGAGATAAAAGATTACTCCTTGGTTTGGCATTTTAGGAAAGTTGAGCTTGGACTTGGAGAGCTGCGAAGTAGAGAATTGACCAGTCATTTGAAATATATGGCTAGGGATCGACACCTTCAAGTTTTGGAAGGAGACATGGTCGTGGAGATCAAAAATTTTGAAGTGAATAAAGGTTCAGCCGCTAAAAAATGGATGAAAAAATATCCAGCAGATTTTCATTTAGCGATAGGAGATGATTGGACAGATGAAGATACTTTTGGAGCGATGCCGGATTCTGCGATTACTATAAAGGTAGGAGTGCAGAATTCTAAAGCGAGATTTAATGTGGAATCTGTGGATGATGTAAGAACATTGTTATTGAAGTTGGTAGAGTAAATCCAAGGGCTTTTTTTTTATAAAAAAGAAGATGTAAATGTATTGTTATTTTTGTAATTCACTCGTCGTGGTTGGATGGTTTTTTCATGAGATGAGTATTTAGTATCTGTGAGCAGTTTCAGTCGAAATTCTGTCAACTATAGGTTGAGAACTTGAAGTCATATTTATTTATTCTCTAATTTCCGTTTTAATCTAAATAATTCCCCGATGCTTGCGTCGGGTGCTAAATAATTGTAAATATATAAATTGGTTTTACTAAAATGAAATTGTGGAAAATAGGTAGTTTCTTCTTTTTTTCATTGGAAAAAAAAGAAAGCAAAAAATCCTAGACGAAAAACATGCTTTTCACAAGGCAAGCTCCCGCACCCTCATTTTTTATTTGCAATCGCTCTTTGATTTACCGAATCAATCAGCGCAGGACCCCAACTCGTTATTGAATTCGGTATAATATTCTAACTCCTTTAAAAAAGCTTTTTCCTTTTCTTTGAACATTGCATTGACTGATCGCCAAGCCTCTTGTACCCGTTCAATTTCTTGTCTTGTCTTAGTCTGTGGATCGGTAGCTAAATGATGTAATATATTTAGTCATGGCTTCTATATCATCATCAGTAGGGTAGGGAATTTTTTTGATGATTTCATTATCATCGACAAAGTTTTCTTGTTCAGAAACACTTAATAATTTATCTAATTTGGATTGATAGCGTCCGTTAGTTCTTCTTAGCTTCACGACATAAGTTCATGTTCACAATTATTCATAGTTATTTTGGATTCTTTTTTCATCATATTTCATAAAAAATCCTCGATGTAACACAGGCTATATCTACGTTTTTTTATTTTATCTGATAAAAAAAT
>Ga0114956_1003920_pt1 | contig 11431 bp, 15 predicted proteins | sample MaitaG_FD_87304 | JGI IMG/M metagenome (GOLD analysis project Ga0114956, IMG submission 87304) | Marine algal microbial communities from Maine, USA - Maine_Asex2 metaG | ecosystem: Host-associated > Algae > Red algae > Unclassified | place: Maine, USA | collected 2015-01-05 | reverse complement strand
GCCAGCAGTAACGACTAAATAATAGGGCCCCAGTAAGTGTACAGCCCTTGTAAAAGATTCAAATTCGTAGGAGTAAGAATTCTGATCGCAGACAGATATGTAGAAACCCTGAAAAACTACCAAATAAAACTACTAGAAAACTACCACATTTGTGATATGTAAATTTGAATTAGCTTGAGTGTTGATTAGGTGGTTTGTTCCAAGTAAGCGTGCCACTCATTTTCACGTTTTTCGGGATTTTAGGTTCACGTTTTTCGGGATTTTAGGTTCACGTTTTTCGGGATTTAATCCTCACGAATTGCAGCTATTAAGATTTTCTTGATGTAGTGTGTGGTTGTGGATTAAACCGTTCAAGGTATCAACATATGGTTCAACATTCGAAGCACTAGGTGAACGAAAAGCGCCAGCGAAGGAACTATCACCTTTAAGAACTCTCGGTTTAGATGTAGCCGAAGGCAACCCAGTAGCAGCTAACCCGTCACTAGTTGTTTCAACACCAACACCATAAAAATGTAAGGAGCTAGTATTCCCGCCAGTCAGAACATCTCGAACCTCAACTGCTACTATCACCTCGACATAGCCAGGAGATAAAACATCAGTGCCAACAGTCCTGGCAGTCACCACGTCTAAACCACTAGCAGATGTGACAAATTGGTTTGTTTCTTGAGGGTAGAACCAAGAAATGTCACCGCCTATAAGCCAAGTAGTTATATAAAGCTCAGCGAAACCAGTTACACCGGAGCGATCAGTAAACGAGTCTTCAGTAACAACTGTTTGAACAGGTTCGTCGTTAAAACTCATGGTAATAGAAACCATTGAAGCGACTAGCAGGCCTATTAAGCCAACCCACAGAAGGACTCTGAATGTTAGTTCTCGGGCTGGTTCCCTAACAAATTTATTGTTTAGTGTGAATAGTTTTTTGATCATGTCATACCCCATAGAAGTTGACTCACCTAAATGAGGTAATAACCTTGAAAAAAATCTCGACAACTTTCACGAGCCTTTTTCAACGAGTAACGAATGCGGCTACGAGTCAGAGAAGACATCAGCAAAACTTCATTCATGCTGAACCCGTACGCCAAACACAAAACAGAGGCTGCAGCCCTATCAGCCGACTCACCCGAAACATCAGCCACAGTGCCAACCAATGAATCGAAACTTTCACTAGCTACTGCAGGCATTACCGATAACAGATCGGTGCTATCCGGCAGATTCAACAAATCTCTGTTACGTTCAAGCCTGTGTTTAACAAACAGCGGCGCTTAGCGTTACGACGGACATTAGCTGAACACCACTTCGCCTGCTTCCAAGACTTTGACAGCTCAACAACAAAAAACTCTGTTAAAGAGGACAACACATCCTCAACATTGCTAGACGTTGTTGACTGAAACGCCCAGCCAACAGAATCCAAAGTATGCAAACCAACCGATATGTCCAAAGCTAAAGAATTCTCAGAAGCCAAAAATGACAAGCCATCGAAAAGGTCAGGTCTCTCAGAACAACGGACCTCACCATCAGCCACACCTGAAACGAACTTAACAACGTTACTAACATCAACAAGCGTTTTAAAGGCATTTTTTTGATTCCAGCTATCCAACTCCTCGGCTAGCTCTTGGAGCCAGACACGAGATCGAACCTTTCGACTCCAATCCTGCTGCAAACTAGCAACTAATCCAATTCCATATGAACTTCTCATACAAAGTCACCTCCGTACGAGAAAGAATCAACTACCTATGTCCTAAAAAGGGTCCTAGGATCGTAGGATCTTTAGTCCTTTTCTAGATAGCCTGAAAGTATGAAGCGGGCGCTCGTTTTGATCTTATTACTATGTGTTGTTGGCTTGATTGGTTTTCTCGGTTTTAGATACATATCCGACTGCAATGGTGATGCCATCTGTGAATCAAAAGTGGAAACAGAAGAAGTGCTAAAAACGTTCGAAGGCGATGAAGATTCTCAATCCGTATACACATATTTTGATACGTATAAGGGTGAAGCGACTGGTATGCAGGCGCGGATTACTTTCTTAGAATGGGGAAATAAGAATGTTGAAGAAATGGATTCATTGTTAACAAATTGGCCTGAAGAAACCCGACAAGATTTCTTTTAGTTATTAGAATTCCATGCCAAAGATTCGAGTATTGAAACCAGATTTGAAATCCCAACAAACTAACCCGTTTACCAACTTTACACTTCTCGGCAATAGCTAGCTTTACCTGCTAATTTCTAGCTTTGTCTCTGAGTCTGATGCGGCTAGAACTTGAAGCATGTCTTCCATGCTGATTGCTATGCATCCTTTAGTTGGCGGGTAGCCTGGTTCTGCTATGTGAAAGAAGATAGCGCTTCCTAGACCTGAAACTATTGGGTCGTCGTTAAATCCAAGTTTCACAATTATGTCGTATGTATGATTCTGTCTCCAAAGCTCTTCATGACTAGCATCATAAGGCAGCTTCACATGCTGGTTGTACATAGAATCATCAGAGTCATCACACCAGCCATCATCAGGCTGCAGCTCGATTACTTCTAAACCTGTCTCAGGTCGTTCTAACCTATCCGGCCTGTAGTAAACATGACGTAAGGGCCAAACACCAATGGGAGAACCGCCATCGCTCTCCTTCTTATCATCTAGTTCAATCATCCCTGATTCACCAAAAGCACACCGAGTTGAAATATCTCCACCATTAAAACTACTATCTGGGGTAACACGAAAAATATTGACCATGTCATTCATCCTAGGACTATCTGTTCTTCGAACGGTCTCCGCCCGTCAACTACCAAATCAGAGTTTTCTTTATTCCTGTTTTCTTCAAAGTGGACCATTTCTTTCTCTATCCATTTCCGCCAAATTGTCTTTAGTTCCTTTTCCGATTTATCGACTGTCTGCAAATCTCTAGCCACCCCACGTTTAAGACAAACATCCACTGGAGTGTCAACAAATATTGAGAAACCTACATATGGCCTTAACTGTTCCCTATATGATCCAACACCTTCCAAGATCATAATCGGAGTGACAGGCTGATCAATAACCGGCTCAGGTCTATGATTATCCCAGAACTGGTAAGGCGTATAGGTCAACGAACTGCTACCTCTGGAGATAGGTTCGAAAACCGTCTTGATTATGCTCTCAGCTAAATCTGTTGATTGAATATAACTAGCAAAATCATCAACATGAACAACCTCAGCTCCAAGAACCTCTGAGAGTTTAGAAGCAAACGTGGTTTTGCCTGAACCACCATGACCATCAACAGCAACAAACAACGTACCGTCGACCTTGATTAGATCCTGATTTAATGCCTGCTCAATATTGAATATGTCCACAAACTTCGAGAATACATCAATCTCGACAAATCAACTTCGAATTAATGTCCTAGGACATGCTGCGACTATTTCATAACGGGTTAGCTATATCCATTGATCTTGCTCAGCTGTAAGATCTGATTCAGCACCGCCAGTATTGACCACACCCTTGGGCTCAATAAGCATAATATTGCATACTTCTTTAGCGTATGGTTTGTGTTCAACACCTTTAGGAATCACGTACATCTCACCTGTGTTAAGATCCACTTTTCCGTCCCTGAACTCGATACTCATAGAACCGTCGATAACGATAAAGGCCTCATCGGTATCTTGATGATCGTGCCAGACAAACTCGCCTTCTATCTTGGCAAGTTTAAACTGATAATCATTCAGCTCAGCCACAACCCTGGGAGACCACAAATCATCAAACTTAGAAAACTTCTCAATAAAATTAACCGCATCCATCCGACCATTCTAACACCGCCACAAAAGCAATATCCCTCAGCTGACGACTTAGAAGCCTTCAATAAGTTTAATAACGTTGTTTGTTGGCCTCACATCCCCGAATATTCTGAAAAACGTCGATAAAGAAGCTTCATGCAAGCCGTACGAATGACCTAGCAAAGCATCCGAAACCATTGTGGTTTTGTAACCTAGTTCGCAGGCGTCTCTAGCAGATGACTCACAACAAACATTCGTTACCAAACCAGCAATAAGCAGAAATTCTATGTTTTTAACTTTGAGCTGCTCATGTAAATCACATTTTCCTGGGAAAAAAGCGCTAGCCCCTCTTTTGACTGAACGCAAATCAGAGCTTTCAACTTTAAGCCTCTCATCTAAAACGGTACCGACACCACCAGAAGTTGTTTCTCGAATATATTGATCCGCTCTTTGTCTACCAATTTTCGCTTCAAGATTATCTTCAGTAGTAACTTCAGAAGTAACATATGCAACAGTTCCGCCTAGACCCTTCAAGGTTTCTGCCAGCAAGTTAACATTTTCTATTGGAGTCTCTGTTGCTGAATATTCCCTGGCACATGAACCGGAATCGAAATCCACAACCACAAGAGCAGACTTTACAGGATCAATTGAATCAAACATATGAAGCTTGCCACGCCTGCCGAAAATCTTATCTACAAGAAGCTGAGGAATCTCACTACTAGGATGAACCACCATTAAAACACTCTAACCAGAACCCACAAAATAAATCCTAGGACATTCCAAAGTTTGATCCTAGGACTTCCATGTTTAAGCTAATTCGTACTGATTTATGTAGAGTAAGCATGATGGGATGGAAATTTGAGGTAGAGGCAGTCCAGAAAATCTCCGGCAGAGAAATGATTGTGGGCCATCTGATTGATCCTAGCCAAGTTCTGGAAGTCGGTGACCGGTTTAGATCTTCATCAGAAGTCGGTGAAATTCTCGGTTTAGAACTTGTTAACTATGAATCTAAAAGAGTACCGAAAAGCCAAGTCATTGCTTTTGTTACGAACATTAATAGTATTCAAGAAAACGAAATCCTAACTCAGATACATGACTCCACTACGTCGGGTGCTTAACGATTAAGTTCAGGTACAAAGCGGTTCCGAAAGAGGGCGTCATACGGTTCCGATACATAGGCCGAAGTGGTTCCGATAAGGTTCCTATCCTCCTGAATTATTCAGCTACTTTTAGCGGCCTGAGAGCGGTTTAGGATCTTACTATTTATATTCATTTATATTTCATATAAATACCACAGATACTCAAGTTTTACCTGTCCTGTTTTTGCGTTTTTGGTATTGCTGTCTAGCGTGTTCTAGTTCTGCTTTATAACACTTTGGGCAAAACGTTTTTAGTTCTGCCGCTGTACATTCATCATTTCTTACATGCCGTTTAGCTGCCGCTCTTGTTCCGCATGGCGCTAACTGTTTGGGTGGTGCTTCACCTTTTTGTCTGGCTCGGTGGAGTTTTACCCTCTCCGTACTCGGTTGATTTTTTTGCTTTGACATATCTGTTTTGATGATACAACATTACCAAAGTATTGCAACATTGGGGTAGACACTATTGAAACAATGGGGTAGAATATTTGCAACTTAGACATGAAAGGAACTGATTGTTGTGATCGATTTAGAGAGCAAGATTGACTCAGTGCAAGTTGGTGATGTATTCACTTATTCTTGGGGGTATGACCAAACCAATATAGATTTTTATGCAGTCGTTGGGGTTTCAGCTTCGGGTAAGACTTTGAAGGTTCAAAAGTGTGAAGGGTTTGTTTTATCTGATAATGGTTTTAACAAAATCGTTTCACCTGATCCGTCAAGACCTTGGACTCGGGAGTTTAGGGATGAAGACGGCGAGAAAGTTATCGAAGTAGCTCCTGTGTTAACTAAACGTTTGCAGCGCTTTAAAGAAACAGATAAGAGTTTGAAAGACAATGCTTATATTCGAATGTCTTGCGGCTACGCCCGTTGGTCTACAGCACCCAGACGAGAATCTGGCGATTTAGCCCAACGCTAAATCTTTTGTTCGGAAAGTTTAAGATTTTTGTCCAAATCATGGCGTCCTACTTCTATGGGTACAGTCATGACAGATTACACACTTACAACAATGATAATTACAAGTTTGATGCCAGTAGCGATCTTTGGGTATAGAGCTCACAGAGTGAAACAGATCATAGAATCTCGGGTTGAACGAGTTCTTGTACCCCGTGAGGAGTTCAACCCTGACTTAGATGAGGTTGACCGTTGGGCTGGTCTTATCCAAGGTCTAACCAAGAATAGATGGTTCGATTGGCTGCGATATCCGAGGTTTGTTTGCGGGATACGCTTCGCTCACACTTCGACTAAGTCGGGCAAACCTATACTTAGAGTTTCGGTTCCTAAACATCTTGAAGGTTTATTTGAAAGAGCCCATTTCTATGGCCTAGAAATCTATTCACTAGACGAACTTAAAGAGGTCTGCGGCCTTCAAGAGTTTGATAGTGATTTCAATTGTGTCGTCAACCGTCAACTTAAACTAAGCAACAAGGACATTTGGACCGTAAACAGATCTACCAGCAATAAGGTTGCAGAATCGGCTACTTTGATGACTGCTTTATCGGCTGCTCAAGATGGTCAATCCGCTAAAGCAATCGTTGACATCTATCCCTTGTCAGCAAAGCAGATGCGAAAACACAAGCAGCAGGTTGTGCTTCACGGTACGGGTGAGCCTCTGAAACTTCAGAAGCTCACAAAAGTATTCAACTTTGTAGAGGATATTTTCTGCAACCTGTTTGGTTGGGAAAACGAAACCGCTGATGCCTATCCTCAAGCTCGTGGTGTAGAAGCCAAAGTAAATTATCAGAATGAAAGGTCGCTTGCTCGCACAGCAACAGATGATCGGTTCATGTTTTATGTGAACGTCAGACTGCAAACTCATAGCAATAACCAAAGCGTGGCCAAAACAAGAATGAATCTTCTTGAAGGAGCATTTCATAGCTTCAATAGTGTTTCTAATAACTGGAAAGTAAAATATGGCTCAACTTTCAGTGCTTTAGAAGACTTAAAGTATATGAAAAAGGTTTTCCAGAAAAGTCTTGATAATCATCGGATAACCTCAAAGAACGTTTCACCGACCCAAGCTATTGCTTCGCTCATTGTCCCTGCCACTAGACACTGCAAAACAAGTAGCCATCTAACCGTCGAAGACGTAGAAGCATATGATCTTGAACTCCCAGAATTCGACCACTCCCCAGAACTGCATCCGTTGGGTTGGACACAAGACAAACGCAACCAGTTCGTTGGAATGGCCTCTAATGAACTCGTCCACTCTCTAATCTGTGGCGGTTCGGGGTACGGAAAAACAAACCTTGGACTAACCCAAATGCTACACAACGCCCAGAACAACAAGTGCACAATTTTTTTAGATCCTCATGGTGACGCCACTAAGACGGCGATCGAATATTTAGCGGATAAACAAGACCAGATTGTTGAGCTTAGTTTTGAGTACAGAGATAGATATTTGGGTTGGAACCCTCTAGCAACTAAAGGGCTGAATAGGCAAGAGCGTGAGTATCGCTACATGAGCTTTATTAGTGGTTACTCTTCTGCTCAAAAATGGGGTGCAACTAATACAAGGGCGTCGACCTTACTGACGGTAGCGGTGAGAACACTAATAGACATTTCGGCCCAAGTGCCGCCTCACATAGCGCCGACCATGTTTCAAATTCCAGATGTATTAGAGAATCCAGTATTCAGAAAGAACCTGGTGCCGCATCTTAAGGATCAAGGCTTGCGTGAATTCTGGACCCATTCATACCCTAACTATGAGAAGACAGCTAGAGGGCCAGTCACGAACCCGATCAGAAGAATCACTGGCCTCTCATCATTAATGGGTGTACTCGGTCAATCTGATGGAGCTTATGATTTAGACGAAGCTATCAAAGGAAACAAGAATATTTTCCTTCGTGTAAACGGAACAGACGAATTCCAGGAAAGCATCATGATATGGGTCATGAGAGACATACTTCGAGCAGCCTTAGCTAGAACCTACACCCCCGAGCATCAACGCTCAATAGTGAACTTATATCTAGATGAAGTTCAATCATATGAATCTGTTCTCAAAGGAAACATCCAAATGATTTTGGAACAACTACGAAAGTTCGGTTTCAAAAGCCATTTCATGACCCAAAACCCAGCGATACTCTCCGATGGGACGCAACAAGCGTTGTTCACTAACGTTAACCTCATCGCTGCGACAAAGCTTGGAGAGGTTGGGGCAAAAGCCATCGCTAGGCAAATAGGTTTGAGTTATGAACAGTTCACGGCTATAGACCAATACCATTTCCACACGGTCGGAACTAAAAATGGTAGAACAACAAAGCCGATCATCATAAAAACTGAGAACCTTAAAAATGTAATCACGAAACCGACAGCCAAACCGAAGCAAGTTAGTTCTGCTCATCCGACGGCAGAGCAAGTTTTAGAGCACCAAGCCACTTTAAAAGACAGAATCATAGAACACTTGGAATCCAACACTAAACAAGAACCCGAAAACCATCGGTCTGAGACGCTCACATATAGTCAAGGAGCAAGCTAATGAGTCAGGCTATTGTTTTAAGTGAGAGAGATGAACAAGTTCTAGATGAGTTATACAAATGGAAGATTCTAACCTCACGACAAATTCACAAATTAATCAATCCGAGTTTGCATATTCGTAGCATAAGAAAACGTCTAGCGAGACTGACAAACCTAGGTTTGGTAGAAAAGTATCAACAAGCTTACAGCCAAGCTTATTGGTGGATCACACATAGCGGGGCAGAAGCGATCCATAAACCCATAAACAAAATTTCTAGCAGAGCTTTAACTGGAATGAAAAATGGCCACCATCTGCGAGTAACCGAAATCGGTCTACACCTGCACTTCACAGCTCAAAGCAACGGACATGTTTTAGATCAGTGGGAAACAGAACAACAACACAAATACGCCAACAAAAAACATTTCACGGCAGACGCTGTATTCACATACGACACACCAAACCAAACATTCATCAAAATTCTTGAATTAGACAGAGGAACTGAAGGGCTCCGAACTCTACGCAAAAAAATCCTCGCCTATCATGCTTGGACATTGCACCAACCAGAAGAAGGCATCTACTTATGGCAAACGCAATACCCAGGGCAACACCCACCACTCTTACTGTTTATATTCGACTGTCCAAACCCGAAACAAAGAATCAAGAAACTAGCGCAATGGACACAACACGATAACATCTGGAAAAATCTAGATGTTACAGCTGTCTCTCTTCAAGATTTCAAAACAGACTGTTTGAACAAACTAGTCGGATATCGACTACCAACTCTGCAGCCAACATCAGTTGTTCCTGTAGACAATATGATGAAAGGAAAAGCGGCCTAAAAATTATAAAGCCTCCCGAAGGAGGCTTGTTACGATCTTTACCCGAAGGTTAGACCCTAGACCTCGGCTACGTTCAACCAAGGTTGAAGAGGCAGACCCGAAGTTCTCATTAACATTATACGGCATGAAAGGAGAAAAGTGAAGGAAAAACCCAGTCAAAAGCAACAATTTATAAGACTTATAAGCCAACAACGCTTCCAACGCTATCTAGATGAAACAGATGGCGACTATCGGAAAGCACTTGATTTATACTCCTGGAACGCCCAGATAAGTGGTGCTTTCCTAACCCCAATCCACCATCTAGAAATTACTTTGAGAAACCACATAAACGAAGCCTTAGCAGCCAAATATAAGACAGCGTCATGGTTTATCAATAACCCTGACCTTCTCGCTTCGACCATTAAGCAAGCTCGGAAAGTCGAAAGGAACCTGAAACGAGGCAAGAACCGAAAAAAGAAGATCGAACCCGAAAAGGTGGTAGCAGAACTGCCCTTCGGATACTGGACAAAGCTCTTATCTAAAAGATACGAACACACCCTATGGATACCAGCCATCTCAAAAAACCTACCGCCTAATACAGACAGAGCAACGACAATAAGGCGGCTAGACAACCTAAACAAATTCAGAAACAGAATCGCCCACCACGAACCGATCTACCAACTCAACCTCAAAAACAGGTACGGCCAAATCCTAGGCCTCATCCAAACCATCAACCCACAATTCGCCAAATGGGTTCACCAAAACAACCAAGTGAATGAGTTACTGAAAGTAAAATCAACTTAAGAACCGGGTGATTATGATGTTGCTAGGTTGCAGTACACGTTTGAGAAGTTTTGGTTTTTCAAATCGTCTTCATGAATAATGAACTCTAGCATTCCAGCATCCCACCAGCAAAACCCTGTTTCAGTTGAAGAGCCTAATTTAAGTAGAACTTTCCATTTTTCGATTTCCGACAAATGTTCATCTTTATTTGCATGCCATTGATCTATGAGGGCCTGCTTCTCTGGCGAGGCATTTTTATATTTCTCGTCACCTGGCTTAAGGTAGTATCCATATTGCAAATCTTCCATACCATTTGCATAAAAATATGCGTCCCTGCGTGGATCTCCATTCCATTCTTCATGCCACCCCAGAAGATGAAACTCAGATTGTGTGTCGTATAACAACTCAACCTCTGAGTCTGGTAACTCTATGTCTGGTAAATTATCGGTTGGAATACTAAACGACGCTTCAAAACCTACCTGGCAAACTGGGAAAGGTGACTCATCGAGGACTGAAGTCGAGTCTGATGGATAAGACCTCCGATTTAACACACTACCTTCAGGGATATAAGTAATAGTGTTTCCAACGTTATTTGCAGGTTCGTCGTTATCCAAAAAAATTATCAGCCATCCGCTATCAGGTAAATCAGATTTGAATAGAATCTCTGATAGATTTATTTGACACAAAAATGTTTGAACACTACCTTGAATTTGACTGAGCGGCCAATCCAAACCTAAGGGTAAGTCTGGTTCACCACCCAACCTAGAAGCGCCTACGTCTAATGAACTGCCACGCAGGATATTAACTAAATCTATTTTCGGTAAAGCTGTTTTCTTAACGTGGTTTTCTAAATTAGGCAGATCATTGCCTGATTTAGAAAGCCAATTATTAACAGCTGCTTTACTTGCATCAACTAACGAATCCATCTGCAAATTATACCACCCTAAAATCTTTAAGACTATATTTCTCTCGGCAGGTTGTTGTCTTTGTGCCATTTGAGATGTGAGGTAGCAGCTCGGCGTGCTGCGTCGTGGTCATCGCCTATACCTCTAGCGTTTGCGATTTCTCTCCAGGTGTGTCCCGCTTGTTTAGCTTTTGTACTTGCTTCATGAATTTCCTTTGTTGGCCTGTCAGCTCCTTCAAGCCATGCAATTTTTTCAAGTAAACTAAGGATACCAGCTAATTCCACCTTTGCGTTTCTTCTTAGCTATCCCAGCCATTAGATGCTCCACGTTGTCTTATGGAAAACGCTAGCAAATCCGCTAGCAAAACGCTAGCAAGAAAGTGTGAAGCACCGTTACAGTGAGTTAAAGTTGGCCTCCAAAACCCGCTAAAACAGTGACGTTTAGTAACGGTGCGTAAGTGTCCAAAACCTAAACGCGGAGAGAGGGGGATTCGAACCCCCGGTAGATTTGCACCTACAACAGTTTTCAAGACTGACGCAATCGTCCGCTCTGCCATCTCTCCGTAGACGAGAATAGCCTGAAAATTGGGTTCTGACT
>Ga0114956_1003917_pt1 | contig 11437 bp, 9 predicted proteins | sample MaitaG_FD_87304 | JGI IMG/M metagenome (GOLD analysis project Ga0114956, IMG submission 87304) | Marine algal microbial communities from Maine, USA - Maine_Asex2 metaG | ecosystem: Host-associated > Algae > Red algae > Unclassified | place: Maine, USA | collected 2015-01-05 | reverse complement strand
TTCTTATCTGAATTGGATCGTCATTGATGAAATACTCATAACTAAGATACCGAGAATCTTTAGAAAGATACTGATCCGAAATATAGTCTAGGATTGTTATTGAGCTTAGTTCAGTTTCTGGGACAGGAATATCCACTCCATTCCAGGGATGATTCGACCTTGATGTGATTTTCTTCGAAGCATTTACTGTAGTTTTTGAATAAGAATCATCAGCATAAAATTGACCATCAACAAGGTCATACCTGAATCCAATACGGTTCATTTCTGTGAAGTCCTCATTATAAAAATAGTGACTTTTGCCTGCAATATAAAGCTCATTATTGTTATCTGGATGTGGACGACGAACATAAGCACTATCCAGTTGGTATTTTCCTCTGAATCTTAGCTGAAGGTCGTCGTATGTCTGATTGTAATCTATGAGATCATCGTACAATTGCTTGCCATTTGGTACAAGAATAGTATCACTGGCCACATCAAAATCGTTAGGAACCACAGATGATGAAATCTGAGTCTTGCCTTCCAGGAAGACGAAAAGTAGAGAAGCAATAATTACAATCTTATAATTCTTCATAAGAATTTAACGTTCTGGTTTAATGATATCTTTGATATTGTCATCCATTAAAGATATCACCTTTATTATGAAAGGTAAATAGAAATGATAAATCCCCAATTCCTCGCTAGTTGCCTATACACTAGGTAATTATAATAAGGAAGGCGTTGTCTAAGAATGTACTTCAAACGAAATAACAATCACCACTACATCATTCCCTAATCCTCAAGTACGACAAACTCCACCCGCCTGTTCCTATCTCTACCTTCCTTGGTATCATTGGATGAAACGGGATTGGTCTCTCCATAGCCTTTCCATTCCATTCTTGTCTCGTCCAAGCCTTCTTTAATAAGCAGGTCGTAGATAACTCTGGCTCGGCTGTGGGAGAGGTCTAGATTGGCTTGTGGGTTTCCGATGGAATCAGTGTGGCCAGCTATTCTGATGCGGAGGTTTTTATTCTCATTGAGATAGGTGACCAGTGATTTCAATTCCTGAAGAGAAGTTCTGGAAGTAAGGGTGGTGTTGCCCGATTGGAAGTTGAGATTGGAGAAGGGGATGGTCAGTCCTGCTATGGGTGTGGTAGAATTTGAGATCAGATCATTGACAGAGATATTTTTGACTAAGACATCATCGATGAGGTAATAACCTCTCATAAATTCTAATTCCGAATTTACTTTACCAAACTGGCCAAGATATAGATAGCTATAGTCTTGTTCCGCTTTGAAGAAGGCAGAAACTTTGGACCATTGAGTGGCAGTGATTACCAGGCTGTCCTCTGAAATTACTTGGGGTGTGAGTTCCATGGGTTCTTGGTCATCCTTATAAAATATGCGCTCTCTGGCGAAGTGTATCCCAAATTTAGGATTGAGCACTCGATCCTTATTCATAGAAGCTGCGACATGGTTTGTCCTGCGTATCCAGAACTCCACATAATAAGTCGTGCCCTTCTGAAGCTTCTCTAGTAAGCGGACACCTGCGTATTCTGCGTAGTAAGTGGTTTCCTTCAATATAACATCTCCAAATCCTTGATACTCGGTTGTCGACGATAAATTAACCAGACCCAGAGTTGCTATACCCTGGTGAGGCGCTGGCGTCTCAAAGGCCTCCACCTTGAAGGCTGGCCCGACTATGTCAGGTGTACCTGTCGTGGGGCTGAACCAATACTCCACGTTGCTGTCAAAAGTCTCCGCTTCTTCCTGGAAAGCATCTGCAGTTCCATTATATAATTCAAAGCCAGAATTAGGTACCAGGTTTTGACTGTTGAGTTTTGAAAATTGGGCAAGTAGAATTAGAAATAAACTCACTCTCATATTCTTATAAGTTGTTCTAAGCAACTTCTTTGGAAATATTTAGTACTATCCAATATTATGACGACTCTCATTTACTTAGTCAGATGATATGAAAGCCATACCTAAGATAGCAATTCGCCCTCAAATACCAAAGAGTAGTGTAAAGCGATAGAACTGGTTGATTCTCGATTCCTCTAATCTTCAGCACAATTTTTGCATACCTATATAGCAAGTACCCGCAACCCGTGCCCAGCAAATACGTACATACCGAAGTAGCAGGCAGAAAACTCAAACTGAGTAATCTGGACAAGCTCATCTACCCGGAGGTGGGTGTGCCCAAGGCTGAGGTTATTCAATATTACCTCGGCATCGCCCCCCACTTACTCAAGTACATCCAAGGCCGCCCACTTACTCTCATAAGATACCCTGATGGGGTAGGCAAGACACAATTCTATGCCAAGTCCAAGCCCAGCTGGACTCCTGACTGGATAGATAGTCATGGCCTGGCACATACAGAGGAGACAATAGAATATCTCGTCGCTCAAGATATTCCGACCGTAGCCTGGCTGGCCAATCTGGCTGCCCTGGAACTCCATCCCATGCAATGGACCGCTGATAATCCTGCACATCCAGACCACTTCATATTTGACCTCGATCCACCGGAGAATGGCGACTTTGATACCGTCAAAGAAATTGCCTTGAATCTCAAAGACTTCTTGGAGAATCAAGGTTATAATACCTATGTCAAAACTTCAGGGAGTAAAGGCTTGCACATCTATGTGCCCATCCTTAAAAATTATGGACACGAGGAGATGGTGGATGCCGTAAAGACCTTGGCCAAACTCTTTGTCAAGCAGAACAGTGCCACTTGTACCTTGGCCATGAACAAACAGAAACGGGGCAGTAAAACACTGATAGACATCTTCAGAAACCATATGGCACATACGACTGTGGCGCCTTATAGTTTACGTGGAAAAACAGGTGCCCCTATTTCCTTCCCCATCACCTGGGATCATGTCAAAGTGCTCAAAAGCTCCAAGGACATCCACATCAGAAATTTCCAAGCCTTACTGGATCAGCAAGGGGATGTCTGGGAAGATTTCTACGAGAAGGCAACAGCCTTGCATGGCGTGGAAGGATCGGCACCTACAGTAACCCCAGAGATAGAGGCCAAGCTTAAGACTTACATTTCCAAGAGGGATATGGATGCCACCCCGGAGCCGGGTCTAGTGCCTATGAAGAGCGCTGGCAATCAGTTTTGTATTCAGTTGCATGATGCTCAGAATCTGCATTATGATTTGCGACTGGAGAAAGATGGTGTATTACTCAGCTGGGCCATACCCAAAGGCCTTCCACATAAGACTGGCGTCAAGCGAATGGCCATCCAGACAGAGGCACACCCGATGAAGTACTTGACCTTTGAAGGTGTCATCCCCAAGGGACAGTACGGAGCCGGTAACATGTGGGTCTGGACCTCAGGCACTTTCCAGTGGATAGACCAAAGCGAAAAGAAATATACGTTCACCTTAAAGGGTCCAGGTTTCAATCGGACGTATCATATGTTCAGAACCAAAGATTCACAATGGCTGATAGAATTATATAAAGAACACAATGACAAAAAGATAAGCTTACCACTTAAACCCATGTTGGCTGGTGTCAGTAAAACAATTCCGACTGGTGCCAAATACATTTATGAAATCAAGTGGGATGGTATAAGAACCATTATTCATCTCAGTGCGGAGCAAGTAACTATTTATTCCAGAAGTGGTCGAGATATCACCAAGCAATTTCCAGAGTTGCAGGATAGAAAACACTTTGAAGTTGAGAATGGAATTTTTGATGGAGAGATCGTTGCTTTGGATGATCAAGGCCGGCCCATGTTCAGCAATGTGATTTCCAGGATGCATACGCAGGGAAGTGCCTCTATAGATCTTGTCATGAAGCGACATCCAGTGGTCTGCTATCTGTATGATTGCTTATCCATAGATGGTAAAGTCATTACAGAAGAACCTTTGCATAGAAGACAAGCTTGGCTCAAAGCTGGCATCAAGAAGGGTAAGCCTTATAAGTTGAGCGAGGCTATCAAGGATGGAAAAGGGCTATTCGCAGCGACCAAGCAAATGGAAATGGAAGGCATCATGGCCAAGGATAAAAATGCTTCCTATCACGTGGGTCAGCGGAGTGACGTATGGTTGAAAGTCAAACATCGTACGACTGAGCAGTGCTTCATAGCGGGCTATACCAAAGGCGATGGGGACAGATCAGCCCTTTTTGGGGCTTTACATCTGTTAAAGTCTGCTGAAAACGGCGATTTAACCTATATGGGAAAAGTCGGCACTGGATTTGATGCAGAAAAGATGCGATTATTGTTGGATAAGTTCCAAGGTCTGATTGTCGAGAAGAAACCATTCATGGAAAAAACTGATGACGATAGGACTTCAGTATGGATGAAACCGGAGTTGATTTGCGAGGTACAGTATGCTTCATTAGCCTCCTCAGGTGTCTATCGTGAACCCGTATTCCAGAGACTAGTCGAAGGAGAATTGTAGAACTATACCGAATTGCGCCATAGGTGCAATTCAGTTTTTATAATTTAATATTTTGTGGAGACATAATTTTCTATTTTCAATTAATTATTTGCCTCACCAGCGGGCTTTCATTTTATTCTCATTACAAAAACGAAACGAAAAATCAAGATTATATGCATTTCTTAACGGCTCCAAGAACTGAAATTATTAAACGAGCGCAAAATTGTTCCATGCTTCGCATTAGAACTGCAAACTTGCCATTTTTTTTTAAAGGATTGTAACTCCTTTCCACCTATAATGCATAAGGTCGGAAAACAGTTTCAAAACAAAAATATTAAATCTTAGTGCTTTCTAAAATGCGCTATTTATAAATAGAAATATTATGAGATCAATATGGAAAGGTCATATCAGATTTTCATTGGTGACGATACCGATACAGATATTCAGTGCTGTCAATGCCAAGGAAACCATCAAGTTCAAGCAACTCCATAAAGAAGACAATGGCCCCATAGGTTATTCCAAGGTGTGCAAGACTTGTGACAAGGAAGTACCTTACGGCGACATCGTCAAAGGTTATGAGTACGAACCGGACCAGTTTGTAATCATGGAGAAAGAGGATTTCAATAAGATCAAAATCAAGAGCTCCAAGGCGATAGACATAGAAGCCTTTGTAGATATAGAAGAGGTGCATCCGACAAGATTTGAGTCGGTATATTTCGTCGGGCCTAGTGGAGAGGTGGCTGCCAAGACCTTTAATCTATTTACGACGACTTTGAAAAATTCTGGTAAGGCTGGCGTGGGTAAGATAAGTCTAAGAGATAAGGAAGATGTCATCTTACTGACGGAACATAAAGGCGGTCTGCTCATGTATAAGTTGCGATATCCAGAGGAGCTCAGAAAAATGTCTAACGTGCCTGATATCGTAGAAACTGAAATAGATGATGCACAACTCAATCTGGCAGAGACGCTAGTGACTTCTTTGACGAAGAAATTTGAAGACATCGTATTCGAAGATAAATACAAGAATGCTCTGAAAGAATTAGTTCAGTCCAAAGTGGATGGTAAACAAGTCGTCTCCATAGGGGAAGAAGAATCTGATACACCAGTGGTGGATATCATGGCTGCATTGAAAAAGAGTATAGAAGCAGCTAAAGTCAAGACTGGATAGTAAAAGGATGGACAAGCAATTGCCCGCCCATCCTTCAATATGCGAGATCAGTATTTGCCATAAGGCTAGTTCTGATGGAAACCATCTGACCTGTGCAATTAAGGTCAGACAACCAACTAAATCTATGATTCTTTATTTCTGAAAAGAATAGGAATCGTATAAGTCTGGTTTATTTGCAATGAATGATTAATTAATTTTTTATAATTAAACTTGGCCTTGATAATTGAATCAAAGTCATTGTCATTAGTAGATAATACTAAGAGTTCTCCTCTCGCATTTATCATGATATCGACGAGCACCTTTCTTTCTTCGTTTATGTGTGATATATCAATTTGTTCTAGAAATTCTAGTAGTTGTAAAGAAATGGAAATAGGATCTCCATCGGATGGTGCATGCTTGGAATTACCATAAGTAGCTGGGGCCATCGCTAAGAAAATTATCAGCATGGAGTAAAGAGCGAGAAATGATCTTTTTAAGTTCATCGTAATTAAAATTTTTAGGTTAGGAAAATGAATGTATTCTTTAAACGAATAAGCGCTTCTCGAGTTATATGCTTCAGATTAACCGCAGGGTATAATCGTCTGATGCAAAGATATCTTCTACAATCAAGTCACCTTTATAACGCAATGCGAACGAAATGTTAAGCGTACTCTCATGGAATATCAGACAAGGAGGCGGTACTCGAATATCCAAATTGCTCAATGTTCTTGCGGACTATAGAGCTGAAATCGTCATCTTATCAGAGTTCAAAAACAACGAGTCAGGTGTTAACATCCGGACAGGATTGTTGAGAGCAGGATATCGTTTTCAGAATGTCTCCAATGCTCAGTCCAGGGACAATAGTGCCGCCATCTTCTCCAAGTTGCCTTGTGACCAATTATTATTTTCGGATGCAGATCCGGTGTATAGCCATAATGTCGTAGCATCAAAATATGAAGCCTTCACGGTAATGGGTATGTATTTACCTCACAAGAAGAAGCACATACTCTTTGATTTCCTACTGGAGTATACCTTGAAATCCCAGCCAGCCATACTTGCCGGAGATTTTAATTCTGGGATAAATGGGATAGATCAGGCTGGAAAATCCTTTTGGTATGATGACAAATTGAAAGCGCTCAATAAACAAGGTTATAAGGATGCTTTCAGGCATGTACATGGAAGCGTAAAGGAGTACTCTTGGTATTCTCACCAAGGCAATGGATATCGTTATGATCACACTTATGTGCATGAAAGCTTATTGCCCATCGTTACAGATTGCTTTTACCTCCACAAGTGGCGTGAAAATGGCTTATCTGACCACAGCCCGATGGTCTTAAGACTGGGCTAGGACGATATTCTACAGAAATTTCATACTCGCTGTATAGTTGATTTGACTTAATATGCTGATATTGTAGGTGGTTGTACTTGATACATTATAAATCACCTATTATGCTGTTTAGAACCTTGACTTCCATACTTTTTGTATTAGTTACCCTGACACTGGCTGCTCAGAGCAATACGTCCAAAAAAGTGATCGTAGAACACTATAGAGCGATCAGTATAGAGAATCCAGAATTTGATGCAGAAGCTTATTTGGCATATTTCAAGTTTGAGATGGGTCTGAGCGATAGGGATGAATGGGTCTTGGATTCCAGTGCTGAAGGAAGGAATAATCATACACATCACCACTACCAGCAGCTATACAGTGGGCTGCCTGTCCACGGCAGTCGTTATGCCTTGCACATGCGAGGAGGAAAGGTGGTTTCAGCTAACGGTACTTTTCTTCCCAGAATAAAATTAGATGTTAACCCTACGCTATCCTTAGAGGAGGTCTGGAACTTGGTCAAAGCTGATATGGGCTCTCCCATATATGACCTGACTGGAAATGCTAAGACTTCGCCTTTACTACCTCAGAAATCGGAAGCGCCAGAATTAGTAATCATAGATAAGAAGATGCCGTCTTTTTCTGGCCGGTATGCCTTAGTGTATAAACTAGATGCGCATAGTAAGACGAACTTGGATTCAAGAAGATATTTTGTAGATGCTCACGGGGGTAATATTTTAAAGTGGGTTCCTCTCCAGGAAAGGCAAGGAGTACCTGCAAAATGTGAAACCTTGTATTTTGGTCAGCAGACAATGACTGTGGATTCTGTTGCTGCTAATACTTTTGTCCTGAATGATCCGACCAGGGGAATGGATGGCATCACCGTTACAGATGCCGATGATAATATTTTTGAAAGTTCTGATAATGTTTTTGATGCTGGTGATGAAGGATTTGAGAAAGGCGCTATGGATGCATTGTATTGTACAGCCGCCTATTATGATGTGCTAGAAGAACACTTTGATTGGAAAGGATTGGATAACGAGGATGGTTCTTTTGAGATAGGGGTAAATGCCTTTGGACAGGAAGATTACATCAATGCTTTTTGGAATGGTAATAAAGTATGGATCGGAAACGGAGATTGTAATCACGGACCTCTTACAACCTTGACCGTCATAGGGCATGAATTTGCTCATGGTATCATAGATAATACTTCAGACTTGATCTATAGTTCTGAGTCAGGTGCGATAAACGAGAGCATAGCGGATGTGATGGGCAAGATGTTGGAGTATCAAGTGAACCCTGATGATTTTACCTGGGGAGTGGGTGCTGTGTTTGGTCCAGAAGAGTTGGATCCTTTCAGGCTTATGGATGAGCCGCTGACCAAAGGGCATCCAGCTTACTATAAAGGAGTGGCATGGATAGACGATAACGACGTTCATATCAATAGTTCCATAGGCAACCTCTGGTATGTCTTGTTATCACAAGGTGGGTCTGGCACTATGGAAAATGGGGAAGACTACATGGTCAGTGCTGAGGGGCATTTGTCTGCTGCTCAATTTATTTTCCATATAAACCGCCATTATCTGGGAGAGAGTTCTGGATATAATGATTATTATGAAGCATCCCTGCTTGCGGCAGAAGAATTATATCCTGGCGATCAAGATTTTGTCGATAATGTAATGGCAGCATGGGCAGCAGTAGGTCTACCCAATAGACCAGATGTACTAGGAGATTATTTGGATCTAGCGGTGGAAACACAAAGTCTCTATCAGTTGTGTGGTTATGGAAGTTATCTGTCTGCCTACGTGGATGTGGAGAATGTGGGTAGTCTCGATTATGAGTCAGGGATGAGTGGAAGATTAGTTATAAGAGATGGTGATTCCGAAGTATTGCGAGAATTGACATTGTCAGATGATCTCAAGGTGGATGAGGTTGTGAGAGTAGAGTTGGATTCCATATTGGAGATAACTGGAAATTTTGCCAGAATGACGGTGGAGTTGGAATTAGATGACGATATAATATTAGATAATAATGATGATCGGACCTTTGTGCTAACTCGTGAATTTGCTGCTGATAATTTATCAGTAAGTATGATATTTGCTGAGCATGTCTGTTTTTCTGAAGAGCAAGAGGTTTCAATACTCATCAGGAATGAAAGTTGTGAGACTGTATTTAAAGGGACAGAAATGGAGGTCCTGATTGTAAATGATGCAGGAGATATAGTATTGGAAGAAGATTATGTGCTGGAAAGAAACCTGAGTCGATCAGCTGCGGTGGATCTTGACCGTACTATATTAATACCCAGAAAGATATCTGATAACTTTGTAGTCAGTGTGGCAGTGAAAGGAATAACTGATCCAGATCTTTCTGATAATACGACTAGTTACCCAGTAAATGCTTTCAGGAAAGTCGATGTGAATTATGAAAACAGTTTTTCTATGGAGAATGATCTGGAGGACGATCTGTTACTCACCAGTACCTCACGGCCTTCAGAATTGTTAAGTGATTTCATGGGTGATTCTGCCTTCTATGTGACAGGTATAGACGGGAACAATGATGAGTTGCTATGTCCAGAGGCAAGAGATAATTTTACGGGCGCAGGCCTGAGTCCATTCGATAACATAAAGGCTGTAATGCGTTACTGTGCTGATCTCGCTGGAGAGATAACACCGAACGTACAGTTTGACCTGGTGCAATACCGGAATGCCAATAACTTATATCCGTCAGACGCATCCAGTTCCTTACTTGTGGAATGGATGAATCTGAATACTGGTGAGGAAGGAGAGCAAATAATAAGTGGCCAGCAGGAGGATTTGCTGGTAACCCATGATCTGCCTCTACCTGAAAATTTCAGAGGGCAATTGAAATTTAGTTTTGTTGCAATTAATGGCGGAGCTTCAGACGAAATGGATGGACTGTTTTTTGATAATATGAATTTTGGGAAATCAGTTTCTACAGAATCTCTGGAAAAGAATAAGTTAACCATCTATCCCAATCCAGCAGAAACTAAGCTTAATATACTTACAGATTCAGATATACAGCTTACACAAGTGATGGATATTCATGGACGTTTAGTGATGCAAGACGATGACACCGATTTAGATCTTGCTAGTCTTGAAGCTGGCACCTATATGCTACAGGTATCTCTGACAAATGGTACTCGCCTCAGTCAGCGTTTCATTAAGATATGATTATCTGAACTTCAAATGCCCTCATCTGGTGCTATATCCCCATGATTATAGCTATTGTATTCTTGTATGTCAAGCATGTCTACAATTATAAGAATCATTCAAAAAATTCACGATTCATTCTTCTTCTGTTAACTATAACAGGTAACTTGATGATACTGTGTGAAAAAGAAAACCCCAAAGAAATATTTTCCTTGGGGTATTTTCTATTGCTTGCTATAGAGGTATCCTACATGGCTTTTAAAGTCACTTTGATTCCTACCTGATCATTGATCGCCTTATCTTTGAGGTTGTCAAAGAAAGCAGCAGAGCCATACTTGACACCAAAATCAGTTCTGTTAATAGTAAAATCATTCGAAGTTACATTGACTCCAGTCTGACTGACTCCTATCGTTGCAGGAAAGCTGACAGACTTAGTCACGTCCTTTATTTTCAGATTACCTGTTACCGTTCCACCCTCGACTTTGGTGATGGTAAATGTGCTATTGGGGAAGGTGGCAGTATCAAAAAAGTCCGGTGATTTCAAGTGACCTTCCAGTTTATCTTTACCTTCTCCTGCTTTGAGATCAGTACAAGTCAAACTGTTCATATCAATGTTGAAACTACCTCCAGTTACATTACCGTCTGTAACTTGCACAGTACCTGATTTTACATCTAAGGTTCCTGTGTGCTTACCAGAAATTTTAGAACCTGTCCAGCTTACTTTAGAGGCAGCACCATCGACCTTGTAAGTTTTAGTAGCTGAGGTTTTAGCTTTTGCAACTTTTTGAGCAGCACCAGTAACCGCTTTTTCTCCCTTAGGTGCATTCTGACAAGAGACCAAAGCCAGGGTTGTCAAGGCTAGAATTGTGAGGATTAGATTTTTCATAAATTGTTGATGTTGTATTAGTGTATTTAAAGAATGGTTTAATTTATTTTAAAAATAATTTTACGCCAGTTTGAAATTATTATCGATTGCTTTGTCCCCAGGGTCATTAAAAAAAATTGTCCGATCCATGTTAGTTACCATATTTTGTTCTATCTACCTTGATTGTCGAAATGATATTCCCATCATTTTTCATAGTCGAAAAAGTAACTGGTTGTGCTATATCTTTAATTTTCAAATTTGCGTCTAAGATATGATATCCTGCTTCACTACTTGGCGTGACTCTGATAATTGTAAGATAGGCAGAGCGGAATTTATAATCTTGGAAAATATCACCACTATTGCCAAGCCAGTATGCATTCCTGCTATTGGCTTGTATATCTATTTCGCCCTTATATACTGCGTCTCGCATAGGAAGAGCGATTCCATAAAAGCGAAAATCAATGCAGTAAGGATAATTAGAATACTCAGCATTATTTGATTTTTAAGTTATTTGTCATGTCTCCGGACCTCTTATTTTGTCTAGTAGGTTATTTAGTACAGCTA
>Ga0114956_1003915_pt1 | contig 11437 bp, 8 predicted proteins | sample MaitaG_FD_87304 | JGI IMG/M metagenome (GOLD analysis project Ga0114956, IMG submission 87304) | Marine algal microbial communities from Maine, USA - Maine_Asex2 metaG | ecosystem: Host-associated > Algae > Red algae > Unclassified | place: Maine, USA | collected 2015-01-05 | reverse complement strand
TTTCGAAGTCTGCTCAACAAGACTCTCCAATAGTTCTTCCATTTCGACGGGTCGGTTGTATACCGGTACGATGATGGAGAGCTTGATTTGGTCTTGCTGATTCATTGTTCTTCCGTATTGATTTTTAGTAGTACTACAAATTTAGTACTAGTCGATGATTCGCTCGCTAAATGACCGTCTAGTATCGGACCTAATGGAGGATTTGCCTCGCGATATACCGCCCTTCCGTCGGTAAATTCTAGTCTTGGCTCATTCCTTTGGCAATCAGGTATTGCCCCGTACCATAGAAGAGCATGATGGTTGCTCCAGCGTATGCAATGGGGAAAACGAATTTGTTTAGCCCGATGATGCTATCGGAAATGAGAAAGAGCAATGCACCAAAGAGAAGGGTGAAAAAACTGGTAAAACTCACTGCTCCCATTCGATTGATTGCAAATAAGATCATTCCTATAATCGCACAGGAGTAAAAAATAACAGGAACTTTGAGCTCGGCCATTCCCGGCCAACTCAAGTACAGAAACATCACTTGGAAAATGATCAAGGGTAGAAAGAAGGCTGGATTCTTTCGTAAAGCGCCCAATTTTCCATTGTTCGAAAGGAAGAATGCATAGATAAAGAGTAAGTGAGCGATCAAAAAAGCGCTCAAACCGCCAATGAAAAAGAGTTCTCCCTTGCTGTGAAACATCAAAAAGAGGTCGCCGAACCAAGAAAAGAGCAAAGCGAGGGCAGTGATTTTTTGACTTTTATTGAATTGCTGATGACAGAATTTCCAAAACAAGAAAATCAACAAAGGCATCAAAAGAGGTTTGCTTACATAGTCGATAAGGGGCGATTGAATCGCTCTCCCAACTATGTTGATGGCAAGAATAAGGAAATAGAGAATGCCCATTTTATAGCTATGTTTTTCTGAGCGGCAAACATATGATTACCAATCTGTATGGAAATCTTCAACCCCCATCGATTTATCTTTACTTGCTTTCAATATTTCGGAAATAGGATACTGCTTTTCCGTCTTTCCATATTCACTGAACACGGTGACTGTAACAGTTTCTTCAAAAGCTTCTTCCGCGAATTTGCTAATTACTTTTATGCAGCCAATTTCAATTTCAAACTCTTGTTCTGGAAATAGTCGTGCTTTGGATTGAGAATGTAAGATCTTGTAGCTGCTATCTGTTCTTCCTTCAGTATTGTCTCCCGCCAGATTCTGCGGATTTTTGATTTCAATAGAAAATCCATCAATCGTTTTGTCTAGCGTATTTTTGATCAATACCGATAGTTCAAATTGTATCCATCTATAATGACCTGCTGAAGCAAGTGACTGCGTATTATGTGGCTTTAAGTTGAGAATTTCTAATCCACCTTTTGCTAATTTGCCTATTTTAAATTCAGAAATTTTTTCGTTGCCTAGTTTTGGTTTTTTGACAGCAACAGGGTCGAATTTATATTTTGGCTGGTCTCCTAGCTTTCTAAATAGGTTTTCTGTGCCATTGAGATCAGATAAATCAACTACTTCTCTCCCTTTGAAGTTTAATGGCACAATGGAATCAGATATTCCATCAAAAGATACTAAGATGTATTTTTTAGGATTGTCATCGATGTCTTTAATTATTAGACCATATTCAGTTCCTACTCCTCCTTTAAATTTGTCAGCTTTTTCTTTGTAGCCTGTAGATAAAACTATAATTACTTTTTGATAGTCTGTTATTGCAGAGTGCATCATTTTGGGAAAATCTGTAGCTGAATTTTCCTGAGTAATTTTTCTGTCTATATTTGCTACGTAGCCATTCTTTCTTAAATGATTGAAGAAGCTGAGAACTTTCGAATTGTGCTCTTCTGACTCCCAACTGTATGTGATGAATACCTCTTTTAAATCATTTTCCTGTTTTGTATCCATTTCTTCAATATTTAATTCTTCATATAAACTCACTACCCATTCGTGAATTTGCCTTAATTGCATTAATTGATTCGATAATTGTTGATTAGAGGCATCTTCAGGCCGTAAGTAAAGAGCCCTTTCTGCTTTCCTCAAATGTATCGACTCACCTATTAGATTATTTGCTCTCGTTAGTATATAATTGTTGATTTTCTGCAGCATGAATATCTGTGCAGATCTGTTACTTCTTACAACCCATAGAACCTTTTCAATTTCATCAATTACAATGCAATTTTGGTTTTCTTGAGAAATTAAAAAATTTATGTAGCCGATGTTGTGACGCACAGCCTCTTGCTCAATACTTCTTTCTTCCATTCCTCTCCAAAACTAGAGCTTTTCCTGTTTTAAGCAATGGACCTCACTGAGAAATTTATGTCTGGATTGATGCAATGGTACTAACTTCGTCCATCGATGAATTTCGTTGCTCGACAAGCTCTGCTTACTCTACCGTTACCGATTTCGCGAGGTTACGTGGTTTGTCCACATCGGTTCCTCTTAGCTTAGCAATGTGATAAGCCAGTAATTGCAAAGGAATTACCGCAAGCATTGGCGAGAATGGCTCTTCGGTGCGTGGTATTTGAATCACGTACTCAGCGATCTCGCGCAACTCCTGGTCGTCGCGGGTCGTAATCACAATGAGTCGCCCTCCTCGAGCTTTTACTTCCTGCACGTTGCTCACGATCTTCTCATAAGCGCTTTCATTTGTAGCTACAACGACTACTGGCATCTGGCGGTCGATCAAAGCAATCGGTCCGTGCTTCATCTCAGCCGCTGGATAACCCTCCGCGTGGATGTAAGAAATCTCTTTCAACTTCAGCGCTCCTTCGAGTGCGACTGGGAAATTGTAGCCGCGACCCATGTACAAGAAGTTGGTGGCAAATTGGAATATCTCCGCCAACTCTTTGGTTTGTGTTTCGCATTCAAGCGCTCGTTTCACTTTTTCGGGAATCAACTCGAGCTCACTCAGCAACAAGCGGAAACGGGTTTCGCTCAACTTGCCGTTCTTGTGGCCCAAGGTAATGGCCATCAACGAAAGTACAGTGAGTTGTGCGGTAAATGCCTTGGTCGATGCAACACCAATTTCTGGACCTGCGTGGGTATAAGCTCCAGCATCGGTTTCTCTCGAAATAGATGAACCCACCACATTGCAAATGCCGAAAATGGTAGCGCCCTTCTTTTTGGCCAATCGAATCGCTGCCAATGTATCGGCCGTCTCACCAGATTGAGAAATGGCAATTACCACATCGTTTTCGGTGATGATTGGGTCTCGGTAACGGAATTCAGAAGCATACTCCACTTCAACAGGAACTCGTGCGATTTCTTCAAACAAATATTCACCGACCAAACCGGCATGCCATGATGTACCACAAGCCACAATAATGATGCGCTTTGCATTCACCAAAGTCTGTTCGAAATCGCGAATTCCACCGAGTGCAATGATTCCATTTTTAGCGTCTAGTCTTCCTCGTAAACTGTCTTGAATGGAAGTAGGTTGTTCGTGAATCTCTTTCAACATGAAATGATCGTAGCCAGCCTTTTCTAGTTTTTCTAATTGAATTTCAAGCTCCTCAACGTAAGGCGTTTTTTCTTGATTTTGAATGTTGCGAATCACCAACTCTTTGCCCTTCTCTAAAACGACAATCTCTTCATCGTTGAGGTAAATCACGTTGCGAGTATGTTCAACAATAGGCGTTGCATCGGAAGCGATGAAAAACTCGCCCTCTCCTACTCCAACAACCAACGGGCTACTCATGCGAGCTGCCACTACTTTATTCGGTTCGTCTTGTGACAATACAACAATGGCATAAGCACCAACTACTGACTGCATGGCCAATCGAACTGCTTCTTCCAAAACGACGTCTTCCGCCTTCTGTATGTCTTCAATCAAGTGAATAAATACTTCAGTATCGGTATCGGATTTGAATACGTGGCCCCTTTTCGAAAGCTCTTCTTTGAGTGAGTTGTAGTTTTCTATGATGCCGTTGTGTACCAGACAAAGACGACCATCTCCTGAGCTGTGTGGATGTGCGTTTACATCATTGGGAGGCCCGTGTGTAGCCCATCGAGTATGGCCCATTCCAATCTTGCCCTTCATTTCCCTTCCGCCAGTAAATGCTTCGAGATCATCAACCCGACCTTTGCACTTAAAAACATCTAAGCTTCCTTCATTCAATAGTGCTACACCTGCACTATCATAACCTCGATATTCCAATCGACGAAGGCCCTTGATGAGGATGGGATAAGCATCTTTCTCACCAACATAGGCAACAATTCCACACATAAGGTTGAGGTTTACTCGTTTTCGGTGTAATAAAGTCGAAGAACCATTGGTTCTTCAGGGTGTGCTGGACCATTGTAGATGCCCCGGCGAGCAGAAGGAGAAATAGCAGCCGATGCATCATTCGAATAGCGCACGCCATTTTCTCGAACGCGTATCAAAAGGTCTCGGTTTTCATTTTCTATCAACAGACGTTGAAGAGAGAACGTCACAGGCAAGGTATAACGTATCCAACTGCGATTTTCTATGCTGTCTCTTTCAATAGACCGCGTCAAGTATGAGCGATAATCGAAATTCGAATAATCAAGGTAGTTTGAATAGTCTGCTGGATCGAGGCGCATTTCTACAACCACTGGATCCAAGAAAACAGTATCGAGCATAGTACTGTCTATTTCTCGGGTTAATTCTATTTCTGCATAGTTGACGATTTGATCTTTCAGTTCTAAAAGATGCGGAATGCGAACCCTCAATTGAGCTCCACCCATCCCTTGCATGTACACCTTATCCGTCAGCAACTCTTCACTGGCGATGAGTTGATCAACTACACTTCCTGCTCCCTCTTTTTCGTAGCTACTAGTGATGATGCCCATACCGAACTTACGTTCTGTAGTTCGAAGGGTATCGGCATTGTAACCTGTTACGTTCAAACTTAAATAGCTTGTTGAAAGCCCATCTGAGTAATTAACGATGGCAGTATTCTCCGAATCTGGGACTACTATTATGCCGTTGAAGTATTCTTGAAAGTTATCTGAATTGACGAAAATACTGTCCTCATCGCCGATCTTATCCAACAAACGTGTACCAAATTCTGAATTCAATTCGATAACAATAACATCTGTGAAAGTGGAATCAGGATTCGCATCCAACATAACGCTTCCCTCACCTAGCAATTCACCCATGCCGAATAATTGGTCACTGAAGCTTTCTTCACCAGCTACCGGTGTTCCACTAGTAGCTTCGTAGACATAAAACTTTTGCGGTATACTGGCATCACCCGTAATGGCAGGACCAGCGAAGTAGGCAATCGAAATCGCAATGCTGTCTATTTCAGGTAGACTATCGAATTGAAGGTTGTTTTCGTCATAACCAAAAGTCATACAACCCGTGGCAATCGAATTACCGAATATGGGATCTTCCAGCCTACCCAAAAGTTGGGTAGCAGGATTGAATCCGCTTACTTCTCGATTTAGTGTAAAAGCTGCTCTACGTTCGAGCGTAACCTCTAAAGTCAAACTGTCCACCAATGTTGTGTTTACATCACCGGACTGATTCAACAGTTCTGTGCCTATTTCAGTGGGATCTTCACAGGCCGCGAAGAAAACCAAAATCAAACAAGCACAGAGAGCTAATTGAAGAACTCTTTTCATCATATTGCAAAATAACGCTACTCTTCAATGAGTGTTTCATAAAATGCTACATAAGCATCGTACATTCCTTCAGCTTCTTGAAACGGCAAGTGCGGCTTGTCGCCCAAAGCTTTGAAGAAATCTGTTGTCTTCTTGCTCAATTTCGGAGCACCGGCAATGACAGCATCTGCATAGTGCATCGCACCCATGTTCAACTCGTCGTTGGTTCCCGTGCCGTAAGGCTCCAAATCAGCTTCTTCAACTCTGTTGATAAGAGTCTTGTGCAAGAACTGTGAAGGCAACTTTCCTTTGAACTCATTTTCGTACATAGACATGACCAACTTACTGGTCGCGAAAATTGGTTCCTTTTTGTAAGCTGTTTTCAAGAACAAAGGAATCAAGCTAGTCATCCAACCGTGACAATGAACGACGTCTGGTGCCCAACCAAATTTCTTTACCGTTTCAATCACTCCTCGACAGAAGAATACCATTCGATCGACATTGTCTTCGAACAACTTCCCTTCTTTATCGTGGAACATTTCATGACGCTTGAAGAAATCTTCATTGTCGAGGAAATACACCTGCATTCTCGCTCCAGGCAATGAAGCAACCTTAATCACCAAGGGATAATCATCGTCATCGATGATGATGTTGATTCCTGAAAGACGCACCACTTCATGCAAACGGTGTCTTCTTTCGTTGATGCTTCCAAAACGAGGCATCAGAATTCGAATTTCGAAGTCGTTTTTTTGAAGGTGGCCTGCTTGCTGTCGAGCAAATTCGGCCATTGCCGTTTCAATAATGTATGGGTTGAGCTCCTGAGTTACCAGAAGCACTCTTTTTTTAGTATCGTCCATGTATAGTACTTAACTGAAGGCTGGATCATTTATTTTGATGGCGCCTGTTCTGTTGAGAGTTATCTAACTGCTCTTTTTAATTCTAAACCCAGATCTTAGAAGGCGAAATGATGCACCATCAGTGCTAAATTCGACTGCAAAAATAGCACTTTTTGACCGTAAGGTCGTTTTAATACTAAAGTTCACGGGCTTTCTGGGTTTGAGTAGTGGCAGGATAAACTGTATAAGGATTAACATTGCCGGAGCTAAAAAGCGTTCCCCAATCGAAAAATATGTTCATATTTAGAAAAACAGCAGATGTTCAGAAGTATCTGCGTACTCAGGCAGCTAAGGGTCTGAAGTCGTCTTTTGTTCCCACCATGGGAGCCTTACACGACGGGCACTTCTCTTTGTTGGAAATTGCTAAGCAGAAGGCCGACTTTACGGTGGTTAGCATCTTTGTGAACCCAACGCAGTTCGACAATAAGGAAGACTTGGTTAAGTACCCTCGTAAAGATGAGGAAGACATTCGAGCCTTGGTACAGCGCGACTGTAATGTGTTGTATATGCCTGATCCTGAGGAGGTTTACCCTCCGGGATCGGAGATTCGATCTGACTTTGATTTGGGAGGATTAGATCGCCCAATGGAGGGCGCACACCGTCCCGGCCACTTCGATGGGGTCGTGCAGGTGGTGAACCGCTTGCTCGAAATCGTGCAGCCTAGCTCTATTGTAATGGGCCAAAAAGACTACCAGCAAGCTGCCATTATCCGAAGACTTTTACGGGTGACAGAAAGCGCTACAGAGTTGGTCGTAGCCCCTATTATTCGGGAGAATGATGGCTTGGCCATGAGTTCTCGGAATGTGCGATTAGAGCTCAATGAGCGAGAATTGGCTCCGCGCATACAAGAGGTGTTGCAATGGGTAAAGGAGCAAAAGGGCAATTTTGAGCTGGAAAATGTCTTGAAAGAGGCTGTAAGGCGTATTGAGAAAGGTGGCCAAATGAAGGTGGATTACCTCGAAGTGGCCGATGGCATTAGCTTACAGCCCGTTCAAAACTGGGAAGATTCCGAAATGTTGGTGACTTGTGTCGCTGTTCATTTGGGAAAAGTGCGTTTGATCGATAATGTCTTGATATAGTATTTTATTTTTGCGCCTCACCTTACACCCAAATAGCTATTGGTCGGAATAAAATCAATTCTTAAAACCCTCTTTTTCTTGTTGGTGGGGATCGTCTTGATCTGGCTTTCGGTGAAAGACATTACCCCAGATCAATGGGAAAGCATGAGAATGGCTTTGGGAAAAGGCAACTACATCTGGTTGGCTGTTTCGATTGTTCTGGCTCTGCTTAGCCATGTAAGTCGATCGATCCGATGGCAAATGCTGCTCGAACCACTCGGTAAGAGACCGTCTTTCTGGAACTGCTTTGTCATTACCATGATCGGCTACCTTGGAAACTTAGCCATCAATCGTTTGGGTGAAGCCATGCGTGTGGGACTGCTTACCAAATACGAAGAAATTCCCGCCGATAAAGTCTTAGGTACCATCATAGCTGATCGCGCCTTTGATGTCATTTGTCTACTCATTGTAACCGTCATTTCCTTTTTGATTTACTACGATAAGCTGGGAACCTACGGAATGGAAAAAATCAGCTTGATTGCTGCCAAATTCGGAGAGTTGAATTACGGATTGTTGGCGATTCTTGGCTTTGCTGCTTTGGCAATACTCATTTTCTTGCTGACAAGAAGCAAAGGAATTTTTGGCAAAGTAGGTGGTGTCGTCCGTAGTATCGGAAAGGGTTTGGTTTCAGTAAAAGACATAAAAAATCCATTGGCTTTCTTGTTCCACACGGTTTTTATTTGGTTGATGTACTTCGGAATGATTACCGTTTGCTTGTACGTTTTGCCCGAAACCACCGCTTTATCTCCCTTAACAGGATTTGCATTGTTGACTTTCGGGTCCATTGCCATGATTGTAACCCCGGGCGGAATCGGTTCTTATCCAATTGTTATCGCCGAAATCTTGAGCATCTTCGGAATTAGTTTTGAATTAGGTACTGCACTTGGCTGGATTATTTGGGCCAATCAAACAGCCTTGGTAATTGTTGCTGGATTAATTTGTTGGTTTGTACTTCCTATAATAAATCGAAATGAAGCAAAAGAAAGTCCAGCCGAGCAAGTTGTTGCCACTAACTAAAGTCGCCTCCCTTTTGAGCTTATGGCGTTTAAAAAACGACAGCCTTGTTTTTACCAATGGCTGTTTCGACCTGTTTCATGCTGGCCATGTAAAGGTCTTGCAAGAGGCTGCTGGTTTTGGCGATCGCTTGATTGTAGGTTTGAATTCCGATAATTCAGTGGCCCGTCTCAAAGGATCTACGCGACCGATTATTTCTCAGAAATACCGCGCCGCAGTTTTATCGGCCTTGCATTGCGTTGATGCTGTGGTTTTGTTTGAAGAAGATACTCCTGCTAAGCTCATCCAGGCGATCTCTCCCGACTTTTTAGTGAAAGGTGGAGATTACCAAATTGATCAAATAGTAGGAGCAGATTTCGTTTTGGCAAATGGTGGATCTGTCCACACAATTGATTTATTAAAGGGCTTTTCCAGTACGGATCTGATGAAGCGTTTTTCGGATTCTTGATCTATGTTCGGAAGAAACTATCTGCCATCATTCATCAATCATCAAAAAAACAATCATCAACAATAAGTCATGCAGTATTACCCGCGCTGTCTAGGTTTCTAAAAATGAACATTTAAACCCACTAAGAAATTGCGACCCGCTTGCGGAAAATATCCTTCTCCTTCGTTTACCTCATTGTCAACGATAAATCGGAAAGCAAATGCATTGTTGATGTATTGCTCGTCCAAAATATTTCGCGCCAAAAACGTAAGACTTATCCCCGGACCACGCTCGTTTCTGAAGTCATAACTCAATCGGAAATCATTCACCAAATACGCATCTAATTTTCGATCGTTTACTTTCTCATTACTCACAACATCGAGTAAATTCGAATTTTGATTGGAAGTGTTGTCGATAAATTGTTGCCCCACATATTTGGTGATTAATGCTAAATTCAAGCCGTGTGTTCTGCCTTTTCCCATTTTGAAATCAAAAACGGAAAAATCCAATTCACTACCCGCGATGATGTTTGGTGAAAATGCCAAGTCAGTATTTTCGTAATTCAACTCTACTCTTTCTAACTCGTAATTTGGTGCATTGAAAGCATCGATTACTTCGGTAAAATTCGTCACCTTGTTCTGACTCAATGTCGCATTGGCTTTCCATCTCCATTTCTTTGTAATAGGAATGCTCCACATCAATTCAATACCAGCTCTGTAACTGTCGTCAATATTAATCCGCGTGTATTCTCCTACATCATTAATTCCGCCGTTTAAAACCAATTGATCTTTGTAAATCATGTAGTAAAGATTTCCCGAGAAGTCGACCTTGCCCAATTTTCCTTGATAACCAGCTTCTAAATCATACAACTTTTCGCTCTTTGGTCGACTGTTCGGTGTCGACTCCGTGTAGTCGCTGCGGTTGGGCTCGCGGTTGGCAACCCCAAAATATACGTAGGTCTTTTGCAAAGGTGATAAAAGGTAAGTCAAGCCAACTTTGGGATTGAAGAATCCGAGTTGATCTTCTTGTGTGATGTTGCTGCCATCGTTGTCGAATCCGAGAAACTCGTAATTCACGAATCGATACTGAAGGTCTAAATAAGCCAAGAGTTTTTTGTTGAGACGATAATCGACTTTTGAATAAATATTCCACTCCAATTTCTCTGCATCATTGTCGTAGTAACGCTGGCCAATCTCAGCATTGCCTGCATATTGAGACCAAATCACTTCTCCGAAATGCCCACCTTCGTAGTTGCTGGCCGCTCCCCCAATCGTGAAGTCGAACTTCTTCTGTTTCCACTTGAGCCCTGCAATGAGACCGTAGAAATCATTGTCCAACCATCTTCTCCGAATGAGATTGGTCGATTCAATGCCCAAAGAATCCAGAGCTGTCGTGTTGAGACCGTAATCGGCCAAGTCCTCTCCCACTTTGTATTGCTCGAAATAGCCTTCCCCATGTGTGTAATGCAGGCTGGTTTGTAAGTAGAGGCCCTTTTTCAAGTCGCGCGAGTAATGCAACTGATAGTGATCTTGCTGATAGTTGTCCACCTCGTCTTCGTGGTAACTGCCGTCGCCTCGGTCTCCCGACGGATTGAACGTATAGTTCTCTTGCTCCAACTCGCTGAGCGGAACACCATTCCATGCTTGGTAGGTGATCTCTTTTCCTGAAAAAATGTTGAGCTTCAGCGATTGCTCATCGTCGATGTATGAGGCTGCAGTAAACCACGAGTTCAGATCGGCGCGGGCTCGATCGATGTAGCCATCGGAGTGGATGGTAGACAATCGCCCATCAAATGACCAATGCCCCTTGAGTAATCCGGTTCCTAAGCTCAAAGAGTGCTTGCGCGTGTCGTAGGAGCCAAAGGTGTTGCTTATACTGCCGTAAGGATCATCGGATGGTGCGAGTGTTTGCATGTTTACACTGGCTCCGAAAGCTCCGGCGCCATTGGTCGATGTTCCAACCCCACGTTGGATTTGCAGGTTGTTGACCGAACTCGCAAAGTCGGGCAAGTTTACCCAAAATGTGCCTTGTGACTCCGAATCATTCAAGGGAATGCCATTGATGGTGACATTGGTTCGTGTTGGATCTGATCCCCTAATTCTAATGCCCGTGTAACCAATACCAGCTCCAGCGTCGCTAGTAACCACTACCGAAGGAGTTTGGTCCAGTAAAAACGGTACATCTAATCCGAGGTTGTTTTTTTGTAGCTCTTCTTGAGTCAAATTGACAAAGGTGGCTGGAGTATTTTCGGAGGCCAAAATTCCCAAAACTTGTACTTCGTCTAATGCAATGCCATTGAGATCTCCCAATCGCTGAAATTCACCCTGAACACTGATTGTGTATTCAGCATCAGCTTTGACGTCAATCAAGCGACGAACCAAATTGGTTCCCATGCTCGATACCATCAACTCCTGATTCCCTGCCG
>Ga0114956_1003914_pt1 | contig 11438 bp, 7 predicted proteins | sample MaitaG_FD_87304 | JGI IMG/M metagenome (GOLD analysis project Ga0114956, IMG submission 87304) | Marine algal microbial communities from Maine, USA - Maine_Asex2 metaG | ecosystem: Host-associated > Algae > Red algae > Unclassified | place: Maine, USA | collected 2015-01-05 | reverse complement strand
GATCAAAATGAGTCATTCAGAGATCAGATTGGTCGCTTCCTCCCCCAACAAAGTGTCTATTTGGTTGGCAATGAACCTGGCCAAAATCAGGCAATAAAGATCGAAGCAGAGCAAGATGCTGTCGCTCAAATTGGTTGTATCTTAAGAAGCATTTTGGCAGTATCTAGGACTGTAGAAGATTCTGAGACCTTTGAGCATCCTATATTGCTTCCCCTATCAGATCACTACTTCGAAAATCTCGCAAAATTGAGAGCCGTGAAGATACTCCACAATTTAATGCAATCGAACTTGGATAATTGCAAATGCAACTTGCAGCTCTTCGGCTATGATGCAAAAGCAACTGCCGACCACGCTGATCTCATTTCAATGAGCTCCCGTACTGTCTCTGCTCTTTCCGGCAATGCCGATGGCGTGTTCATGGGTCCTTGGGTCTGCACCGAGGCAGATTTGGATATGGGTATCTCAAGCGTCCACTCTGCACTGGTGATGCAGTATGAAACCGACCTGCTCACGACAAGGGATCCAGCTGCCGGCAGCTATTTTTTTGAAAAGTGTACTGATCAGCTCGCCAAGGCAGCCTGGAGGGAATTTAAAATCAATCTATCGTGATTAAGAAGATCGTCGTCGCTAATCGAGGTGAGATTGCCTGCAGAATCATTCGCAGCGTGCAGAAGATGGGTCTAAAGGCTGTGGCTCTGTACTCAGAAGCCGATGTTGGTGCTCCCCATGCATTAGCTGCCGATGAGGCAGTGTTGATTGGACCTGCACTCGTCGCCCACTCATACCTCGATCAAGATCGAGTCATTCAGGCTGCGCATGATATGGGTGCAGATGCCATCCATCCGGGATATGGCTTTTTGAGCGAGAATGCCACGTTTGCTAAACGGGTCCGGGACGAAGGATTGACATTTATTGGGCCGACCCCCGAAGCCATTGAAACCATGGGAGACAAGCTCGCCGCCAAAGCAGCAGTGGCCGGCTACGACGTGCCCATGCTCGGAGGCACAGACAAAAGCATAGAGAGTCTGGAAGTTGCAAGAGAAGTCGGTGACCAGATTGGGTATCCGCTACTGATTAAGGCAGCAGCTGGTGGTGGAGGCAAAGGCATGCGCATTGTGCGCGATGCAACAGAGCTGGAGGAGCAACTCCAGCGAGCCAAGAGCGAAGCAAAAGCTTCGTTTGGCAATGACATGGTCTTCATTGAGAAGTACCTCGAAGCTCCCCGCCATATCGAAATGCAGATTCTCGCTGACAACCATGGCAATGTGATTCACGTGTTTGAGAGGGAGTGCAGTATCCAGCGGCGGCATCAAAAAGTCATGGAAGAAGCACCCGCAAGCGGCATGACTCCCGAACTCCGCACGGCGATGGGCGAGGCAGCCGTGCAAGTAGCAAGGTCCTGTGCGTACCAAGGAGCGGGCACCGTTGAATTTCTGCTGGATCATGACAATACTTTCTTTTTTCTAGAGATGAATACACGCCTGCAAGTGGAGCATCCTGTCACAGAGATGATCGCCGGTCTTGACTTGGTTGAGGAACAGATCCGCATCGCTCGAGGAGAAAGGCTGCGCTGGCAGCAGGAGGATCTGAACATAAAGGGTCACGCCATTGAGCTGCGCGTTTATGCCGAGGACCCGGAAAATGATTTTCTGCCAAGCATCGGATCACTCGATCGTTTCCGGTTTGCTCTCGGAGAGGGAATCAGACTGGATAGCGGCTATCGCGAGGGCATGCTAGTTCCGCTAGAATACGATCCGCTACTCGCCAAGCTTATCGCCCATGGTCCAGACAGAATGACGGCCGTGCGTAGATTGCGCAGTGCCATTGCCTCGGCTGAGATAGCGGGCGTACGATCTACTCTGTCATTTGGTGACTTTGTATGCCGGCATCCCGCTTTTGTGCAGGGAGCGTACGACACGCACTTCGTCAGCTCGCATTTTTCAGGCGAAGACCTTGTCCCCCCTGACTTGCAGAAATCAGTTGCCAAAGCAGCGCTCTTCCTTTATTTGAAAGAACTAGAACGTTTTAGGATTCCAAGCACCGATTCAAGCAACGAGTGATGGATATTCTAGATAAAATCAAGAACCTGCCATATCATCGCGAAGCGAGTAGCTCCGATGACCTGCGACCATCTTTTCCCGGTATCGATTCAGCTCCTGGCGAAGCACCTTTTTTGAGAGGCCCCTATGCCTCAATGTATGTGGGAAAACCCTGGACAATTCGACAGTACGCTGGTTTTTCAACCGCTCGCGAGAGCAATGCCTTTTATCGTCGCAATCTTGCCGCCGGGCAAAAGGGACTTTCCGTTGCTTTCGATCTCGCAACGCACAGAGGGTATGACTCAGACCACCCACGTGTTCAAGGAGATGTGGGCATGGCTGGTGTAGCGATCGATACAGTTGAAGACATGAAGGTTCTCTTCGAGCAGATTCCTCTTGACAAAATTTCGGTTTCGATGACCATGAACGGCGCCGTTCTACCTATCATGGCCTTTTACATTGTGGCCGGCGAAGAATCTGGTGTGCCGACGAAACAACTCAGTGGCACCATTCAAAACGATATCCTCAAGGAGTTCATGGTGCGGAATACCTACATCTATCCCCCAGCCCAATCGATGCGGATCGTAGCCGACATTTTCCGCTACACAGCGCGTGAGATGCCACGCTTCAATTCCATCAGCGTGAGCGGCTACCACATGCACGAAGCAGGAGCCCCGGCACACATGGAGCTCGCTTACACCTTGGCAGATGGATTGGAGTACGTGAGATGTGGACTGGAGGCTGGACTGAACATTGATGATTTCGCACCCCGTATTTCATTCTTCTGGGGCATTGGGATGCAGCATTTTACTGAAATTGCAAAACTTCGAGCGGCACGCGTGCTCTGGTCTCAAATGATTGCTACTTTCAGACCAAGCAACATCAAGTCGTCGATGTTGCGCACTCACTGCCAGACATCGGGTTACAGCCTGACAGCACAACAACCCATCAACAACATCACCCGAACCACCTGCGAGGCCTTGTCCGCTATTTTTGGTGGTACGCAGTCTCTGCACACCAACTCTTTTGATGAAGCAATGGCCTTGCCCACTGATTATTCAGCAGGAATCGCACGCGAGACTCAGCTGTATCTCCGTGACGATGCCGGTCTTACCAAAGCCATCGATCCTTGGGGTGGCTCCTACCACGTCGAGGCGCTTACGGCTCAGCTCATCGAGCAGGCTCAGGCACTTATTGACGAAGTCGAAAACTTGGGCGGAATGACGAAGGCCATTGAGCAAGGACTACCCAAACGACGTATCGAAGAGGCTGCAACCCGCAAGCAGGGACAGATCGATGGTGGACAAGAACAGATCGTGGGCGTAAACATTTTGCAAAGTAGCCGGACACAGCATTTCGATCTGCTGCGTATCGACAATGCAGAAGTGCGTGAAGCACAAGTAGCTCAGCTCGCTCAGATCACGGCCACCAGAGACACGAAAGAAGTGACGCAGGCGCTGGAAGAGCTGACCAAGTGTGCGGCATCTGGGCAGGGCAACTTGCTTGAGCTCGCCGTAGATGCAGCCCGCCACCGCGCAACGTTGGGCGAAATTTCATCTGCCTTGGAAAAAGAATTTGGCAGGCATCGAGCCACATCCACCATCGTAACGGGTGTTTACAATAAAGCTGCAGGGATGAAAGACAAGATTCAAGCGGTACTGAAACAAGCCGACCGCTTTGCCGAAATGGAAGGTCGTCGACCGCGCATTTTGATTGCCAAGCTTGGTCAAGACGGGCACGATAGAGGTGCCAAAGTGATTGCGAGCAGTTTTGCAGATCTCGGTTTTGACGTCGATGTCGGGCCGCTCTTTCAGACACCCCGGGAAGCTGCAAGGCAAGCTGGCGAAAACGATGTGCACGTACTTGGTGTCTCTTCATTAGCGGGAGGTCACCTCACGCTCATCCCCCAGACATTGCAGGCCCTAAAGGAGATTGGCTTCGGCAATGTGCTCCTTGTTTGCGGAGGTGTCATCCCAGACCATGACCACGAGGCTCTTCACGAGGCGGGTGTAGCTGCCATTTTCGGCCCCGGCACCGTGATTGCCAACGCAGCAAGCAAAATCATTTCGACACTAATACAACAAAAGACAGATGGCTGATCAGCGAAAAAAACTAGCCGAGCTCTTGGAAGCGTCTCGACTAGGTGGAGGCGAGGCCAGGGTGACCAAGCAACACGACAAAGGAAAACTCACTGCGCATGAGCGTATTCAAATCTTACTCGACCCCTCGTCCTTTGAAGAGATTGGAGCACTGGTGACACACCGCACGCACGATTTTAACATGCAGGATCAGGTCTTCCCCGGGGATGGTGTTGTGACCGGCTATGGTACGATCAATGGTCGCTTGGTATATCTGTTTGCCCAGGACTTCACGGTATTTGGTGGTTCACTCTCCGAGACACACGCCGAGAAAATCTGCAAGGTGATGGATCTCGCTGTGCTTGCACGAGCCCCCTTCATTGGGCTCAACGATTCTGGCGGAGCACGCATTCAGGAGGGGGTACGGTCACTGGGTGGGTACGCAGATATTTTCTATCGCAACGTCCATGCCTCCGGTGTAATACCGCAGATCTCTGCGATCATGGGCCCTTGTGCGGGGGGCGCTGTCTACTCTCCCGCCATGACCGACTTTACCATAATGGTCAAAGACACCAGCTACATGTTTGTGACTGGCCCGAACGTTGTAAAGACCGTCACCAACGAAGAGGTCAGCGCAGAAGATCTGGGAGGCGCATCAACGCATTCTGCCAAATCTGGGGTAGCCCATTTTGCAGCTGAAAATGATGTAGAGTGCTTACGTCTGATCCGTAAGTTGATCACCCTCCTTCCCCAAAACTGCGATGACCAGCCTCCATCTGTGGAGTATGTCCTGGGAGATGAAAAAAGACCGGACCTCGCGACAATTATTCCGACTGAATCGACAGTACCGTATGACATGCACGACATCATCCATGCGCTCATTGATGGTGATTCGTTTCTGCCAGTGCATGATGCCTATGCTCAAAACATCATCACAGGTTTCGGCAGACTAGCTGGAAAAAGCATTGGCATAGTGGCAAACCAACCGATGGTTCTTGCAGGAGTTCTCGATGTCGATAGTTCTCGCAAAGCAGCTCGATTCGTGCGATTTTGCGACAGTTTCAATATTCCTCTCCTCGTCCTAGTCGACGTACCAGGATTCTTGCCAGGCACTGATCAGGAATGGAATGGTGTGATTACTCATGGAGCAAAATTGCTTTACGCGTTTAGTGAGGCTTCCGTGCCTCGTGTTACTGTCATAACTCGCAAAGCCTACGGCGGTGCCTATGATGTGATGAATTCCAAGCACATCGGTGCCGATTACAACTTCGCCTGGCCCAGTGCAGAAATTGCCGTGATGGGTGCGAAGGGCGCTAGCGAGATCATCTTTAGAAACGAGATAAAGCAAGCAGAAGACCCTGTAGCTCGCGCTGCCGAGAAAGAAAAGGAGTACAAGGAAAAGTTTGCCAATCCTTTCCTTGCCGCTCAGCGAGGATTTATCGATGAAGTAATCTATCCTGAAGACACGCGACGCAAACTCATTCGCTCTTTTGCGACGATAAAGCGTAAATCCTTGAACCCACCGCGACGAAAACATGGGAATATCCCTCTGTAGTTGTGTAAATTAGCTTGTGAAATGTCCTTCATAAGAATAGCCCAGCTGACTGCTTGCACTCTGCTATGCCTGGTCGTAGCCTCAGCGTGTCTCTCCAACAGGGGAGATGTGAGTCTTGACGACATAGATTACAATTTTCACATCCGACCCATTTTATCCGACAAGTGTTTTCAATGTCACGGGCCCGATGCCAACGAACGGCAGGCAGATTTAAGATTGGACCACAAGGACGGGCTCTTTCAGTCATTGCAAGATCATGCCGATCGCAAAGTGATCGTGCCCGGAGAGTCTGAAAATTCAGAGCTTTATTTACGCATAGTGAGTACCGACTCAACCGAGATGATGCCACCGCCCGATGCTCATCTGGCCATGACCGACAGGGAGAAAAAAACGATTCAAAAATGGATCGAACAAGGAGCTGAATACAAGGATCATTGGGCCTTTATTCCACCAGTGAAAAACGCAGCCCAACCAATAAAAAAATCAACATGGGCAAAAAATGAAATCGATCATTTTATCCTGAATAAATTGCAGGAACAAAACCTCACTCCCAATGACAAAGCAGAGCGATCTCAATTGCTAAAACGGGTTAGTTTTGATTTGACCGGACTCCCTCCCACCCCGCAAATGCAACTTGACTTTCGATCTGACGAAAGCGAGAATGCGTATGAGAAAATCGTCGATCAATTATTAGCGAGCCCAGCCTACGGTGAGCGAATGGCACTGCACTGGCTCGACGTAGCTCGCTACGCAGACAGTCATGGATACCAAGACGATGGACTGCGTACCATGTGGCCATGGCGTGACTGGGTCATTCATGCATTCAATGAAAATTATCCCTACGACAAGTTCTTGACCTGGCAACTTGCGGGAGATTTACTTGCAGAGCCAAATAAAGAAATGCTCCTTGCCACAGGATTTAATCGCAACCACAAAATAACCCAGGAAGGCGGTGTAATTGATGAAGAATATCGCATTGAATATGTCACCGATCGAACCAATACTTTTGGCAAGGCTTTTCTAGGCATGACTTTCGAGTGCGCAAAGTGCCACGACCATAAATACGACCCCATTTCTCAAAAGGATTATTTTCGGGCGTTTGCCTTTTTTAATCAAGTACCAGAAAAAGGCATCGTTGGGGTGATCGATGCGTCGTTTGCCGATCCGCCCAATATGCAAATCACCGAAGAGGACGTTGCCTCAGTGCTCAGTTTCATAAATAAACCAGACACAAATAAACTGGAAGTCATGATCATGCACGACTCCAGTGGTATGCGCCCCACACAGGTACTCGATCGAGGCTCTTATGATGCTCCAACCGACACGGTCCATGCGCAGATGCCAGCATCCATCATGGCTTTTGACACGTCTCTTTACTCCCGTGATCGACTTGGTCTCGCTCGTTGGCTTTTGGATCCAGAAAACCCGCTCACGGCTCGAGTATTTGTAAATAGGATGTGGCAAGAAATATTCGGCCGAGGCCTGGTCAAGTCTTCGGGAGACTATGGCATGCAGGGCGATCTGCCCAGCCATCCACAATTGCTCGATTGGCTTGCTGTAGAATTTCGTACCTCCGGATGGGACATCAAGCAGCTTATGAAAACAATTGTGATGTCTGCCACCTATCAACAGTCAGCTAAGGTCTCCGATAAAAAACAAAAAGTCGATCCCGACAATATTTGGTTGTCACATGCGCCACGTATCCGCCTCCCAGCAGAAAATGTTAGGGATCACGTTCTGGCCAGTGCCGGGCTTTTGCAAAAGACCATTGGTGGGCCAAGCGTAAAACCCTACGAGCCAAACGACATTTGGGGTACCGCCACATCTGGACGTGGTCTCCTCATGAATTACATTCAGGACCATGGCAACAAACTCTATCGACGGGGCATGTACACGTTTGTAAAACGTACGATCCCTCCACCCACTATGTTGGTTTTTGATTCATCAAATCGAGACCAATGTGAAGTACAGCGTTTGCGAACAAACACACCGCTACAAGCCCTCGCCATGTTGAACGATGAGACCATACTCGAAGCATCCCGAATCTTGGCACAAAATCTACTCACGAATGATGAAGCCATATCTAAACATATTTCGACGGCGTTCGAGCAGATCATTTGCCGCCCCATTGAAAAAGATGAAATTGATCTTTTGGTAGAATATTATCACGAAGAAATAGAGCATTTTACGCAAGAACCTGAAAATGCGCAGCATTTTATTTCTGCGGGTGAAGCACCGCATGATTCCGATCTTGCTCCCATTGAGGTAGCTGCACTTATGCAGATTATTCACACCATCTACAACATGGAAGAGGCCATTACTAAATCCTGATTTATTATGTCCAACGAATTTATCAAACACCGCTACAATGTAAATCGTCGTCATTTTCTAGGCAAAGTTGGCTTGGGAATTGGTAGCGTTGCACTTGGCTCATTAATGGTGCCGGATTTATTCAAAGGTAAATCTGATGCTGCAGATAATATTCCAGCTGGTCTGGCTCATTTTGCGCCGAAAGCGAAACGGGTTATTTATTTATTCCAGAATGGAGCCCCTTCGCAGTTGGAGAGTTTTGATTACAAACCGAAATTGCGGGAGCTGCACGGCCAGGATCTCCCCGATTCAGTCAGAGATGGTCAGCGCCTCACTGGAATGTCCTCTGGACAGGACAAATTCCCGATGGTCGGTTCTAAATTTGATTTTCACCAGTATGGTGAGTCTGGTACTTGGGTCAGTGATCTCTTTCCTCACACGGCCAGCATCGTAGATGACATTTGTGTGATTAAGTCCGTGCATACCGAAGCGATAAACCACGACCCGGCACTCACCTTTATTCAGACCGGTGCCCAAGTGGGCAATCGCCCGAGCATGGGGGCTTGGTTGAGCTACGGCCTTGGCAGTGAGAATAAAAACTTGCCGTCCTTTTGCGTGCTACTCTCGCGCGGGCCTGGCAATGGACAGGGGGTTTATTCTAAATTATGGACCAATGGATTTCTGGACAGTGTGCACCAAGGCATTCAGTTTAGCTCGGGAGAAGATCCTATCATGCACCTCAACAATCCTGCTGGCAGAGACAAAGCCAGTCGCAGACGAATGCTTGATCGACTTGCCGTGCTCAACGACCGTACGCATCAGGAATATGGAGACCCTGAGACCCAAACGAAGATCCAGCAGTATGAAATGGCCTACCGCATGCAAACAGCAGTGCCTGAACTCACCGACGTAAGTCGCGAACCCGAGCACATCATCAAGATGTACGGATCAGAATGTCTCGTGCCAGGTACCTATGCCGCAAATTGCCTGCTGGCACGCAAGCTCTCTGAGTCGGGAGTGCGGTTCGTACAACTCTACCATCAGGGATGGGATCAACATGGCAACTTGGTTGGTGAAATGGCCCAGCAAGCCAAAGACGTAGACCGACCTACCGCAGCTTTGATAAAGGATCTAAAACAACGCAATCTCCTTGACGAGACGCTGGTGGTTTGGGGCGGAGAATTTGGTCGCACCAACTACTGCCAAGGCAAACTCACGGATGATAATTATGGCCGTGATCACCATCCCCGCTGCTATTCCCTCTGGATGGCAGGCGGCGGTGTAAAGCCCGGCGTCTCCTATGGAGAAACCGACGAGCTTGGCTACAACATCATCAAAGATCCCGTACATGTTCATGACCTGCATGCCACGATGCTCCACCTCCTGGGTCTCGATCACGAGCGGCTGACCTACAAGCATTTAGGTCGTCGCTACCGACTTACGGATGTGTTTGGCGAGGTGGTGCCAGGGATCATGGCTTAATATTTCTTGCGTTTTCAGACCAAATGCTCGTCGTCGTGCGCCAAGCATCTTGATTGCGACCGACCATTGTTTTTCCGCCAGCAGTAATCTTATACATACTGCATGATCGGTTTATGGCTAGCAATGATTCATTAAATTTTTTGACGCTTGAGAAAGAGCTCAAAGATTGCTCGACGGCTTGATCTGGCCGCTCAAATTCATGCACTGCGATGACGATCAAACCCTCTGACGTGGCAATCGAACAAAACTGCCGAGAAAACGCTTTTACTGTTTCACATACAACTTTGTAATGGCCGAAAAAGACTCTAAATTCAAAAATGCAGTCGGCAAAGTGGGTGATTTCCTTAATCACATTTCAAATATTTTCGATTCTGATGATCCCACCATCGTGGTCCCTTATCGGGGATTTTCCAATGATGACCGCCTATTCATGAAAGGACGTGTACTTGAAAATGAAGATATATTTACGGGAAAAACGGGAAACGAGCTGCGCAATCTAGTCAACTCTTTCAAGCGATTTGAAACAGACGAAATTGCCGGAGCTGAAGTTTCGATAAAAATCCAGAATCAATTATTCTCAGCGAGAACGGATGAGGAAGGATATTACACCATAGAGACTCCTTGGACGGCGCCCGTCAATCCACCTGAGAATAATTGGATTACTGCAGAAGTTGTACTCCCAAAAATATTGAACGAAACCGGCAAAACTGTTTCCTCCCCAGCCGAAGTATATGTTCCCTCTAGAAATGCCGATTACGGCATCATCACCGATGTCGATGACACAATTCTACAAACCCATGTGGCCTCACGCTTCAAATTAAAAATGCTGTATGCGACTTTTTTGCAAGACGCTGAGCAGCGCAAGCCGATGGAGGGCATGGTGCAAGCACTGCAGGAATTTGAGAAAGGGAGTGATGGCCAAAAGAAGAATCCGGTTTTTTATGTTTCACACAGCCCTTGGAATATTTACGACATTCTAGAGCAATTTTTGGAGGTGCAAGAATTTCCTGCCGGCCCTCTCCTATTGCGCGACTTTGGTTGGTCGCCCGTTGGCAATTATGCCGATCACAAATCAAAGACCATCACTCAAATCCTAGAGATGTATCCTGATCTACCTTTTATTCTACTGGGCGATGCTGCGGAGAAAGACACGGACTTCTATCTTGATCTAGCTCACAAGTATCCCGATCGAATCAAGAGCATCTATATTCGACAAGTGCGAGACACAAAGAATGCACGTCGCATCGCCAAGTTAATTAAGCAAAACTCTGAGGTAGATGTGCTGCTATTTTCATCAAGCGACGAGTTATTTGAGCATGCCCGCTCGAAGGAGTTTCTGGCCTGAGGTGCTACTCAGTGCTGTCTACAAGGGGTTGAAACCCCTTGGATGAGTAATATCATTCATCCAATGTACTTTACGAAGTGCTGACACACAGTCGTCAGTTGTGTATTGATTAATTGCAAGGGGTTTAAACCCCTTGGAAGAGTTCCTCCTCCAATGATCTTTACTGAGTGCTGACACGTAGTCGTCAGTGCAAAGTGCTGACACGTAGAATTGCAAGGGGTTTAAACCCCTTGGAAGAGTTCCTCCTCCAATGATCTTTACTGAGTGCTAACACGTAGTCGTCAGTGCATCTGATCGTAAAAAAACTGCTCCTTCACCACCTTCCCATCTTTCACTTGATAAACGCAGATCTCATGAAAATCGACCGCCGCAGGAGCATTTTTAAACTTGACATTCATGCTCATCGGGATTGAGAAAAAATTACCAGCCACCACGGCATCACCGACTGACGAGCTATTAAATTCTTCAATATTATCGTTCCACTCTTTGCCCTTGACTGCCATCTCTTCCAGCCCATTGCAAATGGTCCGTCAGGCTCTAAACTTTGCACTTGTGGCGAATAGAGCTCTGCATAGCACGCTTTGTAATCTCCCGCCTTGCAGTAGGCCACCAGCTTGTCTGCAAGTTCT
>Ga0114956_1003913_pt1 | contig 11438 bp, 9 predicted proteins | sample MaitaG_FD_87304 | JGI IMG/M metagenome (GOLD analysis project Ga0114956, IMG submission 87304) | Marine algal microbial communities from Maine, USA - Maine_Asex2 metaG | ecosystem: Host-associated > Algae > Red algae > Unclassified | place: Maine, USA | collected 2015-01-05 | reverse complement strand
GCTCTTGGCACTTAAAAGCAGAACCTGGCTATGGACCCTATGTACCGACCATTGCAGTCAGGGCTTTGATACGAAATATCGACAGCCTTACACCCGGTGCGCGCCCGTGTATTGAAGAGTTGCCTCTGGAGCAGTATGTCGAGGCCATGCAGGATATTCCGGTCACAACTAATTTTACTGAGCACGCCTTTAACTATTTATTTCAGATCACCCTGGGCGAAAGTTGGCTCGCCCTGCCAACACCATTACGTGAATCGCACAAAGTAGTTGATCGGATAACGTTGAGTGGTAACGCTAAAGTCAGTCGGGGCACTTCACCATTAACGAGTCTGGTAGCCTGGGTATTTCGATTCCCGGCTGCGTGCGAAAGCATTTCGGTTCAGGTAGTAAAAACTCGCATTGGTGATTCTGAGATTTGGGAGCGAAACTTCGATGGACAAATATTCCGGTCCACGCTGACTTATATTCATCGGGAATCTAACAACCAGACATCATCAAACCACCAGCATCCGGTTATACAGGAACAGTTCGGACTCATGAAATTTTTATTGGAGTTACCGGTTGTTGATGGAGCAATGCATATGAATGTGTTAAGCGGTTCGTGTCTTGGCATACCAATACCGGGCTGGTTGCTGCCGGTGAGCAATACTTTTGAGTATGTATTGGATGAGCACATGCATTTCTGCGTAGAGCTGCTCGGACCGCTCAAAACTGGCCTGATTGTTCGCTATGAAGGATCACTGAAGTAAGCAGGTATACTATTCTACCTATGCGAATATTAAACACAGACAATGAACCAGTCGCCTGAATTCCATTTCGATAACACCTACGCAAATCTGTCTGAGAAACTGTTTAGTCGACAGCAGCCTTCGAGCGTTTCAAAACCAGGACTAATCAAGCTCAACACGGCTCTGGCTGAACAGCTGAAGCTGAATGTCGCCGCACTGCAATCGGCAGAGGGTGTATCAGTATTAGCAGGTAACACAATTCCAACCGGCGCAGACCCAATTGCTATGGCTTATGCCGGTCACCAGTTCGGTAATTGGGTACCGCAACTAGGCGATGGCCGAGCCATATTACTTGGTGAAGTTGTGGACGGGGATGGCACTCGCTTCGACATCCAGTTAAAAGGTGCTGGCCCAACACCCTATTCCCGCAACGGCGACGGGCGCGCAGCAATTGGACCCGTTATCAGAGAATACGTTGTAAGCGAAGCTATGGCAGCACTCGGCGTACCCACAACCAGAGCTTTGTCTGCCGTAACCACTGGCGATGCCGTGCACCGAGAAACTATGTTGCCCGGAGCCATTCTTGCGCGTGTTGCGCAAAGTCATATTCGCGTGGGCACATTTCAATTCTTCGCTGCCCGCAGCGATATCGAATCGATACAGCTACTCACAGATTACATCATCGATCGGCACTACCCTGAGGCACGTGAAGCAGATAACCCGGCACTTGAACTGTTAACAGCTGTTATGAAAAAGCAAGCTGCACTGGTTTCGCAGTGGCAATCAATCGGATTCATACATGGAGTGATGAATACCGACAACGCGTCGGTTGCAGGCATTACCATCGACTACGGTCCCTGTGCGTTTATGGATAATTATCATCCTGAAACCGTATTCAGCTCCATTGATCATGCGAGCCGGTATGCCTACCAGAACCAACCACCGATAGCACAATGGAACATGGCAAATCTGGCGCAGTGCTTGTTGCCTCTCATTGATAAAGATGAGCAAAAATCAGTAGATGCAGCTCAGGCAGTCATAGATTCGTTTCCAGAAGTGTATCAGCTCGAATATTTGCAACGCTTCAGACGTAAAATTGGACTGCTAAGTGAAGGCAACGAGGATGCAGAGCTAATAGCTTCTTTGTTGCGATGTATGTCAGCCGGAGAATCTGATTTCACCAATACCTTTAGAGCGCTAAGTAAATGTTCAGTACAACGAAATTCGGAAACAGATGACAGCGCTTTAATTGCGCTTTTTTCAGATCAGGCAGATCAGGCAGATCAGGCAGATCAGGCAGATCAGGCAGAAAGTATTAGTGAATGGTTGGGTAAATGGCGGGTTAGACAACTTAGCGAGGCTGCCAGCGCCGCCGATCGGGTGGCGACAATGCAGAATAGCAACCCTGCTTATATTCCACGCAACCATCGAATCGAGCAAGTGATTAACGCAGCTGTACAAAATGACTATACTCCAATGGAAGATTTATCTTCAGTTCTGGCCGACCCGTACAATGAGCAGAATGGACACGAAGCTTACGCAGAACCGCCTGCCAGGGAAGAAGTGGTTCAGGCTACGTTTTGTGGAACGTAAAATCAAAGCGTATTACAACACTGGTTTTATTCTGCAAAATGATGCTAACCGACTGAACACGTGTTCACTGTTGAGATCTTGGAAACAGTATTTTGTACTCACAGAAGCATTACTCTGCACGTGCATAGTCACAACTGCAAAATGATGCTTGTTAGAATGAACACGTATTCACTATTGGGACGATAGAAACAGTGTTTCGTACTCGCAGCCACAACACTCTGCACGTGCATAGTCAAGGCTGCAGAATGATGCTATTCCAGTGAACACGTGCTCATTATTGATGATTACGGAACATTCGCCATCTGACGCGCGAATGAGTGTAAAGTTCCTACCACGAATAGCATACAACGTGCTCCAAAATCAGCATCATGCAACATTTCTGCTTTTTGATAAAAACGTACTCATGCGATCTCGATCGAGTACTGGTTTTACTTGCGAGTATCAAGGAACATAACAAAGAAGCAATTGATGTTGTTATGTCGGTTCCTGAGAGCGATTACGAATTATTTCAAAATGCCACGGCTTCATATTCAGTCACTCTCTTGACAGATGAGTCTATCTGCGCAGCACTTTTCACCGAAAAAACCAACGGCTTTGAACCAGGATATCTGAATCAGCAAATAATCAAACTGGCCTTCTGGGAAACCGGTCTATACCAGTTCTATCTTTGTCTGGATTCCGATTGTAGTTTCATCAGAGACTTCTATATCAAAGATTTTTTCTTCGATGAAAGCACGCCCTACGCCAATCTATATGAGTGGGAGCAACATTTTGCCGATCGCGATTATCGGCGCTGGATTGGCATCTACAAACGAAACCTTGAGCTTATATCAACCGAAATCAATTTAGACATCTCCAAAATGATCAGTTGTTGCGGCTGCTCGATTTTTTCGTCTCAGGTACTTCAGTCGTTCAAGCTAGAGTACTTGAAAAGCAAGCACTTCGATTATCGTGATATTTTAAAAATCTGCCCGTTCGAGTTTTCCTGGTACAACCTGTGGCTGATAAAATCAAACCTGATTCGGATTGTGCCGGTTTCTGGCTTTTTTAAAGTGTTTCACTATCGCAAACAGTATAATGAAATGCGCAAGAAGTTAGTCAATAAAAATCAACTTGCTGAAATGTACGTGGGTATTGTGTTGAACTCAAATTGGAAACCGTATAAAGCGCCATATCATTACCGCAATCCGCATATCGGCCACAAGATCAGCTACGCAACACGCAGACTATCAAGCAAATTGATCGGCTCAATTTACAAAAGACTGGTGAAATTATCTCAACTTAATCATGGGTGAGAACAAGACACTACAACCTCGCATTGCTATTTGTGAAACTGAAAGCAAGGGCATTCAACACGAAGAAGTCAATGCAGCTGTTATAGATTTATTTATCAGACAACAGGGTTCTGCCGCCTTACTCTACTCGGCCGCTGATCATTGGCGTTGCGTCGACGCAGTACACAAACAACGTTTGGGAACATCCTTACCGATAGAACACTGTGCGATTGAACCACCCATCAGTGAAAATAAAGAGGGAGGCAAAGCGGAAGTTGAAAAGTACCGGGAACTAATCAACAGACTATTTGCACAGATTGATGCGCAAGGCATTGAACATGTGTTGTTTACCAACACACACTCCAGTGGATTGCATGCCATAGTTGAATGCATGGATAAATTCCCACATATCACTATTTCCATGATAGTTCATGGACAACTGAACGAGCATTTGGGATTAACACGCTTTCAACGCTGGCAAAAAAAACCGATGCTTATCGATTTGCTGATGGCAAAGTCCTGTCAGCGAATCAGATTTTTCACCGTTTCGGGCCATATTGAACATTCACTTAACTCGCGTGGACTGTCTCATCTACAAACGGCATCACTGCATCATCCGTTTTTGTGGAATACAAGGCTGTCGCAATCGATCCATACAGACCAACCAGAAAATGCAGACAAGAAAATCAGGATATGTTGTATCGGGTCAATCCACAGCGATAAAGGTCGTCGTCAAATGCGCGGCCTTGTTGCCAGCCTGGCTAAGCGCCCGGAAAATTTCGAGCTAACCTTTTTTGGTCGTTTTGCCTGCCGTACTACAGATGATCGTATTACCATTCACAACCGACGTTTTGATCGAGCTGAATTTGATGAGCTTATTCCAGGATATGACTTCATTCTCCAGCCCTATACCGAGAATACCTACCAGTTAAAAGCCAGTGGCGTATTGTTCGATGCACTGAATTATGAAGTTCCGATACTCACCACATCAACCCTGTTTACCGATTATTACTTTGACCTACTGGGCGAAATTGGTCATTTGGCAAACAACAGCACTCAGCTATTGGAAATATTGGTGGCTTACATCGCAAACCCGGATACAAACACGAGCGCGTCAATGAAACAGAACCTGCGAGCAGCGAAAACACGTCTGAGCGAACTTAATCAGAGCATTATTTTGTAATTGGAGATTTGAGATTTGAGATTTGAAACTAAATTTTGTATCTGTAGATTTGAAGCTTAAATTTTTTAACAGAACTATTTTCGTAACCAGGATAAGCCCGTTTCGAACCTGGGATAATGTATGCAATATGTTCCCCTTTTAAACTCGAAGCAATGATTGAGCATTCTCATAGCAGACAGCCTTGCGCTCTGCATCGGTAAGCGGTGCTTTATCAATCCACGCTCCCGCTTCATCAGGGTTTTCAAATGGATAGTCAATTGAAAACAATACCCGGTCAAGACCAAGTGCATCGATGGCACAACGCAATGGTTCGTCCGAACAGACGCCAGCAGTAGTACACCAAAAATTTCGCTTAAAATATGTCGATGGCGCGTGGTCAAGCTGCATGTTGCCGCGGTTTGAGATTTTCCAACGGCAATCAAATCGCCAGAGCTGATAGGGCAGCGTTTCACCCATGTGGCCAAGGATCAACTTGGCTGTCGGATACCGATCAAATACACCGGAGAACAGAATACGAAGTGCATGGTTACCCGTCTCTACGGTCCAGGACCAGACTGGCCCCCAAAGTTCTGGGTGATTTTGATACATATACGGTACATCAGGCGGATTGCTCGGATGGATATAAAGTGGCACGCTTAATTCTGACGCTCTTTCCCAAAGCACTGAGTATCGATCATCATCCAGATAGCTGCCATTGGTTTGCCCGTTAATAAGCGCACCTTTAAAGCCAAGTTCTTTAACGGTACGTTCCAGTTCGTTCGCGGCCGAATCCGGATCCTGCAACGCAAGATGTGCAAACCCACTATATCGATCTGGACAAGTTGCGATTTTTTCAGCAAGGTAATCGTTGCAAACGCTGGCCATCCGTACCGCTTTTGCTGTTTTTGGTTCAACTTGAACCCCGGGACCCGCCAGCGATAAGACGGCACGCTCAACACCATTGTTATCCATCGCTGCGAGTCGCCGTTCACCAAAGTCCTCCAGAACATCACGAACTTTACCAAACAGGTCAGGCGAAATATTGATCGCCGTCTTCGACCAGTAGTCAACAAAATCCGGATGCATGAAATGTTCTTCAAGCGCTATTTTTGCAGTCATAGTTCTACTCAAAGTTCAAATATTTTCTTATGCGTTTTATGCATACAATCACTAACACCATCGCTTGTAACCATGTAGTTATCGCAGATCACCGCGAACACCCGCTCATCGTCATAACCGGGATGAACCGCTAAACACATACCTTCTGCCAGTGGCATAGTTTCATCCTTGCGAATTAACGGGCGTTCCACCATCTCAACGCCCTGCCCGTGTGCATATAGCCTGAGCTCTGGTGGTAAACCGCGTTTAATCATCCATTCGTCGTGACTCTGCGCAATATCCGCAGGCAATGCGTTTGGCTTAATCAAAGACAATGTGTGATCTTGAGCGGCGTGGACGTTCTCGAAGGCTTCAAGTAAATAGTCATCTGCTTTACCTAAAACCATGGTTCTGGCAATTTCGGTATACAGCCCGCCAGGGCCATTTGTTTCAATTAAAATAGTGCGATGATCGCCGTCGGACATTGGCCGTGTCTGGAATGGGCGATTCAAAAAACGCGATGGCGATCCTAACGGCGCTGAAAGTCCAAGATGAATGCCTTGATCACTTCCAAGTTTTCTTCCTATGGCTTCAGCATGGTCTGACACTTCTCTGTCAGTGACTCCGGGGCGAATAAAATCACACACTTCGGCAAAAACTTTGTCTTGTATTTCTGCCGTTTTATACAACAATGCGATTTCTTCATTACTTTTTACAGCCTTTACCACATCTATTGCATCCGTGGCATCTGTCCATTGAACTGCAGCCTGATCGAGTGAGCTAACCAAGGCGTGAGGCAGTGCACCAGGGCATAGTAAGCCAATGCGCTTCGCATTGGCATCCTTTAACGCGGATACCATAAGCGCACCATCGTAGTCGTTGGTGTATCCAACCGATACGAACGACGGGGTATGTAACAATCGATCAACGCCACGGTTAACACTATCACCCGATACATCCCGGTCTCCCCCGAACGGTCCCATCTCAATAACGACCATCGAGCGGTTACGGAAAAATATAACGGTACGCGGATAACCGTTATTGGCAGGAATATCGGTAAGCCAGCGCACATAAGACCCAACCCAGTCTTCGCGCGCCTGTGCCACAATCGCATCAAGGCCTTCAGCGTCCATCACCTCGCGAGCCAGTGTCCAGCGTCGCTCCATTTCAGCATCGGTTATAGGAGAATTTGTTTGCATCATCGTTTCAGATCCGTTTTAAGCGCGCTCGACCCAGAGTCATTGTAAATGGTTAGATTTTTAATCACCGTTGGCAGACATTGCTCACCAGAGATGTCAGCCATTCCGGCAATGTGTGGTGTAACAATGACGTTTGGCGCCGACCAGATCGGGTCATCTGGCGGTAAGGGTTCAGTTGCAAAAACATCAATGCCCGCCCCTGCAATCTGGCCGGTTTTCAATGCGTTTATAAGAGCAGATTCGTCAACACAACCACCGCGCGCCACATTAATCAGAAACCCGGTTGGTTTCATCGCGGCCAGCACCTCTGCGTTGACAATGTTTCTGGTCTGTTCAGACAGTGGCACCAGAACAACGAGAAAGTCTGCCTCACCAGCAGCGCGTGGCAACTCAGTACGCGGGTAGATTCGCGTAACGTTCGGTGCGCTCTTGCGACCATCGGAAACACCCGTCACTGTCATGCCCATCGTTGACGCATAAAGTGCCAGTGTTTCTGCAATGCTGCCCAGCCCCAGGATACAAAGCTTTTTTCCCGGCAGCGCCGGTTGCGCCCACCGTTCCCAGCGCTCCTCTTTTTGAGCAGTCAGCATTGCGGGCAGCCTGCGGGTTAGTGCCATCATCAACAGCAGCGAAAGCTCGGACACCTGTGGCCCATGAACCCCTGCTACTTTTGTCACTGGCACATGTTTCGGCAATTCATCCATTTGCAAAAAGTTATCCAGGCCGGTGGTTAGACTTTGTATCCATTCAAGCTTGGGCATGGCTGCAATCAGGCTTGGCGGCATGTGCGGACCAATGCCAATGATCACATTGGTATCGGGAGCATGTGCCATTGCTTCGTCCATGGTATGGGCGGCCCGAAATTCAAGTTCAGGAAACATCGGCGTGAGTTTCGTAACATACTGATCGCTCCATTCAGAGAACTCCTGTTTGATAATCACCTTTTTCTTCATCGTAACGCCTCTCAAAATAAAATGTCTGGAAGCCACAGAGCTATGCTTGGTAGTAGGAAAAGCAGTGCCACAAGAATAATGGGCGCAATCAGAAAAGGAATAATGGCTGCATAGAGCCGCCCCATCAATAAATCACGTGCCTGAGCCTTTATGATGAAAAGATTCATCCCCACAGGTGGCGTTATAAGCCCGAGCTCAACCAGAACAGCAACCAGAACACCAAACCAGATTGGGTCAAATCCGTAGCCTTCAATCACCGGCAGGAACACCGGAACAGTGATCAGCACCATGCCTATGCCTTCAAGAAAGCACCCCATGACAATATAAAGCAGCACGATAATTGACATGATAAAAAACGGAGACAGATCCGCTCCTTGCGCCAGCATCAGCAGTGTATCGGGAAGCCGCGTTTGCACAATGAATGTGGCAAACAACTTTGCACCAATGATGATCATAAACAAACCCGCCGATATCACGACCGTTGCCTGTATCGCTTCAACCAGCCCTCGCCATGAAAGACTACGACGTAAAAATCCGATCACAATTGCACCAAATGCCCCAATCGAGGCTGCCTCATTCGGGCTGAATATGCCCGCGTAGATACCGCCAATAGTGATGATAAAAAGCAAAAGAAAATGCCAGGGTCTGACGATTGCGCGTAGACGATCTTTTATCGATACCACTACCGAGGTATCGTCCTGCACAGCATTCCCGGCAAGTAACCAGGCGATGCACATGTACAAGCTCAACAGAATAATCCCGGGAATCATTGACGCTGCAAACAATCGAGCAACCGATGCCTCAGCGATAGAACCGTAGATGACCAGAATAATCGATGGTGGAATCAGGATACCCAGAGAGCCACCTGCAGCAACCGAAGATGCAGCATAGCCTTCTTCGTATCCGGCGCGTCGCATCTCTGGAAGTGCAATCCGTGTCATGCTTGCAGCCGTGGCCACTGATGATCCACAAATAGCACCAAACGCTCCGGAAGCTGCAATGGATGCTATAGCCAGACCACCACGCAAACCAGACATCGCCACGCGTGCCGCTTCAAATAAATCGCGCGACATGCGCGAACCACTTGCGACTTCACCCATGAGCACAAACAACGGGATAACGGACAATGCGTATCCGGACGCCGTGTCGAAAGTGCCAGTACCCGCAACGAATTTAGTCATGGTCACCGAATTTAATATTGAATTCCCAAAGATGCCGCACAGGGCAAGCGCAAGCCAAACCGGTTGACGCAACATAAGCAGTGCAAACATCACTGCTATACCCGTCAAACCAAGTGCGAAGGCACTCATGATTCACGCCCGCCGTTGTTTTTCAATATCTCGATTAACGCTCGTAGAGAGCACCAGAGTGTTCCTGCAAGCCCGATAAAAGCGATCACCCACAGCCACCAAACAGGGAATCCAAGCTCCAGTGAATTGCCACCATATCGGTACGCGTCAAATGCGGGATCAACCATCGACCAGCCAAGAAATAGAACAACTGCCAGCGTTCCAATGGCCGCTGTTCGACGAAGAAAGATAAGTACTGTTGCCGGGGCCACACGATCGAACAAGTCGATTAATATTTCCGCATTGCGGGCGATAACCGGTCCTATTCCAAAGAACACCATGATCAGCAGGAATACACTAACCAAATCATAAGCACCACGTACCGGCGTGTTAAAAATAAATCGCAAGGCCACATCAGCAACAACAACCAGCATCATCGCGACAAGCGCAATAGACGCAATGCCGTGCATCAAGCGACTGATTCGATCCTGCGTAGAGGACATATCGGATATCGAAATGGAGCAACCCCGATCATGCAAGTGATCGGGGTTGGTTATTTATTTCGTGTAGGCTTCAAAGAAAGCCGTACCTGGTTTATCGGCTTCATCCACCGACGACACCATTTTATCGACTATAGGAGCTAGCCTTGTTGCCAGCTCGGTTAGCGTATCGTCGTCAAGTTCTACGATGTTGACACCACCTTTTTCCATATAGTCTTGTCCATGGGATTCACCCGCATCCCACAGTGCGCCAAAGGTCGCTGCGCGTTCCGGACCCGTCGTTTGATCTATAAGCGCTTTATGCTCATCCGAAAGACGTGCATAAGCAGAATCGCTCATAACAACAGCGAATGTGGCGGATGCGATTCCGGGTGTTAACGTGTAGTCACTAACCGGTGCCAGATCGAAAGGTATGGTTGCTTCAAACGGGAAAGTCGCACCGTCAACAACACCCTTGCCCATAGCATCAGCTGTTTGTGACGGAGGTACCGGTACTGGTGAACCACCCAGCTCCTCAATAATTTGCTGCCAAATCTGCCCTGCATATCGAATACGCTTGCCTCTGATATTGTCAAGAACACTTGGATCAAATCCTTTTACATGCATTTTTAAAGGAGGCGTGACAGCCATCCAAAGGATACGTGTACCCTCATGCTCGGCCGCTAGAAACTCCGGTGCAAGCTCGGTCAAACGCTTTGACATTAGTGTGCTTTCGTTTCCACCAGACGGTGCGGACAAGGGCAAACCAGCCAATTCAGTTACAGCGAACCGCCCCGGCGTTGCCCCGTGCAGAACAACTGAAATATCCGCAGCACCACTGCGCACAAGATCAAATTGCCGTGGTGGCGGTCCCAGTTGACCGGCAGGGAAAATTTCTACGTTCAGCTCACCCGCAGACTTTTCAGCCAATTCTTCACCCCAGCTCATCAACATACGGTTGAACGCATGTTTTGGCGGTGTGAATGTTGAAATCTTAAGCGTTTCAGCGGCGATAGCAATACTGGTCCCGCCAAATAGAGTTGATGCACATACGAGCGCAGCTGTTGTTATCACCCTGATTTTCATTTACTTCCTCCAATACTCACTCAAAGTCGAGTAAAAAATATTGACACAGAGCTTTAACAGGCGTCCAATAATCAATAAGCAATGTTTGATCAGGATTAGTTATGAATGTTGATCCACGGCTTCTGCATCATCTCTTAGCCATCGAAAAGCATGGCACGTTCATCCGCGCCGCCGATGCCGAGCGCATTTCACAACCAGCGCTGAGTAACAAGATCAGTACACTTGAGCGCCAACTAGGTGCAACGCTGGTTGATCGTGGCCGACATGGAGCGCGCCTGAACCACATGGGCAAACTGTTGCTACGCCATGCGCGCGCGCTAGACGCCGTGATAGATCATGCGGCAGAAGAAATTGAATTAGCCAAACACGGGGACAGCGGACCACTCATTATTGGTGGAACCCCGATAAGCATGATCGAGCTCGTTCCACGGGCATTATCCGAACTGGACAAGATTAACAGCCGGGTACAAATATCCTTGATTGAGGCCGACGACGATATCTTGCTCGACAAGTTGCAAGCCGGCGAGTTAGACATGATGTTAGGTGGATTAGTCGTCGGTCACCAAAATGTTGAAAT
>Ga0114956_1003910_pt1 | contig 11443 bp, 9 predicted proteins | sample MaitaG_FD_87304 | JGI IMG/M metagenome (GOLD analysis project Ga0114956, IMG submission 87304) | Marine algal microbial communities from Maine, USA - Maine_Asex2 metaG | ecosystem: Host-associated > Algae > Red algae > Unclassified | place: Maine, USA | collected 2015-01-05 | reverse complement strand
GGCGATGGCCAGCAGACCCGCAGCTTTACCTATGTCACCGATACGGTCAACGGCATTCACGCCGCCATGGTGCGCGACGAGGCCAATGGCGAGGTGCTGAATATCGGCAACACCGAGGAAATCACCATTCTTGAACTTGCACACCGTGTCCACGACGCGTGTCTCTCGTCTGCAGAGACAACTGGCGTCAAGCCGGGAGATCTGAATATCGAGATGGTCCCCTATGAGAGCTTCTCGTCGAAGAAGTACGAGGATGTGCGGCGTCGCGTCCCTGACACCACGCTTTCCGAGCGACTGCTCGGCGTGAAGGCGCAGATTCCGTTGTCCCTCGGTCTCGAACGCACCGTCGCCTGGCAGATCGGTGCGATGAAGGATCGTGATGCCGGCAAGCGCTGACGTCTGTATTGTTGGTGCGGGGCTCATGGGGATGGCTCTCGGGCGCAAGCTTGCGCTCGATGGCCATCGAGTCACCGTGCTCGAGAGCGCATCGCAAATCGGCGGGCTCGCAACCTGGCACGACTTCGGCGATTTCGAGTGGGATCGCTTCTACCATGTCGTGCTGCCGACCGATCAGCATCTGATCGGCCTGCTCGATGCGCTGGGGCTGGAATCGGCGATGTTCTGGGCGCGGACGCGAACCGGCTTCTATGTCGATGACCAGATGCACTCGATCAGCAACAATATCGAGTTCCTGCGCTTTCCGCCGCTGTCGCTGTGGTCGAAGGCAAGGCTCGCCTTCACGCTGCTCTACGCATCGCGCATCGATACCTGGCGACCATTGGAGCGGCAGACAGTCGATGAGTGGCTGATCCGTTATTCAGGCAAGGCCACGTTCGAGAAACTCTGGAAGCCCTTGCTGCTGGCCAAGCTCGGGCCCAGTTATCAGCGAGTCTCGGCGGTATTCATCTGGTCTTATATCAAGCGCTTGTTCTCGGCCCGTGCAGGCTCTGCGAAGGCCGAGCATCTCGGGCATGTCGACGGCGGCTACCGCCGCATCTTCGACACCCTGCGGCAGACGATCGAGCAGGGCGGAGGTTCGGTCGAAACGGCTCGGGCGGTCGCTCGGGTCGCTCCGGTCGCCGCTCTCGACAACCAGGGGACGGAGAACGATGCGTCGCAAGTCAGCGTGACTCTTGCGGATGGCGAAGAGCGCCTGTTCGACCGGGTCATCTGCACCGGTCCCGCCAGCGTGCTTCGGCAGACGGTGGATACATCGTTGCTGCGCATCGATGAACCGGAACGTGAAACCGAGTATCTCGGCGTCGTCTGCGTCGTTGTCGTCAGCGAGAAGCCGATCTCGCCGTACTACGTCATCAATGTCGCCGACGAGAGCATGCCGTTTACCGGTGTCATCGGCATGTCGACCGTGGTGCCCGTGGAGCAGACCGGCGGCCGGTATCTGACCTACCTGCCAAAATACCTGCTCTCGACAGACAGCGGTTTCGACGACAGCGACAGCGAGACAAGCGATGCCTTCCTGGCGGCGCTCGCAAGAATGTTTCCCTCCTTCGACCCCGCTTCGATCACTGCAGTGCACGTCAACCGAGCCAGGCGTGTCCAGCCGCTCCAGGTGCTCGATTATTCGCGTACCGTGCCTGCGGTGACCTCACGACACCCGGGTCTGTTCGTGCTCAACACGACGCAATTCGTCAATGCCACTCTCAACAACAACGAGGTCATTCGTGCCGTTGAGGAATTTCATGCAGAGCAGGGCGGGAAGATGTATCGGCAAGAGTAGTGATAACACCGGCCACCATTGCATGCCTGACCCGCCCGCCGAGTGGTGCGTGCTCGCCGGTGCACTCACGGAGATTATCGACGCCATCCAGTGGTGTGTTTCGACCCGCGCTCAAGCGCGGAGCAGCTTCGTCATCGGTGGCGGTCGGGTCTATCAGCATCAGGTCGGCGGCAGAACCTTCACCAAGCGTGTGGCGGCTGTCTGCGCCGTTGAGCTTGATCAGCGTGGCCGGTGCCGAGGTCACGCTCGGCAACAACTCGGCGAACGGTCGCTCGAGCAGTGCCGGTAGCGCGAGCAACAGTTCGAGAAAATGGTCATAGGCGCTGAGCCCCGGGGTGCACGCGGGAAACGGTGCGAGCCGTGAGTCTCTGTCGAGCGGTGCATGATCCGAACAGATGGCGTCGATGACGCCACTGCAAAGCGCATTGCGGAGTGCGGTGCGATCGTCGACGCTCCGGAAGGGAACGGCTGCGCGATAGCGCGCATCGTAGCCGGCAATTTCGTCTTCGGTGAAGAACAGGTGGTGAATGCCGACGTCGGCCGTGACCGGCAGGCCGTCAGCGCGTGCGTCCGCGATGAGTTCGACGGCACGGGCCGAGCTGACGCGAGATACGTGCAGTCGACAACCCGACTCTCTGACCAGCTCGAGCAGGCGGGCCAACGCGATGGTCTCCGCGACAACCGGTATTCCCGGTAGCCCGAGTCGTGTTGCCACGGCACCGTCGTGGGCGCAGCCGTCTGCGCCGAGTCGCGCGTCGCGCGGCGTCATGATCAACGGCAGCCCGAAACCGTGTGCGTATTGCAGGGCGCTGAAGAGCACGCCAGCGTCCTCGACGGCGCGGTCGGCCTGGCCTGCGGCAACGCAGCCGCCGCGCTGCAAGGTCGCCAGTTCGCTCAGCGTCTGACCTTCGAGGCCCTGTGTCAGCGCGGCAATCGGCAGGATACGGGCACCGCCTGCCGCGTCTGCGCGATGCAGAATCAGTTCGAGCGTGGCGGTGTTGTCAATGACCGGCGTCGTGTCCGGGGCACACAGCACATGAGAAAAACCTGCGCCAAGTGCTGCCGCCGATTCGCTGGCCAGGTTGCCGTGACCGCCGGGCCCCGGTTCGCGCAGACGGGCATAGAGATCGATGAAGCCCGGCAGGGCAACCAGGCCTTGTGCCTCGATGACGCTTGCCCCGCCAGCGTCGAGGCCAACGGCTGTCGAGAGGCGGCTGATCTTGCCCGACTCGACGAGGATGTCGGCAGTCGGACCGTCGAGCTGTTGCCGGCCTTCGCCGTCGGTCGCGAGCGCGAGCGCCGCCCCTCTGATCAGTACCGCCGGGGCGCCATCGGTCATGTCGACGCATCCATCATCGATTCCTGATGGTCGCTGGCGGCCCGGTCACCGATGATCATCGACATGACGGCCATGCGGACTGCTATCCCCCAGGTCACTTGTTCCAAAATCACCGATTGCGGGCCGTCGGCAACGTCCGCGGCAATTTCAACACCCCGGTTGGTTGGTCCGGGGTGCATCACCAGCGCATCGGGCCGGGCACGGGCAAGCCGCTCGGGGGTGAGGCCGAAGGTGCGATAGAACTCGCCGCTGCTCGGCACCGTGGCACCGCGCATGCGCTCTTTCTGCAAGCGCAGACCCATGATCACATCCGCCTCGTCGAGAGCGGTGTCGAGGTTGTCATATACCTGCACACCGAGCGACTCCAGCGCATTCGGCAACAGGGTTCTGGGCCCGACCACGCGAACTTCCGCCACGCCCAGCGTGACCAGGGCGGCAATATCCGAGCGGGCAACCCGGGAGTGCCGGATATCGCCGATGACGACGACGATCAGTCCGTCGAAACGCCCCTTGTGGCGGCGGATCGTGAACATGTCCAAAAGCCCCTGCGTCGGATGGGCATGGCGCCCGTCACCGCCATTGACCACGGTAATGGTGTCGCCGACGTGGCGTGCGATGAAGTGTGCTGCGCCCGAGTCACCGTGACGGACGACGAACAGATCGCATTGCAAGGCCTCGAGAACACGCAAGGTGTCGAGCAAGGACTCGCCCTTGCTGGTTGATGAAGTCACCAGGTCGACGTTCAGTATGTCGGCCGACAGTCGCGTTGCCGCCAGTTCGAAAGCGGTCCGTGTGCGGGTGCTGTTCTCGAAGAAGAGGTTCGCCACCGTCTTGCCACGCAACAGCGGCACCTTGCGAATCGATCGATCGTTGACGCCGGTAAACCCTTCGGCCGTATCGAGGATACGGGTGAGCATGGTGGCGTCGAGAGAATCGAGATCGAGGAGATGGCGGAGCGTCCCGCCCTTGCCGAGTTGCGGATCAGGAAGACTCACGAATCAGCGACCCTTGCTTGCGATGCAGGCGTACGCGGAGCGTGTCATCAGCAAGGCCCGCCTCACTGGACGACTTCATCGCGACGACGCGCGAGTTCGTCTCGAGCGCCGACGCGAACGATCATCGCCGAAGCGTCCAGCTCGACATGGTCGTCGTCGGCCACATCGAGCGCATGCCCGACCACGTCGGCGCGAATGGGCAGCTCATGACCGTGACGCTGCACCAGCACGGCCAGCGTGATGCGCGCCGGTCTGCCGTGATCGAACAATTCGTTCATCGCCGCGCGGACCGTCCGACCGCTGCTGAGGACATCGTCGACGAGCACGATGTGGCGATCGTCCAGATCGAAGGGCACCATCGATGGTCCGACGATCGGATGCAGGCCGATCCTGTCGAAGTCGTCGCGATAGAACGCCACATCGAGTTCGCCGAAGGGGATGTCGACGGTATCTCCACCCGTACTCGCACCCGCACCCGGAGTTGCGCTTGCACTTGCATTTGCACTTGCATGAGCGTCAGGGTGCCGTACCGTGCGCGCGATGCGTGCCGCCAGGCCGCTGGCAAGGTGTCGTGCCACGTCGACCCCGCCGCGTCGTATGCCGATCAGCGCAAGGTCGGGTTCCTGCTGCAGGAGCGCGTGCAGCTCGTCGACCATGGCGTCGATCCAGGCGGTGACCTCGATGGTGTCGTAGGTCTTCATCGAGCGGCGAGCGGGTCGATTGCAGGCGCTTCATCTGTGCTCGACAGCCGGGCAAACCATTGTTCGAGGATGAGCGTCGCGGCCATCGTGTCGACATCGCCTCGCGAGACACGACGCGTCTGTTGCCCGCTTGCCCGGAGCTTTTGCATTTCAACACCGGCCGCGATCGAGGTATAGCGCTCGTCGATAGCATGGACCGGACGCGAGTAGCGTTTCGACAGTCGCCGGGCAAAGCCGCGAACATGCGCAATCAGTGCCTGTTCAGCGCCGTCGATATCGATGGGCCAGCCGATCACGAATGCGCTCGGCTGCCATTCGGCAACGCGTTCGTCAAGCGCAACCCAGTCGGGAGTACCGTTGGTGTTGCTGATCACTACGAGCGGTCGCGCCCGGCCCAGTCTTGTCGCTCCGACAGCAACGCCGATACGTCGAGTTCCATAGTCGAAGCCGAACAGTGTCGTGTCGACAGGAGTTTCCCCGGTCAACGATTCGGACGAGGACTCGGACAACAACTCGGGCAAGGGCTCCGGCACAGCCCCGGGCACAGCCTGGTCGGGACGAGGCGCGTCAGGCATGACCGGCCTCGGGCGACATCGCGTCCAGATCGATGCCGACCAGGCGTCCGACCGCGTCCCGCCTGGCCTCGAGCGGCGTGTCGAACAGGACGCGACTGTTCGCCTCGCAGGTCAGCCAGGCATTGTTGGCCACTTCGTCCTCGAGCTGCCCCGGGGCCCAACCTGCGTGGCCGAGCAAGACAAGCGCCTTTCTCGGTTCGAGGCCCATCGCGAGCGCTTCGAGAACGTCACGTGAACTCGACAATGCGATGCCGCCACCAAAGTCCCGCGTGGTTTCGAACACCGGTCCGGGCGGGTGCAGGACCAGGCCGTGGCCCGGATCGACCGGACCGCCCCTGAGGACGCTGGAATCGGATACGTCGCTGTCCGTCGATTCGATATCGAGCTGTGAGAAGACATCGCCGAGCGGCATGCCGCGCGCATGATTGACGACAACGCCGAACGCACCGTCCTTGCCGTGTTCCAGTATGTAGATCAGCGAGCGCCGGAAATGCTCCTCCTGCAGGAGTGGCATGGCGAGCAGGAAGTGATGCGTGAGGACCAAGGCAGGGTGGTTGTCAGTAGCTGATGACGGAATGGCTGGTCTGGAATTCCCAGGTGCGCACGATGTAGAGGATGTCGGTTTCTTCGGCAAGCTTGCCCGTCATCGGATCGAACGGCGAAGACAGACGCACGATACGCTTGGCGGCATCGTCGAGCACTTTCGAACCGGATGATTCATCGACCGTCACACTCTCGATCTCGCCACTCTTGTGGATGCCGACGATCAGCACGAGCGCACCGGCAAGGCCCTCTTGTCGCGCGGCCGCAGGGTAGTTCAGATTGCCGACACTCTCCACCTTCTCCACCCAGCGGTACATATACTCGGCCGAAGAGGCTTCGGTCGTGCGTGCATTGACGGTCTTGATCTTCGGTCGCTTGGCGAATTTCTCCTGCTGTCGGTCGATCTCGGCCTGCAAGCGGGCAATGTCCAGATTCTGTTCGACCAGGATGGTGTCGGGCGCCAACTCGCTCTCTTCAGTCTCCTTCTTGTCGTCTTCGCTTTCCTCGGAGGTTTCCGAGTAGACCGCCGTGATGATGTCTTCCGTGCTGGCGCTCGATTCGCTCGGTGAGGTCGCCTGCATGGCCTGTGGGGCAACCCCGTCGGTGTCGGCGTCCTGGGCGCTGGCGAACGGCGAAGTCGGGCGCGCGGACTCGTCGCTCTGGCCGCCGCCGTCCTGACTCGACTGCGCGAGGTAGTCGGCCGCTTCCGGTTCATCGTCCTCGGCACGCAGCGGCACCAGTACCACTTCGAGCGCAGGCGGTGTGCGCATTTCCTTGAGGATGGGCGAAAAACTCACGCCGAGTATCACGATGGCATGCGCGGCGGCCGCGATGAACAGCGCGATCGTCAGGAGGTCCGCCCCCTGTCCTTCGCGACCGCTCACCTGAGCCGACTCTCGAGCGCAGCGAGGTAGCGCGTGGCTATCCCGGGTGTGCCACTGCGTTCCTGCTCACCCCGGTCGCTGGCTGCCTTCGCGTCGAGTTCACGGGCGCAGGTCGGACTGGTGACGTTGATTTCCGTCAGGTACGCGCCGATCACGTCGAGGCCGACAAAGTCGAGCCCACGTTCGAGCAAGGTCGGTGCGACGCGCTCGACGATGCGACGTTCCGCATCGCCAAGCGGGACAGGCACGCCACGACCACCGGCAGCCAGATTGCCGCGCGTCTCGCCCTGGGCAGGAATGCGCGCCAGTGCATGGTCGATGGCAACACCTGCAACGACGAGCACACGCTTGTCGCCGTCGACGATCGCCGGTACGTAGCGTTGCGCCATGATCTGCAGCCGACTGTCCAGAGTCGAATGTTCGAGGATGATGTTGATGTTCGGATCCTCCGGGCGTAACCGGAAAATTCCCGCACCTCCCATGCCATCGAGGGGTTTGACGATCACGTCGCCGTGTTCGGTCACGAAATCCTTGAGCCGAGCCGCACTGGTGGTCACGAGCGTCGGTGGGCAGAGTTCCGGAAACCAGGCGGTCGCGAGCTTCTCGTTGACATCACGCAGGCTGGCGGGCCGATTCGACACCAGCACACCCGCCTCGGCCGCCCGTTCGAGCAGGTAGGTGGTGTAGATGTAGCTCATGTCGAACGGCGGATCCTTGCGCATCAGGATGATGTCGTGTTCGGTCAGCGGTGCATCGACAGGCGTTTCAGCCTCGAACCAGTGATCATCGTCGTCCTGTACCGTCACCCTTCTACGTCGCGCGTAAGGTTTGCCTTGCACGAGATAGAGGTCTTTCTGTTCCATGATGTGCAAGGTCCAGCCGCGCGCCGCAGCGGCCAGCAACATCGACAGGGTAGTGTCCTTGTAGGGCGTGATCGATTCGATCGGATCCATGACCACGCCGAGCGTCACGCCGCTTCGCCCCCCGCTTTGCCCGGTTCGATCGACGGTTCCGGACAGAGTATTCTGGGCTGTGGCGGACGGTCTGCCCGAGCTTGCCGAGGGAGGTGCCGTGGCGGCCACGCTGGAGGATTGGGTCATCATGGGCCCTGAGGTCCGTACTGGCAGACGAGTGATCGAACAGCGCATTATGTCACGGCGTGTGACGCTGGCACGCTGCTTCAGCTAACCTCGGGTTCCTGGATTTGACGCGTGGATGAACGCTCGAGGATGAACGCTATGGCGAGCGCACAGGCATTTGGCGACGCCGCTTCGTCGCGGCGATGAGTCCTCTCCCGGAAGAGGGTAATCATCGGCCGGTCAGCAGGCTGTCGGTCGTACCAGCGCCCGTTGCAGACTCGCTTGATGCCCTTGTCCTGAGCGATCTGGTGCGTTGCTCGGCTGTCTTCAGGAAACATGCTCACGAGCAGCGTGGCGTGGATCTGGCACACGCCGATATTGTGCAGCTGGAAGATGATCTCAGGCGTGTGCGCAACGACCTGGTGCTGCTCGACTGCATCGGCGGTGTGATCGTCGTCGAAGAGCTGCTCACGCTGCTGGCGGCGCACCGGGCGGGAACGACGATCGACGAGATGCCCTTCGCGGATTTCCTTCCTCGCGTCGGAGAAGCTCTGAGCCACTACTCGCGTGAGTTGCAGCGACGGGGGGCAGACGAAGTCGCGCTGAGCCTGGTGCCACTTCTCAACGACAGTCGCGCCACTCGCGGTGAGCGAGTGTTTTCGGCGACCTTGTTGCACGCGGCAGGCGTCGACGAGCTACTTCGCGAGGCCGCGAGCGATGAGCCGGAATTGTCGGTGCTCGTGTTCGAGTCGGCCTTGGTCCTGAATGACACACTCGGTCCGGAAGGAGTCGCTGAATCGCCTGCCAGACGGCAGATCTTCCTGTCGCTCGCGCGTTGGCTCGATACGGGGGCGGTATCCATCGATGTAGAGGGTACGACAGGCAAAGAGGACGGCGGCGCCTCGGCTGTGGAGTCGCTCACGCTTTGTCTTGAGCTGCTGTACGAAGTAGCCCGGCTCGATCCTGACGACGAGCGAGCGTCGGCGCTGCAGAAACGATTCGCTTTACCACTTGTTGCACCGAGCCCACCTGTTGCATCGAGCCCAGCTGACGGTCACGCGCCTGTCACGGAGTCGGATGTGAACGTGATCACGGCCGTTCACGTTCAGCTCTGTCGTGATATCAGTCGCCTGATCGACGCGCTCGAACAGCCTGAGGGATGCGCTGATCGCCGGCGACTGCAGCTCGCGCGAGAGCAGCTCGGCGGCACGGAACGCGTCGCGTCGCTGCTCGGTGCGCACGAAGTCCGCACCGGAATTCGGCGTTGTCTCGGTGTCCTTGACGACGCCCTGGCTGAGCTCGGAAGCGAATCGTCGTTGAGCGCGTCGCGTCGCCGGACGGTGGTCCGGTCGCTCGACCCATTGCGCCGTGCGACCTTCTGGATGCAGGCGTTGCCCCGTTCTGTCGACGAAGCGAACGAACAGTGGGGTGATCTGTTCGGGAATGTCGAACTGAGTGAACAAGAGTGGCAAGCGGACGGGCACGAAGGCCGCTGGTCGGGTGTCGAGGCGGCACGTCGCCTGCTCCGTGAAGTGGAGCGTGACCTGAGCGGCCTGCACTTGGTGGGGTCAAGTCCGGTCGACGAGCGGTGGCAGCAGATCGAGCAAGCGCTGCGTTGTACCGATCTTCCCGACGTCGTGCCGGCGCTACATACCCTGCGGGTCCTCGGAGCGCCTGTTCGTGTCGCACCGTCGTCGGCACAGCGAGCCTTGTCGAGCAGACTGATCGCCACGCTCGATCTCTTCCTGGGCTGTATTCAGCAGACGGGTCCGAACCGGCATTCCCTTGTGCGGGATGCAGAGAAATCGCTCGAACGACTCGCCAGCCAGCTCAAGGAACGTTGACTCACCTTCAGGCGGGCGAAACTTGGTCGCTATTCCTGTTCGATTGGGTATATAATCCCAATTACAGATCAAGCAATGAGAGGCCAGACCATGCGCGGATCCTTCACGAGAACGACCCTGCTCAGTGGTGCGTTGTCAGGCATGCTGACGCTGGTGGCCTGTGGCGACGGTTCCGTCGACGCAGAGACCGAGGGTGCAAGCACCGGCGCGTCGACGAGCGGCAACGGGGCGACCGACAACGGGGCGACAGGCATCGGGGCGACGGGCAATGGGGCGACCGACGGCGACGGGGCAGACGGCAGCACGCGTGTCGCGCTTCGCAATCTTGGTGATCGCGAGGTCTTCTTTCAGGAAGTTCGTGGTGCCCTGCTGGCACAGCGCGGCGACGATGACTACTTCGGAGGTGATGAGGAGGGTGGGATCGATGCTGGAACCGGGGCCGGTACCGACGGCGGCGGTGGAGGCGACACTGGCGCGGGCGGCGTGGCGAGCCCCGTATCGACAGACGGTTCTCGCGGCGAAGGTGCGGCGGCACCCGAGGCTGATGCCTCGACCACGACCGCCGACGGCCCGAATGTGACCGGCACGAATGTGCAGGAAGTCGGAGTCGACGAGCAGGATCGCGTCAAGGTCAGCGCAGACGGGACGCGGTTGTACGTGCTGAACACAGCCTATCCGGAAGATTTCTACCCGACCGATAGTGAACCCGTCGTCATCGACGACATCGAGACGGGAGAGCCCTTGGTCATCGAGACCGGTGGTGCGGCCGTCGATCCTGCAGTACCGGAACCGTTTGCCATCCAGACGACGTTGCGAGTGCTCGGGCTGGATGCCGATGCCGCTGATGCGACCGCGTTGCGAGATGTCGACGTGGATCTGAACGGGCGGCAGGCGCAGGGCATGTACCTGCATGAGACCGATTCGAACAGTCAGATCATCCTGACCTCTTCCAGCAACGGTTATTGGGGGTATTGGGATGAATGGGGCAGACCGGATGCTTTCGGTGGGATCGACAGCATGATTACCCGCATCGATGTCGACGATCCTGCCAACGCGGGTGTTTCCGGCAACGTGAGCATCGATGGGCAGATCGTGTCGAGCCGGCGGATTGGCCCGTATCTGTTCGTTGCCTCGCGCTTCTACCCGAGATTGCCGGGTCGACAGCCCTGGGAGCAGACGGCGGACGAATGGCGGGATGCCGTCGGCTCGGCAGATGAAGCCGATCTGTTGCCGCATGTCACCCATGTGTCGACCGGTGAACGAGAGCCGTTGGTCGAACCGGAATCTTGCTTCGTTGCAGCACGTCCTGACGGGGATGAGTGGTATTCGCCGGATATCGTGACCTTGTCGGTTCTCGATCTCAGGACGATGGAGGTGGCTGACAGCGAGTGCTACCTGGGCGCCAGCGAGACCCTGTATGCCTCTCCCGATGCCGTCTATCTTGCCACCACGCGCTGGAACTACGGCCTGCCTGAAGATGGCAGTCGTAGCGACAGTGGCGTCGAGACCGACATCCATCAGTTCGATATCGAGGCGGGTTCGCTGAGTTATCGGGGGTCCGGCAGCGTGCGCGGCCATCTCGGATTCGACGAGCTACGCAAGCCGTTCCGCATGAGCGAGCAAGACGGCTACCTGCGCGTCGCCACGATCAACGATCAAGGCGATTTCGGCTTTGCTGACGGTATTGCCGATGGTGGATTCTTCGAAGGCGACGCCGTCGAGCCGGGCGCTCCGGGGAGTGGCGG
>Ga0114956_1003907_pt1 | contig 11445 bp, 1 predicted proteins | sample MaitaG_FD_87304 | JGI IMG/M metagenome (GOLD analysis project Ga0114956, IMG submission 87304) | Marine algal microbial communities from Maine, USA - Maine_Asex2 metaG | ecosystem: Host-associated > Algae > Red algae > Unclassified | place: Maine, USA | collected 2015-01-05 | reverse complement strand
GGATTTGAAAATGATTTAGGAAATATAATACAAACGACTACAGAAATTTGGGGAGATGGTAATTTGGCAAATGGAGTTGCGCCAGGATATGGAAGTGATATTTTAACCGCAGGTGATGTAATTATCTTAGATGAAAATGTAAATACCGCTACTCGATCTGCTGTCATTGATTTTGATGGAGGTGACAAAATTGCTTCCCGAGGAAATTTAGCGATTACAAGATTAGCTTGGGCATCAGGTTCTGGAACTTTCTTAGCAGGAGCAGTTGAAATATATCCTACCGTAGCATGGGGCAGAAATTTTGTGATGCCAGTCGGAGAAGATTACTTAGTCAATGAAATGTTTGATTATGTAGGTTCAACGATTATGGCATTCGAAGATAATACTTCAATTGCTATTGATGCCGATGCCAATGGATCAGCAGAAACAACGATCACTTTAAATGAAGGAGAAAGTTATTTAATCAATGGAAGTATTAATGTAGGAGCAACAATAGATGCTGACAAACCTGTTCAAGTTCATTTATTAACTGGAGATATCTGTGCTGATTATGAGGGACGATGGATAACTTTGACTCCTCGTACCGATTGGAGTGACAGTTATTACAATCCTGTTGCTACTCAAATTGATTTAACGAATAGTGGTAGTACGACTAATGATCCAACCTATGTTCATTTACATAATCCAAATACTAATTTAATAAATGTACAATGGGAAACAGATGCAGGTGCGCAACCAAATATAAATGTACCAGCAGGGACAAGTGTATGGGTTCAAGTTCCTGATGGAACAGGTTCTCATTTTTATACCAATAGTGGTGTAGCATTTTATGCTATTGCAACGATAGGGTCAGATGGAGTAACCTTAATGCATGACTGGGGATTTGGATTAATTCCAGAAACTCAGTTGACTCCACAAATTACCATGGTCGGTTTTGCTCCAGGGCAAGATCCAACTTACACAGGTACAAGTACTAGTAATACTGCACCTGTTTGGTTGACTGGAAATTATCCAACGGGAAGTTCTTTTTCTGGAAATATTACTGTTTGCGTAGATTACAATGGAGATGGTGGTGGATTTTTGGATGCAAATGGAGTAGCCTATGATGTGAGTTATTTATTAAATCCATTAGGTCAATTAAAAATTACAGATCCAGATGGCGACCAAACTGGTATGAGAATTTGGGTTTGTGATAATAGTGATGCATTTGTCGCTGGAGCCTGGGGACAAGATCCAGCAGTATCAACAGGTTCAGGTTTAGAGGAAATTGATTTAGGAACAGGCTTGCCAAATGGAATACCTTTCAATACCAACGAATGTGTTGATTTGACTTATGAATTAAATAATGATGGATTATTCGATTTATGTGAAGAAGTATCTTATACTATTTCCATTCAAAATTCAGGAGCATTACCTTTTCCTGCCAATAGTATTTTAATTATAGATACTCTTGCTGCGGAACTAGATTATATAGATAATTCAACAATTGTATATGTCAACGGAATTCCAACTGCTTGGTCTGATGATGTTGCACCGCCTACAGGTACGACGTTCGTATTTGATGAAGGAGGAACTTATTATCCAAATGTTATTTTGCCAGGTGATTCCATAGAAATTATTTTTACGGCAAGTATTAATGCTCAACCTCCAGGAGATGGAATCATCAGTAACCCAGTCATTGTTTTTGATGGGAAAAAACAAACAAAAACCAACGTGGATTTTTACGTAGAAGATCCTGTTTTACCCGTACTATTAAATGTACCAGCAGATGTAACCGTAAGTTGTGATAGCATTCCAACTACTCCTGCGCTTGATACAGCGAATTGTAATTTGACCACCATTCCTTATCCAGCGGCACAACCTTCTGGCACAACTGCCATGAATGGACAAAACTTAAATACAAATGGAGTGACGACATCATACTCTATTATCACAGGTGGGATTATTGAAGATTTCAATATGACTGATGGACAATATCCTCGCTCTGCCAATCAAAATCAACCTTGTGGAGCATCGACCAAAGCAATCAGTTTGACGCAAGAACAAGAAGCTAGTAATTCAGTTTACAGGTCAGGAGATTCAACGGTCATTCAAATTGAATTTTCTCAAGAAGTAGAAGATTTATCCTTTGGATTATTGGACTTTGATGAAGGCGTTTGGTTTGTAGATGGAGCGACTGTTCGAGTATATGATGTGGCAAATAATGAAATAAATTATGATTGTTCGCAATTAACAATTGGTAGAAATGTCACTATGGAAGGAACAAATCACTTCCATGCTTTAGATAATTCAGATGGATATGTTGATTTAGCAGATACGGATAGCGTTGGTGATGTTCGTTTTAATTTTTATGATATTCCAGTAAAACGGATAGAGATTGTTTTGGAAAATGATTGGAACTCAGGAAGTACTAGTACAGGAACTTCTGCTACTTCTTTTTCAGATTACTTTGCAGTTAATTCAGGAGCAGGTCACGGAATTGGAATAAGTGAAATGTGCTTTTGTGTACCGGGAACAATAGCTGAAGGAGGCACCATTATTCCTGCGGACGATTGTAGAGATGTAGTAGATATTGAATATACTGAAACTACTGCGATTCTATCTTGCGCCAATAATTATACGATTACTCGAACTTGGACAGCGACAGATGGTTGTGGACAAAGCACCGTTTACACGCAAGAAATAACAGTCGAAGATAACGATGCACCAACTATTACAGGAGTGCCTGTCGATGTAACAGTAACACCTTCGACTATCCCAACTGTTCCTACTGTTACTGTTTCAGATAATTGTGATTCATCGCCGATTATTACTTATTCAGTTGATTCAATACCAAGTGGATGTCAATATATCATTCAGCGAATTTGGCAATCTGAAGATAACTGTTCTAATATATTAAGAGATACTCAAAACATTACGGTTGATGTTTCTTTGACTGCCAATGCCAATGTAACTTCTAATTATAATACGCAACAAATTAGTTGCAATGGAGCAAATGATGGAGAAGCTGCGGTAGTTGTTTCAGGAGATTATTATCCATTTATTTATCAATGGAGTAATGCAGATGCTGATTCTATTTTAAATGGAGTAGGAGCAGGTACGTACACCGTTACTGTTACCAACTCCGTTGGATGTACTACCTCAGCAAGCGTAATTATCTCTGAACCAAATCCAATCGTATTGACTCCAAAAGCAGATACCACAATGTGTGCAGGGGAAGCTTTCGAACTAACTGCGACAGCAATTGGTGGAAATGGCTCTTACCAATATGCTTGGGATAATGGATTAGGAAGTGGTCAAAGTCATACGGTGAATCCTTTGGTAACTACGACATATGTTGTTACCGTTATTGATTTGAATAATTGTTCTACCACAGGCCAGCTAATAGTAACTATCGTAAATTGTGCAGAAGATTGTACTGATGGAATTGATAATGATGGAGATGGATTGACAGATTGTGATGATCCTGATTGTGCTCCAATTGCCAACAATGCTACTTTAACTACTTGCGATAATTCCAACATGGCAGGTTCTGGAACATTTCTTTTACATGATGCTAACTCAACTGTTTCGTCAGAATCGGGAGTGATGATTTCTTATCATTCAACATTATTGGATGCTCAAAATGGAACGAATATTTTGATAAGTCCATACACAAGTGCCGATGCAATAGTTTACTCAAGAGTAGAAAGAGTATCGACTGGATGTTTTTCTACTTCAGAAATTACACTCGATGTAGGAGCAAAATGTACAGAGAATTGTAATAATGGACTCGATGATGATGGTGATGGATTGATAGATTGTGATGATCCTGATTGTCCATGTTGTAAAGCTTATGCGCCGACCTTGAATGGGGTGAGTAAAAAAGATCCATAAGTTTTTTCTGAAATAGATTTTATTCTAAATGAAATTGTATGGGCGACCGTAAAACGTCTAACGTCAAATGATTAAGTTTAATATATAAATGATAAACCCACTTTAAATTGCTTTAAAGTGGGTTTGTTTTTGGAAAATGTATGGTATAATTATTGACTTAAAGTTTATTTGAAGAAGTTCTTTTTATCACCAATATTTTACTGATTATCACTTTGTTTTTGATAAAAATAACTCAAAACTCTTTCTCCTAACAATAGGAATATAATCAAATTAATATGTAAAACACTCATTAGTAATTTTTTACAGGTGTTTTGCTTAGTATTAGGTAGCTATTTTAAAAATATGAACATCTTTTTTTTAAAAAAAATAAACTCAAATTTCACTTCTTTTCAATTAGTAAAATTACTAGTTGTAACCAACCTTTTTCTATTTCTAATTACAGGTTTTAAATATGCAGAAACAGGAATAACTTCACTAACAAATAATGCAGCGAGTGCTTTAGATTTGACTAAGTCAGTTTCTAATACGACGCCCTTATCTGGAGAAAATTTTTTCTACACCCTTCAATATAGTTGCGCAGGTTTGACCGAAGATTGTCTAGGTACGGTGATTACTGATCCTTTACCAGCAGAATTAGAGTTTGTGAGTGTACTTGGTTCTGTTCATACCGATTCAGAATCCTATGATGCAGCAACACATACGGTAACATTTACATTTATAGATCCATTAGTTTCAGGTTCGACAGGAGAGGTGCGAATCGAGGTACGTTTTCCAAATGGAATTACTCCCAATGGAACAACTGCTTCTAATACGGCTAGCATTAATGCTTCTAATGCCCCCGAAGAATTTAGTGCTAATGTGATCACAACTGCTTCGGCGGTAGATAGGATGGCAACTAGAAAATTTTATGGAGGAGCGGTATTAGATAACGAAATGATTTTTGGTTTTCAGGTCTGTAATAATGACCATCAAGCGTCAGTTGAGAATGGAACGATTAGTCCATCATCTATTACTGTTAGAGATACACTCCCTGTTAATGCTACTTTTATCTCTTCAGATAATGGAATCTATGATGCTGCTTCGCATTCTATTGTCTGGACTTATCCTGACACTTTAGCATTAGGTGAGTGCTGGTGGCCAGAAGTGACTGTTCAATTTAGTTCGTCTGATTATTCAGTAGGAGGTACAGAAATCAATACAGGTTATATCACTTATACGCCAGTTGGCGGAAGCCCAACCACTAATGAAGAGAGCGTTACCATTACTTTCGAAGCGCCTATTTCTCAAGGAAATTTAATAAAAGGCGTTAATAACATAACAAGTAGACAAGGACAATCGAATTTTTATACCATTCGATATTGGAATGCTAGTAATATATATACGGACGGCTTTTATTTAGAAGATTTAATACCTAACGGTATCATTGTTGATAATTTTAATATAGGAGAGTTCTATGCCAATGGGACTTATACCAATTTAGAAAAAACTATTAAGTATATAACTAATCTAAATTCAACTTGGACAACTACATCAGGATCGCCTTATGCTTTATCGGATAATTCGACTATTAATAGTATAGATTTAGGCTTAGTAGCCAATGAGCATATTACAGGGATACGGTGGGAGTTTGGTCCTGATCCAATGCCTTATTCCTCGGGATTTAGTAGTAGTGTACCTGTCTATATTAATTTTCATGTTGATGCCAATGCTCCATTGGGAAATATTACGAATTGTCTAACAGGTGGAGGAGTAGATTCTACTTTTACGATAAGGAATGCCAGTAGTACACCAGAGTGTGCCACTTTTGAGGTACTTGCAGGATCAAGTGGATTTATTCCAGAAACAAGAAAAGATTATTTGGGAAAAGCTTGTGGATGTTGGACTTATTTTGGAACTGGAGATTTTTTCAATCCTGGCGATACGATTTCATTTAGGATAAGGGTAGGTAACTATAATGTTTCCACTACCAATATTGTAGATCCAGCTATGGCTGATTTATTACCTATTGGACTTACCTATTTAGGAGGAACATGGAGTATGGACAATTATGGAACAGGTGCTCCTGCGCCTAATTTTTCTATTCAAAATAATCATAATGGAACAGGGCGAGAACTTTTAACCTGGGATTGGTCAGGATTTAGTTTAGCTCCTGGAGAAACTGTTGATATAATGTTTGATGCTATATTGGGGCTAGATGCTCCTGCGGGAGAGAATGCTTTGGTTAACGAATATGCAATGCTACAAAATGGTGGTGAGGGATGCGCTCCAGGAGGATACGAAAAAGCAGATATAGACGATTTGGATAATGATGGTGATACCGCTGAAAATTTATGTTTTAGTTTCGTTGAAATGGATGTGGGAAGTGTTATTTCGGTTGAATCTGAGAAACTTGTAAGAGGACAATTGGACACCGCTTATACGAAATATCCAGAGGTGGCGAATTCTGTTCCTGGAGGTATTTCTGATTATATTTTGGAAATTAGGAATACAGGAAACGTACCAATGGATAGTATTGTGATTATTGATATTTTTCCAACGGTTGGAGATATAGGAGTGGTAGATATTACAGCGAGAGATTCCCGATGGCAGCCAAATTTAGTAAGTACGATAGATGCTCCTGCGGGGGTAGTTGTTTATTATAGTACCGAAGACAATCCATGCCGAGATAGTGAAGGACTAGAACCTACTGGACCAGTAGGTTGTGCTGCGCCGAATTGGTCTATCGCACCTCCTACTGATTTAACAACAGTTCGTTCTGTGAAATTTGAATTTGGAAGTACAATGTTACAGCAGCAAGATACTATTCAGTTATCTTGGCCGATGCGGGTTCCTGTAAATGTTTTTTCAACAATAGGCGCGCAGCCTGATTCTATTGCGTGGAACTCATTTGGATTTATAGGAAGAAGAACAGATAATGGAAGTTATTCTTTAGCATCAGAACCTGTAAAAGTAGGAATTGATGTCAACGGTGTGGTACCAAATGTATATGGAGATTTTGTGTGGGAAGATACCAATCAGAATGGAATACAAAATGGAGGAGAACCTGGAATAGATGGAATTCGAGTAGAATTATTTAGAGATAATGGAGATGGGATTCCTAATCCTTCATCAGATACTTTTATCAATTTTACCTTGACTGGGAATGGTGGTTATTATCTTTTTCCAAACTTACCTGATGGTGATTATTATGCTGTTTTTTATAAATCTCCTACTATGGAAATTACTATAAATGATGTAGGAGGAGATGATAATAATGATTCTGATGGAGTAGCTGGAACATACAATGGTTTTGATGTAGCGATAAATCCAATAGTTACTTTGGATAATTTTGCTTACGATTTAAGTTGGGATTTAGGTTTATATTCATCCACTAATGGAGCAGTCGGAGATTATGTTTGGAATGATGCGAATGGAAATGGAATTCAAGATGAGGCCAATTCAGAAGGTATCAATGGAGTGACGATTTATCTATATGATAATTCAAGTCCTTCTAGTCCAATAGATTCTGTAGTTACTTCAAATGATGTGAATGGTAATCCTGGTTACTATTTATTTTCAGAAATTCCTGTGGGAAATTATTTTTTAGAATTGAATTTACCGTCAGGTGTAAATTATACTTCTCAAGGAGCAATGGGGACAAGTGATCCTTCCGATTCCGATTTTAATGTTGGAACAAATAGAACGGAAGTATTCGCAGTAATTGCTGGAAATTATGATAACTCGTGGGATGGTGGTTTGATTTTATCAGGTACAGAAGTTTGTGATAATGGAATCGACGATGATGGAGATGGATTGGCAGATTGCTTAGATCCTGATTGTCCATGTTACAATCCATTTGTATGTGAATCTGATATATATATGGCTTACTCTACAAGTTTTAGTCAACCTTCCACTTTCTCTAAATTCAACACAACTACCAATCCATTTACATTAGATGTGATAGGAAATGTAACTTATAATGTGAATGCAATGGGTTATCGAAACCAAGATGATTTTATCTATGGGGTTGAATTAGGAACAAATGAATTAATTAGAATAGGTGCTGATGGGATAGGATATAATTTAGGGGAAATACTAGGGTTGCCTATGCCCGTGACTTCTAGTGATGTATATGATTCTGGAGATGTTTTCCCAGATGGATATTTATATATCCATGAAGTTTCTTTTCATAGAGAAATATATCAAATAGATGTCACTACTTCACCACCTCAACTTGTTGCCATACATTCACTAGACCAATCCATATATTTAAGTGATTTTGCATATAATATATTAGATGATAAACTTTACGGAATAGGAGATAACGGAAGAAAATATATGATTGATCCTTCTGATTGGTCAGTTACTACTATTGGCACTAGTGCTCCTTCCGCTTCCTATGGAGCAGCATTTACAGATGATTTGGGGCGTGTCTTTATTTATAATAATAATGTAGGTGCGCTCTATCTGGTAGATTTTGGAATCAATGGAACGGGGACAGGAGATATGACTTTAATTGCTAACGCTCCTCAAGTATATCTTAATGATGGAGCATCATGTAGAGGTACTATTATGATACCTGAAATCTGTGGAAATGGAATTGATGATGACGGCGATGGAAATACAGATTGCGATGATACAGAATGTGGCGTTTCTGTTATTGAATATGATAATGACCAAGCAGCATGCGGAGTTGTTGGTCAAGATAATTTTATTGCATCAACTTCAGGAGCATCTGATGTGAAATTTAACGCACCAATGAGTATTGCGGTTGATGAAAATACGGGTAAACTTTTCCTTGCAGAATACGGAAATCACAGGGTACTTCGATTTGCATCAGTTGATGATTTTATCAATGGAAATGCTGCTGAAGCAGTTCTTGGGCAAGTAAACTTTACTGCTAATTCATCAGGAACAACTCAAAGTACAATGGATGGCCCAACAGGAATTGTGGTAGATAATAATGGAACACTATGGGTGGTGGAGCATTTTAATGCAAGGGTTACTCGCTTTGATAATGCCTCCACTTTAGCAAATGGAGCCAATGCTGATGGAGTATTAGGACAACCTAATTTTACCACAGATGTCGAAGCAATTGGTCAAGCCAATATGAGAAGACCAACTTTTGCAGTTATAGAAAACGATGGAACACTTTGGGTTTCAGATAGAGATAATAGTCGAGTATTAAGATTTGATAATGCAGCAACTTTACCCAATGGAGCAAATGCAAGTGGAGTGCTAGGTCAGCCAGATTTTAATACTGATTTGCCAGGAGGAACTATTGCAACAACTAGTAGTGCCAATGGAATTGTTATAATTGAAAATGCTCTTTATATGGGAAGTTATGTGAATAATAGGATATTGATTTGGGAAAATGCAAAAAATAAACCGAATGGTGCGGATGCAGATAGAGTGCTAGGGCAAAGTGATTTTACCACAACATCTTATTCCATTTCACAAAGTTCTGTTGATTTTCCTTTTGCATTAAGTGCAGATAAAGATAACAATCTTTATGTTACAGATATTGTTGCTAATCGAGTGTTGGTATTTATGGATGCTCCTTCTAAAGCAAATGGAGCCAATGCAGATAAAGTATTAGGGCAACCTAATTTTACTACTTCATCACCTGGAACGAGTGCCAATAAAATGAGCAGCCCTGCCCAAACTACAGTTTTCGAAAGTAATACTAGAACCTATTTGGCATTGGCAGATTATGGGAATAATCGAATATTATTGTACAACCAATATTATAAAACCGATGAACTAACAGCTATTAGTGACACTTTAAATGGGGTCGATCTTTCAGGAGGGGGAATAACCAATTTTACATTATTAAGCCAACCTGCTTTTGGAAGCATAACATTAGATGATCCAACTACAGGTGCATTTACATATACCCCTGCGGGAAATTGTCCATTGGATGTAGATACTATGTTGCAATTTACCTATAGTGTAGAAAATGGAAATGGTTGTATAGATAGTACAACGGTAGATTTAAAAATATTGGATGTTCAACCTTGTGTTGAAATTTGTGATAATGGAATTGATGATGATTTGAATGGCTTGACAGATTGTGAAGAAACAATTTGTATTCCGATCGCTAATCCTGCATTGTTGGCTGTATGTGATAATTCAAATATGACAGGTTCCGGAACATTCTTTTTACATGATGCAAATCCTACAGTTTCAACAGAGTCGGGGGTTGTAGTTTCTTACCATCCAAGTGTATTGGATGCTCAAAATGCTACTAATATTTTGATAAGTCCATATACAAGTGGAGATGTCACAGTTTATGCTAGGGTAGAAAGATTATCGTCTGGGTGCTTTTCTACTTCAGAAATTACACTTGATGTAGGTGCAAAATGTTTAGAAAATTGCAATAATGGCATTGATGATGATGGAGATGGATTGATAGATTGTGATGATCCCGATTGTCCATGTTGTAAAAGTTATGCACCAATCTTAGATGAATTAAATAAGAAAGAGCCTTAGTTCATCACTCATCATTTGACTTAGGTAAAGTGCATTATTGCCTACTCCCTTAATCTAATATTATCTAAATACATAATATAATATAATATATGGTATAGTTATTGGCATATTTTATATTTAAGAAAATTATTATTTATAGATGGTTGTGTTAAAAATAATAAGTTGTTCAATAGATGAATTTAATCTTTTTGTTTTAAACATGTCGATATATTAAATATATAAAATACTTTCTTTCAGTTAGTTGTAATTTTTTACATTATTCAGGCAGCCGATAGAAAAATATGGATACTTTTTTTTTTTAAAAGTAAACTCAAATTTCACTTCTTTTCAATTAGTAAAATTACTATTTGTAATCATTTTTTTTTTGTTAGCTATGAGTGGTTTGAATATTCGAAAAAAAGTATTTTTTTTCTCAAAAAAAATAGGGCTACTAATCTACAATTCAAAAAAATACAATTCTCTATACTTTAGAATATTGATGCGCAATTTTAACAGAAAATTGTTTAGCAGAGGCTAAAGCTTCCTATGATCCTGTAGTGAATGCACACAAGAAACTCTAAATTAATAGGATTTAAGATTTACATTTATAACCAAAATTTACACAAGTATTTATCATTAGTTTTTTCTATTTGATGATCTTGAAAGTGGTCCATCGAGATCAAGGTATCAAGTTTTTATAAAAGGTTTTAAAAGTAAATATAGGCATGAGTGAGCATTTTTCTAGTAAACAAAGTATAAGCAATTCCACCGTTCAAATAGTAAAATTACTAGTTGCCATAAACTTTATTTTATTTATAACAATGGGGTTTAAGACGCTTGGTTCGGATGACTCTAATTCTCTTTTTTTCAAAAAAAATATAGCAAGTACATTAGAACTGACTAAGTCAGCTTCTAACACTACACCCTTATCTGGAGAAAGTTATTTCTATACCCTTAAATATAGTTGTGCTGGCTTGACAGAAGATTGCTTGGGAACAGTAATTACAGATCCTTTGCCAGCAGAATTAGAGTTTGTGAGTGTACTTGGTTCTGTTCATACTGATTCAGAATCCTATGATGCAGCAACACATACGGTAACATTTACATTTATAGATCCAT
>Ga0114956_1003905_pt1 | contig 11447 bp, 8 predicted proteins | sample MaitaG_FD_87304 | JGI IMG/M metagenome (GOLD analysis project Ga0114956, IMG submission 87304) | Marine algal microbial communities from Maine, USA - Maine_Asex2 metaG | ecosystem: Host-associated > Algae > Red algae > Unclassified | place: Maine, USA | collected 2015-01-05 | reverse complement strand
AATTTACCCCTTTATTGAAAGAAAGTGCCTTGAATGGTATCAGACCTTGATCGTGATACATGGCAAGTGTAGCATCTACCTTACCGAATTGACTGCTTCCAAAGAATCCATCTGCTGGATAAGGACCAGAAGTGAGCATTCCCTTCTTCTTGAGTTCCATGATCAGAGGAGTAACCATCTCTACTTCTTCTTTGCCAATAGCTCCATCATCCCCAGCATGTGGATTGAGACCGAGCACAGCTATTTTAGGTTTTTCAAATCCGAAGTCTTGAATAAGAGAAGTATTCAAAAGATTAATCTTCGTTTGTATTTTTTCTTTAGTAACCTTCTTCCCAATCTGTGAGACAGGGATATGACCTGTAACTGTTGCAACTTTGAGACTATCTGAGATCATAAACATCAACTGATCTTCTGCTCCAAATGCTCTGCCAAGAAACTCGGTATGACCAGGATATCCCCAACCTGCTAATTGCATTGCATGCTTATTGATTGGTGCAGTGACGATTGCATCTAACAATCCCTCTTTCGCATCCTTGACCAATGCATTGAGAGAGTCTATTGCAAATTGGCCTGAAGCCTTAGTAGCTTTACCTAGAGTAACTTCAACATTCTCATCGCCACAAGCAATGACATTCAGCTTTCCATTTACGGCATTGTCCACATCCTTTGTATTGACATATTGAGTCTCTACTTTAGTCATGTTTTTATGGTAGGTAAGCACCTTCGAACTTCCATAGACAATTGGTGTGATATCCTTAAGTATTACTCTATTATCAAATGCCTTGAGTATGACTTCAGGACCAATACCGTTGATGTCGCCTATTGAGATACCAATTTTATACTTTCTCATCTCTTTCTTTTTTGAATACTGAAGTGGAATCTTCTCACTGAGGATTACCACAGATCGACAAAGATAAGAATAAATCCATCGGATGATTTACTATTCTCCACTGTCGTAAAAAGCGTACTTTTGGTCTGTGAAATTTGCAAAAAAGAAATATGGGCAACACTTCTTGACTAATCTCTCCTTAGTGGAGCAGATAGCAAGTTATGTGCAAAATGCGGCTGAGAAATATACTCTCAATGTCATTGAAGTCGGACCAGGTCGAGGTGTCCTCACACAATATATTAAGAACATACCTAACATCAATCTCAAGGTGGTTGAGATCGATAAAGATATGATCGAAGTCATCACTAGTAAAGGTATCGTCACTCCTGATCAAGTCATAGAAGCTGATATTCTTCATACTGATATTAGTGATATCTTCGGTGGCGAGGAATTTTTGATTGTTGGTAATTTCCCTTATAACATCTCCTCTCAGATTGTTATCAAAATGCTTGTCAACCACGAGCTTGTACCGGCACTCGTAGGGATGTTCCAAAAAGAAATGGCAGATAGAGTACTCTCAGATTACAAGTCAAAATCCTATAGTAGATTGACCGTGCTTACAGGAGGAATCTATACTGGAAAGAAACTCGTAAAAATATCCCCTGGATCATTCAATCCACCTCCAAAGGTGGACTCTATGGTGATTAGACTCGATCGTAAAAATGTAATCCAACCAATCTTCAAAGAGAAAATATATAGGACTGTAGTAGCTCTAGCATTTGGCAAACGAAGGAAGATGCTGAGAAATACACTTAAAAGTCTGATTACTGATGAAACTCTTTTGGAGAATCCGTACTTTACAAAGAGACCAGAGCAACTCTTAATAGAGGACTTTGGCAAACTTGCAACATTGATAAAAAATCAAAAATAAAGATGAGTCTAGAACAAAGAATTACTGCGGACCTAAAGACTGCCATGAAGGCTAAAGACAAGGTAGCTCTTCGAGGAATCAGAGCAATAAAATCTGCAATCTTACTTGCTAAAACAGATGGGAGTGGAAGTACATTAGATGAAGCTGGCGAAATTAAAATGCTCCAAAAACTTGCAAAGCAAAGAGAAGATTCTTTGGCTATCTATGTAGAGCAAAGTAGAGAAGACCTTGCAGAAGTAGAAAGAGAAGAACTTGCTATCATCAAACGCTACCTCCCTGAGCAAATGTCGGCAGAGGAAATCAAACCTCTCATTGCAGAGATTATCTCAAGTACTGGAGCTAGTGGCATGAAGGATATGGGTAAGGTAATGGGAATGGCAAGCGGTAAGTTAGCTGGTAAGGCCGATGGTAAAACTATCTCATCGATTGTCAAGGAACTCCTCAACAGTTAAGAGCTAACTCTACCAAGACATTAGAGATGAAGCAAAGTTACTTCTTAACCGTTAGAGATCGATTTAGATTATATAATGTCATCTGGGATGTACCTAATCCCAAGGCAACCGTCCTCATCGTTCATGGCTATGCAGAGCATATAGAACGATACAATGCTGAGGCAGCAGCCTTCAATGCTGCTGGTTACAGAGTAGTTGGTTATGATCATAGAGCTCATGGTAGGTCTGATGGTGATGATGCTTACATGGATAACTTCGAAGAACTCTGCTATGACCTCCAGGAAGTCATCCGATATCTAAACTCTGATACACCACTTTTCATTTACGGTCACAGTGTTGGTGCCTTGGTGACACTCAAGTATGTATTAGATATAGCAGATTCCACAGATACTCCAATCAAGGGATTACTCTTTACTGGTGCTGCACTTAAGGTAGCTGAAGATCTCTCTCCCATCTTACAAAAATTCTCTACCCTACTAGGAAGACTCACACCTAGACTTAAGACCATCAAGTTACCCATAGATGGCATCTCTAAGGTACCAGAAGTACAAGTTGAATACGAAAATGATGACTACAACTATAGAGGTGGTATCTATGCATCATCAGGCTATCACATACTGAAGACAACAAAAGAAATCTCTACTAGATTTGATGAAGTCACTTTACCTTTCCTTGCAATGCATGGAGGTGACGATACTCTCATAGAAAAGCAAGGAACAATCAATCTTTACGAAGGTGCCTCGTCAAAAGATAAGGAGTTGAAAATCTGGGATGGTCTCGGACATGAGATAACTCGATCATACTCAAAGCAGCAAGTACTCAATCATCTCGTCAATTGGCTAGATCGACATTGCTCATAAGGTGCATTACCAATCTTAATTCGCATTATGATAGACACAATCCAATTAACAGCCCCAAAGGGACCAATCAAAGGGACAATCAATCTCCCGACATCAAAGAGTATCGCAAATCGATATCTTATCCTTTCTGCCATCTCAGATGGAAAGCTTACAATCAATCATCTGTCAGAGAGTGATGATACTCAGATCTTGAGCAAGTTGCTTACGTCACCGCCAACTGATGGAATATACGATGCTCATCATGCGGGAACCACATCAAGATTCCTACTTGCCTATTTTGCCTTACAGCAAGGGACACAAGTGATTACTGGTTCGGGAAGATTAAAGACGAGACCAATCAAAGCACTTGCTGATGCTCTCATCAGCTTGGGAGCTCAACTAACATACTTAGAAAAAGATGGATGTCTTCCAATCCAAGTAGACAGTCCAGAAGAAATCGCTACTGAGGTCACACTATCAGGAGGTGTCAGCAGCCAATTTATCACTGCCCTTCTACTCAATGCCGCATCACTTCCACAAGGACTTACAATTCATATCGATGGAGAGTGGATCTCTAGACCATATATTGAAATGACTCTCAAAGTCTTGAATGAAGTAGGCATCAAACACACATTGACTGACACAAGCATTCAGATCATTCCACAAACTATAAGCGAGACAACACTGAGTGTAGAATCTGATTGGTCAGCAGCGAGTTACTTCATTGCAATTGCATGTGCCAGACCAGGCAGCAATATCTTACTCCCAAGACTTTATGAAGACTCTATACAAGGTGACTCTCAGATACTCTCTCGGATTAGTGCTTATGGTTGTGAATATCAATTCGAAGTTGGTGGATTGAGAGTAGTAAACAATCATAAGGCGGAGGATTCATATCCATCAATGTTAGAGATGAACTTAGAAGATACTCCTGATATCTTTCAGACCTTCGCAGCATTGCATAGTGTCTTGGGTATCTCCTGTATGTATAGTGGTCTCTCTACCCTACCTGGTAAAGAGACAAATCGAATCACAGCCATGCAAGCTGAGCTCCAAAAGGGAGTGACATTTTTGAGTGAGCTCCCTGCTCGCTTTTCGTCTAAATCTAATGAGAAATATTACTTACAAGAAGGAAAGGCCAAGCTATCAGAAAGTCCAACTTACGAGACATACCAAGACCATAGAATGGCAATGTCACTTGCTCTTCTTTCACTTGTCGGACCCGTTCAAATCAAAGATCCTGGAGTGGTATCAAAGTCCTTTCCGTCGTATTGGAAAGCACTGAAGTCTTTAGGTTTCGAAATAAAGGATGTGACTAATTAGACTAACTTTCAAAGTGTACTAACTTCTTAAACTTAGCTACTCTTGCGAGTATCTCTTCTTTAGTAATACTTTTGAGCTTCTCGTTACTAAAGTCTTCAACGCAAAATGATGCAGCCGCCGATCCATAGACAATACCAGTCTTGATTGTTTCAAAGTCCACGGTATCCTTGCTTGCGATATAACCAAGCATCCCTCCAGCAAATGTATCACCAGCACCAGTGGGGTCAATTACCTCAGGGATAGGCATAGCAGGCACATAGAAGATCTCATCTTTATGGAAAAGCATAGCTCCATGTTCGCCCTTCTTAATGATGAGATATTTTGGTCCAGATTCCATGATAATCTTAGCTGACTTGACGAGTGATCTCTCACCAGATAACATTCTTGCTTCCTCATCATTGATTGTCAAGAGATCTACTCTTGAGATGACTCTATCTAATTCCTCTCTCGCTACATCTATCCAGAAGTTCATCGTATCGAGTACAATCAACTTTGGTGTACCTTCAAGTTGGTCGAGCACTGCATTTTGCACAGCAGGAGTAAGATTTCCGAGGAGTACATAATCTGCATTCTTCCCATTAGGTGGGATGACAGGGTTGAAGTCAGCAAGTACATTCAGATCCGTGACAAGGGTCTCTCTTGAGATCATGTCATCATTATACTTTCCAGCCCAGTAAAAAGACTTCCCACCTGAGACTTTCTCTATCCCATCAGTCGTAGCTCCTCTTGCCTCTAGCGCTTTGAGTTCTGACTCTGGAAAATCCTCTCCAATGATAGAAATCATATGGACATTATCAGCAAAAAAAGTTGCTGCCCAACTCGCATAGAGTGATGCTCCTCCAACTACATAATCAACCTTACCATATGGTGTTTCGATTGTATCAAATGCTACAGTACCTACAGTCAATAGACTCATGGATTATTTGTTTTTTGTTTTTACGTGTAATGATGAGATTCTGATAAAATACTCAATTGCAGTGCAAATGTAGAGAATTATTACTGCACACTAATCTTATCAATCACATAACTGTGATCTTTCAGTTCTAATCTGACGAAGTAGAGACCTTTTGGTAAATGCGATACATTAACAACCGATTGGAAAACCTGATTATTACCATAAGATTGATCGTAGACAAGATTGCCTTCGATGGTGTAGAGAGCGATGTTTAAGAGTGATGACTCACTGTTCTCTAGAGTAATGAGAACATTGTCAGTAGCCGGATTAGGAGCAATCGTAATACTTGGCAATCCCACCTGTGATGAGATATCCGAGATGGCACTTCCGTAAAAAGTTATTACTTCTGAAATCCCTCTACAATTCTTAAATGCCGTAGAGTTAAGTGTACGAGCATAGTATGTAACTTCTGCCTCCCACACATAGTCAACTTCAAGTATAGAGTTTTGACCAAAGTCACCTAAGAAAATAATTTGATCAAATTCTGGATCGAGTGCTACTTGTAGCTCTGTACCAAGTGAAGGCAGAGATTCTACTTCAAACTCCAATAGGATATCACTAGAGGTTGTAAAATCTTGTTGTGGAAATACAATAGAATTAACAGCTGCATTCTCACCAGGAACGAGAGCAATACTTGTCGTAAGCTCAACTGTAGATGACAAGGCCTTGAGTACTAAATTTTCACTTCCTTCTATGTCTGACTTTTTGAGCTTCACCTTATAGATTCCTGATGATGCATCTTGTGTCTGTACATTAGTGGTGTAAGGAATAGTTTGGTGATCGTCTGTCTCAACTTTCAATTGAAGTGCTCCATTATTTAATACGTTAGAGTAGAGGTCCAATTCTACCTCTTCATCACAGATGAAAAGCACATTACTAGAGGGAACAAGTGCATCACCATAGACTTCATCAAAGCAAATTGTAATCATAGCCTGATCGATAGTTCCGCCATCTTCTGCTTCTTTATCTTCTACTCTAATCTGCCAAAGACCTTTCGCCTCAGTGTTCAGCATTGCTTCATAAGTCTGAGCTGGCTTATAGATTCTACCATCAGTAATCGGACATGATGCTGTAGATGGTCTATCTATCGAAAACCCAATAGAGTAATCTTTCGAACTCCCACATCCACCTCCCCAAAGGAAGACTTGTTGCAAACCTTTTTTTACCCAAAAGTAAAGGTCACTAATGTAATCATGCGTCCCTCTGATGTTATCTATCTGCAATGATTTGATATTGACATCATGTGTACAATCTAAAGGATAATAGTAAATGTTAGATGTGGCATCTATGAGTTGATTTGAGGTGTTGACAATCTGTGTACAGAATTCGAATCCTGTACTAAATTGATAACTCTCTGACCATTCACCCTCACCACAAACATTCATTGCTTTTACTTTCCAATAGTATCTTTCATTTGGTGTGAGTTGAGTAAACTCGATCTGTGATTCTTCGACTTCGCGATATTCTATGAGGCCTTGATTAAAGTTCTCATCAATAGAGACTGTTACTTGATAACTCAGCGAATGTGGTACATCTACCCAGTCAAGTATAACTTGTTCATTAATCCCTTCGGCCATATTTTGAGGTCCAGCTAATATTGGTTTTTCAGGTGATGTTTCTACAACGTTGAGATTGATATCCAAATTGAGATCTACCTGACTGTTATTGCCCTTAAGCTTGATTAAGTAATCTCCTGGGTCTACTGAATGGATATCATTTACCTGCAGAGTGGCACTACTGTTAAAATCTATTTGAGTTACAAGAAGCGAGATATCTAGACCAGCATCTTCTACTATTTGCAACATTGCTGATTCGCTAAATGCTGAATTAGCAGAAATTACTATTTCGTGACTATTCTCAGGTTGAGTGTTACAAACCTTGGTGTCCGCTTGATCAAAATTGAGCATATAGCTACAGTTCTGTCCAGTCAACTTATCTCCACTCAGTCCCTTCGGATCGAGCCAACTTTCTAAGCTAGACCCACTTGAGTTATTTGCGTCCCATGACTTATGAAACCATCCAAAAATATCCCATTCACTATTACTACAAGAGGCAGTCCCTCCTACCAGTTGCCCAATAATCAGACCTTCTTCACTAAACAATGGACATCCTGAGCTACCACCTTCAGTAGTACCAACATCCCAATCATTTACTTTGATTCGCTTTCCTTGTCCTGAAGAACTAAAGTCTATCTCAGGTGCATCATAGTCAAAACTTATTCTTTTTTCTTCAACACCTGGGTGATGAATTGCAACTGTCTGACTCGGCAGATCATTACTTCTATCCCATCCTGAAAGATAAATGTTGTATTGTTGATCAATTGGATCATCTAACTCTACAAGGGCAAAGTCACTCAAAATATCTCTTGCTTTGAAGAATGCTCCGACATTATATTGGTTGAGTTGGCCATCACCTTCCTGACTACTTTGTGGGCCGTTAGGTTGTCTACAATATGAGTTTTCATAATTCCAATAGACAACCATTGACAGCGCTGTCCCTTGATTTACTCCACAGTGATTTGCCGTCAAAAAGTATGGTGTACAATCTCTGTCTGCATTATTAATTGCGACACCAGAACAGATCTCTTGACCATTGAAGTGATAAGCACCCACTGAGGTAATTTGCTTACGATACTGTTCAACGTTTTCAAAGCCATCATTCTGACCACAGATGACATCGAGATTACATCCTCCTGACTTCCGTTCGAAAGCTGTATTGAAACCAAGATAATCGTGATATGCTGATTGAATATTTATGTTGACTTTATCAACGTCTTGCTCTGTAGTCACTACCTCAAGCATCACAATATCACCAAATATAATTGGTGTCCAGAGTTGCCGATGACTTTCAACATCAGATCGAGTAAACTGTCGATGTGATTGACCAGTAATCGGATTATAGAGGTTGAGCAAGGCATCTTCAGGGATGTCAAACTCAGAAAAATGTAAGTTAAGGGAATGTGCTGAACTTGACTTTAATTTCAATTTGCCTATGAGCATTCCATCATCAGTAACCTCCCAGCTTGCTGCTTGAGTCATATCTAGATTTACACTTTGAATATGTGCAAATCTGATTGGTGTTTCTGGTGATTGTTGACGTCTCTCTAACTCTGCTTGGAGGAGCACTTGGTTGTCTAAGTTTCCAAGGTTAATAGGTGTATGGGATCCATCGGGCGATGAGCCTGAATAGCCAAAGTATCGCTGACCCATCAGATGATGTGAAGCAAATAAAATCAATACTAATATGATCAAGTTGTTTTTCGTCAAATCAATGTATTGTGATTGGTTACAAGCATCTTTTTATCTAGAAAAATGTGATAGTTATGACCGAGCACTAATTAAGCAACGGTCAAGGTATTATAAATGATGCTTATACCATTTGTTAAAATTAAGACTAAATGAAGCTGAGATGTCACAGAATCAAACTATAATGTTCTGTTAAAGTCAATAATTCAGTGAATACCCGCAGTCTATTTTGTTGATAACTGAGAATTGTCTAATTTGAATTCATAATTACATCTAAATGATTCAAGAAACAACCGAAAATAAATTCACCCTCGTAATAGGAGCATCTCTGAAGGGGCATAGATACTCTAATCAGGCTATCAACCTCCTGAGGAATTACGACATACAGACTGCTGGCATTGGACTCAGATCAGGAATGGTCAGCGATGTTGAGCTCTCTACAGAGAAAGAGATGTATAAGTATGTCCATACTGTTACACTCTATCTCAATGCGAAGAATCAAGCACCATATCAGGACTACATTCTATCTCTGAAACCAAAGCGAGTAATATTCAATCCAGGTGCTGAGAATCGTGCCTTCGCAAAGGTTTTGGAAGAGAATGGAATACAAACATTAGAGGCTTGTACCTTGGTGATGTTACGGACCAATCAGTTTTAATTACGTGGAGGGTTTTGGAGTTGAGTTCAGATCAAATTTGTTTGTTCAGCTCTATATTATCACTTAAAAGCAAAAAATGATTTCACCACGATCAAATTATCTTGGTTATCACTATTTTTAATTGAGTACTAAGAGAGATAGAGAGTGGCTCGAACAAGACTGATTGATCTCGATATAATCGACGAATTCTTTTACGACAGTGAAAGAATAGTGAAGGAACCGCAGCGAAGCTGAGGCTTAAACCTGACCATATCTAAGTAATGCTTTTGTCAAAGCAGACTCTTATGTTTTTGGCAGAGAAGCTGACAAAAATTTCCTTTTGTAGTCTTGATTTTTTGGTTCTTTTGTATCAAGACAAAATGAACAAGGCAAGCATGGTAGGGAATTATTTTAGACAAAGAGTCTTATTGTCTTTTACTCTAGTAAGGTCTGATTGATACTAACTCTTGCTCTATAAATACTAACTTAAGACTTAGTAACTAAAACTGTATTTTCAATTGCATTGACACCTCTGTGAGAGATTGCCTTTTCAATCGGTTGACCGAGCACTTCGATTCCTCCCCAAGTCTGTCCACAATCGTTATGGAGTCTGACACCATCTAAAATTAAGTGTCCACCTTTCTGTACTGTAATAGATGCATACTTTGACAGCGAAATCCTACATGAGAGTCCGAGAGTAGCCCCATCTTTTACAATAATGTCGCGGCTCAAGTCCTTATTTCCAACCCAATGAGTATCCTCACTTATGATGATTGGATTGTTAGGTTCATAGTTACACCATCTTTCTTCAATCAATCGTCGTTGTTTCTTTTTGACATCGTGAATTGTACGATGCCACCTTCCAAGTTGACATGGGGTCATCGCCATTTGATTATTATTGTAATCCATAAGGTTGTTAGAGATTACTCCATCACAGGGTGGTGCACCTTTTTGAAAGCAATTGGGATTCGGAGGTGTATCCTCACATCCATCATATTTCGTCCAAGCATGAGGCAAACCAAAGATGTGACCTACTTCATGGTTGAACATCGCAGCGTACTCCCACCACTTAGGATCTTCTTCATCAAATCCTGATATTTTAATACTTGTGCCTAGAGCTATACCCGCTTTGTGCTGCTTGTAAGTCTTGGAAGCTACACTATCCGGATGGATCTCCATGATAAAAACATTAAGTATTGAATCATCATCGATTGCATATTTATTGATCACATCTTTATTGTAATTATTTTTGCTCTTTCCCTTATTGAGAAAAAAGAAAAGTTCGTCATCAATGTGCTCGTATGTTCCATGATCATCTCTTCTCCCTTCACTTAATGTACGCCTGTATCTGAGCATTGGTGGTAAGGCAGGAGTTGTATTGCCTACAGGTAGATTCATTTTGGGATTTGTCCAAAGTCTCAGGTCTGAATTCTTGATCAGTTCTGGAATCCAAAAACTCCGCATGTAGTCAAATGGTAAGAGTTTATCTCCTTTAGAATCATACAAACAATGGAAGTTGAGTCTAATCGTCTCTTCTTCAAACCATTCTTGATTCTCTGGGTAAGGAGCATAGTTTTCCCAAGCTTCACATGAGACTCGATCCTCATAAGCTAGATCTGGCATTGCTTCGACAATTGATGTCACTTGTGTCAGGTCTGTAATGTGGATATTAGATTTCGTCTTACAACTGATGAGACTACTTCCAACTAAGACAAGTAGGATGAGAGTGTAATGTATTGTAGAGTGTGTCGTACTGTGAGTCATAGATTTTGTCGTATTCTGCTTATTGATACTCAAGGTAAAGATACTACACTCTTGACTCTAAAAAATAGGAAGAGTAACTGAATCTGTGAGATAATCTAGTCGATTAAGTAGGTCAAGTTGGATTAGGGCTCGAGTTTTTGTAAGAACCTACATTCTACTTGAGACAGATATCCCTCCACTTCGGTCGGGATGGAAAGAAAGAAAATTAGGCTTCCTAAAAAAACTAATCCTCATTACCATACCTTCCCTTTCTATCTCGACCGAGGAACGAGTGGAGAGATACCTGTTTTACTAGCAATAGATTAATTTTAGGATTCGTGTTGTTATTAAGGTCGGGATGAAAAGAAAAAAAATTAGGCTTCCTAAAAAACTAATCCTCATTACTACACCTTCCCTTTCTATGATAACACGAATAAAACTTGAGACAGATATCCCTCCGCTTCGGTCGGGATGAAAAGAAAGAAAGAATATT
>Ga0114956_1003902_pt1 | contig 11451 bp, 10 predicted proteins | sample MaitaG_FD_87304 | JGI IMG/M metagenome (GOLD analysis project Ga0114956, IMG submission 87304) | Marine algal microbial communities from Maine, USA - Maine_Asex2 metaG | ecosystem: Host-associated > Algae > Red algae > Unclassified | place: Maine, USA | collected 2015-01-05 | reverse complement strand
CCGCCGGATCGGTGACGGTGCACAACTGCGGGTCGGTGCACGGTTCCATGCCGAACACGTCGACGCGCACGCGCCCGCTGCTGCTCCAGACGTACTCGGCCGCGACCAGCTTCCCGCTGCTCGGTGTCGGAGCGACCGGGCGGACCGGCCGACGTACCGGTGAGCTTGTCGGTGGCGGCGCCGCACCGCGGTGGCTCACCATCGGCGACCGAACGATGCCGGCGGCTCCCGACTGGTCACGCGGCGGCTACACGACGATCTTCGAAGTTCAGGATCCAACGTCGCCATAGCCGTGGCCTTAACATCGGGCCGGTGAACCATCAGCCGCACGACCACGACTCGCTTTGCAACTATCCCTACACCTCGCGACGTAGCGCGCTACTCGCGACCGGCGGAGTCGTCGCAACGGGCCAACCGCTCGCGGCCCAGGCCGGGGTTGGGGTACTCACCGACGGTGGAACCGCCATCGATGCCGCGATCGCAACCGCGGCCGCGCTCACGGTCATTGAACCAACATCGAATGGACTTGGCGGCGATGCGTTCGCGATCGTCTGGGACGGCGACCAACTGCACGGCTTAAACGCGTCCGGCCGGTGGCCGGCCGCGGCCAGCGCCCAGGCCCTCCGCGACGCAGGCCACGACACGGTGCCGTGGCGCGGATGGTCGCCGGTCACCGTGCCTGGTTGTGTCGACTCGTGGGGCACGCTGCATGAACGGTTCGGTCGTCTACCGATGTCGAGGTTGCTCCAACCGGCCATCGGCTACGCCGAGAACGGCTACCCGGTATCGCCGGTCGTCGCCCGCATGTGGCGCAGCGCGTATGACGCTTTCACTTCGCTCGACACCCCCGATGTGTTGGACTGGGCGACCGTCTTCGCTCCGGCCGGGCACGCTCCCGGGGCGGGCGAGATCTGGGCCAGCCCCGGCATGGCTCGAGGTTTGCGATGCCTCGCCGAGAACGGCCCCCGTGACTTCTACGAGGGTGAGGTCGCCGCCGCGATCGTCGACTACGCCGAACGCACGGGCGGGCTAGTCACGGCCGCCGACCTCGCGTCGCATCACAGCGAATGGGTTGACCCGATCGGCGTCCGTTATGGCGACTTCGAGGTGTGGGAGATTCCACCGAACGGTCAAGGCATCGCGGCATTGCTCGCCCTCGGCATGCTCGCCAACACCGACGCTCCGTCGCTCGGTCACGTCGATGCGGCGAACTGGCACGTACAGATCGAGGCGATGAAACTGGCGTTCGCCGACAACGATGCGTTCACGGCGGATCAACAGCACGTACCGGTTCCCGTCGAGGGCCTCCTCGACTCGGCCTACCTGGCCGAGCGCGCCGCCCTGATCGGCGACCAGGCTGGCGCGCCGTCCCACGGCGACCCGATCCGGGGCGGCACCGTCTATCTCAGCACCGCCGATCGCGACGGCCAGATGGTCAGCTTCATCCAATCGAACTACGCCGGATTCGGCAGCGGCGTCGTGGTACCGAGCCATGGCGTTGCCCTCCAAAACCGCGGTGCCGGTTTCGTGCTCGATGCCGATCACCCGAACGTGGCCGCCCCGGGCAAGCGGCCCCGTCACACGATCATCCCTGGCTTTCTTACGCGTGATGGTGTCGGCGTCGGCCCGTTCGGCGTTATGGGCGGCGAGATGCAGCCCCAGGGCCACCTGCAGGTCGTTGCCGGCATGATCGACCACAACCTGAACCCGCAAGCGACCCTCGATACACCTCGCTGGCAAGTGCAGCGCGACGGCACGGTTTGGGTCGAGGCGAACACGCCCGAGTCGGTCATCGTCGGGCTACGCGAGCGTGGGCACACGGTCGAGGTTCAGGCCAGTCGAATGGAATTCGGACGGGGTCAGATCATCGTCCGGTCGAGCGATGGCGTTTATGCCGCCGGTTCCGAGCCCCGCACCGACGGCTGCGCAATCGGCATCTAACGAACGCAGCCAGGCAGTTAGGTGCAGGCCAGGCGATTAGGTGCAGGCCAGGCGATCGATGCCGGCGTGGTGTACTTGGTAGCGGGCGCCGTCGACCGGTGCTTCGTCGATGAATGTGGTCGAGTCGATGGCTCGTCCGATCCACACAAAGTCACCGTCGCCAATCGCTCGATAGATCCAGTACTTCAGCACCCCCATGTCGGTCCACGTCAACGTCGCGTCACGCACCGAGCACGTGACCGAGGGAGCCGATGGTTCTCCGGCAACGGCACAGCCAACCCGATCGATGCCGGGATAATGAACCTGGTACCGCGCCCCGCGATTCGGGCTCGGATCAATGATGGGTAGCGCCTCGGTAACGGTGCCCAGCCACACCGGTTCAAGGCCCGGTTCGGCGATCTTGTAGATCCAGTAGTTGTCGGCACCTGCGGACGTCCAGCTGATCATGCCGGCGTCACTTGAGCAGTGGAACGCGTTCTGGAACGTCGGCTGACTCGACGTCGTGCAGGCCACCCGTCGAATTCCTGCATGGTGCACCTGGTAGGTACCGCCAACCACGGGTGTCGAGTCGACAAATGAGAGCCCGTCGACACCGGCAAGCCATTGGTACGTCGCCCCGCCGTCGACCGACTTGTAGATCCAGTACTTCTCGGCATCGGCGTCGGTCCACGTGAGGGCACCGGCGTTCGAATCGCAAGCGAAATCCGAGCGGTACCCGGTCGTGTTGGTCCAAGGCGCAACACCCGATGTTGCTTCGATCGCTTCAGCGAAGGAGGCGACTGCGCCGTGACCGGAACGGCCGCTGCACGTTGGTTCGTTTCGCAGGAATGCATGCACGCCGATCTGCACCGCCTGCCCGTCGTCGGCGTACTTCACCAGCGGACCGCCCGAGTCACCGAAACAGATGCCTTCGTAGCTGCGGCGTTCACCAGCGTCGATGTAGAACGGTTGACTGCCGGGCGGCGAGATGGGGATGTCGACCCAGCGAGGCGTCGTTGGGGCTGGGCTGCAGGTGGCGCACAGAAGACCGAAGCCGATGGCCCGTGCGTCGCCGCCGTCGTCGAAGGTCGTGTTGCCATTCCATGCGACGGGCGCTTGACGACTTGGTGTCGAGAGGTGGAGCAGCGCGATGTCGCCGGAGAATTCTTCGGCGATGACTTCGTGATAGTCGGTGCGGGCGGGAACGCCGCCGATCATTATCTCCGCGGAGAACGGGGCGCAGTGTTCGGCGGTGAGTACCCACTCGGGGCTGATGAGCGATCCAGAACAGTTGCCGAGCGCCGCCGCATACGAGAAGACGCCATACGCGCCACCAGTAACGCGGCTGATGTCTGGGTTTTCGTTCAAAGCCAAGCTGCGATCGATGATCGCGGGCACGACGTCATTGGTCGGCGCGGGCAGCGCAGCTGCATTCGGCGCCGCGCTCAGATCGTTGTAGCCACCGACCGAGAGGCCCCAGACATCGATGGTGACGGGCGTCGCGCAGTCGGTGGTGATCGTGATCGATCGGGCCGGGTACCACGAGGCGATAGCCCCCGCCGGTACCGATCGGGCGATGACGAATCCATCGGTGTTCACGCGCCAATCCGCCGCACGCGACGGGTCGAGGTCAGCTACTTCGACGACGGCCGTGCAGCCGACGAGGCCACCGACGTGTACATCAGCGATCATGTGCGTCGCCCCGAGGTCGACGATCGACTCACCTGGCGCACCGATGGCCGACGTGAGGACCAGTGCATCCACCGGCCCCGACAATGCCGTCGCTGGCGCCATCGTCGAGATGATGGCGAAGAGCGCAGCCGTCAACGTCGAAACCGCAACGGCAACGGCGCGATGCACCGGACGTTCAATCTTGCTGGACATGGATCCCCGATTCTTGACGGTTGCTGGCAGCGCTACCGGTCCGGCACAAAATAGCGCGGGCTCGATGGTGCTGGACCGGGCGGCGACCGATATTCCCCGATCCGGACAGGCCAATCCCTGATTGAGGGCAGGCCGCCTGAATCATTATTCGGACGCAGTGTCCAACACCGCGGGGTTCAGAAGGTTCGCCGGCTCTTCCCCGCGGAGGGCTTGGAGCGCCGCCGTCACCGCCATGTCGTACATCCGGTTCTTGCCCGCAACCGTTGCGGCCGCGATGTGTGGGGTCACGATCACGTTGTCGCGCTGCAGTAGCGGATGGTCGGCGGCGAGCGGTTCGGGTTCGGTGACATCAAGCGCGGCCGAATGAAGGCGACCGGAGTCGATCGCCGCCACCAACGCATCGTGATCGACGAGACCGCCGCGGGCCGCGTTCACAAAGATCGACCCCGGCTTCATCGCGTCGAACTCAGCCGCCCCCATGAACTGGCGGGTGGACGGTTCGAGCGGAAGATGCAGCGTGACGACTTCGGAACGCTGCAGCACATTTTCGAACGACACTCGTTCCATCGACGGCGGGATCTGGTCGTCCTCGATGAACGGATCGTTCACCAGAACGTTCATGCCGAGCGCGCTCAGCGTTCGTCCGACACGCGAGCCGATACGCCCGAAACCCACGATGCCGGCCGTCAGGCCATCGAGCTCGACTCCAGCGTTGACCGGCACATAGTTGCCATCGCCTTGTCGCAGGCGCTGCTGCACGACGGGCAGGAGTTTGGCGGCGCTGAGCAAGAGGGCGACCGTGTGCTCGGCGGTCGAAACGGTTGGTCCTTCGGGCGTGTTGCACGCCATCACGTTGTGCCGAGTTGCGGCATCGAGATCGAGAACATCAAAGCCGATCCCCGACCGGACGACGACGGTCAGGTTCGGCGCCGTCGTCGCATAGAAGTCATCGTCCCACTGGTACCCGACTCCCGCGATCGCGGCGCGAGCGGACGCAAGGTCGCCAACGTCCGGGCCCGTGGGGGTCGCCAGGCCTGCGATCAGCGGCTCCTGTTCGGGTTGCAACCCCCGCTCGAACCACATCTCGGGAAGTGCGCCGCTCGGTGAAGTCATAACGCATCAGACTAGGCGGCGGGAATGCCATGTCCGGTAGCGGGAAGCGCCGCGCCGGGTGCGGTTCTATGTTGGAACCATGACCGATCTCGACGAGGCCCGTTGGGCCGCAGTGCAGGACCGCGACGACGCAGCAATCGGCCTCTTCTTTTACGCCGTGCGCACGACCGGCATCTATTGCAAACCAACGTGTCCGTCACGACGGCCGCTGCGCAAGAACGTAGAGTTCTTCGCGACGTCGGCCTCGGCGACTTCGTCGGGGTTTCGCGCCTGCCGTCGGTGCCGACCCGAAGACGACAGCCCGATCGATCCAACCGTCGCGTCGGTCATCGAAGTGTGCCGAGCGCTCGAGGACCCAACGACCGTGCCGGCACCAGCGGTTCTTGCAAAACAAGTCGGCTGGTCGGAGCGCCACTTGCGGCGAGTCTTCAAAGAGACGACCGGCGTCACGATGGCGGCCTACACCCGATCACAACGCGCCGCCCGCGCCCGCTCGGCGCTGCGCGATGGCCGGCGCGTCACCGATGCCGCCTTCGACGCAGGATACGGATCGCTTCGTGCGTTCTACGACCACGGGGCGCCGCAGCTCGGTAGTTCGCCCGAGACGTTCCGGAAAGGTTCCCCCAACATGACGATCCGATTCAGCGTGGCATCCTCAGCCGTCGGCGAGGTGATCGTCGCCGCCACCGAGCAGGGGGTCTGTGCCGTACGCCTTGGCGACGACGCCACCGACCTCACGAGCGAACTTCGCGCCGACTTCCCAAAGGCGACTGTGGAGGCTGATGACGACTCGCTCGCCGACGTTGTCGGCCTCGTGCTCGAACTCGCCGATGGCCGTCGGGCGTCGACGGCAATCCCGCTCGACATCCGCGGCACCGCATTCCAAACCGAGGTCTGGGAGGCACTGCGCGCGATCGAACCCGGCACGGTCGCGACCTACGCCGACATCGCCGACCGGATCGGCCGGCCAAGCTCACATCGAGCCGTCGCGAACGCGTGCGGCGCCAACCCGGTCGCCCTCGTGGTGCCCTGCCACCGGGTTGTTCGCAGCGACGGCAGCCCGGGCGGGTACCGATGGGGCGTCGACCGAAAGAAGGCCTTGCTCGCCGCCGAAGCGGCCACCGGCAACTAATCGGCCGACGACTCGATGAGCTTGATCATGACCGGCTCGTCGGGCGCTCCAAACTCGAGAACCTGCGCCAGCAGTTCAGCCAGGGTGTCGGGTACCACTCGCTCGTCAGTGCCAGCAACATCAGCCGCCGTCCACCACCCGACATCGACGACGCCTTCGGCTCGAAGTTGTTCGGGGTCAAGCTGCGGAGCGATCTCGAACGAGCGACACGGCACGAGATAGAGGGTCTCTTCCTGACCGTCGAAGCCCTTGACCATTCCCGGCTTGATATGTCGCCGTCGAGCGACGACCGGACCGATGAACGCCTGCGAAGTTGCGCCGGTCTCCTCGGCAATCTCGCGCGCCAAGGCCGCTCGAGGATCTTCGCCGGCCTCGATCCCACCGCCGGGCAGAACCCACCCGCTCCAGTCATTCGCCAGGCGCAGTTTGACCAACAAGATGCGATCACTCGGGTCGACCATGATCGCCCGGACCGCCGGACGCAAGCGGAGCGTCGAGTCAGAAGATGCCATCGACTGACCCTACGACAGCTCCGGTCGCCAGCCGAGCTTCGGAGGCCGCGACGGCCAAGAACAGCAGCCCACGCTTTAGCATCGATACGTCATGCATTAACCAGCCGCCGAAAGCGCCGATGGAGCACCCATGCCTGAATCGTTTGACTACTTCCGTGCCCACCCGTGGCACGGATTGCCAACTGGCCCGCACGCCCCCGGCATCGTCGATGCCTACATCGAGATCACGCCCTTCGATGCCGTCAAATACGAGATCGATAAGTCGACGGGATACTTGCGCGTCGACCGACCGCAAGGTTCGTCGGCGCTTCCCCCGACGCTCTACGGCTTCGTTCCGAAGACTTGGTGCGGCGACCGCGTCGCACGTCTCACACCCGATGCAGCCGTCGGTGACCTTGACCCCCTCGACATCTGCGTGTTGAGCCAGCAGCGCATCGACCGGGCTGAACTCGTGACCCCCGCCCGCGTCGTGGGCGGCATCCAATTGCTCGATGACGGCGAGGCCGACGACAAGATCGTCGCGCTGCTCGCCAGTGATCCCGTGTTCGACTACGCGAAGGAACTGAAGCAGCTTCCCGTCGCCGTGATCAATCGGATCGTGCACTATTTCGCTACGTACAAGATCGACATCACGGGAGAGAAGCCGAACTCGATCGAGGTCGTCGGCACCTACGGCGCCGCGCACGCTCGCAAGGTAATCGAAGCATCGATGGCCGACTACGACGAGGAGTACGAGTTGCCCACCGGCAACCCGCGTCAGCATCACCTCGTCTACGACGCCCAAGTCGCCGCCGACTAACGCTTGTTGTCCAACAGTTGGCGGCGAGCATTGCCGATCAGCCGAGGTTCTCGATCGTCGCGATCGCCTCGGCGACCAGGTCCGCCATCACATCGGCGACCGGGCGCAACTCGGTTGCGTACCCGATGCCCTGACCGGCGGCCGAGTGCAACAAGGGTTCGACACCGTGCTCGTCGATCGCCCCGAGTAGATCGCCGACGAGGACATCCTGATACGGCATCTTCAACGGCTCTGGCGCGTCGGCGGCTTCCCACTCGTCGCTCCACGCCGAGCGGATCTGCCGGAACGTCTTACCGCTCTCGCTGCGACTGATCACGGTGTCTGCCGATGTCGCAGCCAGCAGCTTGTCGACCAGTGCGGGCTGCATGTGGCCCGCGTGTTCGGTCGTCGTGAGCCACGTCGTGCCGAGCCAGACGCCTTGAGCTCCCATCGCGAGCGCGGCCGCGATGTGGCGGCCCGTCGACACACCACCGGCAGCGAGCACCGGTATGGCGCCACACGCATCGACGATTTGAGGCACGAGCGTGAACGTGCCGATCGTGCCGGTGTGAGCTCCGGCTTCGGCACCTTGCGCGACGATGAGGTCGACACCTGATCCGAGCGCTCGCCGCATGTGCCGCGGACTACCGATGAGCGCCGCGGTGACCTTGCCAAGCTCTTTCGCCCTGTCGACCGCGGGTCGTGGTGCGCCGATGCCACACGCGAACAAGTCGACGTCCGATGCCATGACGGCGTCGAGCTGCTCAGCCTCGATCTCGGCGGAACGAATGAACCGAGTGCGCATACCCGGAACGCTTGGTTCCGGAACCTCGTACTTGTCGATCAACCCGGTCACGAACGATCGATGTTCGTCGGGAATATGGCGCTCGATTGCTTCGCGACTGTTGTGTTCGGGCATGCCGTCGGGCAGCACGAGATCGACGCCGAACGGCCGGTTCCCGACGAGGCGTCGAATCTCAGCCAGTTCGTCGGCGATCTCCTGCGGGAAGCGCCGGGTCGCCCCATAGACCCCGAGCCCACCAGCATTCGTGACTGCGGCAACCGTCGCGATGTCGTGCGCAAAACCGAAGATCGGGTACTCGATATCGAACCGCTCGCAAAGATCCGTCGTAAGAACTGCCATGCCCGCCACGCTATTACGTCGGCCATGATCGGTTGACGGCCAGGGTTTCGCCGACTACTGCTTTCGTAGCGCAGGCGGCAGCTCCCGAGGTCTCGCAGCCCGCAGGATCGCCACCGTGACTAATTGCGCGGCCTATGCGTTGTAGCCGGCGACCGATTTGACCTCGAGGAACTCCTCGATGCCCCACTCGCCTCCTTCGCGGCCGTTGCCCGACTGGCCGTAACCGCCGAACGGTGAGCCGGCGCCAAACGGTTGACTATTCAGCTCGACCATGCCGGAACGCAAGCGTCGGGCGATGCGCTGAGCGCGTTCTTGGTCGCCGGTCTGCACGTAGTTCGTGAGTCCGTATGCCGTGTCATTCGCGATCTCGACTGCCTCTTCTTCGGTGTCGAACGGCAGGATCGACAGCACCGGGCCGAAGATTTCTTCGTTGGCGATCGTCATCGTCGGTTCGACGTCGGAAAACACGGTCGGACGGACGAAATAGCCCTTGTCCAAGCCGTCCGGGCGGCCGGTGCCACCGGCTACGAGCGTTGCGCCTTCGTCGATGCCCTGCTGGATGAGGGCTTGAATCTTGTTGAACTGCACCTCGGACACGACCGGACCGATGTGACGTCCTTCCGACGCCGACTGATCGACGACCGTCTTCTCGGCAGCTTCGCGGGCTGCGTTGACCGCTGCGTCGTACAGGGGACGCTCGACGAGCATGCGAGTCGGCGCGTTGCACGACTGGCCGCTGTTGCGGAAGCAGCGGGTGACGCCAGCCGAGACGGCCTTCTCATTCGCGTCGGCAAAGATGATGTTCGCTCCCTTGCCGCCAAGTTCGAGTGCCACCCGCTTGATTGAGTCGGCGGCGTTCTTCGAGATCGCTGTTCCAGCACGAGTCGAACCCGTGAAGGACACCATGTCGACATCGGGGTGACCCGACAGCTGCGTGCCGACGCCGGCACCATCACCATTGACCAGATTGAACACTCCGGCCGGGAAACCCGCCTCGTGAATCATGTCGGCCAGCAGCATCGAAGACAGCGGTGCGATCTCCGATGGTTTGAGCACGGTGGTGCAACCGACGCCAAGGGCGGGAGCGACCTTCAACACGACCTGGTTCATCGGCCAGTTCCACGGCGTGATGAGTGCGGCGACGCCAACCGGTTCGTAAAGCACCTGCGTACCGGGGGCATGATCGCCGAGCGGTCGGCTGAACTCGTAGTCCTTGAGGACGTCGATCGTGTTCTTCAGGTGGCCAAGACCAGCGCCAACCTGCATGCTGCGCGCCATATCGATCGGGGCGCCCATCTCGCTCGAAATGGCCTGCGCCATTTCTTCGGACCGCTCGGTGTAGATCGCGAGCAGTTTCTCGAGCAAACCGACCCGCTCATCGAGCGAACTTTCAGCCCACGGCCAGAAGGCCGCCTTCGCAGCGGCGACCGCGGCGTTGGTATCGGCCTCGCTTCCGAGCGAGATCACCTCGGCGACCTCTTCGGTCGACGGATCGATCACGTCGTAATCATTCGCGCTTGACGGCGCCACCCAGGCACCGTTGATGTAGAAATTGCGATGGTCAATCATGAGCCCTCCACGTTTCGGCTTGGTGAGTGTGCCACGGAGATGACCCACAGCGAACTCACAGTTTAGAAATGAACACTGAGCAGATGCCGCATGGAATGACGCTGGCTCTGCCGTGTCGGGTGTTGATCATCGAGGACGAACCGTCGATCAACGATGTCGTCGCGACCGTACTTCGCTATCAGGGGTACTCGGTGACCCAATGCGACAACAACACCGCAGGCCTCGATGAAGCACTTCGCTCGTTCTACGACCTCATCGTGGTCGATGTGATGCTCCCCGGCCTCGACGGCTTCGAGGTGTGCCGCCGACTTCGGAACGGTGGCGATCTCACGCTCGATCCCGGAACCCACGAGGTACGACCTGATGGACGTCTGATCGACTTGTCGCCGACCGAGTTCAACCTCCTGCAGTACCTCATGGTCAACGCAACGATGGTGCTGTCGAAGGCTCAGATCTTGGTGCAGGTCTGGGACGACGACTTCGACGGGTCCGAAAACGTCGTCGAGCTCTACATCGGCTAACTGCGTCGGAAGATCGACGACGGCAACCGGCCGCTCATCCACACCAACACGGACATGCTCGACGACGAGGATCTCGACCGTGCGATGTTGCGCATCGGCGACGAGAGTCGGCGACTCGCACGATGGTGACCGAGCTGCTGCATCTTGTTCGGCCAGCCGACGAATCGATGACCGATGAGGTCGACGTCGCCGCCGTCGTCACCGCTGCGGTTTACGACCTTCGAGCCGCCCATCCGTCGCGGAACCTCACACTCGCGACACCGGCCGACGTCAGTGAGTTGATCGTCATTGGTGACGTGGCCCGGTTGCATCAAGCGGTGCTGAATCTCGGCGCCAACGCCTGCCACCACACCCCCGATGGCACCGACGTGGCATTCGACGTCAGCCGCGAAGGTGACGACGCCGTCGGCCGCGTTATCGACAACGGGCTCGGGATCGATCCGGCGACCGCCGATGACCTCCTCCAACCGCTCACGCGAACCGATGAATCGCGGACCCGGCAGCGCCACGATGGCGCGGGCCTCGGGCTTGCGCTCGTTCGACGCATTGCTGAGCAACATCGTGGCCGAATCGAGGTCGGTCCAACGCCGGGTGGGGGCGCAACGTTCACCCTGCGCCTTCCCGGCAGCGGCGACACGAGCCCCATCGCCCTCCTATGACGTCCGGCGACGTCCTGGTCGCGCTCGCCGCCCGGGCCTGACCGCGGTCGCTAGAGTCTGGCGATGCTTACGGTCAATGAATACTTCGAAGGCAACGTCAAGTCGATCGCATTTCAGGGCTCGCCGCTCGCCGCGTCGGTCGGTGTCATGGCGCCCGGCGAATACGAGTTCAGCACCAGCCAGAAAGAGACGATGACCGTCGTCAGCGGCGAGCTTGTG
>Ga0114956_1003899_pt1 | contig 11453 bp, 7 predicted proteins | sample MaitaG_FD_87304 | JGI IMG/M metagenome (GOLD analysis project Ga0114956, IMG submission 87304) | Marine algal microbial communities from Maine, USA - Maine_Asex2 metaG | ecosystem: Host-associated > Algae > Red algae > Unclassified | place: Maine, USA | collected 2015-01-05 | reverse complement strand
TGGACAGTTCTACCGTCTTGGGATTACAATATTTACAATTAATAAAACAAGGAGAACCAGATCTAGAAGCTATCAACTATGATCCGGGGGTAGAAAGATATGATGAACAAAAATATATTCATGATTTATTAAAAAAATATCCTGTTAAATTAAGAACGACTAAGAAATCTTTTGCTGAATTATTCATTACCTTGGATGAGGTGATGGAAACACAAGATGAGCCTATACTCTCTGGAAGTTTGTTGGCTCAATACCAAGTGTTTAAATTAGCAAAGGAAAAAGGAATAAAAGTAATGTTAGATGGACAGGGCGCAGACGAATTGTTAGCTGGGTATGGTACTTATTATCTTTATTTTCTAAAATATGTTTTATCAGAGAAAAGGATGCAGCTACCGGCTGAATTAGTAGGCTTTTTTCGGCATCAAAAATTTTCTTTTCATAAAGTAAAAAATCAATTCAATAAGCAAAGTAACTATCAAGATTTTTTTTTAACTAAAGGCAGTGAAAATGGTATGGAAGATTTTTATGATTTTCAGACTTATTCTATATATATGATACAATCCGGAATCTTACCTGCATTGCTTCATTTCGAAGATCGGAATAGTATGGCCCATAGTGTTGAGTCAAGAGTACCATTTTTGGATCATCGATTAGTAGCGTTTTGTATGCAACTTCCTCCTGAATATAAAATTAGTAAGGGTATTCGAAAGTCTTTGTTGCGAGAAAGTATGAAAATGATACTACCTAAATCAATTTTAAAAAGATTTGATAAACTGGGATTTGTAAGCCCTCAGGAAGAATGGATTAAAGAATATAAGGAAGAATTTGAAAAAGAGATAGTTTTAATAATTAGAAATTATCCATCTATCTTTAATGAAAAATTAGTGAATTTCTCTAGGGATATTTTAAAAAATGAAAAGCAGAAACATTATCCTCTTTTATGGCGAGTGATGAGCTTGGGAAGGTGGATGAAATTGGTAAATAGTTGAAATCGCTTTCAAGAGAATAAAAAATCTTGCTTTAAGACCTTTGTAAATTTAAGTCAATACTTGATTGATGGTCTTTATTAGGCGTGACTTTAAGGTTTGGCAATTATATTCTTTTTCAAGAATAGTTGTTTTTGAGGCACGAGATATATAAAGGTCATTATTTACCCATGCGATAATTTTCTCTGATAAGTTTTTACTAGAATCATAGGTCTCGATCAGTTCTGTTAAAGATGAAGAGATTGGATAAAATGATGGGAGAAGCGTTGGCTTCCCAAATTTAATGGTATCATTAAGTGTGCCCATAAGTTTTGAGTGACCATTTAGTTCAATGCAAGTATGAAAGATTGTCTTTTTACGAGCTGGTATGATTAAAAAATCGGCATCTAGCAAAATGGTATTATAGGTTGTTAAAGAAACAGGTTCAGTGAAATATTTGACGCTGATTTGAGGATGAACGAAAGTTGAAAATCGTTCTTGTATTTTTTTACCTATGATGTTTTTGGGATATCCAAGTAATATTAGCTGTACTTTTTTTCTTAATTTTGTTTTTATTTGCTTAAGCGCCCCAAGGACTTCATGGTAATTGCGATTTTCATTACTAACAATCCCTGGAACAATTATTTTGATTACTTCATTGGAAGTAAGTGTCTTCTTTCTTTTGTGACAAGCAAAGGGTACACAAAATATCTTTTTCTTAAAAGAAAAATTGTTACATGAATGAATGTACTCCAGAATTTCTTTAGACCCTACTCCGAGAGCATCCACTCTATCAACTAATTGTTTTCGATGATGCTCAGTGTTTAAGATCCATACTTTTACAATTCGAAGAATATCTTTTATAAATGATGTTGATGTAATTGTGTAATGTTTTTTAGGAGCTAACTGCCAATGAATATTGTGTAATATTAACAATGTTTTTTGCTGATCAATTGATAATCGAAATTCTTTGAAATGACTAAAAACAGTTGTGAGAATTACGAGCGAATTTTGTTGGATATTATTTTTATTTAGAGCTAAAAATTTAGGAATAGTATCTTTTTCTTTCATTGGTATCCATTTTATTTCATTTTTCAAATAAATAGTATTTAATGACTGAAAAACGGAATAGGAACAATAAACTTCTATTGAATAAATACTATCATTTAAATGATATAGAAAGTTATCTAATACTTCGTCATGTTGATAAAGTTCAATGATTGCGATTTTTTGTGACAAGGACTTATATTTAGGAATATTTAAATTAATGCTTTCTGTAAAATTAACGATTTATAATGTCAACTCTATTTTCCATAATAATACCTACCTATAATCGATCTGCTTTATTGGAAAGGGCACTAAAAAGTATTTTTGACCAGAAGGTAGAAGGTTCATTTGAAGTAATAATTGTAGATGATGGTTCATCTGATGATACCGGAAAAATTGTTAAGCAGCAGTCATTCCCAAATATATTTTATTTTTATCAAGAAAATCAAGGGCAATCCTCAGCAAGAAATTCTGGTGTGGCCAAAGCAAGAGGAGCATATATTATTTTTATGGACGATGATGATTATTGGCTACAAGGACATTTACAAAATTTTGAAAAAGCGATAAGTGATAATAGGCATGAAAAAGCCATTTTTCGTACCGGCTTTTTACGCCTTCGGCCTAACGGTAAAGAAATTAAAGCACCAAACTATGATATTAAAAAACATTTAAATCCAGTTCGGTACGCTGCCTATAATATGTGTGCGTTGGTTTCTTTATGCATCCCCTCGGAATATTTACAAGAAAACCATTCCCCAGTCGGATTTCCTTATTGGGAAGATACTCACCTTATATTGAGACTCTTTGTAAAATATCCACTCGTTCAATTGGAAACGTATACATACGTATATGTTATTCATCCCGCAATGGGATCGCTTAGAAATGAAACTGAAAATATGCTAGCTGATAAGCTGGAGATAAACCTGCGAGCAATAGAAGATTTTTTTAACAAATATGGTACGTGGGTTGCTCCCTTTCTCCCTGAGTCGACGTTTACATTTTTGGAAGCAGAGAAATATATAGAATATGCTAATCAGGAATTAACTATTGGAAGCAGAAAAAGACACTGGGCATTTTTTAAAAAATCGATCTGTTCTAAGATGGACTTTCGTTTATGGAAGCACTATGTGCTATTTGTAAAATATCTGATTTTAAGATAATGCTGATTATTTAATATGAATTTTATTTGCGGGAACAATGGGTAGTACTTCTCGATTATAAAAATTCACCCCGAAGTAATCTAGTACATTCTGTAAACGATCAACTTGCGTAGCAGACAGTTTTTTTTGCCAATCGGTTAAGAGCTTATTGGGCTCTATGTGTGTCTTGCCAATCGTAGTAGAGCTAGGTTTTTGAATTTTTGCGTAAAGGCTTTGTGGTATTTTTAAGTCCCAAACGCCAAAAATTTTTTGGAAATAATGCTCGGGGTTTAAGACTAAATTTTCATAATTTAGGCTGATCCATGATCGGTCATTCTGTGGATGATTCAAAACAATACTATTAGTCATACACCAAAAAGCGGTCAGTCTTTCCTCCTTGGTTTTTAAAGATGTTAAAAATAATTTATGGGGTTTATAAAATTCATTAAACGGAGACGAAGGTATCTGAAACGGTTTAAATTCGTAATTCCACGCAGGATGATTTATCTGGGAGGCAGCGAGGGCAAAAGGATGACGGACGACGAATATCGGTTTATATTTAAAATTGAATTGTTTTACGTACCAGGGCAATAGTGCTTTTCCTCTAATAATTTTTAAGATCAATTGCTTGGCTTTCATTATTTCTATGGGCGTATTGTAATAACAGGTCCCAGTATTTAGTTTTTTGCCTTTGAGTAGTAGTTCAAAAAACTCTTTTGCTTCTGGCCAATGAACCTCCTCTGGTATATATTGGCTCCAGGTGAAATTCATCTTCTGTAACGATTTCATATTTCTCAAATGAAGGGGTTCGTCCATGATCACAGAAGACTGAATGGTATTTAGAGTTTCAGCCAGCCAAGTACTCCCACCCCGGGGATCACAGAAAAGAGAAATCGCGGTGGAGGGATCGAAATTTATAAATTTTGAGAGGGTGAGATAGGATAAATTTTTAGCTCTGTGTTTTAAATGTAACTTCATTTTAAGATTATATTGATTCATATGATTTTAGTAAGTAATCGCGGATATCTTAATAAAAGAAAAATAGCCAATAAGATTTTTGCTGGAATTCTTGCTAGTCCATGAGATGGTATTCTCGTAACAATCAATGGGTGTGTAGTCATATAAATTCTCAATAAAAATCGATTAATTTTTTTGCCCCAATTTTCTGACAGCATCTTTTTAAACCATTTTGAATAAAAAAGTCTTTGGTATTTCTCTCTTAATACATCATTGGAAATCCTATTTTCATTATGTACACCCCGCATCGCAACCGGAGTATCTAGCTGGCCGGCAGATAGTCGCTCGGTCAAACAGGCTCGAAGGATAAAATCAGTATCCTGTGTTTGTTTTAATATTGGATCAAAAAATCCCGTTTTTTTTAAAATACTTCTTTTAATGGTAAATCCATTTAGATGCCACCACCCTTTTTTACCAAGGAGAAAGGTGGAAAATAATTGGTCAGCAGGTATTCCTTCTTCAATGGTAGTTAGCAAGTATCCGTTTTTCCTTGTCAGGTAACTATCCATATTTTTTTTTATGTAAAAATGAATTCCAATGGCCTCATAAACACCTTCACTTTCGGGATTCTTTCTAAAAACACTTTTGGTTTTTTTAAAGCGATCTGGTAAATAGTAATCATCGGCATCCAAAAAAGCAATATAATCACAAACTGATTTTTCAATTCCAAGATTACGACTGGCACCTGCTCCATGATTTTTTTTATCAGGATGTTGGAATATTTTAACACGATCCTCGGATTTAGCTAGTTCTTTTGCTATCTCTAACGCATTGTCGGGCGAGGCATCTTCAACCAGAACAACTTCGGCTACCTCTGGTTGATCGAGTGCTGATTGGGTAGCCTTAATTAAAAAATTGGCTGCGTTATAAATGGGAATAATGACAGAGATTTGCAAATTTTTGATTTATATTACTTTATACATAGTTTTCAGGAAAATTAACCAAAAACTATGATTATCTTTGAGGTTGTTTTAAAAATCTGCATTATCGATGACTTACCTGCTGTTATCATGTTTCGTTTTAGGCAAATATTATATATAAGGCAGTTTTAAAGTCCAACAATATCGCTTTTTATAAAAATAAAATGAGAGTTTTTATACTTTGTGCTGGAAGATGTGGCTCTACTACTTTTATCAAAGCATGTAAACATATCAAAAATTACACATCAAGTCATGAATCTTTGTCTCGTAATTATGGACAAGACAGGTTCAATTATCCGGAAAATCATATTGAAGCAGACAACAGATTATCTTGGCACTTAGGACATCTAGATGGAATTTTTGGAGACAAACCACTTTATGTGCACTTAAAAAGAGAAAAAGAAAAAGTTGCTCAAAGTTATTTGAAAAGATTCTATTATTCGGGAAGTATTATGGCTGCTTTCTGTGATGGAATAAGAATGTTACAAAAGGAAGAACTTTCAAAAGAAATGCAATTACAAGTCTGTTATGACTATATTGATACGGTTGATACAAATATAATACACTTTTTATCGGATAAAAGTAATGTCCTTACAATAGAATTAGAAAACGTAAAAAAGGATTTTCCAAGTTTTTGGAAAAGGGTAGCTGCTCAGGGAAATTTAGAGGAAGCTATGGAGGAATTTGAAAAAAAATACAATAGTTCCTCTAAATGGAATTTAAGTTATCCATATAGGCTGAAATTGATGGCGATTAGAGAATGGCGATATTTGGTGAGTTATATAAAGCAAAACGTAATAGTTGATGAATGATAGCAATAAAGTAGTAATTACTCCCGAGCGCTCTTCCTTCTCTTCAAAGGTATTAGAGATATGGCAATATCGTGAACTCTTATGGATGCTTGCATGGAGAGATTTTCGCGTTAGATATGCACAGACATTTTTAGGGATTTCTTGGGCTATAATTAATCCACTATTCACCTTATTGGTTTTAAGTTTTGTATTTGGAATAGTTGCAAAGGTAGATACAGGAGGGATTCCACATATCTTATACACATTAGCCGGTCTTTGTGGTTGGACTTTTTTTGCTAGTTTAGCTACTGATGCAGGACGTTCAGTATTATTAGCTCAAGGACTGGTGAAAAAAATTTATTTTCCTCGATTAATTCTGCCACTGTCTAGTATTTTTACGAGTCTCATTGATTTTGGAATTGTTTTGTTTTGTCTTGTTGTCCTGATGTTTATTTATCAATATACTCCCACTCTCAACATAATTTGGTTACCATTTTTTACTTTTTTAGCTATTATGGCTGGTGTGGCCTCGGGGATCTGGGCTTCCGCATTAACTATTCGGTTCAGAGATTTTAATCACGTTATGCCACTGGTAATGAGGGTAGGGATGTATGCTACTCCTATTGCCTATTCGGCGAGTCAAGTACCCGAAAAATATCAGGTATTTTTTTTTCTCAATCCTATGGCTGGAGTAGTTGAAGGTATGCGATGGAGTTTGTTAGGTACACCTGATTTTCCTCCTTTCATCTGGCTATCATCAGGAATAATTGTCTTACTTTTTATCTCGGGATGGTTCTATTTTAGTAGAATAGAACATATAATTGCTGATATAATTTAGCTTGAAAATGAAGGATATAATAATAGAGGTAGAGAATCTATCCAAGAAATACTTACTAGGACAACGAATAGTTGGAGATTTACGTAGTACACTTAAAAAGACTTTTTTAAATAATATCAGAAAAAATCAAGACCAACATCAAAATGCTGATTTTTGGGCTCTAAAAGATATTTCTTTTCAAATCAAGCGTGGAGAAGTAATGGGTATTGTAGGAAACAATGGATCAGGGAAAAGCACTTTGTTAAAAATTTTGTCGCGGATCACAGCTCCCACTACAGGTAAAATTACAATAACTGGAAAGGTGTCTTCTCTCTTGGAAGTCGGTACTGGTTTTCATCCAGAGCTCACTGGTAGGGAAAATATTTTTTTATACGGTTCGCTTTTAGGAATGAAGAAGAATGAGATAAAAGCGAAATTTGATGAAATTGTTGATTTTTCGGACATCGGAAAGTTTATTGATACACCAGTTAAAAATTATTCTTCTGGTATGTATGTACGTTTAGCTTTTTCGGTTTCAGCGCATTTGGAACCGGACATCTTAATTATCGATGAGGTATTAGCGGTGGGTGATATAGCTTTTCAGAAAAAATGCCTGGAGAAGATGGGGGAAGTTGCCAGTGGAGGAAGAACAGTAATTTTTGTTAGTCACAATCTGGCAGCACTAGAATCTTTGTGCAATAGAGGTATTTTCTTGGAGCAAGGTAAAGTGATGAAGAGTGGAACCACTAATGAAGTGTTGAGTAGCTACCTGAGTAGAATGTCTGAAAATACAAAATTAAGATTATCCGAAAGAAAAGACCGAAAAGGAAAAGGTATTCTTTCGTTAAAAGATGGTTTTGTTACGGACAAGAATAATCAAAGGCTAAGAGTAATCAGTGCTGGTCAAGAAATTAAGATCGTATTGATATACCAATCAAATGAGAATGATTTCAGGAATGTGGTGGTGAAAATTGAGTGCAAGGATCAGTTTGGAAGGTACATGTTTTCTTGTGTTAATGAAATTAGTCAAGGTGCCTTTAAATTCATTTCTGGCAATGGCAGGTTTATTTGTACTATTCCAAAAGTAATTCTAAACGTAGGTATCTATTATCTGGATTTTTTTATCAAAGCAAATAACTTAAATCAGGATATTATTATGAATGGCATCGAACTTAATGTAGTTCCCGGGGCATTTTATGATACTGGTTTACTTCCCGAAAACAAAGGTGTATTATTGAATTACGAATGGGAAGTGGAATGAATATAGGCTTGCCCAAAATTTTAGAATTGGTTAAATCTAAAAAAAGGAATCACCGCAAAATTACCAGTTTTCCAAAATTATGATTAAAGTATTTATTTGCAGCAGTATTTATTTTTTCGTATTCACTTCCGTCTTCATCTTTAGTGATCATTCTATATAAGTAAACACCATTAGCCAGTTTATCACCATATTCGTCCGTTCCGTCCCACACATAATCTGTTTGGTGTGTTCCAATTCTTAATGGCCCAATTTCATCTTGAGTTATTTCTCTTACTACCTTTCCACTCACAGTTAAAATTTGGATTTTATACCTGTCAGGTGAAACATCCCCTGTCAATGTATAAACAAATCGAGTACGATTAGAAAAAGGATTTGGATAATTAACAACATTTGAAATTGCCCTTTTTGTTACAACTTCAAATGCTGTTTTGTAATCTAGTTCACCACTCGCGTTACCACTCGCATCTTCGGCTTGTACAATCAAATTATAAACGCCATCTTGCGTAAAGATAGGTGTATAACGTACTTCTGCTTTATCTTTAGGATTAGTGCCAGGAAAGAAAGAAACATTTGGATCATCGTATAGAATTTTTTGTGTATTGTTATCTGGATAGGTTAGTAATAGTCGAATATGTGAAGTATCTGATAAACCCAAGAATTCATTTTCGTCTTTTAAAGACACAGTAATTTCTGGTTTGGAAGAAATTACATCTCCATTCATAATATGGATTCCATCAAAGGTAACATCTAATATTGGATTTAATTGATCACCATCCACAAAGAACGAGAAGGAAATGAAATTATTGGCGGTATTCAATTCTGGCTGGTCATCATTTGGGTTTAACTCTATCCGCAGAGTTTGTAATCCCAATAGATCTCTGGTTTCTAAAGCTGTAGATATTGATGAAGCCGATAAACCTAGAAGAGAACTTTGACGTTCTTTCCAACTAATAATATTATTACTATTATCAGTAATCGTATATTGTATCAATAAACTATCCATGTCATGCTTCGTGATGTTTTCCACATCATACTCGAAGTTAAAGGTATCTCCTTGTACAATAGTATCGGAGGATATTGCAAAACGACCAGCAGCATTAATAACTGCATCGGGTAATCCGGTATATTTGATTCGCCAATAATCAAGTGTAGCACTACTATTATCAATAAGATCAATAGAATTATAAACCACCCTTAAATAAGGAAAGCGATTAGCATCAACTGAATTAAGAGAAAAAACTTCATCAGTAATGTTTTCGTAAACAAGTGAGTCGATTCCTAATTCACTATTAAGCGCAAAGATAGAAATACTAGTCGTATCGTTTAGATCGTTAATTTCGTTTTTCCATGACAGTTCTTCCCATTCAGCAGCTGGCCCAATTTCTTCGGAAGAGGCGGTTCCTTCAAACCAGGACCCAATAATACCTTGTTCTACATTAATCACGTCATTGATATTTTCTGCAATGCCTTCGGATATCTTTCCTTCTCCTTTTTTATAGGAAAAAACATAAGGGACGGATCCTCGAGTAACCAATTTTCTAACATCTGTAGCTCCTTGTTCTTCTAATACGTTGAATAAGTTGTATCCTAAACTAACTGAGTCCTGTGCCCACAATTCAGGAGAATAATCCGCGTTTAAAGTTCTCTGCACTGAATAAATAATGACATATGTCCCATCTGGAATCGTATCCACGAGAAGGTTTAATAAATCTTGTCTTTCTTCTGGCGTATTAGTTTTGTAAGGGTAAACAACCATTTGTCCACTATGGCCAAAACTTCTATAATCTCCAAATCCATCTGCATCCTTTGGCGGATTACGCCAGTACTGTGCAGTAGTACCATCTAAAATAGCAACTTGAAGACCTGCTTGTATTGTCCATCTGAAGGCAGAACCAAAGGCTTGTCCATCGTTGATAAAGCGAGCTGTATCATCTGGGTCATACACCTTGTTTTTAACCCTGATTTCTCGAATATTATCCGCAAATTTCATCTTGCGATTGCCCTCTTCCAAAAACAAATTATCGTAAAGATTATCCGATAACTGATAAAAATGACTATGATTCCAACCTTCATTTTTTCCATTAGCTCCTTCAGGTAAATAAACAAAAGAGCTGTTCATCCAATTAGTAGAAATATCAACTGATACACTATCTGGACTTACCCGCCAGTAATAAACCACTTCTTCCTGCCAGTTAATCTCTGGCTGCCATTTGATCAGACCGCCTGATTGATTGACGGTTGTTCTTTTAATAAGTGGACTATTAAACAATTCAGTCGTATCAATCTCCAATAAATATTTTTTTGCAGCCCCCAAAGGATCTAAGGTCCGAGCGATTAAAATAAAATCATCGATGTCATCAACAATGGCATATTCTCTCGGGTAGGCAGGCTCGATTCCACTACCTGTGATATATACACTGATACCTCGTTCACCATTTACCCGCAACTCGTTATTGGATTCCGCGGTCATAGCTGGTAATTCGTCGACTTGATTATCGGAATCTACGGTAATATAAAATTTATTAAGACCAATAGACTCATTCCCGTAAGTAGGGATTTCTATCTCTAAGGCTACTTTAAATTCTGGAGCTTTAATTTTTGTTTCTGCTGGAATTAGACGACTACCGTCTGGAAATTCTTGCTCAATAACAATTTTGATAGAATCATTAATGAATTTTCCCAAATTCAAAACACTAAATTCTAATTTAAAAGAACTTTCCTGTACATTAATAACCGAAGGATTGAAATTTATACTTCCTTCATCTAGCACATAATCTGCTCCTTCACTAGGATTAAGCTTTACCGCAGGATCTCCCTGTAAGCTAAATTGTTGTGACAAAGGTCCCAATGTAATACTATTAGCCACGTTATAAGTCTCCACGGTTCCTCGCAAAATGTCACCCATTCCTTGGCCATAAAGCGTTCCTCCAGCCAATTCATAAAAACGAGACATAAAAGGATTTAGACCTGAAATATAACCCAGACCAGTTGTGGCACCAAACCCAATTGCTCCTCGCTCCTCATGATACACAAATCGTTCACTGATCCCTCGGGCAGCTGTGTGGATATTTCCAGAGTAACAGCCTAATGAAAACATCATGGGATATTTCTGGTAGTTTTCATAGTTATCTGGATTATCAATATCAAAATCAAACACACCAACACCACTATGACCAAAAAAAGTAATTATCGAGACTCCCTTATTGATCCGTTCAAATATTTCTTCTGATTTGGATTGTTGCACTGGATCATTACTGCTCTTAAACACCGAAGTCACCTCTGCCCCAAATATATTATTCTCAATAATCTCTTCCATTCCTTCCAAGTGCCGGCGGATCACATCACGTTCTCCGCCGCCACCACCACCCCCAAGATGCAATATCTGTTTCATCCACGCTCGCTCTTCAATCGTCTGACCACTATTCTTTTGCACCGCTTCCAGGTCTCTTACCTTTTTTAAATAAATAGCAATATCCTCCGCATTGGTCGCTGCAAT
>Ga0114956_1003898_pt1 | contig 11457 bp, 4 predicted proteins | sample MaitaG_FD_87304 | JGI IMG/M metagenome (GOLD analysis project Ga0114956, IMG submission 87304) | Marine algal microbial communities from Maine, USA - Maine_Asex2 metaG | ecosystem: Host-associated > Algae > Red algae > Unclassified | place: Maine, USA | collected 2015-01-05 | reverse complement strand
CTAAGCCTGCCCGACGAATTGCATCGCCATGCTATTCAGGTGCTTAGAGGCAAGGTCGGTGACCCGCTTATTTTATTTAATGGTCAAGGTGGTGAGTATCATGCGGTATTTGCTGAGGTAGACAAACGTAAATCGAGTATTTTAGTCAAATCATTCGATATTATTGAGCGTGAATCACCACTTGATATCCAGTTGGTCCTCGCGCTCATTAAATCGGATAAGTTTGATTTTGCTCTACAAAAAGCAGTTGAGCTGGGCGTTAGCAGCATTCAACCGGTCATCGCAGCACGCAGTGTGATGAACCTCAAAGCTAACCGACTGGATAAAAAAATGCAGCATTGGCAAGGCGTCATTACCAGCGCTTGCGAGCAGTCAGGTAGGACACGTTTGCCTCCGCTGCTTCCTGTTATAAGCCTCAACGACTATTTATTGGCGTCCGATGCGCGTATGAATCTGGCTATGCTTCCTGAAGCAACGGAGCACTTATCAGAGCTTCCAAAACCGACCGATCCTATTTCTCTATTAGTTGGACCTGAAGGCGGGTTTCGGGATGATGAAGTTTCACAAATGATACAAAGGCAAGTGAAAACCATAAAGTTTGGTCCCAGAATTTTGCGCGCAGAAACGGCTGTCATTGCAGGTTTGGCGCTGTGTCAAAACCAATGGGGCGACCTGTAATATAAACTTAACCCTTTTGGTCGTGCTTTATAAGGCATAGGTCGGGAAAATTATGTGAAAACTCAGTTTCATTGCTAGCATGTCATTGGTGCTAGATGAGTATCTGGCGCACAACAAAAATAATTATACCCCCGAGATCGACCAATTTGTATGAGACTACGCAAACCCCTATTGCAGCGTGCCCCCATCTTTATGATGCCCCTTCTCGTGATGGCTTTGTCCGCATCACTGGCTAAGTTACTGTGGATGGTTGTTGCCCCTGTTCAAGATGTTTCAGCAGCGCCTATCATGACGGCCGTTGCTCCTGTAAAAACGCAACAGGCGCAGAATTTTGGTCGAATTATTGCAGACAACCATCTATTTGGTGAAATACCAAGGACTGCACCAGTCAGAAACATGGCAATCCAGGCACCACCGACACCCCCCACTCCTGCTGCCCCTGCGGAACCGCCAGTAAAATTGAGCTTGCATGGTTTGTGGGCGAAGAAACGCTCTGAAGGTCGAACAGAGGATAGTTTCAAATCGATTCCTATTGATAGCACAGAGGACTTAATTGCTCAGCTCAACTCAGACCTTGACTCTTTATTTATTTTAAATGTCGCTAAAACCGCTAAAAATATCCCTCCCAAGAAATCTCGTGGCGGTGCCTTTGCCATTATTTCGCTGGCAGGTAGTGACCAAAAAATGTATTCCGAGAACGAGAATATTGCAGATGGCGTGAAGGTACTTGAAATCTTTGCTGATAAAGTCATTGTTGAAAACCGTGGCGTCAAACAAGAAATATTTCTATCCGACGGTGCAAATACAACCGTTGCGCAAGGCGGTCCATCCACGCCTACTCGATCAGCCAGCATTTCAGCGAGACAAAGTAGTCCACGACCCTCTTCTGTGTCTGCACCTCCACAAAGAAGAGGAGAGAATCTTGGGCAACAGGATTTGCGAAAATTACGTACCGACATTATGAATGATGTGTCTCTTTTGGCGCAGTACTCAGCACCGGAACCTCTGCTAATGGATGGTCAAGTTAAAGGGTTCAGGCTACATCTGAGCAATCGCCTTAGATTGCTTTATCAGGTTGGGTTTAGGCCGGGTGATGTAATTACCGAGTTGAATGGTGTGCGATTGGATGATCCAAGTACTATTCAGCAGACCTTGTATAATTTCATAAGCTCAGACCAGATGGCGGTGAGTGTGATGCGTGGGCAGGAAGAGGAGACTTTTCGGTATAATTTTGAGGGCTAATATATTCAGCAGATTATTCCTCACTCAATACCTCAAAAGCCTGTGAAATGCTCCGCCCAGCCTCATCAACTACCGTCAATTCATGCTTACCCGCATTGACCCGAATCGCCTGCTGATGAAACGTTTCTGTAACACCCAAGAATGTATTATCTAAGTGCCAAAACAGTCTTGATTTGGGACTTCGATGAATCGCTTTAAACACCACCTTACTGCGCTGATCCCCAAGACCTTTTGGAATATAAATCTGTGTATTGCGACGTGGGTAAATTAGCGATATTGGATTATCACCTAAAGCCTCTGAAGCGACTTCAGTCTTGCAATCCTCACGCCAAGGCGGCATTGCTTGATAGTTAGCGTGAAACTGTTGATAGTAAAACGCTTGATCAGGCGGCAGTACAAACCATTGCTTCGCCTGCATTTTGTCGACGGACTCGCAGGCACTGTGCACTCTCATTAACCCGCCATCTTCCTCAACCACATGAATGCGTTGATGATTCGGTGAGATCCGTTCAAAGTGGCTTCCTTCAGGTACTTTATACTCCACAGCGTCACACAGATCATTTGCAAGAAAACCATCGTTTTTACAGAGTCGAACCGTTTTCATTTGCTCGATAGGTTTTTTAAACCAGTCACTGATTTGAGGCAAACGGTTAAACATATCAAATAGAATAGGTGCAGCTAAGCTCACACCTGTCACACCCGGCTTGCCATCGCCTGAAGCGTTGCCTACCCATACCCCAACGGTATAATCTGGTGTGGTTCCAATCGCCCAAGCATCGCGATGGCCAAAGCTGGTGCCCGTTTTCCATGCAATTTTTTGCGTGCTGTTGAAGCGTTTCCAATAGCCAGCGTTACCTGGCCGAGTGACTTCTAGTAATGATTGCAGCGTCATCCAAGCTGTTGCTGGGCTAATCGTATTGCGGTGAGAAGTCTGCGTTTTGGCCCTGATCTGAGCTTTAGCTTTGGCCTGAGTTTCAGCGCTGACTTTCCCCACAGTTGCATCTTTAATTGATAAGCTTTCAATATCGCCTTGGGTAACTTCACTCTCAACACTCAAAACTGCCTGCTTGTAGAACCGCCAACCCTCAACCTCTTCCTGCTGCGCAATAAAAGCTAAATTTGCATACAGCCCTGTCAACTCCCACAAGCTTGCTTCAGCACCGCCTAAGATCAGCGGCAGCCCATAATCACGTGCATTGCGATGTAAATGCTGTAAACCCATCTGCTTCAAAGCATCGAGAAACCGTTCAACCCCATGGTAGCTCAGCATATTCACCGCAGGAATATTCAAGGAGCTAGCCAACGCATCACGCGCTCTAACTGCTCCCCGAAAATCTCGATAAAAATTCTTAGGACGATAACCGGTGTACCTCACAGGTGTATCTGCAATCAGCGTTTCAGGCAATATTTCACCCTGCTGAATCATATTGGCAAATAGAAAGGGTTTCAGAGTGCTGCCAGTGCTGCGAGGCCGTCGCACCAAATCAATAGCCAAACCGTTTTTATCCGCAGTCTGACTAGGCGCATTACCTACATAAGCCAGCACCTCAAAGCTGCGATTATCGATGACTAGCATCGCCAAGTTATTCACATCGCGTTGCACTAAGGTTTGTGCATGATGTTTGGCAATTTGCATCGCTGAGCGCTGGACGTTGTAATTGATGCTAGTCTCAAACCGTGGCACTTTAAGCGGGTCACTCGACTGCTTGTGCGCCTGTAGCAAGCTATCCAGCAAATGCGGGGCCAGTCGTGGTAACGGCTCGGGCCTTAGCGGTAAAGACTCAGCAACCGCCAACTCATAATCTAATTCAGAGAGTGTCCCCTGCTGCTGCATGCGCAATAGCAAACGATCACGCTTAGCCTTAAGCCGATCACGAGACCGTCCGACATGAATCAAACCGGGACTATTGGGCAACACCGCAAGCATGGCACTTTCCGCCCATGATAATTTATCCTGACTGCGACCAAAGTAACGCCAAGCGGCCGCCTCTAATCCCACCACATTGCCACCAAACGGTGCATGGCTAGCATATAAACTGAGGATCTCATCTTTGCTGTGACGTACCTCCAAACGAATCGCTTTCAATGCTTCCAGCAGTTTATTCCAAAGCGTACGAGGCGGGTTCTGATGAGACAAGCGAATCGTTTGCATTGAAAGCGTACTACCGCCACTGACTACTTTACCTTGGCTTAGGTTGAGATAGAATGCACGGGCGATAGCAAGCGGATCAACGCCGGGATGGTAGTGAAAACGCTTATCTTCAAACGCAATAAGCGCATTAGCAAACTTCTCAGGCACTCGCCTAACAGGTGGGAATCGCCATTGCTCATCTTGCGCAATGTGCGCCCCCATTAGCTTGCCCTCACGACTCAGCGCAACCGATGAATAAGGCGCATCAAATAGTTTTGGCGGAAGGCTTTGATAGAACCATGCTCCGAACAACAGTGCCAAAGTTAACCCAACAAAATAGCGAACGGGTCGCCTAAACATGGCCAAACACTTCACTCAAAATACGAGCAATACAGCATGAATTGAGAAAGCCACATTGCTCACACCTAGCGATATTTAAAGACTCAGGCAAAGATCACTCAGCCGTATCAGCCTTGATCCATCGTTCAATCACTTTCTTGCCATTAAAGCGAATGAAGTACCAAAGCTTGCCCTCAGTATCTTTTTCTTCCTTCAGGATCGTCACCTTGTCACCCGCGATCACAAACATCTTAGTGACCTGTGCCTCACTCTTACCATCGTAAAGCTTAGCGCGTTTCGCTTTGATGGTTTTAGCAATGAGTGGCTTGTCCTTTTCCAAAGCATCCGGCTTCACAATATGCACCCACTTACCACGCTCACGCGCTTGCAGATTGCCGTCATACATCGCCTCAACACTAACCGCTGGTACATAGAATTGTCCCAGATAAGACGCATTCGCCACGACGCTAAAGGTTTTCTCTTCGCCTTTTTTCAGATCAAAATAATAGTGAATACGATCATCACGCTGATCTTTATGATCGTAAACCGCTGACTTTGGCTGCTCCAGATCATTCAGAATTTCCCAACCCGCTGCGACCGGCACCGTTAGTGCTAGGTACTCTGCCTTCATAGTAGAGTCATTCTTCACCGTCACCGTCATTTTGATGTCGGTACCTTGAGCAACCTTGCTGCCGTTGGGCAAGCTACCCCAGTCTAGCTCACTGTCTTTCTTGTTGTCCTCATAGAAGGTTGTGAGGCTCAAACCTTTACTCAGGTTTTTCTCATCACCAGTTTCAGGCACACCATGTGAAATCACACTCGCATACAGACGAATACCACCCGTGTTTTTAATGCCCAATGCCGCATTTTGCGTGGAAACTATACCCGTCGAGTAAAGTGGCTTATCACTTTCAATAGCCGTTGGCTCAAGGCTGTTCATGGTGTAATCAGCCGTAAAGAACTGCTTATCATCACCGAGATAACGCGTCGCGCCCATCAACGCCCAAGCGATTCCCTGAGTGCTTTGGAACTCATCTTTGCCCAGCTGCTCGGCAATCTGCTCAAGTAATAGGCTAGCGCTTTCGTTCTTATCCAGCGCAACTAAATTGGCAAGCTGCATGCCTAAATTACCGAGGTGTGAGCTAAAGGTGTCATCGCGCTTTTGATCAGCTTTAACGACAGGCTGCAAACCATCAATCACACTCGATGCCGCATCACTCTGACCCACCGCATGATAAGCAGATGCCAACATCCAGCGGGCTTTAGTATTGAGTTCAGCCGATTCACGCAAACGATTCATCGCACCCATTTGTGGCTTCTTCGCCAATGACAACACGTACAAGCGATACGCCTGCGTATGAGAATCATTAATATCAGCCTGCTCCCAGCGCTGCGCTGCGGACGCTTGATAGGTCAACCAAGACGACAGCATCGCAGGCGGCACGAGATAGCCCGATTTTTTAGCTTCCACCAAGAAATGCCCTGCGTAAATACTCGCCCAAGCGTTATGCGTTCCCGCGCCCGGCCAGTAGTTAAACTCTCCCTGAGCATTTTGGAACTTGCGCATGCCTTCAATAGCCGCACTCACATGCGTCTGGATCTTTTGCACTCGCTTATCACTCAGCGTCATTAAACGATTAATGTAGAGCTGAGGGAATGCTGCTGAAGTGGTTTGCTCCAGACATCCGTGCGGATAACGCAGTAGGTAGTTCAGATGACGATCCAGATTTAACGGCGGCACCGCAGACAATTCCAATGACGCATGGTTGGTGCCTTTCAAACCATAAGGTTTAAAGTCGTGCACCCACGTTTTACCAGGGTCAATACTCTTTGTGGTGACACGCGTGGTTTCCTTATTCGGAAGACGAATATCAATAAAGACTTCTGACTCTGAAACGTGCTCACCGCTGGTCGCTGCAAACTTCAGTCGTGCCTTACCCACTCGCTTGCGAGTTTTTAAGGTTAAGAACCCCAGCTTCTCACCGATTTTGGCAAAATCAATCGTTTTGGTCTTCGCGCCCACCACTTCAAACAGCTCATCGGTTTCAACATCCAGCGTCACCTGCTTAATGCCTTCATCAGTCACAAACAGCGTGACGGGCACATCGAAGGTTTCTTCAGTACCTAAAACTCGAGGCATGCTCGCCTGCATAATCAATGGTTGGCGAACAAAGATCTCCTGATCTGCTTTACCAAATGCACCTTGATCCGCAGCGACTAACATGACACGAACCGCGCCAAGATACGGCGGTAGTGTCACTTCGTGCGTTTTTGTTTCGCCCGCTTCTAGCTTAAATGGCCCCATGACCTTAACCACAGGCGGGAAGCGACGCTTGCGGCTTTCATCTGGGTTACGCTCGCTCTGACCTCCACCAATCGCCAGCATGCGCTCCAACTTGCCGCTGTAAGCACCAATCACCGAATCAAATAAATCCCAAGTATTAACGCCCAACGCTTCTTTTACATAAAACTCTCGGTGCAAATTAGGCGTTCTAAAGTTAGTCAAACCCAGCAAACCTTCATCGACAACAGCCAAGGTATAATTCATTACCTTACCGTCACTCTCGCTCACGGTGATTTTCTGTGTGGTCTCTGGTCGCCATTCATTAGCCGCCTCAATAACTGGCTTTAAGTAAGTCCCAGGGTCAGCCACTTCTAACGGCACAATGCCGTATAGACGCAAAGGTCGCTCATTGGATTTGTCTTTGTGCGGCTGCAACAAGGTTACATGCACATAAGCATTGGGCGCCATTTGCGCGGTAATTGGCAACTCAACCTGCGTACGCTTGCCGTCAAACTCTACCCATTGCTGGCTGAGAATATCGCTACCGGTTTCAACCGTCAGTAACGCTCGACCTTCAGTAGCTTTTGGTAGTTGCACAGTAGCTGTTTCACCGACGGTATAAGCCGTTTTATCCGTAAACAGATTCAAACGGCTAGCAGCACCACTGCCTTCTTCCTGAGCACGACCCGCCCAACCAGGCCAATCCACATAAACTGTCTTACCTGAACAGTGCTCGCCATTCATATCGCAAGCACGTACTAAATAGCGGCCCCACTGCGGATATTTTATTTCAAAGTCCCAACTACCATCGCCATCGCTATTAGTGCTGACAATACCTGATTTAAGCAATGCAGCATTTTCACTGTCTGCATACTTTGCCAACGATTCTGATGATTTATCCCACCACCACTTCCAATCGACCTTGTACAGTGACACTTTTATTTTTTTGATCGCCACTGGCTCGCCGCGTGCAGTCAAACTACCAAGCTTCACTTCGTGCTTAATATCTGTGAGCAACATGCCCCGCGTCGCATCGCCTTTAGGCAGCTTAATACCGACGTAGTTTTCATAAGGATGATAATCAATCGTTTGCTGGCTAATGCTAAACGCGCCGCTGTTTTCGAACACACGGCTAGTAAAACGCGCATTTAACATACCCGGCGCAAGCCCTTTTGGTGCAAAGTCTTTCTTAAAGCGCAGCTTACCGTCTTTGTCTAAACGACCCTCTAGCACGGCATTTTCACCGCTCCTAAAATCACGCGCGAGGTCATCAAACGCATAGTCACCAAAGCGCGTAAATTTGGTTGATTTGCGGCTAAATTTCACCGCAATATCAGCTTTCAAGTCTTCAGCCGTCGCCCCGTGTAACCACTGGCTCGACAAGGTGCCTTCAGGAATACCATCGCCCTTGTAAAGCGTCTCCTCACCAAAATCCAACTCGACTTTCAAGCGATTGGGCCTAACCGTTTCAACGCTGAGGTTTTTACTGAAACGACTGCCACCTAAGCTTGCACGCGCAATCCAAGTGCCCGTTGGATCCTTTTCATCTGTCTTAAAAATAAACGGATATAAGTCACCTACTGCTTCCGTACTTGTTTTTGAAGCCGCGACTCGCCCTCTCGGATCAATCAACTGCATCGTCACAGGGTGATTGGCAGGTAGCGTCTGATCTTTATCATACAGCGCAAACGTCAGATGCATTTGATCACCGGGACGCCAAACGCCTCTCTCACCATAAATACTGCCCTTTAGACCCTTTTCAAGCTTTTTACCGCCAATGTCAAAGTGACTAACGGTCAGCGAGGTCTTAGCATTTAATTTGAGATAAGCCGTATCAGAAAACTTCTTAGCCACTAGTAAGAACGGTGTTTTATCCAGCTTCACATTGGCAAAGCCGTCACCATCAGTTTTTGCTGTCGCTAGCACCTGCCCTTGATAGTTTTTGATCTCTAACTCAACACCAGTCAGAGGCTTCGCATCACGAATATCGGTTGAGATAATATGCAGGTTACCGTGACCATCCTGCTTGGCGATCAAGCCAATATTGCTGGCAATGAAATTATTAAACGAGTTAACACTGCTTTCATTCGCAAGGTAGTAAGAATCTTTACAGGGGTCATTACGTTCCCGCCAGTTATAGTTGGCGTAGCTATTTTCTTGCCAGTCGCTAATGCCGTCCCAACCACTGGGTTGCGTTTCGCCATAGTCTTCATTATTAAGTAGTGGTTGATTATTAGCGCTAAGTTTTTCAGCTCCAACACACGCATAGGTTGAATGTTTGCGCTTAGCTGACAACTCAAGACGAATCAAACTGCCGTTGTAGTCTTTCATCAAATCAGTGACATCAATTGAGTAGCGATTCCACTGGTCATAATTCGCCGCATTGAGTGGCAGCGTTTTGCGCCACAAGTATCGACCGACACGCCCCGTTTCACTACTGCCGTCAACGGAATTTGTTTGTAAAAACTGCCCCACATTGTCGGCATAAATTTCGAAAGCGCTGACTTCAACCGCGTTAATTGCTACCGCTTCAAACGGGATTTGTAAGCGACTGTTCTCCGGCAAAATAGAGCCACCGCCTGCAAATTTCAGTTGCGGCTTCAGTAAATCAAATTGAACATCACGCTTGATTTGCTGAGTGATCGACTTGCCATCTTCACTTCTAATACCCGGATTTATGACTACCTTGAAACTACCCGCTAGATTTTCTTTCGGGAAAACTTTAACCAAGTTTCCTTCTACAGCGACCTTATAGGCGTCTTTAGACTGGTCTTCAATCTGTATCAAACCTTGAAGATTTACTGAGGTATCAAGCGGATCGGTAAAATTAATCTGCACATATGGATTGGTTCCTTGCCCATGCATAACCGCCACATCAATCAGTTCAAACTGATTCAGAACGGGTACGGATATTTCTTGCTTGCCTTGCTGATCAAGGCCGATGACTTGGCCATCCCAACTTAGCGTCACGTGAGAAGCAAAGGTCTCTCGGCTAATATCGCGAATAGTAAATTTGTTCGATTTACCGCTATCGTCAAACTGCCAGTCGATAGTCAGTGGTTTATTTTGGAAGCTGGCTGTTAGCATGCGCTTTACATTATCAGGCATTACTCTGTCTGATGTGAGCAGCTCACCCGTCAGATTCATTTTACGCCCCGTCTCAGCAGAGGCGATTAAAGCATTACTTCGCACCTCGAACTCTAACGGAATGACTTTAAAACTAAATCGGTAAGGAATCGCATCAAGAGGGATGTCGATGAGGCCGATGGATGTAATATCGACGGTATATTTCGCGCCTGACTTGAGTGGTGATTCAGGAACAAATACCAGCTCTTTAGTAGAGACAAACGTCGCGCTTCCTTCAACCTTGGGCGAAATGCTAATAACCTTGAGTGCATCTGCGCCAATCTTATCGCTAGAAATTACAGCACGGTTAAATTCTATACGAATCGGTGAGCTACTCGGGATAATGCCTTGGGTATGCTTACCGCTCACTTCAGACCAGTTAAACGCTACCGCTGAATCATCCGTTGCTTGAGTTGCAACATCAGACACCTCACCAGTCGTTGTGACCACTTCCGTATCAGCATCTACATTTCCACAGCCTGTCAATCCACCAATCGTCAGCAGCAACAATAGTGAAATACAGCTAATCCCACGTAGTTTCATCATAAACTCCTCACAAACCATTTTGACTTATCATTATTGGAGCAGGGTTGCTTATTTTCGTTCCCCCGCATACTGTAAATATAGCAGTAATTTATTGAAGTTTAGTCGTTAATTAATAATAAGAATGGAACACAGTAGTAAAATCAATCATATGTAGCGCTTATGTGAGATGGCGTAACTAAGATTTTGTAGCTACATTTACAATCAGTCATTTTAATCCTTGACTGATCTATCTACTGATAGGTAACCTTAAGCCCTCATCAACGAATCACCCGATATCATGCGCAGAAAAGAAATCACAGCACTAGCCACTCAAGCCGTGCAAAAAGACGGTTTGCATAGTGTGAGTTTTCGCAATCTGGCCAATGAAATAGGTATTAAATCATCAAGCGTACATTATCACTTTCCAACCAAGCCCGATTTGGCCGAGGCTTTGATAACGGAATATACGGAAAATTTCGCACGGCAGCTCAAAGAAATAGAACGCACGCACGATACGCTAGACGGTCAATTGGGCGCCTTAGTCGAAGTCTTTGAATCAGTGATCAAAGACCAAAATTTGTGCCTGTGCGGCATGATGGCGGCCGAACTGACTGCGCTTGATAAAAGTACGCAGCAGGCGTTAGGGAAATTCTTCGTGCTAATGGAAAACTGGGTCGCTAGCGCTTTCAACCGCCATCAACCTGTACTTAAAATTCAGCTTTCGCATGAACAATTAGCACAAATATTGGTATCCGGCCTTGAGGGTGCGATGCTTCTTGATCGAACCGAAGATGGTGGAAAACGCTTAGCCGCATTTCACGCCTTGGTGCATGCTTTGACAGACTAAAATTTACACTATTTAAGACTAATTTTTTAACCATAAAAACTATCTATCAGTAGGTAGCTAAGAGACTAACAACATTTTTCAACTGATTATCTCTGGCAATTATCGTCGCTAGAGTAATCCCTACTAAAAGTACTAAAGAGGTATTAACATGCTTGGATATACAACGATTGGCACGAAAGACTTGGAAAAATCGATGGCATTTTACGATGAATTACTAGCGCTAGTTGACGGCAAACAGCTAATGGGGCTTGATAGAATCAAGTTCTATGGTACTGATGCTGGTGG
>Ga0114956_1003897_pt1 | contig 11458 bp, 10 predicted proteins | sample MaitaG_FD_87304 | JGI IMG/M metagenome (GOLD analysis project Ga0114956, IMG submission 87304) | Marine algal microbial communities from Maine, USA - Maine_Asex2 metaG | ecosystem: Host-associated > Algae > Red algae > Unclassified | place: Maine, USA | collected 2015-01-05 | reverse complement strand
TTAGGAGCGACTATGGGCTATTTAGGTCAGCCAAGCCACCCAGAAGTAGTAAAATTAGTAAAGGAATGTATCCAAAAAATTGTGAAGGCTGGTAAGACTGCGGGTTTCTTGACAGGCTCTACCCAATTAATTGAGGAATATACTGCTGCTGGTGCAAGGATGTGTGGAGTTGGTTTGGATACACTTATTTTGGCAAAAGGAACTAAAAAATTAGCGGAATCTTATAAAATAGAATTGAATAGTAGTCAATCAAATACGCAATATTAAAAGAGCGAAAACAATAGATTTTTTTGAAATAAACACTATTGATTCAATTTTTTTTCAGCTAATTCAATCAATTCATCCATAGAATCGATAATGGGTTGCAATAATTCCTTTTTATGATATTTCTTATTAGCAACAATTTTGTCTATAATTTGAGTACATTTATCTTGGCTCTTTTTAAGCGTAGATAGTTTCTTAGTTGTAGTATTCATAATCGTTTTAATTTAAAGATAAGCAAAAATTAATCATCAAGCAACTTTTTTAATCGGGCTTTATTCGCTTTATAATAAGTTATCAACTTACGTAACCATTGTTTTTCAAATTCAGTCAAATTAGTATCCCCTAATGCATCTTCAATTAACTCCTTTTGCCATGCAATTTCTTCTAATAGTTTTTCAATTAGTTCTGGCTTGTCCATAAATTTATATTTTAAAAATAAAAATATAAACAATTTCTTTACCTATTCTTATACTCCGAAGGTGTCTTCCCAACCCCCAGTTTAAACCGCCGACAAAAATAAGCCAAGGTATTAAAGCCTAACCTATCAGAAATTTCTTTTAGAGATAAGGTGGTGTATTTCAACAAGCGTTTTGCCTCTGTGAGGATTCTTTCATTGACCAATTGCTTGGCAGTTTTGCCTGTCTTCTCTTGACAAATGAGGGATAGTTGGCGTTTTGTTATACCCAATTTGAGAGCATAATAATCTAGTGTATGGTATTGTTTATACTGTTTTTCTAATAGGTTGATAAATTGAATATATTGATTTTGTTGGTAATTTTGTGTTTCTGTTTGTACCGTACTGTACCGATGCATTAAGACCAATAAGGGATATAATAAATGTTGGAGGAGACTTAAATCTATAACTGTAGCAGTCTGCATTTTATATTCTTTCAACATGCTGTCCAGTAAGACTTGAATCAATTCTATATCTAATTCCTCAACGGTTAAATCGTGATGTTGACTAATCTGATGTAAAATATTATAGTAATAGCCTTCTTTGGAAGATAGGACAGCAGGTAAAATATTGTCTTTAAATCGAATTAAATAGCCTTCAATTTCTTTAGCAAATAGAAACTGGTGTACTTGTCCCTTTGAAATAATGTGAAAAGTATTTGCTTTTAAATCGTAGGTGATACCGTCGATTTCATGTTTCCCTTCTCCACTTTGAATATACAAAAATTCATAAAATCCATGTCGATGAGGATGCTCATCAATGGAAGCTGCATCAAAATTCTTCCTGATCTTTCTTATCAAAAATACCTGTTCATTGTATTGATAAGGAATAGGTGCTTTGTTCATTAAAAAAGGAGTAGATGAATAAATTAAGAAATGAGTAAATGTAGCCACTACTATTGAACATTTCCGATTATCTTTAGTTTTTTTTGGCTTAACATTTACTCATTTATTCATTTATTCATTTTCACTGTCTCAAAAGCTTTTTCCAAAGCATCCACTATCACATCTACTTCTTCTTTTTGAATCACCAATGGCGGGGATATAATAATCTTATTACCAGAAGTTCGGACAATCGCACCCTGCTTTAAGGTAGCTTCATAAATTGCATTGATATAAGGTTTAGAACAAGGCGCTTTAGATCTTTTATCACTCACTAATTCTAAGGCGATCATCAATCCCTTTCCTCTAACGTTACCCACTTTTTCAAATTTTTCTTCAAAAGATTGTAATCGATTGATCATATAAGTCCCCTGATTAGCTGCATTGGATGGCAAATCTTCTTTTTCTACAATATCCAATGCCGCTAAAGCAGCAGCACAACCAACAGGATGGCCTGAGTATGTATAACCATGTGCAATATATCCATCCCCATCATTATTATTCGCAAAAGCATCATCAATTCGTTCATTAAATAAAGTCGCTCCTAATGGAATATAGCCAGAAGTGATGCCTTTTGCAGAAGTCATAATATCAGGTGCAACACCCCAACCTCTAGAACCAAACATCGCACCTGTTCGTCCAAAACCACAAATTACTTCATCTGCAATAAATAAAACCCCGTGCTTATCGCAAATTTCTCTACAAAGTGGGAAGAAATTTTCTGGTGGCACAATGACTCCACCTGCACCCAAAACAGGTTCCGCAATAAATGCAGCTACCGTATTAGGCCCTAAATGGGTAATCGTTCTATCTAACATTTCAGCGCATTTCTGACCTAATAAAACTGGGTCATCTTCGGTAAACATATTCCGATACATCCACGGCGACTCTATATGGTAACAGCCTGGCAATGCTGGTTCGCAGCCTTTTCTAAATCGATCACCACCTGTAACAGAAGCTGCGCCAAAGTGCGTTCCATGATAGCCATCCTTTAAAGAAATGAATTTAAATCGGTCTTTTTGTCCTATTACTTTCCAATATTGTCTGGCTAATTTCATCGCTGTTTCCATCGCATCTGACCCACCAGAGCTATAAAACACCCGTTTCATATTTTCTAGTTTCGTCATTTCCATTAAACGATGAGATAGCTCAATGGAACGTGGATGGGACGTGCCTCTAAAAGTAGAGTAGTAGACCAGTTCATCTAATTGGTTAACAATCGCTTCTTTAATTTCGGAGCGACCATAGCCACAGTTCACATTCCATAAGCCACCAACCCCGTCTACATAGCGATTGCCGTCTATGTCTTCAATATGTACGCCTTTTCCTTTGCTGATAATTATAGGCGGTGTTTTTAGGGAGTCATTGGGATGACCCATTGGATGCCATTGTTCTTTGGCATTCCACATTTTTAGTTGTGCTTGATGTAGGCTAATTTGTTGGTCTTTTTCTGTTGAACGATTTATAGAAATTGGCATATTTTTTTTTATTTTTCTTAATGTTCAATGAGTGAAATGTAACACAACTCTCTGAGTTATGCTGCTAATAGGGATTTCACAACTCAGAGAGTTGTGTTACTTACCCCCATTACCTTCAAAACATATTCATAACAAGCATCGGGTTCTGTAATATCAAAATGTAAGGTTTTTAAACCAAACTTCATTCCGCCCATAATGTTCCGTAATTGATCATCTACGAAAAGTACTTCTCTTGGTTTTAAATTCATATTTTTCATGGCACCTGCATACGCTCTAGGGTCGGGCTTTAAGATATCCGAATGGGTTGCATCGTAAAAACTATCCAAATCATTGATAAAGGGTAAATTATCTACAAATTTTTTGCCTGTAAATAATTCTATTTCGTTACTTAAAATACCGATTTTTAAACCTGCTGCTTTGACTAGTTCAATTGTTTTCAAGGCTTGGGGACGTAATACTTTTGAATAATCTGTCTCCCCTCCCATCCCTCGTAATAAATCGAGCATCGTCCAATTTTCATGACCCAACAGTTCGCCTATTTCTTTAGCTCTCGCTCCCCAATATTGTCTTTCTGTAATTTCATCCCGTTGCATGGACATCCATAGGTCATCACTTTCGGGGTCAAAAGGGCCGCGCCAAGTGAGTGTTCCCTTTTTTAAGCCTAATGCTTCTTCCGTTATTCGATGTCTTTCAAATAAGGATTTGCTGATAACACTTCCAAAGTCTAGTAATAATCCTTTTATCATCTTTATAAATTTACGTAGTTTGGACATTCCTGTCCGAGCATATTATATTCTATTGCTCAGACAGAAACGTCTAAGCTACGTTTAATAATTTGCCGAGCGACCTTTATACCACTCTCAATTGCCCCATCTATAAAACCTCGCCAGCCTAACGCAATATCTCCTCCTGCGAAATAAATATTACCTTCTGGTTGCAGCGCATTTTTAAAATAGTTGGTAAACTGATTAGGTTTAAAATTGCCCCAAGTTCCCAATGCCAGGGGGTCATTCGACCAATCGTGATAGGCAAAATCGGTCACTTGATAGGTATCATCCCATTTAGCTATTTCTGCTTGCAAGGTTGCTACGGTCACTTCTTTCATAGGATGTGCTGGATTCGTAAAAGCAACGACTATAGATTTTTCCTCCCCAACATAATGTGGTAAGATACTTAGAATCGGTGTATTGATAGATGACCAGCGATTATCCCTAAATTTCCCTGCTAATTCAATATAAATTTTATTCCCTTTACCAGATAATTCTTCTTTAGAAAAATTCAATTTTTCACTAGAAATAGTTGGTGTAAATTGGATATTTTTCCAAGTATTCAAAGGAGTCGCTACAATACAAGAAGTAGAAATATAAGTTGTTGAACCAGTACTTATAGTTACTTGTTCATCGGTTTGGTTAATTTCAGTCACTAGCGAATTTAGTTTGATAACTGCTTTAGTGTCCTTGACTATGCAATTCAATAAATGGGTTGTTCCTTCCTTTAGAGAAAATCTACTCAAGCTATCTGCATAAGTATCATCATGTCCATTAGCAAGTGCATACCAACGAAGTGCTTCTATATAGCCTCCTTCTGTGGGGGAATTATTACATTGAATATTAGTCGTTCTTAAAAGAGTCGTTCGTTGCAACTCCGTCAACTCCATTTGATTAATTCTATCTGCATTGGATAAACCATCGTATTTTTTATAGGCCTCCGTTAAAAAAGGGGTAAATGGAAGTGGGAAAACGGATTTTGCGGGCGCAACGTATTCTTCAAAAGCAGCAGCAATTTGATTTTTTTCTACTTCCGTAAAATCTTTCCTTACAGCTCCGTTTATTAAAAAACGAGTCTCTTGCATAGCATTCGTCCGAGCGTAATAAGGACGTTCTTTGATGGTCAAGCTATAGCGATGAATTTCAGCCCACACATGCGGCTGACTCCAAAATACATAGCCTCCTCCTAATTCAATAGGGACATCGTTTAATTCACTTGACAATGCTCTTCCTCCGAGGTGATCTTTTGCTTCTAACACGAGGACTGATTTTCCTGCTTGGGATAATTCTCTTGCTGCGGTGATGCCTGCAAATCCTCCTCCTACTATGATGATGTCGTATTCTTTTTGCATTTTATGATATTCGATGATTGGGGGGTGTTATGATTTGTCGACTATGCGACTATGCGACTATTAGGCAACCACAAGGGTTGCCTCTACGGGGATAATATTTCTTCGGGTTCGACTGGTTTCCATAAATCTACTTTCATTCTTTTTAACCATATAAACGCATATATTGCACAAATCGCCAGCATTATAAAAAACGGAATATAAATTTGGGAAGCCTTTAAAAATGGAGGCGTTAAAAAGAAAAAGGTTATAAACAATCCTACGATAGCTAATAATTGCGGCAATGGGTAGCAGGGCGTTTTAAAAGGTCGATGAATATCGGGTCTTCGTCTGCGCAATAATATGACAGAAATATTTACCAATAGGTAGAAAAATATCCAAGAACAAATAGCTGCTAAGATTAATTGGAACACGCCATCAATATTCGTCCCCATTAAGAAACTTCCAATCATTGGTATCAAACCAATAAAAATAATTCCTACATAAGGCGTTTTATATTTAGGATGTTCTTTGGCAAAAATAGCGGGTAACATTTTGTCTTTTGCCATGCCTTGCAAGATGCGAGGAATACTAGCAATGAGCATATTAATTAAGGCAACTGTTGCAACAAATATCAATAAAATAAAGCCCCATTTTCCGACATTTCCTAATACCGCTTCTCCAAATGCGAGTGAAGCATCGGGCGTATCTAATAGGGTGGTTTGCGTAGCTTCATCTACAATGACATTCGGTACTTGGCGAACAATACCTGCGCCAAAAATGAGCATACCTACTAGGGCTAATGTTAGTCCACCAAACAGCGATTGAGGAATGTTTTTATTCGGGTCTTTCATCTCAGGTGCCAGCGGTGTTACATATTCTGCCCCTACAAATAAGAATAAAGTAAAACCTATCATACTAAGAATAGACATCCAATCTTTAGCTATATCAAAACCAGCCCAAAAGTTACTAGTATCTACTTTGGGGGCGATTACCAAACCAATCAAGCCTAATACCAATAGAACTGTGTACTTGAAATAAGACATAATATTTTCAGAAACGGCAAATACTTCCAAGCCTCTAATATTAATAAGTATACAAATCAAAACAATCACCCAACCAATAATATAGGATTGTTCAACAGGAATAAAATTCAAAAAAGGAAAATTGGCTTGGGCAAATAAACCAGCTGCTGCTACTTCCGCAGAGGAAGCAAAACAGGTTACAATTACATAAGCCGCTAAGGTGGCTGTAATGCCCCAAAACCTACCCATTCCTGCTGTCACATAATCATAGACTGCCCCTTCGGTTGGAATAAAACTCGCCAATTCTGCAAAGCTGGTTGACTGACACATCATCAGTAAATAAGAGATTATCAAGGCGATAAAAAAAATAGGCGCATTGATATTGATGCCTTGCGTAATGGTCAACAGAGAGGAGGCTATTAGCATCAATCCTAGTATGGAAGCTATCCCTGTTGCTGTACCTAATTTATGGTTTTGGTTCATTTTTTTGTTTTTGAGAGCAGAGACCATTGCATTGAGAGAATAGACCAGATATGGATTTACGATTGTACTCTCTGTTCTCTTAGTGAAACGGTTTCTGTTCTCTGCTCTACTTTTTTATCGTTCCATCCGCTACCCAAGCATCAAATATTTCCAATACCTTATCACAAAATGCTGGGTCACAAATATGTGCATCTAATTCAATTAAATCTACATGTGCTTCAAGATTTGCTTTTATGGCTTTATTGAAAATAGCTAAAGCTTTTTTGTCGTGAAAAACTTCCCCTTCTCTATCCCATTCAATTAGCCCTTCTTGTGGTAAAATGACTTTGATATTTTCTTTAGATTTATTCAATTTAGAAGCAATGAAGCGACCTGATTCCGCTACTTGTTCATGTCCCAAAGTAATGGAGGCTATTAAACGATTGTGCGCATGATAAGGTCGGTCGCTGTACTTTTCTGGTAGCGGTTGCCAAGTTGGAAAATCTATAAAGAAAGCAGCACCTGGGCAAATAATTTGCGGGATGCCTGCTTTCCCTGCATTTTCTAATCGGTCTTTTCCCGAATTGACAATGGAACCCCATAAACCGTTAATGACTTCTGGGACACTGAAATCCATCACACAAGCAAATCGCTTTTTGGAAGATAGATTTTCTAATGCTCGGCCACCTTGACCCGTTGTATGAAAAATAGCTGCTTCAAAACCTCTTTTTTCCAATTCGGGTTTCAAGGTTTTCATATAAGTTAATGCAGAACTACCTAAAGAAGTCATGCCGACTACGGGATGTTCAAACTTAGGGGTTTCTACAGCTTTTGCCGCTCCTAAAACTGCTCCACAGGCTTGACTCAAACCAGCTTTACAAACCGAATTCAAACCATACAAGCCACCTGACCATAAAATCATCATCAAATCAGGGCTTAATCTTTCTGGTGGAATCAAATGAGAAAATGCTACTGTACTCACAATGAATTTTGGAAAACCAAAGGGCAAAGCATCTGCTACATCTAAGGACAAATCCGTTCCCATCGTGCCGCCCAACATGATGACTCCATCTATTTTACCTTCATCGCACCATTGTCGAGCTAATTTACAAGCCCCTTCTGCCGTTTTGGTCATCGCTTTATTCTCATCGCCTAAATCTATGATGGCTTGATTGGTGGTATTGGATGCTTTTGCTATATCAAACCTAGTAATATCTACTTCAAAATCAGGATTGCCTAATACCCCTACGTCCATCACCATCGCATGTGCCCCTTGTCCTTCTAGGCATTGCTTCATGTACAATAACTCTGGAGATTTGGTGTCTCCTGTTCCAATAATTAGGATGTTTTTTTGTGCCATGAGTTCTTAATTTAAATCAGCAATTAAAAAGTTTATTTGTTGGAGAGGTTCTTTAGAGGGAAGGAATTGGATTTGTTATTTATGAAAAAACAAATCCAATTCTCTCCCTCTAAATACTCAATTTAAAACATGGTTTAAGTCGAAAGATTGTAAGTCAAAGGCTTTTGCTACGCCATCATAAACTACTTTTCCATGTACGATATTCAAGCCTTTTGCCAATGCCGCATTGTCTTTACAAGCCTGTTTCCAACCTTTATCGGCTAATTCAATGGCATATTGTAAAGTTGCATTCGTTAAAGCCAAAGTAGACGTATAAGGTACGGCACCCGGCATATTCGCTACACAATAATGCACCACATCCTCAATAATAAAAGTAGGGTCTTCGTGCGTCGTAGGCTTGCAAGTTTCAATACAGCCTCCTTGGTCAACCGCTACATCTACCACCACTGCACCTGCACGCATCTCCTTTAGCATAGCTTTGGTGATAAGGTTAGGCGCTTTTGCACCTGGAATTAAAACCGCTCCAATAATTAAATCACTCTCTTTGATTTGTTGTCGAATGTTATATTCGTTAGAGTAAAGTGTTGTGACATTGGCAGGCAGGATGTCTGCTAACTGGCGCAGTCGATTCAAATTAATATCTAAAATCGTTACTTGCGCCCCTAAGCCTGCTGCCATTTTAGCGGCTTGGGTACCAACTATTCCACCCCCTAATATCATTACTTTACCTGGCGGTACACCTGGCACGCCTCCTAATAAAACCCCTCTTCCTTTCTCTGGTTTTTCTAAATATTTTGCGCCTTCTTGTATCGACATTCTACCAGCTACTTCTGACATAGGCACCAATAAAGGCAAACTTCTATCAGGTAATTGCACTGTTTCATAAGCCAAACAAATTGCTTTGCTTTTTATCATAGCTTTTGTCAAGGGTAAATGAGAGGCAAAATGAAAATAGGTGAACACTAATTGGTTTTCTTTAATGAGGTCATATTCTGGCTCAATCGGTTCTTTCACCTTCATTATCATCTCCGCTACTTTGTAGGTACTTTCGATGTCCTTTTTCATTTTTGCGCCTGCTGCTCTGTATTCCGCATCACTAAATCCACTTCCTACTCCTGCGCTTTTTTGTACATAGACCGTATGCCCTCTACGAGTTAAGGCATTGACCCCTGCTGGCGTTAGGGCAACTCGATATTCATTGTTTTTAATTTCTTTTGGGACTCCGATTTTCATAGTAGGTTGTTTAATTTTGAATGAAAAATTTTGAATTTTGAATGAGGTTGGATTCAAAATTACTCATTCAAAATTCAAAATTATTTCTAATAGGAAATACAAACAGACTTCAATTCCGTATAAGCATCAATAGCGGTATCCCCTAATTCTCGACCAATCCCACTTTGTTTATAGCCACCTAAAGGCAAGTTAGGGTCGGAACGAACTGCTGAGTTTACGTAAATAATTCCAGCTTTTATTTTATCTATTAAATGATGTGCTTTGCTCATATTCTGTGTCCAAATACTTGCGGATAAACCATAAGGCGTATCGTTGGCTTTAGCAATTAAGTCCTCCATATCCTCATAAGGCATGGCAACGATAACAGGCCCAAATATTTCTTCTTCGCTGATGGATACTTTTTTATTATCAACATTCGCAAAAATTGTAGGTTCGATAAAGTAGCCTTTGTCAAACGGACAATTGCCACCTGATACTACTTCCATTTTATCTTGCTTGCCTTGCTCAATATAGCTCATCACCTTTTTAAAATGTCCTTTAGATACAACAGGGCCTAATTTCGTTGTAGCATCCAATCCACTTCCCAATGGCATTTTTTGAGCAATCGCTGCCATATCTGCTAAGGTATTATCAAAATGCTTTTTTGGTAAAAATAATCTAGAACCAGAAACACATACTTGTCCTTGATTGTAAAAAATACCTTTAGCAACACCTGCTGGTACTTTAGAAAAATCTGCATCCTCCAAAACTAAAACTGGGTTTTTGCCACCTAGTTCTAAAGTGAATTTTTTCAATAATTTAGCTGCATTTTGCCCGATAATTCGACCTGTTGCACTCGACCCTGTAAAAGTAATTTTGGCAACTAAGGGATGATTAATAATGGCTTGACCCGTCTCTACACCTGTTCCTGTAACGATATTAATTACCCCTTCTGGAATATTGGCTTCCAAAGATAATGCTGCTAATTTCAATGCCGTCAAAGGTGTTTCTTCCGATGGTTTGAAAACTACCGTGCAACCACAAGCTAGGGCAGGCGCAATTTTCCAAGCATACATCATAATCGGCACATTCCACGGCGCAATGGCACCAACCACGCCAACAGGTTCTCTTTTCGTAAAAGCAAAATGTTTGCCGCCACTTAGAGAAACCTCTAAGGTATCTCCTTTGATTTTTGTAGTGAAGCCTGCATAGTATCGAAAACAATTAACAGCTGCTTTGACTTCTTTTTTGGCATCCACTAATAATTTTCCATGCTCTAACACTAATAATTCTGCCAAGTCTGCTTCGTTGTTTTCTATAATACGGGCGTAATCTAATAGTAACTTCTCCCGTTGATTGGGCAGTAGTTTTGACCATTTCCCATTCGCTAATGCTTGATGTGCTGCTTGGACTGCTTCATGGACGATTGCTGCATTGCAAGTACTTACCTCTGCCAATACTTCTTCCGTTGCAGGATTAATGGCAGGGATAGTTGAGGTGCTTGTCTGCTGAAACTTACCGTTGATGAAAGGGGCTTGTAATTTATTTATTGTTGTCAAATTTGTAATAGATTTTGTAGGGAGCGTAACGCAACTCTCTGAGTTGCGACTTGTGCTAGTTGCGCAACTCGGAGAGTTGCGTTACTCTCGCCATATAGTTTCTTTTGCATACGCCGTAGGTCGATCAGGCAAAGTCACATTATTCGATTTTTCATATACTTCCCAATCTTTAATCAGTTCTGCTAACTTTTCTGGATGGGTACTTGCCAAATTCTTTTGTTGGCTAATATCATTCGATAAATCGTACAATTCCCATTCACTAGTTCCATAAGGTGCTTCCATCCATTCTGCTTTCCATTGTCCTTTTCGCAAGCCTCGTCGGCCGTATAATTCCCATGCGTGGACTTTATCTTTTGGGTGTACGCTTTCTATTTTTCCATTTAACCACGGCAACATAGAAGTGCCAGTCATGGGAAAAATTTCTCTTCCTTTATAGTTTGTTTTGGGATGCTCGACCTCTGCTAAGTCCAAGAAAGTTGGTGCTAAATCCTTTACTGATAAAAAGTCGTGATTAATAGTATTGGCTGCTTTTTTCCCTTTGGGATAACGAATCATAATGGGCGCTCTCACACCGCCTTCCGTGGCAAAAGCTTTATACCATTTGAAGGGCAATGAACTAACTTGTGCCCATGCTGTACCTAATTCCACATAAGAATTGATTCGACCCA
>Ga0114956_1003890_pt1 | contig 11470 bp, 10 predicted proteins | sample MaitaG_FD_87304 | JGI IMG/M metagenome (GOLD analysis project Ga0114956, IMG submission 87304) | Marine algal microbial communities from Maine, USA - Maine_Asex2 metaG | ecosystem: Host-associated > Algae > Red algae > Unclassified | place: Maine, USA | collected 2015-01-05 | reverse complement strand
GGCACACACGCGGCAGTCTCCGACGTCACCCCCGCCGTGGCATCCGCGCCCGCGCCGCCGCCCTTGGCCGGCACGCCGGCGAGCCCGCCCGCGGCAACAGCGACCGCAATCCCACCCGCGGCAACACCGACCGCAATCCCCCCCGCGGCGACACCGACCGCAGTCCCACCCGCCGCAACACCCATCCCCGTGCCGACGTATACGTACCCGGGATACCCCTTCCCGACCGTCGCGCCCGTGCCGACGTACACGATTCCGACCTACAACGGCCTCGCCTGCTCCGTCGACGCCGGGGCGATCACGTGGAACAACGCTTACCGGTCGAAGTACTGGGTCTACAAGTCGATCGATGACGGTGCGACGTACCGATGGATCGGACGCACCCTTGGATCAACCTCGTTCGTCGATGACGCCCCCACCCTTGGCGCCAGGTACCAGGTGCACTACGCCGGCATCCCACGCGTCGAGTGCACGATCGATGCCGAACCAGGAGTGACCTTTCCGCTGATCGTCGAGGCCGAGAACTACCTCCGCGCGCACGACAGCGACCCCGGTAACCGGGGTCTAGCTCGCCAGTTCGCCGGCAGCGTCGATATCTGGCCGAAGCCCACCGAAGAAGGATTCGTCGTCGGCCGAATTCGTGACGGCGAATCGACCACGTACCTGGTGTCGATCCCAAGTGCCGGTTCCTACCGGTTCGCCGTGAGCACGGCATCGGGGGTCAACGGCGGGACCCTCACGCTTCGGGCCAACGGCCAGAAGATCGGTCCGACCGTGGCGCTCGTCGGCACGGGCGGCTGGTGGAACTTCGCCGACACGACGATCGGCGACATCAACCTGTCGGCGGGAACGTACCGGATCACCGCCCAATGGGGCTCCGGCCAGTCGAACTTCGACAGCTTCACCGTCACTCAGCACTAACGACGACCGGTCCGGTCACGAACCGGACGACAACACATCGACCGCCCTGCCGCACCCACCGAGGAACGGCAGGGCGGTTGGCGTTTTATGCGTCGAGCGTCAGCTGCGCAGCTCGCGGGTCGCGGCCGCAATGCCAACGCCGTCGAGGCCGAGGTCGGCCAGGATCTGATCGGCCTTCCCGTGAGGAATGTAGGCAACGGGCACGCCGAGAACCTTCACCCGCGGGTGGGTCGCGGTATCGGAGATCAGGTCGGCGATCGCGGAGCCGACACCACCTTGACGGATGCCATCTTCGGCGGTAATCACGAGCGGGTGCGCCGCGGCGTCGGCGATCATCTCGGGGTCGAGCGGCTTGCAGCAGCGGACGTCCCACACCGTCGACGTGATGCCTTCGGCGGCGAGTGCATCGGCGGCTTCCTCGACGGCGTCGAGCATCTTGCCGACCGACAAGAAGCAGACATCGGTACCGGAGCGAGCCTTGCGAGCCCGGAGGCCCGACCCCACCTGGGCTTCGCCGACGGAACGGGCCGGGGTTTTCGGCCAGCGGATCGAGACCGGCCCGGCGTCGCGGGCCAGCGCCTCTTCGAGCATGACCTGCAGGTCTTGATACGACGATGGCGCAAACACGGTCATGCCGGGCACCTTGGTGAGCAGCACCATGTCGAGAATGCCGTGGTGCGACGGTCCGTCTTCGCCCGTGATCCCGGCCCGATCGAGGCAGAACACGACCGACTGGCCATGCAGCCCGACGTCGAGGTTCACCTGGTCGATCGCCCGGGTGAGGAACGTCGCGTACAGCGCGATGACCGGCTTGAGCCCGCCCATCGCCATACCGGCAGCGGCAGTAACTGCGTGCTGCTCGGCGATGCCGACGTCGAAGCACCGATCGGGGAATCGTTCCGAGAATGGAAGCAAGCCAGTGCTGTCGGGCATCGCCGCGGTGATCGCGACAAGCTCGGGATATTCCTCGCCGGCCTTGACGAGTGCTTCGGCGAACGCGTCGGTGTAGGTGCCGGGTTTGACCGATCCCATATCGTGCATGCGTTTGATCGGATCGTTCTCGGCCGGCGCGTAGCCGCGACCCTTTTGGGTGCGGACGTGCACGACGACGGGACCATCGATCTCGGCGGCGTTACGCAACGCGGTTTCGAGGCCCTCGATGTCGTGCCCGTCGAATGGACCCGAGTAGAAGACGCCAAGGTTCTCGAAGAACGGCGTCGGTTCCCACATCTCGCGAACGGCAGCCTTTGCCGCTTCGACCGCGCGCTGGGCTTCCTTGCCGACCTTCGGCAGTTCGCCGAGAAGGCGGTCGACGCGGGTGGCCTGTTTCACGAAGATCGGGTTGATGCGCAGCCGGGCCAGGCTCTCGCCGAGGCGGGAGACGGTCGGGGCGTATGAACGGCCGTTGTCGTTCAGGATGATGGTGACGTTGCGAGCGCTGTGGCCGAGATTGTTTAGCCCCTCGAACGCCATGCCGCCGGTCATCGAACCATCGCCGACGACGGCAACGATGCGACGACCGGAGTCGGTGAGGTCCCGGGCGGTCGCGAGACCGTGGGCATAGCTCAGAACGGTCGAGGCGTGACTGTTCTCGACCCAGTCGTGATCCGACTCGTTGCGGTCGGGGTAGCCCGACATGCCGCCGGGCTTACGTAGCTGGTCGAAACCAGCGACTCGGCCCGTGACCATCTTGTGCACGTAGGCCTGGTGCCCGGTGTCCCACAGGATGATGTCGCGAGGCGACTCGAACACCCGGTGAATGGCAAGCGTCAGCTCGACGATGCCGAGATTAGAACCGAGATGCCCGCCGTGAGCCGAAACGGCATCGATAATGACGGTCCGGATTTCCTCGCACAGCGTGTCGAGCTGACTGGCATCGAGACCACGAAGATCGTCGGGCCCGGAAATCTGGTCGAGGAGCATCACCCATCAACGATAGTTGCGGATTGGCCCGCGCCGACTCGCGCTCCGAGAACTTTCGCCACAAGAAGGCCCAGAAATACCACCAATGCGCCGCCGACACCGTCGATCCAGTAGTGGTTCGCGGTCACGACGATCGCGAACATTGTGAGAATCGGATACGATGCAGCGAGAAATCGAGCCATGCGTGACCGCACCGTTGCGAGCAAAGCGAGCGCGCTCCAAAGCGCCCATCCGACATGCAGGCTCGGCATCGCGGCGTACTGATTCGAGAAGTCCTCCATACCTTCGGACTCGAACGACCAGAGTCCGCCCATCTCGATCACGGTGTCGACATAGTCGGCGTCTCCTGCGTCGAGCGCCGGTGTTCCAGCCGCGTTCGCTGCGGTCACGCAGCCGCCATAGGCCGAGTCGCACGACGCCAGCAGACGAGGCGGCATCAGCGGGAAGGTCGCAAATCCCACGAGAGCCAACCCAGTGCAGGCCAGCCCCGCCGTTCGCCAGAACCGGTACTGACCCGGCCGTCGAAGGTAGAGCCAGATCAGCACGCCAAAGGTCACCAGGAAATGGAACAGGCCATAGAACAGATTCCAGAACTGAATGAAACCCACATGATCGATGAAGGCTCGCTGGATCGCCGGCTCGACGTAGAGGCCCATGGCCCGCTCGATATCGATGACGTCGATTGCGTTGGCCAACGCTTTCGACGGCGCGACATGACCGGAACCGAACTCGTTGCGCACAAACCCGTAGGCCGCGTAGAACACGCCAATGACCAGCACCTCGACCCACCATCGGGGCCGAACCACCGCCGGTTCCGTTTCGAGTTCGCTGAGCTTGGCCGGAACGATTACCCGGCCTCCGGGCTCGGTGAACCGGTGGCGACCCCTGACGATCCGGCTCTGGGCCGATGCCGGACTGCGTCGGCCTCGTCGACTTCGACCGCTTCGGCTTCATCGGAACCGTTACGGCCCCCGAGGATGAGCGACGGGAACCCGATGAGCGACGAGACGACCGTCAGCAGGTAGACCAAGAAACCAAGCGCAATCGATTGCTCATCGGGAACACCGAGGCTTCCGAAGAACAGCACGAAGGCGCCTTCGCGCACGCCGAGACCACCGATACCGAGCGGCAACACCTGCACGATGAGGACCGCGGGCAGGAAGGCCAACAATGCCGTGAGGCCAACTTGCTCGATACCGATCGCGCGGGCGGCGCAGAACACGGCCGACAGTAAGACAAGCTGGTACGCGAACCCGGCGGCAAGAATCCGCCACAACGCTCGAGGCTGCTTGCGCAGTTCGTCGAGGCCAACATGGATCGCGTTGATCCATCGGAAGATGCCCTCCCGCCGTTCGAGGAGTCGACCGGTCGCATCGTTCCCGGCGACGAGCAAGACCAGCACCAGGCCAACGAGCGTCGCTGCCCCGGTCAGCATGGCGACCCGCGTTGACACGCCGAGGTCACGCAGCCCGGGGTTGGCGATGAAACCGACAAAGGAGATTGCCGGCAATACGAGCCAACCGCTCAGCCGCTCGAAGACGACCGAGGCGAAACTATGGGGACTGTCGTTCGAGTCTTTGCTGAGTCGGGTGACCCGCAGCACGTCGCCACCGACGGTCGTTGGCACGAAATTCGAAACAAACTGACCGGCCATGTAGTGCGAGAAGTACCGACGGATCGGCACGGTCACCCCGATGCCGTGGCCGACCTCGTACCACCGAACGACCGAGACGATCATCGAGCCGATCATGAGTCCAAGTGCGCCGGCAAGCCACCACGGCGTCGACGACTTCCATTCCGGAACCAGTTCTTCGAACTCGAACTCGGGAATCTGGGCGAAAAGGAAGACGAGCAGTCCGACGCTGATTGCTATGCGTAAGCCGAGGCTTAGGGCGCGTTTTTTGTCCAACTTCAGCTCCGGCGGCGGGCGACGACGCGGCGGGTCACAGCCAGCCGAGACAGCCGTTCAGCGTAGTTCGGCTCCGCCCGAAACGGTCGGGACCTCGGGTAGGCGGGCAAGGAAATCGTCCCGCCGCACAAACACCCGCACCACTTTTCCGTGAGCCACGATCTCGCCATCGTGATTGGTCAGCTCGACGCCAAACGTGATGCGTCGTCCCTCGACCCGTTCGACAACCGCGGTTGCGGTGACAATGGCACCAACCGGGCTGGCTTTCAGGTGATCGAGGTTCACGCGCATGCCAACCGAGGTATGGCCATCGAGCATCTTGCCCGCGAGCGCCGCGACCGTTGCCTGCTCGCCCAAGGCGAGAGCTCGGGGCGTTGCGAGCACGGGTACATCGCCTGATTCGAAGGCCGATGCCGTATCGGCTTCGGTCACAATGTGGCTGATTGAGGCCGACAGGCCGACGTTTGCCTCTGGTTGCAAGGTCACATAGGTACGATAACCAGCAATCGAAGCGGGCAACGACCGCATCGGATCAACCCGAGTTCTAACCATCGCCGTCCCCACGGCGACCGCGAGGCACCAGATGATCGAAGAATCAGTACTGAACCAAACGCTCAGCACCGCACTGCGCAACGGCGGCGACTTCGCGGAGGTCTTCGTCGAAGATCGCAAGTCGTCGAGCGCGCTGCTCGACGACGGCAAGATCGAAGAGCTCACGTCGGGCCGCGATCGTGGTGCTGGCATTCGGGTCGTGTCGGGCGAAACCACGGGTTTCGCACACACCGCCGACCTCAGTGCTGATGGCCTGCGTCAGGCGGCCGAGGCCGCCGGGGCGGCGGCGCGCAGCGGTTCCGGTGGCGTCAACGTCGTGGCGCTCAGCCGCCAGACGTCGAAGGCCCCGCAGGACGTCAAGATTCTTCCGGAGACGATCGCCAAGGGCCGCAAGGTCGAGCTGTTGAACACCGCCGACGAAGCTGCTCGTTCGATGGGCGGTGCGATCAGCCAGGTAACCGCGAGCTACGCCGACGGTCGACGCCAGATCCTGGTTGCAAATAGCGACGGTCTGCTCACCGGCGACGATCAGGTCAAGACCCGCTTCTTCGTTTCATGCGTCGCCAGCGGCGACACCGGCATGCAGACCGGCCGCGAGAGCATCGGCCGCCCGCTCGGCTTCGAGCTGTTCGATCAGTACGACGTGGCCGAACTCGGCCGCAACGCCGCGCAGCGGGCGCTCACCAAGCTCGGCGCCCGCCCGGCCCCCAGCGGCTCGATGCCAGTTGTCATCGGCAAGGGTGGCGGCGGCGTGTTATTCCACGAAGCGTGCGGCCACGGCCTCGAAGCCGACCTCGTCGCGAAGTCGGCCTCGGTCTTCAAAGACCGCATCGGCGAACAGGTCGCCAGTCCCCTCGTGACCCTCATCGACGACGGCACCATGGGCGGCGAGTGGGGCGCCTACGCGATCGACGACGAAGGCCGCCCGGCCCAGTCGAACACGCTGATCAAAGACGGGATCCTCGTCGACTACATGTGGGACGAACTGCGGGCCCGCAAGGAAGGCCGGGCCAGCTCCGGCAATGGCCGCCGTCAGACCTACATGCACCTGCCGATGGTTCGCATGACGAACACCTACATCAGCAACGGCGCCACCGACCCGGCCGACATCATCGCCGACACGCCGAGCGGTGTGTTCGTCAGCCAGCTCGGTGGCGGTCAGGTCAACACCGCAACCGGCGACTTCGTCTTCGGCATGACCGAGGCGTACCTCATCGAAGACGGCAAGATCACCGAACCGATCCGTGAAGGCAACCTCATCGGCAATGGCCCCGAGGTCCTCATGGCGATCGATGCCCTCGGCAACGACTTCGAAATGGGCAGCCCCGGCACGTGCGGCAAAGACGGCCAGGGTGTTCCCGTTGGCGATGGCACGCCCACACTGCGGGTCACGAAGCTCACGGTCGGCGGAACGGCGGCCTGATCATGACGGTCACCTCAACCTCATCAGCCGCGAGCGCAAACGGGTCGAGCGTCGACCATCTGTTGGCGGTCGCCGATCGCATCATCGGCGAAGCATTACCCGGCGAACAGGTCGAAGCCGTCGTCGTCAACGAGTCCGAGACCGAGGTCCGGGTCTACGAAGGCGAGATCGAATCCTTCACGTCATCGAAGTCGCAAGGCTTCGGCATCCGGGTCATCGCCGACCACCGCCAAGGGTTCGCGTACGCGGGCAGCCTCGATGAGGGCGTCATCGCTGAGACGCTGCAAGAGGCACGCGATAACGCCACATTCGGCACGGCCGACGACCAGCTCGGCATGGCCGAACCCGACGGACGACCGATCATTGACCTTGGCCTATTCAACGAGGCCGTCGCGAGCTTTCCGAACGAGGCCAAGATCAAGATGGCCCTCGACCTCGAGAAGGCCGTTCTCGCTAGCGACTCTCGCATCATCGGGGCCGAGTCGTCCGACTTCAACGATTCGGTCAGCGAAGCCGTGGTGGTCACCAACACTGGCATCCGTGTCGCGGGTCGCGACTCCGGCTCGTACGTCATGACATCGGTTCTTGCCGCCGAAGGCGACGATACGCAGACCGGGTTTGGCTTCTCGGTCGGCCGCGACCCGGCCGACCTCGACATCGAACGAGCCGCCGCCGACGCCGTCGACCGGGCAACTCGTTTGCTTGGCGCGTCGAAGCCCGCGACCGAACGCGTCACCATCGTGTTCGACCCGTTCGTGACCGCCCAGTTCCTGTCGATTATCGGTGGCACGTTGTCAGGCGAAAGAGTGTTGAAGGGCCGCTCGCTGTTCGCCGACCGCCTTGGCGACACAGTCGCTTCGTCGATGATCACACTGATCGACGACCCCACGAACGTGAAGGCGTTCACGGCGAACGAAGCCGATGGCGAAGGTCTGGCGACTCGGCGAAATGTCCTCATCGAGGATGGGCAGCTCAACATGTTCGCCCAGAACGCCTACACGGCTCGCCGGTCGGGCACGACCTCGACAGCATCGGCCGTGCGGGGTTATTCGTCGACGCCGGGTGTTGGTTCCGTAGCGCTCTCGCTCGTGCCGGGCGATCGAGCGCAAGACGAACTGATCGCTGGCATCGACAACGGCATTCTCGTACAGGGTGTGGCCGGCCTGCACTCGGGTGTGAACCCGGTCAGTGGCGACTTCTCCACTGGCGCCGAAGGCCTGCGCATCACGAACGGCGCGCTCGGCGAGCCGCTGCGCGAGTTCACGATCGCGTCGACGCTGCAGAAGATGCTGCTCGACGTGGTCGAAGTCGGCGGCGACATCGAATGGCTGCCGATGAGTGCGGCTGGTTTGTCGCTTGTCGTGAACGACGTCACCGTCTCCGGCGACTGACGCTCCCGCTCAGCTCGTCCACTCTTCCACTTAGCTTGCCCGCTCCCCAACCGACGGAATCTCTGTGCCTAGTCTCGCGGTGTCTCCTCTAGCGAATGCCGACCTCAGTTGGTGGGAAGCCGCCATCTTGGGTCTCGTTGAAGGCCTGACCGAGTACCTGCCGGTCAGCTCGACCGGTCACCTGCTCGTGACCGCAGAACTGCTGGGGTTGAACGAAACCGCCGCGTCCGAAGCGGCGATCGAGACGTTCGCGATCTGTATTCAGATCGGTGCGATCTTTGCGGTGCTGGTGTTGTACTGGAACCGCATTCGGCAGATGCTCGACGGCCTGCTCGGTCGAAGCGATGAAGGCCGTCAGGTCTTGATCGCCGTCATTACGGCGTTCATTCCGACCGCAATTCTTGGCGTTACTTTCTTCGACTTCGTGCAGGAGAAGCTGTTCGGCGTCGGCCCGATTGCGTGGGCGTGGCTGATCGGCGGCATCGGCGTGCTCGTGCTCAGCCGCACCGACTGGTTCGATCGAGCGAGCGGCGAGATCACCGAGCTGACGATGGGCAAGGCCGCGATCATCGGCGTCGCCCAGGCGATGGCGGCATGGCCCGGCGTGAGCCGCAGCCTCATCACGATCATTGCGTGCATCGCCGTGGGCTTGAAGCTCGCCGCGGCGGTCGAGTTCAGCTTCCTGCTCGGGCTCATCACGCTGAGCGCAGCGACGGTTTATGAGGGCCTTCGGGGCGGTCAGGAGATGATCGACACGTTCGGCTTCGTCACCCCACTGATCGGCCTCATCGTCGGCTTCGTGTCGGCGGTGGCGGCGGTTCGCTGGATGGTCGCCTGGCTAAACGAAAAGGGCTTCGAGGTCTTCGGCTGGTACCGCATCGCCATCGGCATCCTCGCCCTGGTACTGCTGGCCACTGGCACGCTCTGACAATAGGGGGCGTCATTGTTCGCTCCTGTGTCACGAAGTGTTTCGATGCGAGCCAGCACGTGCCGGACGCACGGCGGCCCATTGAACCTACGGACACGCTTCCACGATGTTGGGTTACATTGATGTAACTCGACGCAAAGGAAGGGAAGCCCAGATGACGCCGCAACCGAGCTTGAACCTCTCTGAGGCCTTCGACGAAGCGCTCCGCAGCTTCAGCGAAACAGATCCCCCAAAGGCCGACTTCAGCCTGGATCGAGCGACAGAACTCGTGAGGGCAGACAGGGACGGGCGAGCGACCACCTGACGTGCACGTCGTCCTCGACGCCTCGATTGTTGTAACCGTCATCTCCGGCATCTCGACACAGGCCGCGGACATTCGAGCCTGGCTCACGGATCAGATCGGCGACGACCGAGCCCATATCCTCCGGCAACTAACTCCGCTCGAAGTCACCAGCGCTCTTCGGAGGCTTGCCAGCAACGGCGAAATTGCTGCCGACTGGGCGACCGCCTGTATCCGCCGGATCTTTGGCTGGCCCTATGTTCGTGAGGAGCTGACGCAGCCGCAGCTGCGAGTTCCTGGAGTTCCCAGGAAGACCGGACTAACACCGCCATAGTCGCTGGTGCCCAAAACGACGAAAGCTCCTGCGCAGCTGGTGCCACGCAGGAGCCGCCGTACGAAGTTCTGCCTACTTTTTGTTGGCGAAGATGGCGGCGCCGGTGAAGGCGACCATGCCGAGCCATGCCACTGACTGCACGGCGTAGAAGCCATCTGCGAGTGAGACGTGGCCGTCAAGGCTGCAGCTCAGGTGCAGGAGGCCGGCGATGGCGGTGAAGCCACCGAGCAGCTTGACGCTGCCAATCCGTCGGGTTGCGGCACCGACCAGAACGGCGAGAAAGAGGCCGAAGGCGACCGAGCCGCCGATGTCGGCATAGAGCGGGGCGTCCATGTCGAACATTTCCTGTGGCGTTGTTTCGGCCACGAGGATGTACATGAAGAACAGTGCGAGCGGCATGGCGATTGCCCAGCCGAGAGGCAGGCAGCCAGTTGCAGCGGCAGCCTTGGGAGGTTCGATGTTGCGCTCATCGAGCTGAACATCGTCGAGTCGGGGCAGACGGGCGTCGGGTTGAGCTTTCATCAACATGGCAGTTTGCTCCTCATATCTGTCGTAATCCGAGGTTAGGTCGCCACCAGTCCCGTTCCACAACGACGCCGCTAGCCCATCAGTTGCCAGTCATTTCGAGAGCCAATTCGACCTGCGTCGCGCCCCGGGATTTGCGCAATTCGGCAAGCCCAAACGCGACGCTGTCGGCTCGAGCAGCATCCTTGATCGCGTCGATCGGGGCTCATCGCACCTTGGATATCCGACCACTTGTGACGACCAGCCATTCGAAAGTCGTCTTCCATGTTGAATCACCCCACCAGGGCCACCGTGATGACCCCGCGGGACAAAGCGTTTGCCGTTGCGGACACTTGCGTACGCGGCACGGCCACCGTCACGGCGCGCTCCCCCACGTCGACCACAACGGCTCGCTCGGCGACCCGCAGGGTCTCTGGCTGTCCTCCCACGAGCTCGTTCAGTGTCGCGTGCAGGTCGACCACGTCGCCGATCGCCAGAGGCGGCCAGCCCGGACCACTCGGCACGGCGATGGCCGACGTTCCCTCCGGCAAGCGCTCAGCCAGACCCACGCCGGAACCCGACACGCGGGCCCCGACGATCACCTCGCCCGGGTGAATCCGCTCGCGGGCGACGACATCGACGCCGACGATCTCGACCGCGCCGTCGGGCACGGCAACGACCGGCAACACCTGCGACTCGACCGCCCCATGGACTCCCTCACCGACTTCGACCACCGCCGTCGCAACAAACACCGACCGGGTCTCACCCCACGCCTGCTGCGCCTCGTTCGCCTGCACGACCAGGCCATTCACAAACCACAGCGGCCCAAGCGCAGCCGCGGCCACGATCACCCACCACACGATTGGCCGACGAGCTAGCCGTCGGATGAACGACGGCCGCCACCGAAGGCGCGTCGACGTGCGACCCAATCGGAATTTCCCTCCGCGCAGATTCCATCCACCAAAATTCTTCCAGTGCCACATGCCGATCACATCCCTGCCGGTCGGTCGTCACGCGACGACACCGACGTTCATTGGGGAAGTGGTTGGTTCGCTGGGGGAAGCGTTCTGGAAATGACGAGCTCGACCGCGGGCCGAGCGCTCGCCTACTTCGAGGCTTTCTCTTTCTTCGCGGTCGACTTCGAGTCGGACTTCTTCGAGTCGGACTTCTTCGAATCCGACGAGCTCGACGAATCCGAACTCGAAGAGTCCGAGCTTGAAGAGTCCGAGCTTGACGAGTCCGAGCTTGACGAGTCGGAACTCGAGGAATCGGAGGACGACGCCGCAGCCGAGCTACTGCCCGAGC